>ENA-UOOK01000151-UOOK01000151.1-fermentation-metagenome-genome-assembly--contig:-NODE-151-length-82654-cov-15.823497_pt1 | contig 82654 bp, 82 predicted proteins | sample MGYA00245777_ERZ724023 | MGnify/ENA primary metagenome ERZ724023 (study PRJEB28704, sample SAMN03018312) | fermentation metagenome | biome: anthropogenic terrestrial biome; feature: soil; material...
CGTTGATGAGGCTGAACGCCGTCAAGCGAAACATGACATACGCTGCGTAGAGGATGCTGTGATTGAACTCTTGCGCAATTCTCGTGATGCAGGGGCACATCACATCTATGTAGCCACCTCCCGCGAGGCAAATCTGCGAACGACAACAATTATCGATGATGGCTCAGGCATTCCAGATGACATGAAGGAGCACATCTTTGAAGCACGAGTGACTTCAAAGCTTGACTCAGCACATATGGATCGATGGGGTGTGCATGGCCGGGGGATGGCACTTTATTCTGTAAGAGAAAACTCACTGTCGGCAAAAGTCGTTGACTCAGCTCCTGAAAAGGGAACGGCAATCCAACTCGTAACGGATGCAAATGCTTTACCAGAGCGAACAGATCAATCGAGCTGGCCAACCCTTGGCTGCGATGACGACGGAGAGCAGAGCGTCACACGAGGCCCTCACAACATTATCCGCTCCTGTTGCGAATTCGCCCTTGAGGAGCATGACAGTTGCGAAGTCTACGTAGGCTCGCCGGCAGAGGTCGTCGCCACAGCGAGGCATCGCGTTCGTCCTAGCGTCTCTGCGGCTGATCTTCTTTTCCTTGACGATCTCTCTAGCTTGCCCTTACTAGAACGCTTGCGGGTTGCAGCAGATGCTCGCGAGCTAAGGTCTGTTGCGCAGGGCATAGGCCTCGAGCTCTCAGAGCGCACCATCCATCGGATTCTTTCCGGACAAATAAAGCCACTACGTAATGCCTATGCACGCTTGGCTCATAAAAGCTCAGATTTTGGCAATGATGAGCGCGCAGTAAATCTCCTAGTTGACAGGCGTGGGCTGAGGATTGCACGCAATGATCGAGAAGAATTCTTGCGTATGATGGAGCGCGATTTCGCTTTTCTCTCAAAACGCTACTATCTTGATTTAGCCGAAGGTCCGAAGCTAAACGTTGGCCATGGGCGTATAACGGTAAGCTTTAAAGTCTCAAGTGAGGGTTAACGTATGCTCGCACATGCGGTCGCGAATGCCAGTTTCAAGCTTTGCGTTACACTATGACCAGGCTGCCAACGGACTAACAACACATTACCATTGCAATTTTGTCGTACCAGGAGCAACAAATGGATTTTCTCAAGGTCTCCAGCAAGTCTTCTCCGGCTTCAGTTGCCGGAGCAATAGCAGGAATGGTCAAGGATGGCGCTCCATGCATGCTGCAAGCGGTCGGTGCCGGCGCTGTCAACCAAGCTATAAAAGCCGTAGCCATAGCGCGGGGCTTTTTGATTCCAACCGGTGTTGACATCAGTTGCACCCCTTCTTTTGCCGACATAGAAATTGGTGGGGAAGCTCGCACCGCCGTTCGCATATCAATCCTTGTGCACCAGATTTCTTGCGAATCCTCGACAATGGGCACTGCCGTCTCAGCACCGAGGCCTGATCATTCTCATTCTGACCATTCGCACTCTATACGGAGAGATGCATGAGCGATAATCATCATTGTTTGGTTGGCAAGACCTATCTCGTAAAAACATTCGGCTGCCAGATGAATCTCCATGACGCAGAACGTGTCGCAGGTTTGCTCGATTCGTGCGGCTGTATTGCAGTTGACTCTTTCAGCCAAGCAGACATCGTGGTTTTTATGACCTGCTGCGTACGCGAGAAGGCAGACACACGACTGTATGGCCAGGCCTCTTCAATGGTAAGCGTGCCAGATCCCCCTTCTGGAAGGCGCATTGTCGCAATTGGCGGCTGCATAGCTCAACGGGACGGCGCTGAGCTCAGCAAGCATATCCCTGGCATCAATGTCGTGTTCGGCACGAGCGCGCTCGCACAGCTTCCCAGCTTGATAGAGAGGGCCTATACGGATACAAAGGGCAGCTTAGAGGTCGATACTGTCGAGCAGGGCAGGGGGTTTGCAACGGAGCTGCCAAGCCATCGTGCTCGCCGCTTTCATGCATGGGTTCCCATCATGTCTGGTTGTAATAACTTTTGCACCTATTGCATAGTTCCCTATGTACGGGGTCGTGAAAAAAGTCGTGAGATGGTCGACATCATTCGAGAGTGCGAGTCGCTGGTTGAAGACGGGGTAAAGGAGATCTGCCTTCTCGGACAAAATGTAAATTCCTATGGACGCGATCTCTATGGCAAACCGCGCTTCGCAGAGCTTCTCCGCGCAGTTGGAGCAACGGGTGTAGAGCGAATACGCTTCACTTCTTCGAACCCCAAGGACCTCTCTGATGACACCATAGCTGCGATGGCGGAGACGAAAAACGTGATGCCAGAGCTTCATCTTGCAGTTCAGAGCGGCTCTACACGGATTTTGCATGCTATGAACCGCAGCTATACGCGTGAGGGATATCTTGGACTCATTAGGAGGATCCGTCAGGCGATGCCTGACATTGCCTTGTCGACAGATTTGATAGTGGGCTTCCCCGGAGAAACGGAAGAAGATTTCGAGGAAACGCTCTCTTTGGTGAAAGAAGTCCGATTCGCCTCAGCATTTACCTTCATCTTTTCCAAGCGTCCGGGCACGCCTGCAGCAAAAATGATTGACAATACGCCTCATGAGGTCATCCAAGAGCGCTTTGACAGGTTGGCGAAGCTCGTGGAGGATCTAGCCTATGAGGCCAACAGGCCTTTTAATGGCCGTGTCGTCGAGTCGCTTGTCGAAGACGTCTCGAAGAAGAATAAACACATGTTGGTCGGCCACAGCCAGCGCAACCAGACCGTCCTTTTCCCACTTCCAGCTAAGTATAGCGCGGAAGAATTCATTGGCAGATTTTGCAATGTGAAAGTCGATGAGGCACGTACGTGGTATTTACGTGGCGAGCTTGAAGGTGAGCCTCATTGAGTCTTGCAGGCCCCGTTATCGCAGTCGTAGGCCCAACGGCATCTGGCAAAAGCTCATTGGCTGAGCAGCTTGCCGTATGCCTCTCTTCGGCGGTCATTTCTGTCGACGCAATGCAAATATATCGTGGCATGAATATTGGCACTGCCAAGACGCCAGCTGATAAAAGACGCGCCCACCTTTTAATGGTAGATGTCGCCGACATCTCCCAAAGCTACTCAGCAGAGCTTTTCCAAAAGCAGGCTCGAAGCTATATCAACGCTTTTCTTAAACAAAGGCGCGTCCCTGTGCTCTGTGGCGGAACAGGCCTCTATCTTGACGCGGCCATTGACGAGCTGCGCTTCCCCTCTGGAAAAGCAGGCGACAGCGCGCGTAAGCGATATGAGCAGCTCGCTGAGAAGTATGGTCCTGACAAACTTTACGCGCTTTTGGTGAAGCGCGACCTGCAGAGCGCACAGCTGATTCATCCCCATAATGTGCGTCGCGTGATACGCGCGCTCGAGATGCACGACCAAGGCCTCTCATATGCTGAGGGTAACAAGAGATTGCATGAGCACACGCCTCACTATGATTGCAGAATTTGGGGCATATCCATGAATCGCATGAGGCTATATGATCGAATCGAGCGTCGAGTTGACAAGATGTTTGATGTAGGCTTTGTTGAAGAAGTTAAGCGCCTACGATCGCAAGGCCTTGAAAGCTCTCAGACGGCTCGACAAGCGATAGGCTACAAAGAAGTCCTCAACTACCTTGAAGGCCGTTGCACATTAGAAGATGCCAAGCTGGCTGTAAAGCGTAACACCAAACACTATGCGAAGCGGCAGCTCACGTGGCTGCGTCGTGATGGGCGCATACAATGGCTCGACTACAATAGGGTAGACGAAAAGCAAGCTGTGCAACTCATACTTGCAAATCTCAAGGAGAGCAGCAATTAGTGGGACGATTCAAATATAGATCAACAGCGTTCGTACCAGAAAGAGCCATATTGGTTGGGGTGGATCTGGGCCGTGAGCAGTGGCCGGTTAAGGAGTCCCTCGATGAGCTCTCGCGTCTTGCCGAGACAGACGGGGCGAATGTCGTGATGCGCATCACACAACGCCTTGATGCACCTGTCCCACGTACGTTCATTGGCTCTGGTAAAGCCAGTGAGCTTGTTGGCTATGTGACAAATCTCGAGGCAGACATCGTGATATTCGACGATGAGCTCAGCCCCTCGCAGCAAGCGAACCTCGAGCATATTGTGGGGGGAGACACAAAAGTCATTGATCGGACTGCTCTCATCCTTGACATCTTCGGTCAGCACGCCCACACCCATGAAGGCCGATTGCAAGTCCAACTTGCTCAGCTCCAATACCTCTATCCGCGCCTGCGCGGGATGTGGGCGCATCTGGCAGGCAACCAAACGCGCGGTGGGATCGGCAGCAGATTTGGCATGGGCGAAAGCCAGCTGGAAGTGGACAGGCGTCTCGTACGCGGCCGCATTTCGACGTTGCGACAAGAGCTGAAGGATCTCGATACACGCAGGGGAACGCAAAACAAGCTGCGTTGGAACTCCGGCGTTTACCGTGTAGCACTTGTTGGCTACACAAATGCTGGAAAATCAACGCTTCTCAACAAGCTTACAGGTTCTGAGGTATACGTCAAAGACGAGCTTTTTGCCACGCTTGATCCGACCACACGCGCTCTTGAGCTTGAAGAAGGCCGCAAAATCACAATTACCGACACGGTCGGATTCATTCAAAAGCTGCCGACGACGCTTGTTGAGTCTTTTAAGTCGACGCTTGCCGAGGCGAGCTCAGCCGATCTGATTTTACGTGTCGTCGATGCCAGCGATCCAAATGCAAGCAGAGAGATCGTCGCCACAGATGACGTCCTTAAGCAAATTGGCGCAGATCATATTAAGACTATCACCGTCTACAACAAATGTGACACGATCGACCAGAAGGCCATCGACACGCTTTTGATGAATGACCCAGATGCGGTCGCTATCTCGGCCCTAACAGGAAAGGGCTTGCGTGGCCTGCTTTATCGCATCTCCCAAGAAGCTTCCGCAGGCGATACGACGATAAGCGTTCTCATACCCTATGAAAACGGCATGCTCATAAACATGGTTCATGAAAGCTGCCAAGTCTTAAACGAGCGCTACGAGCAGAAGGGTGTGTTCGCGACCATCAAAGCCTCTTCACGCATGGCCACCCTCCTCAAATCCTATGCCGTTGAACATGGGAATGAGGACAGCTAAGCGATTAGAAGCTGACAACATAGCAACAGCAGCGGCTGATGAAAAATATAGACGGCAAGCGCATGCCTGCCAATGAACTCAAGGGGACGACAGCCACATTTTTTGCACCACTGCGGGAAGCCACCATGGCCACGTATGAAAGCGCCTATATGGGCGGCGCCTAGGAAGAGCAGCGTATAGGGCAGAATAGGATAGTAGTCTCCTGAAGCAAAGTGCGGTCCAGGGAAGCCGAGCCAAGAAAGCCACGGCGTTGAAAAGAGAGCTGCAGGGATGCGCACCTCGATACCTAAAATCCCCCAAAAACCCTCCTGCAAATGCAATGTTAGTAAAAATAATGAAAACAAAAGGATTCCGAGAAGCAGGTGGGCGCGGCTAGACCTCTGCAGCCTTTCGAGACACCATGCGATCAATGTCGATGCAGCCATGCAAAAAATGATGCCATAGCTTATCGCGGTGTCCACTGCAGCTATGGTGGTAACAACATAAATAAGCAGGGCAACAAGTCCATATTTCAAAGCACGTCGCAAATTGTTATGAGAAAAATTGCACATAAGGCCTGCAATGAACAAAAACGACCACGAAATTGACGCCCGCCAAATGTCACGAAATGGGGGCTCAAAATAGTGCAGCTGCAACCCCCAAAGAAAATAAAGGTCATAGCTCAGATGAAAGAGCACCATTGAGATGACGGAAAAGCCTCTCACGGCATCAAACAAGCGCAAGCGCTGACTTCTTTTTGTGGTATCCATGGCTTCAGAACCTAGAAAAGCGAGCGGATAAGCGCCGTAACCCGTCCAAGAATCTTGGGATTTTTGACATAGATGGGATCCATCGAGTCGTTTTCCGGCTGCAAGCGGATGCAGTCCTTCTCGCGATAGAACGTCTTCACTGTCGCAGAGTCATCAATAAGCGCAACGACGATCTCCCCATCATGAGCATCCGGTTGCTCTTGCACGACGATGAAATCTCCGTCAAAGATGCCTGCATTGATCATGGAGCGCCCATGAACCCGCAGGACGAAGGAACTGGAGTCTCCCACAATGCTCGTAGGCAGCGTAAGCGTATCCTCAACATTTTGTTCAGCAAGAATCGGCGCGCCCGCAGCCACGCGCCCAACAAGGGGCAACGAGATCGTATTGGCGTCAAGATCTTGAGAAACCCCTGCAAGCTCTTCCTCAGAAGAAGGCGCAACTGAAGAGGAGTCATGGGAGGAAACAACCTCGATGGTGCGTGGCTTGTTTGAATCATGCTTGATATAACCACGCTGCTCAAGTACTCGTAAATGCATATGCACGGTTGACGGCGAGGCCAACCCAACAGCTGCGCCTATCTCTCTGACCGAAGGGGGATAGCTATGGGCTTGCGTGTAGGAGCAGATATAGTCATAAATAGCCTGTTGGCGCTTGCTGAGCGTCTTACCTGACATAGTACCTCCTCTTGTCTTTGAAACCCCAGCGGCAATCAAGGAGATCGCTTACGAACAAATGTTCCCAATTTGCTTGACGCTTGGCTGACTAACTTCATAATAGGATACAGACGTTCTTCGTACAAGTGTTCCTCTTTGGCCCTGCTGACAGGTCACCGAGGTATGCGAGGGATTGGAGAGGCCTTTGAATAGCCCATGTAGGTGCTCCTGCGAAGGCGGCATGTTAGCGAAGAGCTATCAAGCAGAATTTCCCTACCTCCAGCTGGTTGAAGGAGGAGCCGCTGAAGCGATTCCTGATCACACATGCGAAGAGTCTCGTTTGAGGCGCAGTCGTACAGCAGTTGGAGCTATTTTTGCGATACTGACCATTGTGCTGCTTTTGTTGGTAGCAGCCGTATCAGACCATTTGATCTTCTCACGAGAAAGTCAGCTGGCGACCAACCTGAGCTTTGAAGAGATAACCGTTTCATATGGCGACTCCCTGTGGGCGCTCGCATCTGAGCGTGCCATAGATGGCCTCACCACAACAGAAGAGGTTCGGCTCATACAAAAGCGCAATCATTTGCAGGGAGCTCTCATATCAGCAGGGCAGAAGCTATGGGTGCCAGACACATACCATAGGAGCTGAGGATAACCATGCTCTGTAGCTGGTTTATTTCATAACTACAACCTAGTGTATTTCCATTTTGATATTTTCTGTGCAGTCTCTTTATTTTTCTTGTAGGCTAGTCTTTGTTTTAAGACACAGAGATACTACCAGGGGAGTAGGATGCGCTGTCCCAAGTGTGGATGTGAAGAGTCAAAGGTTGTTGACTCCAGACCGTCCGAGAGCACTGATGCAATCCGCCGTCGCCGTGAATGTGTCCGGTGCGGCTATCGATTCACGACGTATGAGCGGCGTGAGGAAACACCGCTCATCGTCATAAAAAAGGATGGCTCAAAAGAGACGTTCGATCGCCAGAAACTTATGCATGGACTTTTGACGGCAACTGTAAAGCGCAACATTCCGTTGCAGACGCTTGACAGTCTGATTGGTGACATTGAGAACACGCTACGCGACGACGGTGTGAGCGAGGTTAGCTCAAAAGAGCTCGGCCGCATGGTGCTTGTGCGTCTTCGCGATATCGATAAGGTGGCTTATGTGCGCTTCGCCTCAGTTTATCGTGATTTCAAGGATATCGATGAATTCAACGAGGAGCTAAGGAGTCTTTCCAAATGAGTCCTGAGTACATCCAACTGCCCATTAAACGCCTTGATCCAACCGTGGAACTACCAGCATATGCGTATTCAGGAGATGCAGGATTGGACCTTAGGTCCAGCGAAGAGATGACGCTGCTGCCACTGGAGCGCAAGCTCGTGCCGACAGGACTTGCCATTGCCATCCCTGAGGGCTATGCGGGCTTCGTACAACCTCGCAGCGGGCTTTCTCTGCGCTTGGGCCTATCAATGGCCAATACTCCTGGTCTTGTGGATTCTCACTATCGTGGCGAGCTCAAAATCGTCGCGATCAACCTCGATTCAAAGCAGCCTATCCACATCGAGCGCGGCGAGCGGATCGCCCAACTCGTCATTCAGCGTGTGCCTGTCGTCGAGCTTGTTGAGGTAGATGAGCTTGATGAGACCGACCGAGGGGCCGGAGGATTTGGTTCCAGCGGTGCATAACGCACTGTTGAAATAGCTCTCTCGGCAGACAGAAGGAAGACCGAGAAGCTTTACGTCGTTTAGTTAGTTTATAAGAGAGGGAAGGGAAGCCTATGGATGAGCATTTTAAGACCCTAGAGAGAGGATCGTCGACAGGGCAAGAGCTACGTGCTGGCCTTACGACGTTTCTGGCCATGGCTTACATCATTGCGGTGAACCCAGCGCTGCTATCTGAAGCAGGTGTTCCTATCACCGCCGCAGTGACGTCTACCTGCCTCGGCGCCGGCATCATGACAATCCTTATGGGCGTGTTTTCTAACCGGCCACTTGCCTGCGCCTCGGGCATGGGCATCAACGCAATCGTCGCCTATTCTTTGACTGCCATTGCTGGCGGTGATTGGCATGCTTCGATGGCTGTCATCTTCATTGAGGGCATTGCCATCTTGGTCTTGGTGCTGTGTGGCTTGCGCAAGGCCATCATGGATGCCATACCCGTGTCGCTCCGCCATGCCATATCCGTCGGCCTTGGCCTCTTCATCGCAATGATCGGCCTCAAGGACGGCGGCATCATTGTCGCTGACGAGTCGACCATGGTTGCCCTCGGCACCGTGACGGAGCCGACTTTCATCATTGGCATAGTCTCCATCATCATTTCGATAATTCTGTATGCTAAAAAGGTCCCCGGCTCGCTTCTGTGGGGCATTTTGATCGCTGTTCTCGTTGGCATTCCTTTCGGGGTCACAACGTTGCCGACAGGCATCGTATCGGGCCTTGATTTCTCTTCGTTTGGCGCGCCGTTTCAAACTGATGCTGCAGGAGTCATGGGCATCACCAAAGCTCTTACTACGCCTGTCCTGCTAGTCTTCGCCTTCTCACTCATGATGTCCGACTTCTTCGACACAATGGGCACGGCAATGGCAGTTGCCAAGCAGGGAGACTTCCTCAATGAGGACGGCTCCGTCGAAAACATCAGGGAAATCCTCACGGTTGACTCTGCTGCGGCAGCAGTTGGTGGCCTCCTTGGCGCATCTTCAATTACGACGTTCGTTGAGTCCACATCAGGAGCAGCTGATGGCGGTCGCACTGGCTTAACCTCAATCGCAACAGGCATTCTTTTCATCCTTGCCGCGTTTTTCTCTCCTTTGATCGCCATTGTAAGTTCAGCTGCAACCTGCGGTGCCCTTGTCGTTGTCGGATTTCTTATGATGACCGATGTGGCTGACATTGATTGGTCCGACATTCTTGAGGGCTTCCCTGCATTCATGATCGTCGCTGGCATACCTTTCACCTATTCGATTTCCAACGGCATCGGCTTGGGCTTCATCGCCTATGTCCTTATCGCGGCAGTCACCGGCCAGATCAAAAAGGTCAAGCCGCTTATGTGGGTTGCAACTATCGCCTTTGTTATCTATTTCATCATTGTCTAGACGGTAGTCTTAAGAGTTAAGGGCCCGGGCAACCGGGCCCTTTTTTTGAGCAAGATTCGCGATAGAAAGAAAAGGAAAGAGCCTATGGCACATAGACAAAGGCAGGTCATTGGCGTCGATGAGCGCATATCTACGGCGCGGGCAATTCCGCTGGGTATTCAGCACATGATGAGCATGTTTGGTTCCACCGTATTGGTACCGGCTCTTACGGGGCTCAATCCCAATGTTGCGATCATGTGCTCAGGCATAGGAACGATTTGCTATTTGCTTGTGACCCGCAACAAAATACCGAGCTACCTTGGCAGTTCCTTTGCCTTCATCAGTCCCATCCTAGCCGCTACAGCCGCTACCGGCAATCTGCATACTGCGCTTTCGGGAGTTGTTGTAGCTGGTCTTGTTTTTCTTGTTGTTGCAGGTATCATCAAACTTGCAGGAACTGAGTGGCTTGACCGCTTGCTGCCCCCTGTACTTGTCGCGGCCGTCATGATCGTCATCGGCGTTGGCCTCTCAGCAACGGCGGTCAAGATGGCGCTTAATTCCTCCACAGAGAGCTTTCAGCCTATAGGCGCCGCCGTGGCCACCATCGCGCTTTTTGCGGCAGTTGTGTTCTCAAGCATGGGTGGACTCTTTGGGACGATACCCGTTTTGCTAGCGATCATTGTCGGCTATCTTGTGGCATGTCTTTTGGGCCTGGTGGATCTCGCTCCTGTTGTCAGTGCAGCATGGATCGGGTTGCCACCAATACAGACTCCCACCTTTGACCTCGGGGCGGTTGCGCTGATCGCTCCAGTGGCGCTCGTCGTTGTCATCGAACACATAGGCCATCTTCTTGCAGTGGGGGAGATCGTCGGCAAGGACTACCGGCCTATGCTCCCGCGCTCACTTGCCGGTGATGGCATTGCAACTGTTATCTCAGGCTTTCTCGGAGGCCCACCAACCACCACCTACGCAGAAAACATTGGCGTCATGAGCGTCACACGTGTTTATTCTACGCAGGTCTTTTGGTATGCCGCAGGCTTCGCCCTTGTCGTTGGAGGATTTTGCCCAAAGCTCGCAGCGTTCATCAACTCAATTCCGACTCCTGTCATGGGCGGAGTGAGTCTGCTTCTGTTTGGCCTCATTGCAAGCAACGGCTTGCGCATGCTCGTTTCCAACCAAGTTAACTTCGACGAAAACCGCAATCTGATGATCGCGTCTGTCGTCATCATCGTCGGTGTGGGAATGGAAACGTCCGGCATATCCATCCCCATTGCGAACTACACATTGCCTGGCATGGCGACTTCAGCTCTCATCGGCATCCTGTTAAATCTCATACTGCCGCAGGCAAATGCCTCTGCAAACGCATCCGATAATGAAGACGCCTGACAGCTTCGACTCACTCATCTCATGACGTCCACTCTTTTTTGGGATGTGACTCGTTCGCAAGGGCGCGCATTAGCATGAACCCCACTGTTTTATTGAAACAGTGGGGTTCCATGGCCTTTTGAGACTCATGGCATCTACAAACGGGTACTACATAGATAATTTCGTATAGACGAAGGGAGAACGATACATGAGTGACAAGGACCTGGTAATTGTCGGTGGAGGTCCAGCCGGACTCACGGCTTCAATATATGCTCAAAGGGCTCTGCTAGACGCTGTGCTGGTTGAGCAAGAAGCCATAGGCGGGCAAGTGGTTCTCACAAACGAGATCGACAATTATCCTGGTGTTCCTCATACAGATGGCTTCACTTTGTCAGATCTCATGCAGAAGCAGGCACTCGATCTCGGCGCAAAGATCTCAATGAGTGACGTCAACAGTATCAAGAAATTGCCAGACGGGCGTTTTTCTGTTCGAAGCGCTGATGAGACCTATAATGCGAAAGCTATCATTCTCGCAACCGGTGCAACACCACGGCAGGCGGGCTTCATAGGCGAAAAAGATTATGCGGGTCGAGGTATCTCATATTGCGCGACCTGCGACGGGATGTTCTATCGCAACAAGCAGGTCTTCGTCATTGGTGGTGGCAATTCGGCCTGTGAGGAAGCGCTTTTCCTGACGCGTTTTGCCAACAGCGTCACGATTGTCGTCAGAAAAGACCATCTGCGCGCTCAAGCTTCCATAGCAAAGAAGCTGAAAGAGAATCCTAAGATATTAATTAGGTACCTAACTAGTATCGTAAAGGTAGAGGGGGACAAGCTTCTGCGCACCGTGACCTTTCGCGATAATGCCTCCGACAAAGAGACAACAGAGACTTATGAAGAAGGGTCATTCGGCGTGTTCGTTTTTGTCGGCAGAGTCCCAGCCACAGACCTTGTAAAAAATTTTGTCAAGCTCGATGAGCGTGGCTATGTGATTACTAACGATCGTATGGAGACCAATGTGGCTGGCCTGTTCGCTGCAGGCGATGTCCGTCAAAAACCATTGAGACAAATCGTAACAGCTACGGCAGACGGCGCTTGTGCGGCAAATTCGGTTGCGGCATATCTCGGACAGCCAGTTGAAGGGTAAATCTGAAATAGAGCCTGCTGCAAGGCTCGTCGTATCACTCATTTTAAAACTACGATAATATATATTATGTAAAGTAATACATATTACTGGGAAAAGGAGAAGGATTTTAACACCTTCCCCTTTTTTCTTCTGCGTCCACTCACCCTTTTGATTAATCAATCATGTAGAACGAGGAAAGTTCTGACTCGTAATGGACCCTCGTGAAACATTCCAGACCCACTCTTGGCTTTCGTCCTCTGTGTCGGTGTTCATGATCAGCAAGATTTCATCGAGTGCCAAAAGTCGCGTTGAGCCTGTAGGCACGATTTCTTGCCCTGCGCGATCAACGGTAACGACACGTACATCGCGAGGCCAATCGATATCTCGGATGAGCTTGCCCTCAAGTTGACTACCAGCGCCAACCCAGCAGCTGTGCAGAACCTTCTCACCAGCTTTGCCGTTTGACTGGGGATCATGGGGCGTAGAGCCAAGAAGGTTGGCAAGCAAATGCTCATAGAAAGGATCTATCTCAAGCAAATTGGCCACAAGAAAAGCAATAATAGAAACGATGGTCACGGAAAGCAACGCATCAAGGCTTCCCGTCAGCTCGAACGCAAGTACGACAGCCGTTACTGGAGCACGTACAACCCCTGCAAACAACCCTGCTACGCCCATAACGACAAAGTTCGCAATATATTCCTGTGGCATGCCTGTCAGGTCTATGACGCACGTGCCAAAGATAGCGCCAATCAAGACACCCATCACAACTAGAGGGAACAGCGTTCCTCCTGGCGCACCTGAAGCAAAACTCACAGTTGTAAACAAATATTTTCCCACCAACAATCCCACAAGTAAGAGAAGTGGCTGGTTGTAATGCGAAGTCATCAGCTCGATAATGGCATCGCCGCCACACATAAGCTGGGGAAATGCAAACGCCGCCACGCCAGCTATAGCAAAAGGTATTGCAATCCGTGAATAAGGCAGATATTTCTTAATGCGACCGTACAATTTATCCTGACAATCGAACATACCTTTATTGTGAAGAGCTCCGAGAAAGCCACAAACGACACCGAGGGCACATACGGTTAAGTAATCTGCGTGAGGGAGATCCCTCAAAAAAACAAGCTTGAGGACAGGGCTTACACCAAGCACTTGAGACACAAGAAAATCTGAAGCAACTGAGCTGGCCATAACCGTCAAAATCAAAGGAGCTGTAAATTCCTTGTGGATCTCCTCCAGGGCAAAAAGAATACCCGTCAAAGGAGCGCTGAATGCAGCTGACATACCTGCTGCAGCGCCGCAGGTCATCAAAAGGCGCTCTTCTCCCCTTCCACGCTTGAAGCCTCGTGAGACTGCCTTGCCTGACACTGCTCCAAGCTGCACCGCTGGTCCCTCGCGACCGAGCGAAAGCCCACCAAATGCACAGAGCGTGCCCTCAACAAACTTCGCTACCATGACACGATGCCATGGCATGTTGATGCGGCCCATCACTTCGGCATCCGTCTGGGGAATGCCTGATCCCTGCGTATAGGGCTCCCACAGCATCAAGCGGCAGACGATAAAACAGAGAACAGCAAGTACTGCAAACCAGCCGACAACCGCCAGAGGATGCCCCACAGCAAGACCTGTGATAAAGCGCAAGAGCCTCTCGGCAGCTGAAAGGGACATGCGATACAGCGTTACAGCCGCACCGCCGAATATCCCCACCAGCAGACCTTCACCAACCAAGACAAGCTGGTAACGCGAAGAAAACCTTTTTTTTAACGATTGAGATGCCTCAGACTCCGGCATCTTAATAGGTACCGCCACCGATGAAGGAGTAGACAGAACCAATACATACTTTGGCTCCAGGATGAGGCGCATGAATCATTTGACCATTGCCAATATAGATGCCAACATGTCCCGAACTTGGAAATACAAGATCTCCGACCGAAAGCTCACTGAGACTGGTCTTCCAGTCACCTGAGGCCTGCAGCGATGCAATCATTTCGTAGGTCGTGCGACCTCGAGCATAGCCATAGCAGTAACACACGAGGCCGGAGCAATCGAAGGTGTCAGGGCCAGTCTTACCCCATTTATAGGGCGATCCTATCGCAGCATATGCAGCACTCAGGCCGCCACCTTCTATGGCATTGCCACCGCTGCTGCTGGAGCTGGATGAGCCGGAAGAGCTTTCGCTAGAGCTTGAATTAGAGTTGGAGCTAGAGCTTGTAGAAGAAGACGAGCCGGTATAAGAGTTACTCGTGCCACCACCGGTGCTTGTGTCATCGTCTGTATCATCAGTTGCGGTAGCCGTCGTCGAAGGCGCTACCGTTTGTATAGCCTGGGTAACAGTAGCTGCAGAACTTGAGGCATTATCTGCTGCCTGCACTGCAATTTCTTGTTGTAATTCTGAGTCGAGAGAATCGTAATAAGCCTGCGCCTCAGCCACCTTTGCTTGATACTCTTGAGCCTGGGACTGGGTATCAGACAATGTCTGCTGTTGCTCATCTTGTTGTTGTTCAAGCTCATTTTTTTCAGAATTTAGCTGGTCCTCAAGATCTTTTACCGTCTCTATGGTCTGGGCGTCTTGATCAGAGATCTTGTCGGCATAATAGATATTTGAGACAAGGTCCTCGGCGCTTGAAGAGCCGAAAATCACTGAGAGTAGCGATGTGCCGCCACTTTTATAATTCGCACGCATGCGGGCGCTCAGCGTATCGCGTGCGGCAGAGAGCTTTTGCGTCGTATCATCGATTTCAGCTTGCTTGTCACTTATGGCCGAAGCAGTCTCGTTAAGCGAGGCTTCTTGGTCTGTGAGCTGCTGCTCAAGTGGCTCAAGACCATCTGCGAGAGATGATAGCTTGGCCTGCGCTGCGTCAAGATCCGACTGCGTCACCGCAAACGCTGGTGATATGCAAATTCCCATACTAAGCGCGATAGCAAGCCCTGCTGCGATTGCTTTTTTACCTATATGCATAAAAACCTCTTCGTTGCAGATATATGCGCTGGCAGATACTCCTACTCGATTGGAAGGTACAGTACCGTAGTATAGCGGCCTTTCACGACTGCCATAAAGCCCACATCGACCTTAAGGAATGAGCAACAGATAGGTGTGTCCTAGCCTACTTGACCTTAATCAGTGTATAGACTTCTTCGTTATACTGTTTTGCAATGGTCTCACGAGGATTTAGATAAGAAAGCTCAAGAATGAATGAGAATCCTTCCACCTCGGCGCCTGACTGCTCGACAAGCTTTGCGGTTGCCACAGCTGTTCCTCCTGTGGCAACAAGGTCATCAACTATAAGAACCTTATCCTCAGACTTGAGGGCATCCTTATGAATCTGTAACTCATCTGTACCATACTCGAGCGCATACTGCTGTGAGTAAACCTCACGCGGCAGCTTGCCCGGCTTGCGAGCAGGGACGAATCCTGCACCAAGGCGATATGCAACAGGAGCTCCCACAAGAAAGCCGCGCGCTTCCGCGCCAACGACCTTTGTTATCCCCTTATGCATGAAATGATCCGCTATGTCGTCAATTGAAGTGGCTAGGCCTGCGGGGTCTGCCATCAAAGGTGTGATGTCCTTAAAAATCACTCCTGGCTCAGGATAGTCAGGTATGTCTATGATGAGACTCTCAAGGTCAGTGTCAGGCACGGATAGGTCCTTTCGTTGTTGTTTTGTATCTACGCGGTGGTGGGGCCATCTTCAGAGGGCTCCATCTCCTTGTATTCCTGACGTATTTGTTTGCGAATAAGGAAATCGCGCACCTGATTGGTAAGCTTAAGCATATGGGTGAATGCCAGATTAAACTGTTCCCGCGTCTCATCAGTAGGTGCAGACACGGTACTTCCCTTATGGGCATAGGGCACAAGAGCTTGATCAAAAAGGCCACTCTCACGTCTAGCAGCCTGTACGTACTGACGAAGGTTCTTCGGGCCAATACCGTAGTGGCGAAGCTCGTCACAGATGCGTATAAGGGGAAAATCATGCCCATCGACCAGATCACGCCCGTGCGGAGAGCGCGAAAGATCAATGGCGCCGACTTCAGCGAGCTGTTGGACAAACCCGACAGAGACGCCAAGAGTTTCTGGCATAGTGTCAATGGGATGAAGCTTCTCGCGCGTCTGGGCGTCATCGGTGGCTTCCAGAGTCCTGAACTCATCAAGCTCATCGGTAGAACGTGGGGCTCCAGCAGGAAGCGTCTCGCTTTGGTGCTGCTCGAGCCGCTCCTTTATAACTGAAAGGGGCAAGAAACGATTTTTTTGCAAATACAAGATGGTCTCTAAGCGGCGGACGTCATGCTGAGAGTACAGGCGATAGCCACCTGGCGTACGCGCGGGAGCAAGCAGCCCCTCGTCTTCTAGGTAGCGCACCTTGGAAACAGAAAGGTCCGGGTAACGATCCTGCAAGCGCTTAACTACCTTGCCGATTGTGAGATATCCTGCCTCTGACATAAGGCTACGCCCCAGTCTCAATCCTTGCAGGACGTGAAGAATTGATATGAAAAACCATCCGGAACGTGCCAATTTGGACTGTTGACCCATCCTTTAGGCTTGCTTTGTTCACAATTGCGCCATTCACCCATGTGCCATTGAGCGAGCCGAGGTCTTCAATCGTCGCCAACCCAGAAGACATGCCCCGCAGATCGATCTTTGCATGATGCCGTGAAACTGTCATGTCATTCAGGAAGACATCGTTGCTCGGATCCCGACCAAGCGTCGTAATGTCATCTTTCAAGACAAACAGAGCACCTGTCTCCGGCCCCTTGACAATGGCAAGCGTCGGACGATTGCGTGCTCCAGCACTGGTAAGGTCAGGAACAGTAGAATCCGGTGACGGCATGCGGAAAATCTCTGTTGCCCCCATGTCATTGTTGGCTGTGGGTTGCATGTAGGCTCCCCTCATGAATTATGTGGAATTGCCTTCTTATTGTAGCTCAACCTGTGCCTTAACTAGCGGCAGGCAATACAGTCCATCTCAACCAAAGAGCCTAAAGGCAACTCAGAGATTTTCACTATACTTCGGGCTGGAAAAGGCGTCGTAAAATAACGCTCATACACCTCATCAAAAGTGTCAAGATCCTCAAAATTGACAAGATAGACGGTCGTCTTCGCCACATCAGACAGCATACAGCCAGCTTCTGAAAGCAATATGGAGGTAATCTCTAGTATACGCTCTGCCTGCTCACGCATGCCTCCCTCCACAAGGCTGTGAGGGTCATCAGGATCGATTGGAAGTTGCCCTGACGTGAAGACAAGCCTGCCGGCCGTTGTCCCCTGCGAGTAAGGGCCGATAGTTTCTGGCGCTGCCGCTGCAGTAATAGAGTATTTCAAAGCTCAGTCCCCCTGTCATGAAGCATTCAGCGTGACAAAAGACCTCGGGCACCTATAAAGTCATGCCCGGAACGTAAAACCTGCGCATCGTGAAGCTCTGACATCGATTTTATAACCTGATCTTTTGTTGAGACCCAAGTCAGCCATGGCAACGCATCTTCTGCCCATGCTTTTGCAGCAAGCCTTCCCACTGGCACCACTTCTTGGAAGGAAAGCAGGCTTCGCCACAACACCCGGGCAGCAACTGGAGGCACGAGCAAAAGGTATGACGGTGCCAGAGCCGCAGGAAGAGCTACAACAAGACAAAGTATCTTATCGAGGTACAGATTAGCAGTCTGCCCTGATGTGGGCAGCTGCTGCTCTCCCAAATAGTCAGAAAGCACGTTGGATGAGGAAGGGCCAGCAAGCAAAAGAGGCAGCAACTTGGAAGAGACGTCGTGTATTTCAAGCCCCTGGAATGGCTGGCCTGTCTTTCCAGCAGAACGCAGCAAGAATTGCAGCCAAGCGAAGGTCACAGCTGCGCGCACAGGAACGCACCAGCTGACGAACTCCTTGTCTCCGCTGCGAGCAAGAAGGGAGATGCTTGCCAGTGTTCCGTCACCTAAAAGCAGTGCCTCAAAGGCACACTGCCCTACCGCGAGCTTGTTTCCTGCATAGGTCATCTCCGTAAAAGGAACCGCAGTCTTCCCGGACTGTAAAATAGTTGGCAAACCTGACAGGTCAACGAGCGCAGCCTTCTTGTTGAAGGCCCCTTCCTCTTCTTCAGGGCAGACATATGACAAGGGAATCATTGCGGCGATCTTGTCGAGGTGCCCAAATCTCGCGCCGAGCAATTCATGCTCTGGACGAAGTACCTCACAGAGTTCGCTAAGTGTTTGTGGCATGGGGTCACTCATTGCTTGATGGCCTCTCGCGCACGCTCATTAGATTCAGAGCTTTCCACATCATGGCCTGCGAGCCGCTCCCTTTTGAAAAAAAACCCCTCTTTGGTATAGATGACAGCGGTTATAGCTGAGCAAATCACTCCGGCATAGACAAACCAAACTCCCAAAATGGCCACTGAAGACCCAAAACCTGGAAGCCAGGAGACGTCAATGAGCCCTAACCCGGGCACCTTCGGTACGCCGAGAAGCAAGTCGCAAAAGCCTGTCATCAAAAGCGCCGTGGTCACCTTGCCGATAAAAACGACATCAACGGGACGACGACGGTACTTCTGAAGCACCATGGCACCAATTGCGAGATAGGTATCTCGACCGATTATGAAAACAGCAATCCAAATCGGCAACTCACCAGTAATCATCAGCCCTAGCACCCCCGTAAAAAGGAGGATGCGGTCCATGATAGGATCCATGAGCTTGCCAAGCCAGCTAACTGTCTGTGTACGCCTAGCAATTTGTCCATCGAGGAAGTCAGTTGATGCTGCAACCCCATAGCAAATCAGAGCGAGGACGCGATGCTCTCCGTTCACAAAAAAGCAGAGAAAAGCAACCGTCAAAGCAAAGCGAAAGAAGGTAATGACATTTGCAACAGTGAAAACCTGGCTGGAAGGATTGCTCGGCGTTCCTCGGGGAGCAAGAGCTTCCCCCTCGGCCTGCGCGCGTGCGGCGTCAGGATCGACGCGCGTTTTGACGCGCGTTTTGAAGTTGTCCCCTCGTAGGTGCGAAGCATTACTCAAAGACGTGTTGCCCTTCGGTCGTTTGGATAAAACACCGCCCGTATACTATCACCCCTGGCTTGTGCGACAGCCAACAGGTCTTAAGAGCAGTCTATATACCTGTTCTCTTACGGACTGCCTTATGGTGAGCCTCAGCAGTTGACTCAGCTGCGTGTACGGCAGTCTCTAAATCCTTACACTTTTTTTCGATAGCCTGAACGGAGCTGCGGACGCTTTTTGTATGCTCAGTAGCATCTATGAAAGCCAAGTGAGCGTCTTCATATTCGCTGCGTGCCTCTCCTGCAAACCATTTGGCATCCGCATGTGCCTTCGCCGCCGCATCGGCTGCAGCCTGCAAAGCTCCTGCCTCTTTATCAAGAGCGGCAAGGCGAGCTGCAACTGTATTGCGCTTTTTCCAAGCCGCATTCGCAGCTTTTGCCGCCTCCTGTGCCAATTCAGACTTTTGGGAGATGTTTTCAGTCTCCTTGTCCAAACGCTTCTTTGCCCGGCTTTCCTTGAGCTTGCTTTGCTCTGCCTGCTTCTCGGCCTCTTTGAGGTTCTGCAGCTCAGCATCATAGGAGCTCTTGACAGCTAGGTAGCGCCGATGGGCCAGCCCCGCTGGCCTGATCAGCTCTGGCAAAAGTTGACTGACCATCTCCTGCCACCATGACCAATCATGGGTTACATCATAGCCCCAGTATTCAAAGGTTGCATCTATCGCAAGATCATGAAATCGAGATTCGAAAGCCCTCATAGTATCCACGGCATCTTCGCCGCGCCCTTGGCCGCACAGCAATGCCAATGGAAGATGCTTTAGCAGCTCAAGCTGCTTGTCATCGAGCTGGTAGGTGAGGTCAAGCGGAGAGTTGGCCAACCACAGGTCATTCGTGGCCCCTGCGGAGAAGAAACGCGCATCAAAGATTCCTGAAAGGGCTAACAGGCCACCAAAGAGCTCGGGCCGTCTCAAAACAGCTATTGTGGCATTGGTTGCTCCTATTCCGCAGCCCACTGCCACAGGCTTTGTACTTGAGGTGCTGTGTCTGGCAATGTAGGGAACAAGAACGTCAATAACATAGGAAAAGTAGGCTTCCTGCCGTTCGGAACGATAGTCAAGGGCCGAATTACGTGCATACCAGCTTTCTCCATCAACCGAATCAGTACAAAACAGCTGTATTTTTCCAGCATCAATGAGCTCAGAAAGGCGATCAACCATGCCGCCTGTCTCCCAACTGCCAGCAGAAAAGTCAAACGTCGGAAACACGACAAGAGGAACCCCGACATTGCCATAAACAATGATGTCAAGTTCTTCATTGAGCTGCTCGCTTTGAAGCGTGGCATCGAAGCTCTTCATGAAAGGCTCCTCCTGATCGATTCGTGTACAGCAGCGCTTATTCTACCGCCATAACCATGAAATAAGCCTGCGACTACCGATAAGAAACACATGTCAAGATCGGGTACATGTACTATATGCTTGTGTTTGCAACAGAAGGCATAGCAATTTGTTTGCAGGGAGCTTGCTATGAAAGCACGCATCGTCCATAGGAATACGCACGTCCTCGATCTCGACAAAACGATCGACTTTTACAAAAAAGCGCTTGGCATGCATGAGGTTCGGCGCAAGGGACCCGAAGACGGCAGCTGGGTCATTGCTTTTTTGGCAGGATCTGACTCTGATTTTGAGCTTGAGCTGACATGGAATCGAGGAAGGACCAAACCCTACAACAACGGCGGCGAAGACACGCACATTGCATTCCGCGTCGATGACTATGAGGCCTTTCATCGACTTCACAAGCAGATGGACTGTATCGTGTACGAAAACCCAGCTATGGGTCTTTACTTCATTGCAGACCCAGATGGCTGCTGGATTGAGATTTTACCCGAGTAATTTGCCAACATAGGACTCAAAGTCCAAAAGATACCGATGGTGCAAATGCCCATGGATACGTTCACAGACAAAAATGATAGTACTGATCCTCATGTTCTAACTTTCGAAGGTCTCAAGATTCGCCTTCGCGAACTGTCAACCTTTTTCGATGTAGTGAGACTTGTTAACCCAATAGAGACATGTGAGTTGCATGCAGGAAAATTTGGGCTTTATCCCATCAAAGGCGGAGCTTGCTATGAGATATGGGGCAAAGATCACCGATGCTCAAACTGCATATCACGACGGGTGATGAAAACCAAGGAACGTGCTTCAAAGTTCGAACTAATTAGCGACGACATATACTATGTTATGGCCTCATATGTGGAAGTAGAGGGCAGCCCCCATGCTATCGAGGCTATCTCAGAAGTGTACAGTGGCGTACGGGTCGACGTCCGGGATAATGAGAACCTTATCGAGCTCGTTGAGCTCAGCAACGAAGAGCTGTATACAGACTCTTTAACAGGAACGTACAACCGCCGCTATTATGACGAGCAGCTCGCGTATATTCCTGTTCAAGGCGTTGCAATGATTGATATCGATGACTTTAAACGTGTGAACGATTCCTACGGTCATCCATACGGAGATGCTATACTTACCGACGTCGCGGAGACGCTCATGAAAAATGTAAGACCTACCGACATAGTAGCGCGCTATGGAGGGGACGAGTTTATTGTTGTATTCCCTTCAATACCAACAGAAACCTTTACCAAAAGACTTGAGGATATGCGCACCGCCGTAGAAAACCTTAGATTCAAAGTCCATCCAGAATTACATATAACTATCAGCTGTGGAGGCATCCACTCACTTGGTACAGCGCCTGCCCTTATTCCTGCTGCAGACAAGTTGCTCTATCAAGCTAAGCAAAAGCGTAATGTTGTCATCACAAAAAACTTATCAGACGGCGCACTCTAAACGGTTTCAATTCATAGGGTATGCCAAGCACATTTCCTACAGTAAAGTCTGTCAATATTGCATCTCGCAACCCCATTAAACAAAACAAATAGCCAGCACACCGTAATGCTGCTATGCATAGTAGCTTATAACATAACAGTGATATGTCTCTGCTGTAGTTAAGTTTGGCACGTAGAAATAGGTACCTACAGCAACATCACGGAAGGAACTGATATGAACACAGATACGAGCACTTTTAAAATTGCAGTGATTCCTGGAGATGGAATCGGCCCAGAAGTGACCTCAGAAGGAATTAAGATTCTCAAAAAAGTAGAAGAGCTCGATGGGTCAATTCATTTTGAATTTAATGATTTTCCGTGGGGCTGTGAGTATTACCTAAAGACGGGCAAAATGATGGCGGATGACGGCATAGAGCAGCTCGAGGGCTTTGATACTATTTACCTTGGTGCTGTCGGCGCGCCGAGTGTTCCCGATCACATCTCTCTCTGGGGTCTGCTGCTCAAGATCAGAAAAGAGTTCGACGAATACGTCAATGTACGACCTGTCAAACTCCTCGAAGGCGCTCATGGGCCAATCACCCCTCTCAAAGGCATACAGAGTGGAGACATTGATATGACCGTCATACGTGAAAACAGTGAAGGGGAATACGCTGGTGCTGGAGCATGGCTGTATAAGAATAAGCCAAACGAAGTCGTCTTGCAGACGGGCGTCTTTTCGCGAACTGGCTGTGAGCGCATCATTCGCTATGCCTATACGCTAGCGCAAAAGCAACACAAGACACTCACTAGCATCAGTAAGGGAAACGCCCTGAACTACTCGATGGTATTCTGGGATCAGATCTTCGATGAGGTTGGCAAAGAATTTCCAGACGTCAAGACCTCATCGCTGCTAGTCGATGCGGCAGCGATGAACTTCGTCAAGAACCCAAGTCGTTTTCAGGTTGTTGTCACGTCCAACCTCTTCGGGGACATCCTTACAGACTTAGGAGCTGCAATCGTGGGGGGCATGGGCCTAGCAGCAGGCGCGAACCTCAATCCTGAAAGGACACATCCCTCCATGTTCGAGCCAATCCACGGGTCCGCCCCAGACATCGCAGGAAAGGGCATTGCGAACCCCCTTGCATCGATTTGGTCAGTAGCCCAGATGCTTGATTTTCTCGGCATTCCTCTCTGGTCGCAAGCTGTCATCGACGCAATCAAAACTGTTGTGCGTGGAAAGATCCTGACTGTCGATCTTGGCGGGTCCTCATCAACTGCTGAAGTCGGCAATGCTGTTGCAGGGGCTCTTGTACCTCCCACGTATTCGACAAGATAGCTATCGTTACTCCAGATTTGCACACAAACTTGGAGCAGCTAAAGCTCACGTCGTGCGTAAAGCCGCTTTGCCACCTGAGCTGAGGCTGCATATATGCCGAGGGAGAACGCAAGCAAAGTTCCATTTTTGCCACAAAAGGCAGCACGAAGGCCATCATAAGGATCGTTATGGCGCCCCCCGCAAGAGCTGATATGAACAGTCCAAGCAAATCTGCCAGTACAGGCGCCCCTTCAGAAAGAATACCTATACCTGCGTCTTTCAACAAGGCAGCTCCGCCAACGCAGAGAAGACCCAACTAGCCTTTGAGGACCTCAAGCACCTCGTCACGGGCAAGAGGATCCAGGCCGGCTGTCGCCTCATCTAAAACCAAAAGACTTGGCTAGCGAGTCACCCGCATATATGAAAGCAGCAAGATCCGTACCATCCGTGAGGATGCGTCGAGCTATTCCATCTCTAGGGGAACTTTTTCCGTAGGCGCGGGAAATGCCGAATCGAGAAGTGACAAGTCCTCCGCTGTCAGCTCGACTTCCCTTGTGGCGGCATTTTCTAGCACGTGCCTTGGGCTGGCACTTCGAGGAATGGCGATCACATTCTCGTCTCTGAGCACAAATGCGAGCAGGACTTGTGTGGGACTTATGCCATGTGCTGAGGCAACCTCGCGCACCGCCTCGCTTTCAAGGAGTCCTTTGCGAAGCGTGCCGGCCTGCGCGAGCGGACAGTATGCCATAAGTGGCAGGTTTTTCTGACGCATCCAGGGCAGGAGGTCCCACTCCACACCACGAGAGCCCAAGTGATAGAGGTCTTGGTTCACGGCGCAGTGGTTGCCGCCTGGTATGTCCCAGAGCTCCCTCATGTCAGACGTGTCGAAGTTCGACACCCCCCAACCGCAAATCTTGCCCTGCCTAACAAGCTCCTCCATGCATTCAACAGTCTCTGCAAGAGGAATCGTTCCACGCCAATGGAGAAGGTACATGTCCAGATAGTCAGTTCCCAGGCGCGAAAGCGTGGCATCGACGCTGTCGAAGATGTGGGATATGCCGGCGTTGTGTGGATAGACTTTGGACACGATGAACAGGTCCTCGCGGCGACAATTTGAGATAGCCTCGCCCACAAGGCTCTCTGCAGCGCCGTCTCCATACATCTCCGCAGTGTCGATGAGGCGGATCCCCGCATCAAGGCCTGTCCGCAGTGCAGCGAGCTCTTGGTCATGGGGATGTAGCCCTTGCCCCAAATACCAAGTACCCATGCCAAGGCGTGGCATCTTCCTGCCATCATTGAGGCTAAGTGAGCTCTTAAATGCCATGTTTTCCTCTTTTCATCTCTCTTTGCTTTTTCGTTTGATCTGGTTCCTGAGGTCTAAAACTCCTGGTTAGCTATCTTATGCTCACTTCATACACAAGACAGATGATTAATCCAACAAGGCAAATTGTTGCTGCAAACGTGGTTGCATTTGACAATATATCATTGTGATATCACAATCTGAGATGTGAGACGCTGCGGATCCCCCGTAGTATCTAGTGTATCGATTCTTGAGAGAAAGGATCTCGATGAGCATCGAGAAGAAAGGTTACTCTCTAAGCGGTTGGGCCATGCTTTTTGCCGTAATCGTGATGTATGCGCTTTCCGCCGCCCTTTTCGTCGGCTCCGTTATGACATTTTCTCGTTGTGACGAGTGGGGGCTCCCCTATCCGATGACAGCCATCATCGGCATGGTTGCCTTCTTTGTCCTTTTGATCCTTGCGAGCATTCTCACGGGAGGTTTTTTCACCCTGCAACCAGGTCAAGCGCGTGTCTGTGTGCTTTTCGGAAAATATGAGGGAACCGTTCGCAGCGAGGGCCTACGATGGTCGAACCCATTTTACTCAAAAAACCTTGGAGGTGCACTGGCCTCCACAGACAGCTCTACCCCAGCCGAAAAGAGAGACCCTTCGAGTCGATCAAGGCGTGCAGACGCCAGCAAGATCTCTGTGCGAGCACGCACGCTCAACGGCGAGCACCTGAAGGTGAACGACAAGATGGGAAACCCCATTGAAATCGCCAATGTCGTTGTATGGCATGTGGCAGACACCGCCAAGGCGGTGTTCGACGTAGACGATTACGAACAGTTCGTGGACATGCAGGCCGAGACGGCGTTGCGCCATGTCGCAAGCGCCTACGCCTATGATCATATGGAAGATACCTCGGACAACAGCACAGAGACCATTACGTTACGCTCGAACATCGAGGAGGTCTCTGCCGCGCTGAGAGCAGAGCTCGGAAGGAGGCTTGCACCCGCTGGCGTGGCTGTGGATGACGCGCGCCTTACGCACTTGGCCTATTCGCCGGAAATTGCCCAGGCCATGCTACGCCGCCAACAGGCAGAGGCTATCATTGCCGCTCGCAAGAAAATCGTAGAAGGCGCTGTGTCTATGGTAGATATGGCAATCGAACAGCTCTCCTCTGAGGGCACCATCGAGCTTGACGAGGATAAGAAAGCCGCCATGGCCTCTAATCTCATGGTAATACTTTGTGGTGAGTCAGACGCAAAGCCTGTTGTGAACACGGGGACCTTGTACCAGGGATAGCGAGAGGCAGGAATGGCAGTAAAAAAGCAATATCCGCTGAGAATCGATCCTGGCATATGGAATGCTGTGGAGAAATGGGCGACAGATGACATGCGCAGCACAAACGCACAGGTAGAGTTCATCCTGCGTGAAGCACTACGACAATCTGGCCGCCTGCCAAAAGGCCCCAAGAAGCCAAAAGGAAAAAGCACATAGCAAAGGCGCCGGGGCAGCCCTCTGGCATGTCGTTGTTAGGTAAATCTTTCCCTTAATGCCATATTTAACGATTTGTTTTCTATAATCATACCAGAACGATAGGAATGAGAGCTTTTCAGCAACCTTTGTCGTCTCACCGATTGGAGCAGAGCAATGGCAAAAAAGAAAGATCGATTCCGCTGCTATGACATCAGCACACGCGCAATACATACGGGGACAGACTATGACAAGGAGACCGGAGCCGTCAGACGTCCGCTCCATATGGCAAACAGCTACAAGCTGCCAAACGACCTCTCCAAGGTCAACTATTCCTCGACAGACCTGCTCATGTATGTGAGAAACGGAAACCCAAACCAGCATTGGCTTGAAGAAAAGATCGCCTCCTTGTACAGGGCAGATGACGCGATTGTGCTAGCAAGCGGCGTTGGCTCCCTCCACGCCTTGTTTTGGACCCTGCTCGAGTCAGGCGACCGCGTCGTCTATCCCAAGGTGAGTTACATGGCGGTCTACCGTCTCTTCCATGAGCTTTTCAACCGCAAGTTCAAGGTTGGCACCCATATGGTCGACATGACGGACCTAGAGGCAGTAAAGAAGGCGATCACTCCCGGCACCAAGCTCGTCCATGTCGAAACGCCAGACAACCCGACGATCGGCATTACTGACATCGCAGAGGTGGCACGCATCGCGCACGAAAACGGCGCCCTTTTGTCCGTGGACAACACCTTCGCCTCTCCTTTGAACCAAAACCCGCTAGAGCTCGGCGCAGATTTTGTCATAGACGCCCTTACGAAGTTCATCAACGGGCACGGCGATGCTCAAGGCGGTGCCATAGTTTCCAACGACCTCAAGACGATGGACCGCATACGCTATGAGGCCCAAGTAAATGTCGGTGCCGTCATAAGCCCTTTCAATGCGTGGCAGATCTTTCGCGGGGCAGTCACATTCCCTCTCCGTATGGAGCGAATCAACAAGTCCTCGCAAAAGATAGCCGAATGGCTGGAGAGCCGCGACAATGTCACCTTCGTCTCATATCCCGGCCTTCCGAGTAACTCAGGCCATACGCTCGCAGCAAAGCAGATGCCTGGCGGCTACGGCGGTGTCATCTCGTTTGGGCTCAAAGCCAATGACAAGGCTGTTGAGCAATTCTGCGCGCAGCTGAAAGTTGTGACCTTTGCCGTGTCTCTCGGCCATGACGAGAGCCTCATTTTCCCTCAGCCCAGCTACGACGAGCGTATCGACCTCTATCCAGAGAAATTCCGCAAGGGGTTCATCCGCTTCAGCGTCGGCCTTGAAGACCCTGATGACATCATTGCCGATCTTGACCAAGCGCTCAAGGCTATTGGTCTTTAGATACAGCATTGGCCTTTAGACACAAGGAGGCTCTGCCACGCTCGCTGGCAGAGCCTCCCGCTTGTTCACTTAGCCTTATCTACCTAGGACTTTCTTCCCTGCCTGCAAAGCGTTATTCCCCCCACACCTCTTTGGCAATGTCACGCACCAGGCGCACCTTCGCCCACTGCTGGTCTTCTGTGAGCTTGTTGCCGATCTCACAGGAGGCAAAGCCGCACTGAGGGCTTAAGCACAGGCGCCTAAGGGGTACATAGGCCTTTGCCTGGGAGATGCGCGCTATCACGGCGTCCTTGTCCTCAAGGGCCGCTGACTTCGTCGTGATGAGCCCCAGCACCACCAGCTTGTCCTCAGGCACCTTGGCAAGGGGGGCGAAGCCTCCTGAGCGCTCGTCGTCAAACTCAAGGAAAAACGCATGGACGTGCTCGCGCGCCAAAACGTAGTCTGCCACATCGTCGTAGGGCCCTGAGCAGGCGTAGGTGGAGTGGAAGTTGCCCCGGCAGATGTGGGTGTTGACCGTGAGGTCTGCCGGCAGCCCCTCAAGGACGAGGTTGTTGGCGCACAGCAGCTTCTCGCGGACCTTTCTAAGACCCGCCTCGTCGGTATCCCACATCTCAGGGGCGCTTTTGTCCACGGTCATAGGCCAGGTGCAGTCATCAAACTGCAGGTTGCGGCAACCCGCCTGGTACAGCTCGTCGATAACTACACGGTAGGCCACGGCGATGTCGTCGATGAGGTCTTGGTCCGTCTTGTAGTACTTACGCGTGTTGCTAAGGGCAAAGGGCATCGCAAACTGCGCGAAGGTCTGGGCCGGCGCCGGGATGGTCTGCTTGGCTACCGTCGTCGCGTCGCTTAAGGAGTTCGTGAAGCGGAAGTGATCAACGAAGGAGTGGTGGGCGGCCGGGCAGATCTTGCCGGTAAGGAAGGTGTCATCTATCATGGCCTGCTCTCCGTGGAAGGGAAGGCCAGTGTGGGTCTTTTGATGTGAGACGCCTCCCAGCTGCCACATGAAGTCCAGATGCCACGTCGCCCGGCGGAACTCTCCGTCGGTGATCACGTGAAGGCCAGCGGCCTTCTCCTTTGCCACAAGCTCTGTGATGGCTGCATCCTCGACGGAGGCTAGCTCCTCCTTGCCAATATTTCCTGCCTCAAAGCGCTCGCGCGCGTCATGCAGCCTCTTCGGACGCAAGAAGCTGCCCACCACGTCATAGCGGTACGGGGTGCTTATGGCTGTGCTCATTGTCTGCTCTTTTCTGAACGAAATTATATTGACCCGCCACATTGCAGCCACTACTACAAAATTCGACATAGCGTTAGGAGCCTGCTTGGCTTTGTTAACTATATCAGGCTTGTAAAAGTGAATCTATAAGCTAGGGGGATATGAGAAGAGCTTTGGCATGCCAATAGGGTCAAATTACGGCCTGCATACGAACTGTATCCAATTTCATGCCTCAGATATTTTCCATTTCTTTGAGGCAAAGAGTAGTAATACAGTAGCCGTCCACATTGCTGATTACGTAGACAAGTACATCGACCTCAAAGAGGCTTCACACACTATTCAGCCAAAACACCGTCGATGGATTATCACTATGCGGCGATCTACATTCGCAAAGCGTTCGCATCCACTCCACTAAATAGTCTCATAGCCAAAGACGTACAAAAGTGGGAAGCGTCCATACTTTCCCCTGGCAAATCTGTTGAGACCGTTATGAAGGCCCACAGGCTGCTCAAATCTGCAATGACTTATGCCATGGAAGTCGACGATATACGTAAGAACCCAATAACAGCAGTAAAAATCGTCGAAGATGGTACATCGTCGCCCCAATGCTCTCGATACTACCGCACGCAAGAAGCTCATGGAGTCGCTTGACATGATAGATAACTCCCCTGTCACGATAGCCACGTGGATTGCACTTTGTGGCGGACTGCGCAAGGATGAGGTATGTGGCCTCAGATGGGATGACGTGGATATGGAGGACGACACGCTACGGGTTCGTCGCTGCTCGATCGCCCAATGCAAGGCGGTACATACGTCAAGAAATCTAAGACGGGGCATATACGAGATGTGCCCATCATTGACACGCTCATGCGCCACCTCAAAGCATGACGCGAATGTAGCGCGTCAATCTATGTCATAGGGCTTTACTACTGCTGCCATCGCTGCGGGCGTGGACATAAAGGTTGTGAACTCAATCCTTGGCCATGCAAACGCGGCGATGACGCTCAATGTGTACACCTCAGCCGATCCTGATGCGAAAAACGTGCCGCTGACATAACCGAACGAGCGATATAGACATGAGAACGTTATAAAGATCTATATTGCTATCACCAACAATCGTAATATGCACAAGTTCCTGCTCATAAAGCATCCAGACGAGATCACAGAGCAGCTTCAAGATCTAACTGAACATAACCGCGAAGATCACCACATCAACTCAGTAAACATAATCGCTTAGGACAGTTGAAAGGTGCCATTTTAGCTGTTGCTTACGTCTATGTATTTTGCTGAAATAGCGGGCACAGTTTCACTTGCTCCAAGCACGGTTGTATATGTGTAATCCCCCACTGACTGGCCGTAAATTGTCACGATATCCTTTTCGAGAATATTATCTGCTCCAGCTGGAAGCGTATAGGCAACTATTATTGGGTCGCTCCAAATTCCATAAGAGTCCTTTGTAATGCTTACCCTAAGTACTAGATCGCTCGAATCTTGCTGCACTTGTATTACCTGCCCTGTCACCGAGACATAGCTGCCCTTTACTGAGTCTGGGTTCCTAGCTAAATCTTCAAATGACATGCCAGTGCATTGAGCTTTATATTGATCTGCCGTAAGAGTTGTACATGCCACGGAGAGCTGGCAGCTCTCATCGCCACTTGTAATCGTTACGGTTGACGTCTGGCCTGCAGTAAGAGTTGCTGGCTCAGCAATAGTGTAATCAGATACTTCCTTCGTTGAACCATCCGAGTAAGTCGCTGCAACTTGTATGCCTGCATTAGAAGTGTTTAGAACGGTACCTTCTTCTGTTGAGCCGCTATATGTGGCAGAAATGCCCGTAATAGTAGGTTCTGGAGTCGAAGCCGTCTCTGACTCTGTAGTAGCAGATGATGTTTGCTGCGCAGATCCATCTGTCGTTGTTGATGTTTGAGATGATTTTGGATTAGTGACGCCCGCAAACCAGAATATTGTCCAAATGGCCATTACAACAATAAGAGCTACTCTTGCCGAGTGATTGTGTGGACGCTTACGCCATATAAGCAATATGAGACCGAACGGAGCGACAAAAATACACATCAAAGAAATGAACCAAGCCTTATCGAGGACAGACTCTTTCTTTGTTGATTTAGGAGAATTAGGCGCGCTAGGCTTTAACTGTTCTGAACTAGAAGAATTGTTTAAATGACTAGCCATAGCATCCCCTGACACTGTATTTAATTTATCTTTAAGGATTATATATTTTTTGACAAATCTCTGTACGTGGAAATATTCGATTAGAGAAGAGTACAGAACGCTCACGAAGGGGTGAACGACCATGAAAAAGAAATTCAATTGCAAACATTTTGGCGCTCACCTTAAACAAGCAAGAAAGGACCTTAGTTTGACACAAACACAAGCTACTAAATTAATTGGTGTCAGCCAAGGGAATATTAGCGACTTCGAATCTGGGAATTCTGAACCTATGGCATCTACTATTGTCAGCTTTTCGAAAACTTATGGCATCAGCGGTGACTGGCTTCTTGGGGTTAGCGACAAGAAGTAATGAAAACCCATTCGAATATGTTGGCGTAGTCTTCATGCACCGAGCATTAGTTCTTTATTTGTAGTAAAAATATCCTCTTTAACGAAATTTTTACGAGCCGCTCAAAAATAACAGTAAGCGGATAAAATGGTGTCAGATTTAGTGTCAAATAAAAAAGGCCACGGGAAACATAGCCCGTGACCTTGTCTTTTATGGTGGGCGACGCTGGCCTCGAACCAGCGACCTCTTCCGTGTGAAGGAAGCGCTCTACCCCTGAGCTAGTCGCCCAAACGATTTGTCACTATATCAGAAGTCGCTTTTGCATGTCAGCGAGAATACCTTCGTTTCCTACAATCATGCACGATCAAGGGCACGCTTGACTACATGAGCGAAAATTGTAACCAAAAGATCAAGGATAGTTGCCACCAAACACATGGCGGCAAAATACGTGAAGCCATGCCCCTTGTAGACCGCAAACACGAATGCACCGCACGCAAGAATGCTTATTACGAGAGCAAAGCTGCGCAGGCCCTTTGCCCTTGAAGGCAAGTTGGCAGCCCTTGCGCCATGAATCCCTAGAACTATGGACAAAATGCTCACTGCAAGGGCAGAGAGCTGAGCAAAGACAGAGACGCCGATTTCGATGGGCAGCATAAGTGAGCAGAATATCCCAGCAACGCCGAAGAAAAGGCTTATAAGGCAGGTAACTTTGAGTCGTTTGCTTTCCGCAGTCATTAATTTCCCTCCCCTGCGCCTAGCCTCTATAGGTTAGGCAGATCGAACAAGCTATTCCCCAGCATCAAGCCAATGCTTGCGGCTGAAGAAGTTCCACAGGGCAACGATTAAGGTGGCAACAAGCTTTGAAGCAGTCACCGCATAAGGGCCGTTGCCAAAAGACGCTGTCCCCGCCCAAATAATAACTTCATTCATCCCTAAGCCAATCATGGAAAAAATGACGAACAGGATAAATTCCCGTCTTCTAGACAAGTCGGCGCGATGGGTGAAGACAAAGCGCATTGATGCCACGTAGTTAAATATGGTAGATATCACATAGGAGATAAATGCGGAGAAGACGGGGTTCCAACCAACGATTTGCGACAGGAACATCAAAATGCCGTAATCGATTAAAAAAGCTATCACACCAACTGCGGCGAAATCAACGAACTGCCTTGCGAGCTTTTTTAGATTCACTCCCGGCCCCTCGCATCCATGCTTCTTATACGCAAAGAGGCTATCGCGCAGATGCACGATAGCCCTTAGCTTCCTGGTGGGCCCGGTAGGATTCGAACCTACGACCCAGGGATTATGAGTCCCCTGCGCTGACCTCTGCGCCACGGGCCCGTTAACGCTTGTAGAAAAAAAGGCGACGGTAACCTCCGCCGCCCGCTTTTCTCATGGTGGAGATAAGGGGGTTCGAACCCCTGACCTCATGACTGCCAGTCATGCGCTCTCCCAACTGAGCTATATCCCCATGCGTTGGTGCGGTAGTTACTATACCAGAGCAGAACCTATGGTCAAGCAAAACAGCTGAGTAATTTGCAAAAGCCCACCTATTTAGCAAGGTCAGACCGCTGCGAGACAACTTTCCTTGACAGCTCGTCTACCACGGCGTTAAGCGCGACGTCATGGCGTTTTCCGGTTGCGCGGCTCTTAAGCTCTGCCGTCCCGCCCTTTAAACCTCTCTTTCCTATGATCACTTGATACGGGAAGCCCATCAGGTCAGCATCTGCAAATTTAACTCCAGGGCGTTCCTTGCGATCATCAAGCACAACATCAAGCCCTGCGGCTGTGAGATCAGAGGCCATTGACTCAGCTGCAGAGAGCACCTCACCCTTCGCGTCAAGCGAAATGACTTCGACTTCATAGGGCGCTACAGAAACTGGCCAAATGATGCCAGCGTCATCATGATGCTGCTCAACGATAGCTGCCAGTGTGCGCGACACCCCTATGCCATAGCTTCCCATGAGCAATGGCTTTTGCGTGCCGTCAATGTCAGTAAACGTAGCTCCCATAGGCGTCGAGTACTTGTCATCAAAAAGGAAAACCTGACCACACTCAATGCCATGTGCGCCCTTGAGAGGCTTGCCGCATTTCGGGCAGAGATCCCCTTGTTTGGCTGTAATGACATCAACCCACTTTTCAATTTGAAAGTCTCTACCAGGCTTGGCAGAGCGTAGGTGAAAGCCTTCCTCGTTTGCGCCGACAAGCCACCATTCGGACTTTTCAAGAGAGACGTCTGCGGCCACATGCACTCCCTCAGGCACCTTGACAGGACCCATGAAGCCCTTATGCAGACCAAAGGAGACAAGCTCAGCGTCACCCATCAAATGGTAATGCCCAAAAGCATGAGCTGCCTTGCACTCGTTCATCTCATGATCGCCAGGCACGACGACGATCCACGGCAGGCCCTCGCCATCGACAAGCGCCATGGCCTTGCGTGTCACCGCCTCAGGCACGCCGAGCATCTCAGAAAGCTCAGCTATCGTTCCCACTCCGGGAGTTGCTATCTTCTTCATCTCCCCTTGGACGTCTTCGACGATAGCGCAGGTGGCGCTCGCAGCCTCCACATCGGCCGCAAACCCGCAGTTATCGCAATAGACAAGCTCAGCCTCACCAGCATCGGCAAGAGCCATGAACTCTACAGATGTGTCGCCACCGATCTCGCCCGTGTCAGCAACCACAGGCAAGGCGACAAGGCCGCAGCGCGCGCAATAGCGTGCATAGGCAGCCTTCTGTTGCTCATAACAAGCTCGAGAGCTCTTTTGGTCGGCTGCAAAAGAGTAGGCGTCTTTCATAATGAACTCACGGCTGCGCATAAGGCCGAAGCGGGGACGCAGCTCGTCACGGAACTTATCTTGAATGTGGTAAAGCATCAAGGGAAGCTGCTTGTAGCTCCTCAGCTCTCCTCGCACGAGGTCAGTGTACGTCTCCTCGTGCGTCGGCCCAAGGCAAAATTCCCGATCATGGCGATCCTTGATGCGCATCAGCTCGGGGCCATAGGCGTTGAGACGGCCGGATTGCTTCCAAAGCTCAGCGTCGGTAAGAATAGGTGTCATCATTTCTTGACAGCCAATGGCAGCCATCTCCTCGCGAATGATGTTTTCTATTTTGAGAATGGAACGCCAAGCGAGAGGCAAGTAACTATAAAGCCCAGCAGCCTCCTTGCGTATCATGCCGGCACGAAGTAGCAACCGATGACTTGCCAACTCAGCCTCAGCAGGGTCTTCTTTGAGCGTGGGAGCATAAAGTTTGGTCATTCTCATATATTTTTCCAAGGCGCAGATCCCTTCAAGATGAAGCTCGACATTGCACGATTTTAATGCCGCTCACTACCATTGCAATGATTGAAGCTATTTTTAACCAACTGCCTAAGGAGAAGGCGAAAGCCTCGGCTCAAAGCACAGGGCGTCAGGAAGAAGGCCAGCGGCGGTCGATCTCTTCAAAAAGGGCATCGATGATCTCATCTTCCTTTACCTTGCGCACCGTCTTGCCCTTGACAAAGATCATACCTTGCCCCTTGCCACAAGCGACGCCGATGTCGGCGCCCCTTGCCTCTCCTGGTCCATTCACGACGCAGCCCATTACGGCAACGCTGATAGGCGTGCGTACCTGTTGCAAACGCTGTTCCACTTGTCGTGCGATGCCGATGAGGTCGACTTGCGTGCGCCCACACGTAGGGCAGCTCACCAGTTCGGGATGCAGTCTGCGGAGCCCTATGGCCGAAAGGATCTCCCAGCCCACACGCACTTCTTCGGCGGGGTCATCTGTGAGAGAGACGCGAATGGTGTCACCGATGCCCTCAGCAAGGAGCACGCCAAGGGCAATCGAGTTTTTGACAGTGCCTTGGCGGCGCGTTCCAGCTTCAGTTACGCCGATGTGCAAAGGCACATGAGGCAGCTCTTGGGAGAGTCTGCGGTTTGTCTCAATTGTCTCTGGTACGCCATGCACCTTGGCTGAAAGGACGAAGTCATAAAATCCTCGACGCTCAAGATGGTCGGTAAATGATATTGCGCTGTGCACAAGCTTGTCAGCTATGCTCAGCTTGTCTTGCTCTGCAATTGCTTTGTCTAGCGAGCCCGCGTTAACTCCTATGCGGATAGGAACGCCTACCTCACCAGCCGCGTCAATGATGGCGTCGACATGGTCAAAAGAGCCGATGTTGCCTGGGTTTATGCGCACTGCCGCAGCCCCGGATTTAATGGCCGAGATTGCGAGACGCCAGTCGAAATGGATGTCAGCCACAACCGGAAGGGGACTTGCAGCGCAGATCTGGACGAACGAATCCGCCGCTGCTTGCGTAGGCACTGTCACCCGCACGATGTCACAGCCATTTTTTGCAAGATCGCGGATTTGTGCCAACGTGGCGGCGACGTCCGTCGTCTTGGTATTGCACATGGACTGCACCGGAATCGGTGCTCCACCGCCGATGACAACTGCGCCTACCTGCACCTGCCGAGTCTGCTCGCGCGGCAGCTGCTGTGTGTGATCGCACATAGGTCCTCTCCCCTAGTCCAAAACAAAATTCACAATGTCATGTTGAAGCGCATAGAGGAAAATAAACACGAAGAAGGCCAGCCCTACATAGCTAATGGCAATTTGCGCCTTTGGAGATAGGGGCCTTCTAGTGATGGCTTGCACAACTTCTATGAGGATCTTCCCCCCATCCAAAGGAGGGATGGGAAGAAGGTTCATAAAGCCGAGAGACATTGAAATGGCTGCCACAAAAAGGAGAAGATTTTCTATGCCGCTGCTGGCTGCCTCCGAGGCCATGACCGAGATGCCAACGACCGAGGTGGATTGATTGAGGATTTCGATCGTATGCTGAGGCATGATGAGCTCTACCGCAGCTTTTGCAACAAGCCATCCATACGAAACCGCCATTTGCGACGCCTCAAGAAGGTCTGGGTAAGAGGTCATTGTCGACGCCAGGACGCCTATGGCCGTTGCGCTGCCGTCTTCTGGCAGCTCAATCGTAGTATCGTATGTCTGCCCGTCGCGCTGATAGGCCACTTCAAAGGGCTGCGCCTTGTCGAGCGCTTGCTCTACCGCAGCTGTTATGTCCGTCCAATTCGAACAAGCGACGCCGTCGACTTGTACAAGTGCGTCACCAGCCTGTATACCTGCTTCCTCGGCAAGTGAGCCCTGTTGCACCCCGCCAAGGACATTGGAGTCTACAATTGTCTCATAGCCAACGGACATGACCACGGCCACAACAATGAGAAAAGCTAAAACGATATTGACCGCAGCTCCGGCAACAAGCGTGAAAAAGCGTCTCCAAAATCCCTTTCCAGTATAGGTATGGGATTGCTCTGACCTAAGAAAGTCTGCTGGGTCATCAACGGGACGCGCGACGCCTGCCTCGGTTGTGCCTTGAGCCGCAAAGTTGTGTCCCCGGTCGTATTCAGTCAGCATATGGACATCACGACGACAGGTCTCATACGTCTCAAGGGCCTCTTTGCCCTTGCCACCATCGCCAAGCGCATGTATGGAGGCACAATCGCTAAGCGCAAGCAGGTCATCGATGACATCATCCACATCAAGGGAGAGTTCTGCGGCGATACGCGAGGCGTTTGTCGTACCTGAGCGCTGTACGCAGGCAAGCACCTGCGCCAGATTCTCATCGCCCAACGTCTCCATGCCGCAGATGCGCGTGTACCCACCCAGCAGAATCGGCGTGACGCCAAACTCAGTGCCGTATTTCTTTGACTTGTAAGCCATATGCAACTTGCAAGGCATGCCAAGATAGTATTCTGTCACACGCATACCGCAGGCGCGAGCAATCAAAAAATGTCCGCCCTCGTGCAGCATCACAAGGAGTGAAAGGACGACCACTCCCCAGAATATGGCCGATAGTACCGTCATGACTCACCTTTGTCGAGGCCAAGCAGTCTGCGAGCACGCTGACGAGCCTCGGCGTCTATGTACACAAGTTGCTCGATGCCTTCCACCGGCTCAACCTGAGTGGAGCTCATAACGCGCCGCACGGTATTCTCAATATCGAGGAAGCCACAAGCTCCGAGGCGAAACGCCTTGTTAGCGACCTCATTGGCCGCATTCATCGCACATGGCATGGTACCGCCGAGACATCCTGCTTCTTTGGCAAGCGCCAAGCAGGCAAACGTCTCCTCGTCAGCCTCGCCAAAAGAAATTGGTGGCTCTTTGCAGTAGTCCATGCGCTGCACAGGGCTTTCCCAACGCTGTGGGTAGCTGAGCGCATATTGAATAGGGATGCGCATATCAGAAGGTCCCATCTGAGCCTTCACTACCCCATCTGCGAACTCCACCATGGAATGGATGCGGCTCTGGCGCTGAACCAGTACGCGGACTTTATCGATGGGAACGTCAAACAGGTGGTGCGCTTCAAGCACCTCAAGCCCCTTATTCATGAGTGTCGCGGAATCGATGGTGATCTTTGGGCCCATCTTCCACGTCGGATGCTTTAGGGCATCTGCTGCCGTAACGCCAGCGAGCTCGCCGCGACTCATGCCATAAAATGGCCCCCCGGAGCACGTAAGCCAGATGCAATGTACATCTGACGCGCGTTCCCCAACAAGACACTGATAGATGGCACTGTGCTCGGAGTCGACGGGAATAAGCTGGCCCGGTTTCACAAGTGGCATCAAAAGGTCACCGGCTACCACAATGGTCTCTTTGTTGGCGTATGCCAACACCTTGCCAGCCTGTATGGCAGCATAGCCCGCCTTAATACCAGCAAAGCCAACGACCGCCGAAACGACGCAGTCCACCTCATCCAGGCAAGCGAGGTCTACGATAGAGTCATATCCGCTATGGACTTCACAGCCTGCTGGCAAATCTTCCATTACGGAGTCATTGGCATGCTCGTCTTCGGTAACAGCAACATGCGTGACGCCGAACTCTCGCGCAGCTGACACCAAAAAGTTTGTGGAACGGCGCACAGAAAGGGCAACTACCTTAATCTTGTCACTATGCTTGCGGCACACGTCAAGCGTCTGCGTGCCAATGGAGCCAGAAGCGCCTAATACAGCGATGCGCAAAGGGCGCCTTCTTGACGCCCTCGGTGCCGTATCTTCGAAAATGCTCATATAATCCCTTCGGCCAGTAACAAAAGAGCAGCCACCGCTCCAGCAAAAAGCATAGAGTCAGAACGGTCAAGCATGCCACCATGGCCTGGCATGAGATTGCCCGAATCTTTAACGCCCACGCCACGTTTAATCCTAGACTCGAAAAGATCTCCAATGACTCCTGAGACCCCCACAAGAAGCCCTATGGGAATGGCATCGGCAAGCTCAATGCCCCGAACGCCGAGTAAGGCAACGATGATCCAAACGCAAAGACCCCCCGCTAAGCCTCCCCAAAAGCCCTCGATTGACTTGTGGGGAGATATCCTTGGCGCAAGCTTGTGCTTGCCAAAGCGAGAACCAACAAAGTACGCCGTGGCGTCATTGAGCCACACCGAGCCCATGACGCCAACCGTGAGAAGCGCTCCTTCATAGCCCGGGTCACATTGCCGAATGAGCACGATGCAAGAAAACATCAACGAGGTATAAAGCGGGCCAAAAACAGAGAGAGCTACATCGCTAACGGTAGCTCGTGGGGTTGCGACATACCATATCGCACAGGAGCCGAGGAGAAGAAGCACAGCCAAAAACACCCATTCATGACCGCCGAAAAGCTCGGCCAAAGGAAAGATCACCGCTGCTGTAAGCCCCACGATTTCATTTGGCATACGGCCTGTCATCCGTGCCATGCGAAAGAACTCAGAGCAGCAAAGCCATGCCATCGCAGCAACAATCAAGGTGGTGGCAAAGGGGCCTAAATAGATGCAGACAAGAACGAGGATTGCATAGATAGCACCCGAGGTCGTACGAGCCAGAACCTTCTCTGCTCCGCCACGCACCCTTTGTCCTCGAAGCTCGCCGGCAGCTCGTTTGCCCGCCTTCGAGCTTCGACGCTCCTCGAGACGGTCGATCCCTCTGTCGATGCCCGCAGCACCATCATGGCATGCCTTACGGTCCTTTGCGTTTTCCTCCTCGTTACCACTCACTTGTTGACCACTCCCCCAAAACGCCGCTTCCTGCCTTGGAAATCTTTAATCGCTCGTAAAAAGTCCCATCGAGAGAAATCCGGCCAGTAAACGTCAGTAACATAGAATTCCGTGTAAGCGAGCTGCCAAAGAAGGTAGTTAGAGAGGCGCCTTTCACCTGAGGTACGTATCAAAAGCTCAGGATCAGGGAGACCAGCCGTATAGAGCTTCGAGGCAAGCGCCTGCTCGTTGATGTCTGCGGGCTCAAGTGTGCCTGCCGCTACTTGCTCTGAAAGCATGCGGGCCGCACGAACGATCTCAGCGCGCGATCCATAATTGACTGCAAGGGCAAAGGTCATGCCTGTGTGATCGGACGTCTCATCAAGACCTCGCTCGAAAACATCATAGGTTTCCTTTGGAAGCGCCTCGAGGTCACCAAAAAAGCGAAGCCGCACATTTTCCTGATGAAAAAGCGGCATTTCTTTTACAAGAGTTGTCGCGAACAAATGCATGAGAAGATTGACTTCATGCTGGGGACGGCGCCAATTCTCAGTGGAAAACGCATAAACCGACAAAACGTCAAGACCAAGTCGCACGCTCGTTGTCACCGCTTCGCGAAGCGAGTCGACACCTGCGACGTGTCCTTCAGAACGATCGAGACCACGGGCTGTGGCCCATCGCCCATTGCCGTCCATAATGATAGAGACATGACGCGGAATACGCTCAAGGTCGACATCTGAAAGGCATATGTCTGCTGGTGCATTGTCATAATATTGGGCTAGCTTTGCCTCGTCGCGTTCCAACTATATCTCCATGACCTCGGCAGTTTTGGTCTTTAGCAGACCATCGACTTTCTTTACGTACTCGTCAGTTAGCTTCTGTATGGCTTTTTTCTCGCGGTTCACATCGTCTTCTGAGAGCTGCTCATCCCGCTCGGCGGCGTTATTTGCATCTCGGCGAGCATTTCGAATGGCAATTTTCGCCTCTTCTGCAATTCTGCTGCACTCTTTGGTAAGCTCACGGCGACGCTCTTCGGTGGGTTTGGGAAAGGGCAGGCGGATGGAGCTGCCATCTTCGTTCGGCGTAATTCCAAGATCAGATGACTCGATCGCCTTTACGATGGCACGCAACGAGCCTTTGTCCCACGGTTCGATGACAAGTGTCGAGGCCTCTGAGACTTTCACTCCTGCAAGCTGGGTGATCGGGGTAGCCTGCCCATAGTAGTCTACTTTGATCGAATCAAGAATATGAGGATTTGCCCTCCCGGTGCGCACTTTTGAGAAGCCAATCTTGAGATTTTCAATGCATTTGTCCATGTGCTTGTGAGCAGAATCGGTATACGTGCTCATTGCTTGTCCTCCTCAACTACGATACTTCCTACAGGCTCGCCTCTAAGCGCGCGATCGAAAACGTCTTCCGTGTCAAGGCTAAACACCATAATGGGCATATGGTTATCATGGCAAAGCGCTGTGGCGGTCGAGTCCATAACCTTCAGGTCCCGCCGCAGTACCTCTGTGTAGCTTATCTCATTAAACTTTTTTGCGTCGGGATAAACGACAGGGTCTCGATCATAGATACCATCAACCTTGGTTGCTTTCATCAAGATGTCAGCGCCGATCTCGCAGGCTCGCAGGGCAGCAGCAGTGTCTGTCGTGAAATATGGGTTGCCAGTGCCAGCGGCGAAGATGGTTATGCGTCCCTTTTCAAGGTGGCGAATGGCACGCCGGCGAATGTATGTCTCAGCTACCGAGTGCATTTCGATTGCACTCATCACGCGACAATCCATGCCTGCCTTCTCAAAAGTGTCTTGCAGCGAAAGGGCATTTATCACGGTGGCAAGCATGCCCATGTTATCTGCTTGGGCACGATCCATCCCTGCGGCCGCTCCTGTGAGCCCACGGAAAATGTTGCCACCACCAACGACGACCGCAATGTCTATGCCAGACTCATGAGCAGGCTTGATGTCGCGGGCTATGTGCTCCAGCATGCTTGCGTCAATGCCAAACTCCTTTGAGCCCATCAGCGCCTCGCCAGACAACTTCAAAAGTACCCTCTTATATTTGTATTCGGACACGCCTGTCCTCCATCCCATTTTCAGGCCACAGCTCACTTGCATACAATTCGTCCGAACGAGATTCTACCAAAGGCCAACTCATCAAGAGACGGCATATAGGCAGATAGACAACCTTGACATATGAAAGGAGGCCGACTCGCGTCGACCTCCCCTTGACCATATCGAACTGGCTTACGCGTTTTCACCGAAAGCAAACCTGGAGAAATTCACAATTTTGATGTCATCACCAACAGCTTTTGAAGTTTTCTTGACGAGCTCAGAAATCGTGGTGTTGGAGTCTTTAATAAAGATCTGCTCGGTAAGGACGTTTTCCTTGTAGTACTTATTAACGCGACCCTCGACCATCTTTTCTTGGACGAACTCAGGCTTGCCGGATTCCTTCGCTTGGGCCGCATAAATCGAACGCTCATGCTCAAGCACATCAGAGGGCACATCTTCCCTGCGGGCGGCAACAGGGTTGGCGGCGGCAACTTGCATGGCCACATCATGGGCAAACGCCTTGAAGTCCTCATTCTGGGCTGTTGCAGGGTCGCCAAATTCAAAGCTCACGATATCCGCGAGCTTGCCACCAAGATGGATATAGCTAGAAAGCGCCCCAGAAGACACGATGCGCTGGAAACGCATGATCTTCATGTTCTCGCCGATAACATGGATCATTTCGGTAAGCTCCGAGTCAACCGTTCCTGTCCCCATGGAGCACTTCTTCAGCGCGTCGAGGTCAGCAGGGTCATTATCGGCAACAACTTTGGCGAGACTGGCGGCAAAGCCCGTAAACTTTGGATTTGTTCCGACGAAGTCGGTTTCGCAGGAAAGCTCAAGAAGCGCCCCCGTTTTGCCATCATCAGAGACATAGGCTGCAATAGTGCCCTCATTAGTTACGCGACCGGCACGCTTTACTGCCTTTGCAACGCCCATTTTGCGGAGTTCGTCCACAGCGGCGTTGATGTCCCCATCGGTAGCAACAAGAGCCTTCTTGCACTCCATGATTGGAGAATCTGTCATCTCGCGGAGCTGCTTTACAAGTGCAGCGGTGATCTGTGCCATAGTACCTCCCCTTGGATCAAATTATTGTCTTGAAATTACTATCTCGTTGAGATTATTCAACAGAAGGAGCGTCAGCTTTTTTCCTCTTGGGCAGGTTGAGAGGGAGTAGGGGTTGCTTGCGCAGCGTCAGCAGCCGGCTCAGCAGCGCCGCCCATCTCCTCGGCTGAAATCTGCTCTTTGCCAGAGCCTGCCAGTATTGCATCAGCAGCCAGCTCGCAGATCAGCGCCACAGAGCGAATAGCATCATCATTGGCAGGAATGCCATAGTCAATAAGGTCAGGGTCAGAGTTGGTATCAAGAAGTCCGACCACGGGGATATGAAGGCGGTTGGCCTCTTTGACTGCGATCTCTTCTCTTTTGGTGTCAACCACAAAAAGGACTTGCGGCAATGACTTCATATCACGAACGCCACCGAGGTTTTTCTGAAGCTTTTCGAGCTCCTTGCCAAGCAACGCTTGCTCTTTTTTGGGAAGCGTAGCCATACGGCCATCCTCGCCCATTGCCTCAAGCTCCTCCATGCGATCAATGCGGGAGCGCATGGTTACAAAGTTGGTGAGCATGCCACCTAGCCAGCGCTGATCAATATAGGGCATGTTGCAACGCTGAGCCTGTGTGGTAATTGCCTCTTGGGCCTGCTTTTTTGTGCCAACAAAAAGAACAGTGCCGCCCTTTGAGGCAGTCTCTTTGAGGAAGGTGTATGCCTTGTCTGCATCAATGATGGTCTGCTTCAAATCCAAGATGTAGATGCCATTGCGCTCGCCGAAAATATACGGCTTCATCTTTGGGTTCCAACGACGGGTCTGATGTCCATAATGACAACCCGCCTCAAGCAGCGTTTGAATCGTGATCTTCGCAGCCATATATGCCTCCTGGTTAATCCTCCGCGCAGTATCTTTCCTAGGAGACCACCTGCAACCTGGCTTAGTTGCAAGCACCATGGTTCCCAAGTAGCTGCGCGTGCGTAGTCTGTCATGCGGTTGCACAACGATTAAAAAGTATAGCACTTCACAAATTTAGGCACTGCGCCCAGCGTATATTCAGCGTCTTTAAATGGTCTTCACATGAGGATTGCTGCCCATGGCAGTCACTACTCAGCGCGCGGATGGGCTTTGCGCGTCGCATCCTTGAGACGATCGATACTTACATGAGTGTATATTTGCGTCGTGGCAAGGTCGGCATGCCCTAGCAGTTCCTGCACGCTGCGCATGTCAGCACCTCCCGCGAGAAGCTCAGTCGCATACGTGTGTCGCATGGCATGGGGGGTTAATGCTGGGTCAAGTTCCGCCTTACGCACGTGGCGCTCGAAGCTACGGCGAAGTGCGGCAGCGCTCATGCGGTGACCTCGCGAGGAGATGAAGAATGCCGCTGTGTCGCAATTCGGTCTCCTCGCATGCGCCAGAAGTCTTGGTCGCGCCTCTTTGAGATATCTTTCGCACAAGGCAACTGCCATCTCATAGACAGGAACTATGCGCTCTTTAGACCCCTTGCCGAAAAGTCGAATCTGACGCCTGCTTGCATCATAGTCGGGGACATCGAGGCCGCTGATTTCAGAGATTCGAGCACCGGTAGCTGCGAGGAGCTCAAGAAAGCAGCGGTCCCGCAGTCCCTGGTCCGTAGCCATGTCACATGAACTGACAAGGCGCTCAACCTCTTCGGCGCTCATGGTATGAGGAAGGGTCTGGTCACGTTTTGGGCCAACGAGGGCAGCAGCACAGTCCTTGTCAGTCAGGCCTTCATGAACAAGCCAACAATAGAGGCCCTTGACGCTCGATAGGTGTCGGTCAATGGTAGAGACACAATAATGGCTTGAAGAAAACTCTGCGAGCCAGCGGCGCAACTCACGATGCGTCACATCAAGCGGCATTATGCCTTCACGAGCGACCCAGTCACAGTATTGTCGAAGATCGGCCTCGTAAGCCTTCACCGTGTGGGCAGAAAAGCCGTCAACGCCAGAGAGGTATCGAACATAGCTCGTGACATAGTGCTTAAACTGAGCAAGCTCCTCTTGGCGCAGTCTAGCCCGACTGTCTTCTTCACTCATGCAAAATCTTCCCCTTCAGGCCAGCTTCCCCGCCAACGTCCAAAGAGCTCAGGCCTTGAATCAACGTAGCGCTCCATATCCTGTTGAGCCCTCTTAGCATAAGCTGCATATCTTTGCTTCTTATTTAGCCTCTTCTCCTCAAGTGGAGTGAAAAGGCCGAAATTGACGTGCATGGGTTGATAGGAGCTAGTCGAGGGATCGCTTGCATAGGCAACAAGTGAGCCAAACGCAGTTGTCCGAGGGAGCTGCACTGGCGTGGCATTGGTGAGCTCAGCATAGACGTTTAGAGCTGCCAATAAGCCTGACGCTATAGCCTCTGTATAGCCTTCAGTGCCGGTAATTTGACCGGCAAGTCGGATGTCGGTGTGCGGGATACGGAAGCCCGGCGCAAGCACGTGGGGGCTGTCAACGAAAGAGTTGCGATGCATCACGCCATAGCGAAAAAAGTCTGCAGAGCCAAGGCCTGGGATCATGCGAAACACACGCCGCTGCTCCGACCAAGTGAGGTTAGTTTGAAATCCAACGAGATTATATGCCGTATGCGACGTATTTTCAGAGCGCAGCTGCACAACAGCCCAAGGACGCCTGCCAGTTTTTGGATCAATCAAGCCAACAGGTTTCAGCGCGCCAAAGCGCAAGGAGTCAAGGCCCGTGCGAGCTACCTCCTCAATGGGCTGGCAAGCAAAAAAGAGCTCTCTTTTCTCGAAATCTCGGGCCTCGACACGTTGGGCTGACACAAGTGCGGAAATGAATGCTTCGTAGGTGGCGCGATCCATCGGGCAGTTAAGATAATCTCCGCTGCCGTCTTTTGCATAGCGTGACTGCTCAAAGATATCCTCTTGGTCAAGAGAGTCGGCATCGACGATGGGCGCAGCTGCATCAAAAAAGGAGAGGCTTTCGGATCCAAGCTGCTGTGAAAGCCAGTCAAAAAGTGCTTTTGAGCATAGGGGTCCCGCCGCAATGACCGCAGGGCCACCTCGAACTTCAGTCACTTCCTCGCGTTCAAGCTCAATTTCTGGAGAGGCTTCTACCGCTTCGCTGACAAGCTGAGAAAAGATGAGGCGATCGACCGCAAGCGCACCCCCTGCCGGGACCCGCGCCTTTAGTGCATAGCCAAGAAGCTCTGATCCCATGAGCGAAAGCTCTCGCTTGAGCAATCCTGCCGCACTGTCTTGCCTCATGGACTTCAGCGAGTTAGAGCAGACAAGCTCTGCTAGCAGCCCTGTCTTATGCACCGGCGTCTGATGATCCGGACGCATTTCATATAACTTCACAGGGATGCCTCGGCAGGCGAGCGAAAGAGCACACTCACTTCCGGCAAGCCCCCCACCAATGATGCTTACCTGCGCTTCCATGGTGTCCCCCCTATAGCCTTGCCCATTGACATCAGCAAGCATTATTCTATTGGTTCAGCGTTTCTCAAGCCTAGTATGAGAGCAAAGGTATTCCTTGCTTGGTGCATAGCGGCCGTCCCACAGGCGCTCAACGATACCACGAGACTCATAATCGGAGAGGGTGCGCAGAAGTGTGAGCGGATTTTCCCCAAGGAGAGCCGCGAGGTCATCTGGGCGGCTTGGTGACGCAACAAGAGCGGACAAGACGCGCCCCTCGGAGCGGCTGTAGCCATCCTTCACAAGACGTAGCCTACCAAAGTCTAGCGAAATCATCATCTCGAGTTCCTCTTCGCAGCACACAATCGCTGCCCCTTCCGAAATCAGGCGGTTGGTTCCAGCAGATTGTGGAGAAAAAATAGAGCCGGGGACGGCATAGAGGCGCCGACCAAGCTTTGAAGCAACCTCAGCCGTGCTCGTCGTACCACTTCTAGCCCCTGCCTCGCAGACAAACAGCGCCTCGCCGAGCGCGGCAATGACGTGATTGCGCTCTGGAAAGGACCATTTGCGAGGTCCCATGCCCCAATGAACGAGTGAGATGACTGCTCCGCCCTTCTCTATAGCGCCGTCAAACACGTCTTTTGAGCTTGACGGATAGACGAGATCAGCGCCAACCCCTGAAACCACAACGGTACGTCCGCCAGCCGCAAGAACAGCCCTCGCCGCAGCACTATCGCAGCCAAGAGCTCCTCCAGATACAACGACGATTCCGCATTCTGCCGCAATGCGGCCAACCATTGCCGCGACCGCCAAGCCATAGGGCGTTGCGCGCCGTGCGCCGACAACTGAAATATGAGGCCCCTCAAGCGCTGCAGGGTCACCTCTCCCATAGACAGTCTCAGGAGGACACTCTAGGTCCCCCAAGCAGGTAGGATAGTCTTCATCGCCGCTATGCAATTCCCAGCGCTCCCCCATCACAGGCAACGCTCCTTCCCAAACTTTACATCACCCGAAACGAGCATGCCTCCATTACATCGTCATGGTTGACGCGCTCCCGTTTTGAGATGTCAGCAACCGTGCGCGCCACGTACGATACACGTGCGATGGCTCTCCCGCCGAAGGCTTTGCGCCGTGCCATGCTCTCAAGCGTCGCCAAGGCCTCATGATCGAACTGAGCTGCTTGTATAGGGTTTTTCGCCACCTCCGGCACTGCTGTGTGCTTCTTCCTCCAAGCAGAAAACTCACGTGCGTCCATGACTTGCTCAGACATTTGCTGGGAGCTCAAGCCGGTCATTCCCTCAATCACCCGTCGCTCTCGCGGGCGCGCAACACAGACCACAAGGTCTATTCGATCCATCAGTGGCCCGCCGATCCTGCCTTTATAGCGCTCTATTTGCGCTGGGGTGCACCTACATTGATGCCCGGGATCCCCAAGGTAGCCACAGGGGCAGGGGTTCGCTGCAGCAACAAGCTGAAAATCGCAGGGGAAACGATACGTACCGTCAACGCGTACGATACGCACTTCTTTGTCTTCCAAAGGCTGCCTGAGCGCCTGCAAGACACTCGGAGAGAACTCTGGCAGCTCGTCGAGGAACAGGACACCTCGGTGTGCAAGGGATATTTCCCCTGGCAGTACCGGTCTTCCTCCTCCCACCATGCCAGCAAGCGAGACGGAGTGATGCGGCGCGCGAAAAGGGCGTTGCCTGCTTGTAGCGGCCTCATTGGTGGATACGCCCGCAACAGAGTAAATCAACAAGGTTTCTACCTGCTCTTCATCGCTAAGAGGAGGCAATATCGTCGGCATACGTTTGGCGAGCATCGTCTTGCCAGAACCAGGCGGGCCAACCATGAGCAGCCCATGACCTCCTGCTGCGGCTATTACAAAGGCACGCTTAGCCACTTCTTGATCGATCACGTCGATGTAGTCGAGTCTCTGCTCTCTGCTCGCCGGGCTTTGCACATTGTCAAAAGAGTTACTGATGACTGCAGCGGACTCTAGATGTGTGACTCCACCTCGAAGCTGAGAGATTGAGCGTACCGGCCTCACCACATCTCGAACGCTCAACGGAATAGAAACACTAGGGGCACTGACGAGTGCTAGGCTTTCGCGCTTCGCAAACATCGCATACGCAACGAGACCACGGACCCCCTCTACACTTCCATCAAGTGCCAGCTCCCCGACGAACAGACAGCCGTCAATGCCCGCATGGGGAATTTGGCCCGTCGCGGCTAAGGTAGCCACGAGGATTGGCAAGTCAAAGCCAGTGCCAGTCTTTCTCAATTCCCCTGGCGCAAGATTTATTGTCACATGAAGGCGTGGCAAGCTGAAGCCACAGCTCCTCAAGGCGCAGCGTACACGCGATCGGGCGTCAAGCACAGCGGCATCAGGCATGCCGACTATTGTCATGCCAGGAAGACCTCCCGACATTGACACCTCAACTGTCACTGGAAGCGCCTCGGCGCCACGGACTACTGCGGTATGCACACAATACTGGGCATCCATATCATCAGCAGCCTTCAAAGGCCCATAAGATATGGTGGATATGGGCAAGGCCCTTCCGAATGATATTGACAGCGATGATGTCAAACCGCGATGCCTTCATCTCGGGATGAGATTTGAAGTAAAAGGTAGATATGTTGCTATACCGTTTTTGTTTCTGCTTGTTGACAGCAACCTCAGGCATCATGCGCGCGTCGTCTCTGCCCTTGAACCTTGTCTTGACCTCAACAAAGACGATTGCTTTGTCTGAGGGGTCTCGCGCTATGATGTCGGCTTCGCCAAAAGGGCACTGCCAGTTGCGCTCCAAAACCTCGTATCCACGCTCTTTGAGATATTGAACAGCAAGTCGCTCTCCTAAGCCGCCCATTTGCCGCTGGGAGATGTCGTTCAGATCGCCAGCAGTGAAGTCGCCCGACAAATCGCGAGCGGCAGCTTGTGACTTTGCTCTTACTGCAGCGTCCCCGCTATCTAGAGCTGCCTTTGCACCCGTCTCCATTGCCTCTCCCTTCAGCCAAATGTGTGTATCTAGATAATGGAACAGGGAGCTTGGCGGAGGCTTGGCAAAAGTTGGCATGCAGCATGTGGCAAAATAGCAAGGGCAGCTTGTCTTATAGCCTTAAGTCGAGCAAAGTCTATTCTCCTCCTCTGGAAGGGATGTTGCATTGACAGGCTTGTCTAAGAAGCTGCGATCTAATTTATGAAGTGAGTGCAGAAGGAGGCCCTATGGATAGGGCAGAGGCCATGGCGCTTAATGGCTGCGATGTGAGCCGCTGAGCCATAGCCCTTGCATGCCGCAAAATGGTAGTCAGGATATGCCTCATCGTATGTCATCATGATATGGTCCCTTGTGACCTTGGCCACAATTGAGGCGGCTGCAATATCAGCAACTTTCGCATCGCCTTTTATGAGGGTCTTCTCCTTGGGATGTGCATGCACAGGGTTCCCGTCAATCAATACGCAGCCTGGGTCTACGCCTGTGTTTGCCACAGCTGATGCCATAGCTTTGCGCAGGGAGGCGCTCATGCCATATCGGTCGATATCGGCAGCCTGGACATGGGCAATGCCAACTGCACTTGCGACTTCCTTGATGCACAGTGCAAGCTTCTCTCGCTGCTGCGCACTCAGGCGCTTTGAGTCATTGAGGCCCCAGACGACTGGCTTGCGGGGCAGCACGACTGCCGCTACGGTAAGGGGCCCAGCTAAAGCTCCCCGTCCCACCTCGTCCACACCAACTATCACACCTTGGCCACCGAGACGCTCCTGAAGCTCATACATGGCGCGCACGCGCTTTCGATCTAAGCGCTGTCTTTCATAGCGATGCTGGGCGACTTCGACCGCATGGTGCACCTGCTGCCTCGGATCAGCGGCATAGCGGCACAGCAGCTCTGGCAGCTCCTCAAAAGAGGCAGCCTTAAGATATGCTGAAATTGTATGAGTTGATTGCGCTTGCTTTGACATGCGCCTTCCCTTGGTACGACTTTGCCCGAAGTGTAGGGCCCCAAGAAAAAAAGCCGTCCCAAGAAGGGACGGCCAATAAATGAAATGAGCTGCCTTGGCTAGATGCGCCTCTCACGCAGACGAGCAGATTTGCCCACGCGCTCACGCAGGAAGTAAAGCTTGGCACGACGCACTTGCCCGTGCCGCACGATCTCCAGCCTAGCGATTTTGGGGCTATGCACAGGAAATGTGCGTTCAACGCCCACGCCAAAGCTCATCTTGCGCACTGTCAAGGTCTCGCGGGAGCCCTCCCCGCTCATGCGAATAACATCACCTTGGAAGACCTGCTCACGCTCACGATCCCCCTCTTTGATGCGATAGTGGATCTTGACATTATCGCCAACTGTAACTTCAGGGATGTCGTCTCGCAGCTGCTGGCGCTCAATTGCCTTGATATAATCCATACGATTTCCTATCTCTAGAGGTGCCGTCGTCTCATGCGCGACACATAGTCACACACACGATGCCGTATTGTATGCCTCTGGCTCATCAAGGACAAGTGCTAAGGCATTTTACAAGAAAAACCCGCTCGAAATACTCATTCCGAGCGGGAAGCAATGGCAAGAGTCCACCTGCTATTTGCTAGCTGGTCCACCCTCTGTTTGTATCTTAGCCTGCGCGGCCGCCAGGCGTGCGATGGGAACGCGATACGGGGAGCAGGAGACATAGTCGAGACCAAGCTGATAATACATTTGGATGGATTCAGGGTCGCCGCCAGTCTCACCGCAGACTCCGCACTTGATCTGAGGATTGGCCGCATGCCCTCCCTTAACGCCCATGTCGACAAGACGAGCTATGCCAGGGTCAAGCGTCGCAAAGGGGTTGGTCTTCAAGATCTTGCGCTTAAGATAGGTGCCGATGAAGGTTCCTTCGACGTCATCACGTGAGAAGCCAAAGCCCATCTGTGTAAGGTCGTTGGTGCCGAACGAGAAGAAGTCAGCGTACTTGCCCACCTCGTCTGCCATCACAGCAGCACGAGGTATCTCGACCATGCAGCCGATAGGCATGTCGAGCTCAACGCCCTCGGCAGTAAGCACCTTCTTGACCTCAGCCTCGATCTGCTCACGTACCTGCCTGAGTTCCTCGTCAGTAGAGATGAGGGGGACCATAATCTCAGGCCGCGGATCAAAGCCCTCCTTCTTCAGCTTACATGCTGCCGTGGTGATGGCACGCACCTGCATGTCATTAAGCTCGGGGTAGACAATGCCAAGCCGGCAACCACGCAAGCCGAGCATTGGGTTAGCCTCCTGGAACGAGTCAAGCTTTGCAAGCAGCTCGCGCTCACGCGCGAGGTCAGCCTCCGCCATGCCGCGCTCTTCGTCATGGGCAATCTTCACGTCAAGATCGCGAGGGGCGTCAAGGAACTCATGAAGAGGCGGGTCGAGCAGGCGCACAATGACGGTCTTGCCATCCATGGCCTTGAACATGCCATAAAAGTCGCCGACTTGAGCCTCATAGAGCTTCTCGAGGGCATTTTTCTTGGTCTCATCGTCCTCGGCAAGAATGAAGGACTGGATGAGCTGCTTGCGCTCACCCAAGAACATGTGCTCTGTACGATCGAGGCCTATGCCTTCAGCACCAAAGTCACGGGAGAGCTGGGCGTCTGCAGGGTTGTCAGCATTGGCACGCACACCAAAGGCGTGACCGCGGTTTGGATCAAGGCGGATCTCGTCAGCCCATTGCAACATGGTCTCGAGGTCGCCTGTCAGCTCAGGGCGCACGAGAGGCACAGCGCCAACGATGACGTCGCCTGTTGTACCGTTAATGGAGATCACGTCGCCCTCGTGAAGCACCACATCGGTGCCGGCAACCTTAACGACCTTGTTCTTCGCATCGATCTGCAACGCCTCAGCGCCGCAAACGCAAGGGGCACCCATCCCACGCGCAATGACTGCGGCGTGGGAGGTCTTGCCACCATGGCTTGTCAAAATGCCTTCGGCAGCAACCATGCCACGCAGGTCATCTGGAGTCGTCTCCCAACGAACGAGCACGCAGGGGGTCCCAGCCTCTTTTGCTGCAACAGCGTCAGCCGATGAGAATACGACTTCGCCCACAGCTGCGCCGGGGCTTGCATTCATGCCCTTTGTAAGCACATCGTATTTCGCAGACGGATCGAACTGCGGATGCAGAAGCTGGTCAAGCTGATCGGGGGCGACGCGCATGACAGCCTGCTCCTTGGTGATCCGCCCTTCTTGCACCATTTGGATCGCGACGCGAAGGGCTGACAAAGCGGTGCGCTTGCCCACACGTGTCTGGAGCATCCACAGCTTGCCCTGCTCGATCGTAAACTCGATGTCCATCATATCGTGATAGTGGTCCTCAAGCACCTCAAAGACATGGAAAAGCTCCTCGCCAGCCTCTTTGAGCTCAGGGATCTTGACAAGATCGGCGATCGGCTGCGTATTGCGTATACCGGCCACGACATCTTCACCTTGGGCATTGACAAGGAAGTCCCCGTAGCGCTCGTTGGTGCCATCTGCGGGGTTACGAGTAAAAGCGACACCTGTAGCAGAGGTGTTGCCCTTATTGCCAAAGACCATCGTCTGGACATTCACCGCGGTGCCGAGGTTGTCCGGAATTTTGTTAGCCGCACGATAGACAATCGCGCGATCATTCATCCAAGAACCGAAGACTGCCTGCTCAGCAAGCCGTAGCTGCAAATAAGGGTCGTCAGGGAAGGAGACTTTGCCGTCTTTGACGACTTCAGGGTACTTTTGACCGTCCACGTTGGCGCAGAAGATCTCTTTGAAGGTCTTTACGAGATCCTTGAGGTCACCAGCGTCAAGCTCTGTGTCGAGCTTGACCCCCTTCTCAGCCTTCTTCTCGTTGAGCGCATCCTCAAACAGCTGCTTGTCGACATCCATCACCACGTCGGAGAACATGGAGACAAAGCGACGATAGGAGTCCCACGCAAAGCGCTCGTTGCCCGTCTGCTTAATCAAGCCCTGCACAGAGGTGTCATTAAGACCGAGGTTAAGAACTGTATCCATCATGCCAGGCATTGAAAATGGTGCACCCGAGCGCACGGAGACGAGCAATGGGTCATTGGCATCGCCGAGTTTTTTGCCCATTCTTTTTTCTAGGTCAGCCTGATATTTCGCAATGGTGTCAAGAATTCCCTCTGGCCAGGTATTGTTATGAGTTGAATACCAAACGCAGGTTTGGCAGTCAATGGTAAATCCCGGAGGAACAGGCAAGCCGATGCTTGCCATCTCTGCGAGGTTGCAGCCCTTGCCTCCTGTGATCCACTTCGCTTCGTCAGGCGTCGCCCCAGCCTTCTCGGTGACGTCAACGCCGTTCTCGTCAACGCCGAAGCGGTACACGTGCTTCTCAGCCATACACACTCCTCGGTCTCGCAATCTTAGGGCGGAGGTCCCGCCCCCTTACTACCAACGCTTCCATAGTAGCTCTACCAATGGAAGGGCGAAGGTGTCAAAAATAAACAGAGAAAATCCTCTGCCTCGTCAAGGCATGCAAGGTCAGCACACAACAGAAGGCAACGCCCCCGGGGGTGGTTGCCTCGACAGGCCCTAGAGCAACTCTTGAATCGAGACGCTCGTACGCCTCCCGCTCACGCCTTGCGGCTCTTCGCCGGTGAGGCTTGCTATGACGGTGATCGCCGGGCCAAGAAGATCGACCGAAGGAATGCCACGCCTGTCCAGCTCGCGTCTAATGTCACGGCGGAGATTTTTGTCAGCGATTGTGTGGAACACAGCGGTTGGCGTTGTCTCCTCGCGATTTTTGTCAAGATAGTCACAGACCATCTCAACGTTGCTTACATTGCCGAGCTGTTTTACGACTATGGCATCATCGACAAACTGGTCTGCAGCAGCTTCAACCACCCCTACTGCAGTCTTGCCGCGAGCGTCTGACAATACAAAGACCACAGGCTTTGGACCGTCCGCGACCTCGCCGGCAGTAATGAATTCTGTCATGTACTTGGTACCTCCTTGCCACCTATGACGTCACAACTGGTTTGACGCCTATACGCATCCATGTAAATACTTGCAGATTCTTCCCTATTTCTTTCGAGACAGAGCACCGATATCGGCCACATCCGTAAAAACGCTCGCAAATCGGTTGAGCAGACGAAGACGGTTCTCTCTGAGGCCAGTGTCCTCGTCCATAACAAGAACATCATCAAAGAATCGGTCGATGGGCTCTTTTAGATCCGCGAGAGCATCACAAGCTCCCGCATAGTCCCCCTTCGTCAACGCCATCTTCACATTTTCCTGACCGGAAGTACATGCTTTGAGCAGCGCGCGCTCAGCGTCACCTAAAATGGCCTCATTTATTTCGGTGCCCAAGCTGGAATCAGCTAAATGCGCGGCACGGGTGTAGGCAGCAGCAAGATCCTCGAAAATCTCAGGACGCTGAGCTCGGGCGTCTTCAAGGACATGCGCGCGAGCAAGAAACTCTGCTGGGTCAATGACCCCGACGGCTGACACTGCCGCAATCGTGTCCGGCGAGATATGCTCGCCTTTTGCAATGGTCGCAAGCCGGCTTGCAAAAAAGCGCCTGATGTCGGCGCTAACGGCCTCTGCATCGAAATTGATGCCCTGGCCCGTGAGCGTAGCGAGGCTGAACTCAATCAACTTGGGAAGAGAGACCTCCGGCAACGTCCGCAATATCGCAATGACACCAATGGCGGCACGACGTACAGCGAAGGGGTCAGCAGAGCCCGTAGGCGGCTCGCCGATCGCGAACATGCCACAAATCGTGTCGATTTTGTCTGCGAGGGCAACGCACTTGCCGACGAAGCCTCCGGGCAAGGCGTCGCCAGCAAACCGGGGGCGATAATGGTCACGAATCGCTTCTGCGACATCGTCAGGCTCCCCCGCAGCCTGAGCGAAGTATCCACCCATCACGCCCTGCTGATTCGTGAACTCCACAACCGTCTGCGAGACGAGGTCCGCCTTCGCAAGATGAGCCGCCCGGGCAGTATGCTCCACCTCCACGGCACTGGCGCCTGCTTGGTTGGCGATGTCGCTGGCTATGGTCTCCAGGCGTGCTGTCTTTTGGCGAACGGTGCCAAGGCGCTCTTGGAAGATGACCTTATCGAGTCGCTCGACAAAATCATCCATCGGCACCTTGAGGTCTTCTTGATAAAAGAACTTCGCGTCATCAAGACGAGCCCGGATAACTCGTTCGTTCCCATCGACAATTGTCGCTGAATATCGTGGATCGCCATTTCCTACGATGACAAACTCCCTCGTAAGATCGCCGTGAGCGTCATAAATTGGAAAATAGCGTTGATTGGTAAGCATCGACTCGCAGATTATCTCATGCGGAACAGCGAGAAACTCTTCGTCGAACTTGCCAACAAGCACGGTTGGCCACTCGCACAGATTTACCACTTCCTCGAACGTCCGCTTTGGCGTATCTACGTGAGCTCCGCCGCGCTCCTCTTCGACTTTTGCTATGCCAGCTCGTATGACCTTGGCCCTTTTCTCCGCGGACAATACGTGCGCATCCTCAAGCACCTTCTCGTATACAGAAGGCTCGCTGACCACGCGCGCACCCTTCCCAAGCACGCGATGGCCAAACGTGAAGTTGCTGCTCTGCACGTCGCCATACGTCACCGGGATTACGTCGTGGCCGAACAAGGCGCAAATCCAGCGAATAGGCCGCACAAAGCTCACATGCTCAGATCCCCATCTTTGACTGCGGTAGTTTGGCCACTCAAGACCGGCGATTACTGCCTCGCAAAGATCAGAGAGAATGGGCATGGCTGGCTTAGCAGGAATATTCTTTTCTGCAAAGACGTACTCTTTCCCGTCCGCATCATCATGCCTGACAAGGCGATCTGGCTTGATGCCATTTTTGCGAGCGAAACCACAGGCGGCCTTAGTGGGATTGCCGTCGCTGTCAAAGGCGATGCTCGCCGCCGGCCCACGTTTCGTTTCGTGCACCTCGCGCGTACGGGTCCCAACGCCAAAAACCAGCACGGCAAGACGGCGCGGAGAGGAGATCACGCGCAGCTTGCCATGAGAGATCCCCGCCTCTCCAAGGCCAGAAGCTATGAGCTCGCCAAGCTGCTTAGTTGCGTGGATAAGCGGAGAAGAAGGCATCTCTTCGCAGCCGATCTCCAAAAGGAAGTCCTTTGTCTCGATCATCTATGCCACCTCCCCCCTCTGGCTGGAATCCCCTTGGTCGCAGGCCACCTCCGCGAGGTATGCCTCACAGCACTGCTTTGCGAGCGTCCGCACACGCAAGATGTAATTTGCACGCTCGACAGCTGAAAGGGCTCCCCTGGAGTCAAGGAGGTTGAACGAGTGGCTACACTTCATAACACAGTCATAGGCAGGTAGCGGCAGCTTCCGCTCAAGGCAGGAGTGACACTCACGTTCGTAGTCATCGAATTTGTTACGCATCATGTTAACGTTGGCAACCTCAAAGTTATAGGTTGAGAACTCTCGCTCGTTCTCAAGAAAAACGTCGCCGTAGGTCATGGGCGTTCCATCTGGCAGATAGCTCCACACAACGTCATAGACGGAGTTTTTGCCCTGAGCGTACATAGCGATGCGCTCGAGGCCGTAGGTGATTTCCACTGGCACAGGGTCGACTTCGATGCCCCCGACCTGCTGGAAATAGGTGAACTGTGTGACTTCCATGCCATTGAGCCAGATCTCCCAGCCCAGGCCCCACGCACCAAGAGTAGGGCTTTCCCAGTCATCTTCGACGAAGCGCACGTCATGCTCGTCAGGATTGAGTCCTATCGCCGAAAGAGAACCGAGATACAGGTCTTGGGAGTCGACCGGAGAGGGCTTGATCAAAACTTGAAACTGATAGTAGTGCTGAAGCCGATTGGGGTTTTCGCCGTAGCGGCCGTCAGCCGGACGCCTGCAAGGCTGCGGATAGCATGTTCTCCACGCTTGTGGCCCAAGCGAGCGCAAAAGGGTCGCCGTATGGAAGGTGCCCGCGCCGACCTCGCTGTCGTAAGGCTGCATAACCGTGCAGCCTTGGTGTGCCCAATAATGCTCAAGAGCCAAAATCATGTCCTGAAACGTCAACGGACTGTCACTCATCTTCTTGCATCCCCCAATGTCAGTACTCGTCATGACTCGCCTACCATACCCTGTCATCATGCGACACGCTAGAATCCACCCCAACTCGAAGGCGGCCAATAGGTCCAGATTACCCGCGAGGTAATGCTTGAGATTGATACAGCGCCAAAATAACGAGAATCAAGTGAGTCCTCTCTATTGTCGCCCATTACCCATACATAACCTTCTGGCACCGTATAGGGGTAGCTCACGACAACACCCGGCGCCTGCTGGTCGAGCGGCAAGCTCTTCTTTCCGAGCGTATAAGGCTCATCAAGCTTCTCAGAATCCACATAGACGTCCCCATCTTTGAGCTCGACGGTTTGGCCGCCTGTAGCGATCACGCGTTTAATCAACGTCGTGTTTTTGTCCAGCGGATCCTCAAAAGTCACAATATCTTGAGCTTTGGGCTCAGAGCTGCGATAGGTGATCTTCTCTCCGATCACTCGGTCGCCCTCTTGGATAGTCTCAAGCATCGAGGCAGAGGGGATCTCATAGAAATCGACAACGTATGTTCGTATAAGCAGACTTGCTACAATCGCCACAGCAAAGACGATCACCCACTCAAGCCAGCCAGGCATGCCTCCTGTGCGCTGAGCTCGCAAGGGCATCTCATCACTTGGTGATTGCCGTTTTTGCCTTCCGCTCATTTCGAACCACTTTCGAAGTCCGCCTTCAAATGCGTGAGGAGACTTTTCGCCAGCTGGCGCTCCTCTTGGGTGAGCCGAGCTTTCGCGAGCAAGTCGGGACGCCAACGAGCAGTGCGCTCAATGGCGTTTTTCCGCCGCCACTGCGCTACGGCACTATGGTCGCCAGAAAGCAGGACGCCTGGCACGCGTCGCCCCTCGAAATCCGCAGGGCGGGTGTATTGGGCGCACTCAAGCAGGCCATCCGAAAACGACTCATCCTTTGCGCTCATCTCGTCGCCGAGAGCACCAGGCAGCAAGCGCACGACTGCGTCGATCACAACAAGCGCTGCAAGCTCTCCCCCGCTGAGCACATAATCACCAACGGAAAGCGTCTCATCAGCAAGCTCATAGACACGCTCGTCCATTCCCTCATAGCGACCGCATACAAAAAGTACCCTCTGCTCTTTAGACAGCCTCTCGGCAACGCCTTCATCGAAGCGCTTGCCGCAAGGGGAAAAGAAGATGATGCATGGCTTTGTATGCTGTGCCGCAGAGACATCGCGTACTGCGCTGAAAACCGGCTCGCATTTCATGAGCATGCCCTGTGATCCGCCGAACGGGGCATCATCCACCGTGCGATGGCGGTCACGCGTCCAATTCCTCAGATTATAAGACGAGAAGTCAAAAATGCCGCGTCGCCGAGCGCGGCCCATGATGGAGGTACTGAGATACGGCTCAAAGAGTTCGGGAAAGACGGAAATGGCTTCAAAGAGCATGGTTTTCTTGCCCCTTCACAGACCGACTATTCCATCGGGCAAATCGATGAGGATCTCGCCCTCCTCCGGCAGCTCGACTACGACGCCTTGGGCAGCCGGTACATAGACCTCTCCTAACGGGCCGCGAACGACCCAAATGTCCTGGGCAGCGCCGACCATGACCTCCTTGATCTCTCCGAGCAAGCCAATCCTTCGATCACGAACAGTGCGACCCGCCAAAAAAGAAATGCCTTTCCTCTTTGCTTTAGAAGGCACATCGTCTGAAGCCACAAGTACCGAGTGGCCAACAAGGGAACAAGCATGTTCGAGATCGTGCACCCCTGACAGCACAATCAGCTGACCCTGCGTCTCACGCGCTATAGAAGCGTATTCAACTGTGTGGTATCTGCTCGCTTGCAAAGAGGGCGGTAGCACCGCTACAGCCATGCCTGCGGCAAGCATCGGGGGAAAGCCTTCGGCAGCCTCAGCTACCAGCTGCCCCCTTCTGCCGTGCGCTTTGGCAATAACCGCTATGCGACACCACCGCCTATGCACGACGCAACCTAATCTGCAACCTCCACCTCAACTGAGGTGCCTATGCGTGAGGCAAGCGCTCGTGCTAGGGTACGGATGGCCTTGATAGTGCGTCCACGCTTGCCGATAACCCTGCCTGCGTCTTGTGGCGCACAGCTCACCTCGATGAGCGAGCCATCCTCGCGGTCAGTCACATCAAGTGAGACTGCATCTTGGTCGCTGACAAGCCCGCATACGATGTATTCCACAAGGTCTGCGATCTTATCGGAGGCAAAGCCCTCATCATCCGAAAGCTCTTCTTGCGCGTCTGCAGCCTCCTCGACGGCAGAGTCATCCGCTGCGATGCCGTCTGCCATGGACTACTCCCCGCCCTTTGCGGCGGCTGCCGCCTTAGCTTGAGCCTTCTTCGAAGGCTTACGCACCTTCTCTGGCGCAGGCGCACCGCTGCGAACGATGTCAACCAGGTGGGACACGGTGCTTGAAGTCTGAGCCCCTTTGGCCACCCATGCATCAATCTTCTCGAGATCAAGCTGAATTGTCTTAGGGGTGGTCAGCGGGTTATAGCGACCAACCTCCTCGATGTAACGACCGTCACGCGGCATACGGCCGTCCGCGACGACAACGCGATAATACGGGTGCTTTTTGGCGCCATGACGGGCCAGACGAATCTTGACTGCCAATGAAAACTCCTCCAGACAAGCGACGCACGTAGTTTCGGCATGGGCCGCGTCGCATAACCCAAACAAACAGCATAATAATATACGACAAGCAAATGTGGCTGTACAAGCAAATGCGGCTGCAAGGTGCTGTTTTTGTGGATGAATCGTATTCAGGTAGCAAAATACGACGTTTGCTGACAAACATTCAGAAGAAATTAAGGCTTACGGGTTAAGATTCCTCCAAATTAAAGGAGGCATTTACCATGAACATTCTTGTTGTCGAAGATGAGCGCAGCCTTGCTGATGCAATCTGCAGAATTCTCCAAGATGCGGACTTCAATACTGAGGCAGCCTACGACGGCACGTCAGGCCTGGCCCTGGCTGAGACGGGATCTTATGACGCGATAGTGCTTGACATTATGTTGCCAGGGAAAAGTGGCTTAGACATCGTCCATGACTTGCGCCGTCAAGGCAACTCGGTCCCTGTCTTGCTCCTGACGGCACGAACCTCTACAACTGACAAGGTCTCTGGACTTGATGCCGGTGCCGATGATTACATGACCAAGCCATTTGAGCCACCGGAGCTCCTTGCCCGTCTACGTGCTCTCACCCGGCGCTCAGGTGATGTGATGCTAGAAACGGCAACTTTTGGGGATCTCTCTTTGGATCTTTCAACGCATGACCTGTCTTGTGGTGAGCGCACCGTGCACCTTTCGGGGAAGGAATTTGAAGTCATGCGCACACTGATGGCCTCTTCAGCCCGCGTCCTCTCCAAGCAGGACCTCCTTTCCCGTGTGTGGGGCTCTGACGCAGACGCGTCCGAGAACTCCGTTGAGGCCTACGTGAGCTTCTTACGCAAGAAGCTCAGCCATTTGCACTCAGGCGTTCAGATCACAACGCTGCGTATGCTCGGCTACCGCCTTGAGTCTTTCGACACGGCAAGGTAACGACCTTGATAGGCACTCTGCGCCGCAAATTTGTCCTCATCGTCGTTGCGTTGGTCGGCATCGTCCTTGCATTCATGCTTGGCTCGTCACTATGGAGTACGTATACGACACAGTGGCAGCTCATTTATCGTTCGCTTGACGCGGCACTTCAAAGCGATGATTTGCCAATGATCGGTGGCTCTACAAATGAGCCTTCTGAGTACTCCTCAGGAGGCCGTCTGGTGGTTACCGTATCTCTTGATGAGGAAGGTGTCCTCCTCACTACCAATGAAAGCCTCTCAGCCATCAACCAAGATACGCTCAGTGACGTGATAGAGATCGTTCTAGCCTCAAGCGAGACTTCAGGCCGCATCAGATCTTCTCATGTAGCGTGGGAAAGCGAGAGCCTTCCTGACGGTGGCACAAAGATCGCCTTGGCCGATACCTCCGACATAGACGTGGCTTTCCAAAACCAGCTCATAACAAGCATCGTTGGCTTTGTGTGCGGGTTAGGCCTTTTGTTCATAGCGGCTTGGTGGCTCTCCTCCTGGATTTTGCGCCCTGTCAAGTCAGCATGGATTCAACAGAGGCGCTTTGTCGCTGACGCGAGCCATGAGCTCAAGACGCCATTGGCGGTCATTGTCGCCAATATGGGCATTTTGCAGAAGGACAAGACATTAAGCGAAGACAGTCGCTCATGGATCAACAGTTCTGTCGAAGCCGCATGTCAAATGCAAGGCCTCGTTACAAATTTGCTTGAGCTCGCTCGAACCGATGAGACCATTGCAGGAGATGCAAACGCTAAACGTAAGGTAGATGTTGATTTTTCCGATATGGTTCAAAGTGCGGCGCTGGAATTTGACGCTATGGCGTTTGAACACGGCTGCTCGATCGACGAGAAGGTACAAGAGGGCATCCATATCACAGGAGATCCAGACTGGCTTGCTCGCCTCGTTAAGATTCTTATAGATAATGCCATAAAGTATGCTGGCGAGAAAACTGTAGTCACTGTCCAACTCACCAAGGAGAGCAATAAGGTCCATCTTGTCGTCAATGACCACGGACAGGTCATCAACCCAGAGGACCTCAAGCATGTTTTTGATCGCTTTTATCGCTCGGACAAAGCGCGGAGCAGATCAACCGGTGGTTTCGGTTTAGGTCTTGCCATAGCAAAGGGCATCACAGAATCCCACGGAGGCTCAATAGCTGCTCAGAGTAACGAAGCAGATGGCACTACTTTCACAGTTACCCTATAGGGTATGTTTATGGCTTATGTTTAAGCTAACATGACCGCTAAGTACGGATTGGTAGAGAGCCGCAGAGCAGTATCAAAAGTCACGCTTGTTCTTGGGCGTAGTATTCGACAGGGTTTGCTGCAAGCGCAGATCGTGGCCATATGCAATACTCTGTTCACCAAAACGCCTTTTTACCTCATCTGTCGCCAATGCAAGAGATCGTAAATCACGCCTTGGATTTCTATGATCAGTGCGATCTTCTTCGAAAAGGGACATTTGCCGAGAGCAGGCATCTCCAAATCTGCTGATAGCAACGCCAACAAGTCTTATTGGCAGTCCTGGTTGCCATATCTCCCCCAACAGGCTAAGAGCCACCCTCCCAAAGGCGCGCTCGTCATCAGTCGGAGCCTCAAGCCGACTGCAGGCTGTTTTCACATGAGCTGCATCGAACTTAAGCTTCAGCGTCACTTCTGTGCCCTGCAAGCCCTTCGCCCTAAGGCGTGTGCCTGTGAGCGCCGCCACATACTCTATCGCTGCACGAATGTCTTTGGCGTTTGTGAGGTCATTTGCGAATGTCCGCTCATGGGAAATAGACTTGATTTCCTCTGTCTGGGCGCGCGGCCGCACAGCGCTGCTCTCCCTACCAGCCGCCCGCATTACCATGCGGGGTCCGAGGACGCCGAACAGCTGCCGCATTTTAGATGGATCACATGCTGCGAGCTCTCCAAGTGTGTGAACGTCAATGGCTGAAAGCGCGCTTTCAGCCGCCTTGCCGATGCCGCTCATTTCTCGCACCGGCAAGGGAGCAAGGAAGAGCGCTTCTGCCCCAGGGGGCACAACTGTTAAGCCACGTGGCTTGTCGCGCTCAGATGCGATTTTGGCCACCGTCTTGTTGGAGGCCAGCCCAATGGAACAGGTTATACCAAGCTGCGCGACACGCTTTTGTATGCGACGGCAAATTTCAAGCGGATTTTCACATGAAAACCTCCCGGGAGTAATGTCAAAGAAGGCCTCATCTATTGAAACTTGCTCCACAAGCGGAGTCTCATCAACCAGAATACTCATAACTTGGTTCGAGACTTCTCGGTATCTGGCAAAGTCGCCTCGCGTCCAAATAGCATTAGGGCAGAGGTGCTCGGCGATGGCACTTGGCATAGCCGAATGCACACCAAAACGGCGGGCCTCGTAGGAAGCTGTCGCTACAACGCCACGCCTGTCTGCAGAGCCGCCTACGATTACGGGAAGATTCCGCCATTCGGGATGATCGAGCTGCTCAACAGAGGCAAAAAAGGCATCAAGATCCATAAGGCCAATTGCTCGGCCTTGCCAGCGTGATACCACAGGCAATGTGCCAACACTTGGTTGCTGCATAAGGCATACACCTATATCATGTTATAAAGCATGTCCTTAGGAACCATGTCACCCGCCATCAGCCTTCTTGCAACGCCACAGCTTGTTTGTCGTCCCCTTCTTCTACAGCTCCTTCTAAACCAAAGTCCACTCGAGGAGCATCTCCCCATAGGCGCTCTAAGCGATAGTAGTCACGCGACTCTGGGCGGAAGACATGTACGACCACAACACCAAAATCTATCAGAGCCCACGAGGACCCCACTTTGCCCTCAACAGAAAGCGGCCGCTCATTACAATTAGCCTTGACTTTTTCCCTGACCTCTTCAACGATGGCGTCTGAATGCGGCTTGCTTCTCGCGGTGCAGATTACGAAGTAGTCACAAATATCAGAGGCCTGCGAAAGATCAATGACAACGATATCTGCAGCTTTCTTGTCATCTGCTGCTATTGCAGCCGTACGGGCTAACTCCAGAGGCGTTACTGCCATAAGGCATTCCTTCCACATACTTGATATACTTGACGCTAGTTTTACCCATCTTTATGTGGCAAGCTAGCCTAGGTTTGGCAAATGGCGAAGCACAAGCGCGTTATATATCTCTAACGTGCCTGGATAGAGATATCTTCCGCCTTGCAATACGTAGATTATGCCTCCTACGAACGACTCCCAGTACAGGCTGGTCAAAGAAACCTTGCCGACGCGATGACGAATTCTCTCAAGAGAGGGCGTCTTTGCGCGCAGGGGCTCTATTCCGTCTGCTACGAACACAACCATGTCAAGTGGCATCATGTCAATTGCGCCCATCGTATGGCGCGCAATGGCCTGCCAAACTGCCGATGGGAGCTCCGGAAAGACAGCTGGTAAGCGACGAGCAGCCAACGGACCATGGAGCAAATTGCCGACAAGGCTCAGATCAACGCCTAGATCAATCCCCAGCTCGTGGGCAGACGCTATTTGCTGGTCGTTGTCGAAAACCTTTTCCCAGTCATGCAGAAGGCCGGCGCAACAGGCGAGGTAGGGATCGACATCATACATAAGGGCCAACGATGTCGCCGTCTTTGCCACAGAAAGAGAATGAGCATAACGCTTTGGTTTAGCCTTAGCCATATGAACTTTCAAAGCCTGACGTACGCGAGCGATCTCCTTTCGTTGATCTTCTGTGTAAAAAGGCTGCTGGATCTGCCCGAAGTTATTGCTTGGCATCTAAATCCTTCTCTGCGATTCTCCCAAAACGGGCTACACCCGCCCCATAGCGAAAGGCGTGAGCGCCATAGAGCTTGTGCTTATGTATATATCCCGTCACAGAATCTGGCGTAAGATAACGCAAGCTCTCCCCTGCCTTTACTCGCTTGCGTAGATAACTAGACGATATTGACAGAGCAGGAACTTCTAAATACGTCACATCAAAATTAAGATCTGACTTTTCAATTGCCTGGCGGGCATGCACGAGATCATAGCCTGGACGCGTTGCCCCGACAAGATGAGCGAGCCTGCCGACATGCTCTGCATCACGCCAACGCATTATTTCTGCGATCGCGTCGGCCCCGGTAATGAAGTAAAGATCCACATTAGAAGGATAGAGCTGCCGAAGCAACGCCAATGTCTCTTCTGTATAGGTAACTCCCTTTCGGTCAATCTCAAAACGGCTTGCCGTGAAGTGTGGATTGTCTGACGTGGCAAGAAGGGTCATGGCGTAGCGGTCTTCACCTGAGGAAACATGCTGCCCCTGTTTAAAAGCGGGTACTCCCGCAGGCATAAACACCACCACGTCAAGCGACAAGGCATCGAACGCTGTCTCTGCACACACAAGGTGGCCGTTATGAATAGGGTCAAACGTGCCGCCCATGATGCCCAGGCGATATCTTCGCTTGGGATCTTCCCCGAGCGAAGGCAGATCGCCGGCCATCACAATTCCTTTTTTGACAGAGGATGCCTCCGCTCCTTGCCCTGAAATGGTGTGATGCGCTGGCACTTCATCCTGCAAGGTGCTCATTTGCGTACCTGCCCGTCACCGCGCAATACATATTTCGTCGTCGTAAGGGCGTCTGCACCCATGGGACCACGGGCATGAAGTTTCTGCGTCGAGATGCCAATCTCTCCACCGAGGCCGAAGACACCGCCGTCAGTAAAGCGTGTCGACGCGTTTACATACACAGCTGCAGCGTCTACGCCAGCAAGAAATGCCTCTGAAGCAGCATAGTCAGTGCACACGATGGCTTCGGAATGACCAGTGCCATAGCGATTGATATGAGCGATCGCTTCTTGGACGCCCGAAACGCATTTAACGCTCATCTTAAGGTCTAGGTATTCTTTTCCCCAATCCTCTTCGGTAGCCTCACCCATGGGCATGCCGTTTTCCTTGCAAATACGGCGCGCATCATCGTCCCCCACCAGCTCAACGCCACGGTCTACAAGAGCTGAGGCTACCGGGGGAAGCAGCCTCTGGGCAGCAGCTGTGTCGACTAACAAGGACTCTGCTGCGTTGCATACTCCCGGACGCTGCGTCTTGGCGTTGACGACAATGTCGGTCGCCATGTGAGAATCCGCGCTTGTATGGAGGTAGATGTGGCAGTTACCTGTTCCGGTCTCTATGGTTGGCACTGTTGCCTGCTCCACGGTCGCCTTGATGAGGCGCGCACTCCCACGGGGTATCAATACGTCCACAAGTCCTGTTGCGCGCATGAGCTCAGCCGTTTCAGCATGATCTGTGCTATCTATATATGTGACGCAGTCACGTGGAAGCCCGGCGTCTTCAAGCCCCGCTCGGCAGAGTCGCACGATTGCCTGGCAACTACTTTTTGCAGCTGATCCGCCTTTGAGGACGCATGAGTTTCCTGAGCGCAGACAAAGAGAAAACGCATCTGCGGTCACGTTGGGACGCGCTTCATATATGATGGCCACGACACCCAGGGGAACGCTTATCTTTTCCATACGCACGCCCGCAGCAAGCGTACGGCCATCTAGGACCTTCCCTAAAGGATCAGGCTGGTCTGCAATTTCAAACATCGAAGCTACAAGGGCCTTGAGACGTTCATCGGTAAGCAGAAGCCTATCCATGAGAGGGTCTGCCATGTGAGAGGCACGACCATTTGCGACATCTTTCGCATTGGCTTCAAGCACCTCTGCTGACGAATCTTCGATACGCTTGGCAGCAGCTCTTATTGCTTGGCGACGCTGCGCATCAGTCGCCTGTGCAAGTATGCGCGAAGCTTTTTTTGCTGCTGCTGCCTTTTGTCGAGCTTCTGACATAATGCTCCTCCTTGCTTAAAATATGAGCAGTTCGTCTCGGTGTATGGCCGGCATCCCGTTTTTTTCAGGCATGAAGCGCCTAATCACATCTAACCTGAGCCCTCGTATCTGCTTCATCTCTTCACTGCTATAGCGGACAACGCCCCTTCCTACCAGCGTGTCATCAGGAGCTAGCACATTGACAACATCACCGGAGCTATATGTTCCCATACTTTCCGTAATACCCACCGGCAAAATAGAAGCCCCATGCTCCTGAACGGCCTCCAAAGCGCCAGCATCAAGCTTGATTGAACCTTGAGGGATTTCAGCAAGACCAATCCAAAGCTTCCTGCCCGTCTCATGAGCCTGCTCGTCCGGCTCAAAACGAGTGCCGACTGCTTGACCGCCCACAACATCTACAAGTACATGAGGAGACCTGCCCCGACAGATCACTGTTGGAATGCCTGCAGCAAGTGTGGCACGTGCTGCACGGATTTTCGTGGCCATACCACCAGTCCCTAAAGTAGAACTAGATCCTTTTGCCATAGCTGAGATATGAGAATCAACCTTAGAGACATGAGAAATGAGCTGAGCATCAGGGTTATCCTGAGGATTAGCCGTATACAGTCCTTCGACGTCTGAGAGAATCACATAGAGATCCGCACTGACAAGTGTGGCTGTGATGGCGCCAAGCGTATCGTTGTCTCCAAAAGTAAACTCAGCAACAGATACAGTGTCATTTTCGTTGACCACAGGCACGCAGCCAAGCTCAATCAAACGGAGAAGCGTTGTACGTGCATGGAGATAACCGCTGCGATCTATGACATCACGGCGCGTGAGAAGAACCTGTCCGCACGAAATGCCATGCTCAGCGAGTACCTCGCTATATGCCTCTGCAAGCGCAACCTGCCCTGCTGAGGCACATGCTTGCAACGTTGCCATGTCAGAGGGCCTTTGTGAGAAGCCAAGTCGCTCAAAGCCAGCCGCAACGGCACCCGAAGATACGAGTACCATATGGATGCCTCCATGCACAAGTGTGGCAATCTGGTCGCACAGCGCTTGCACAAAGGCTGCATCTATTCTCCCGTCGGCATCAACAAGCGTAGAAGACCCGATTTTGGCTACAACTGTACCGCCGACAGGCACTGCTTGTGCCATCAAATATCCTCCTCATTATTGTCGGAGACCGTCGTGCTGAGATCTTTGCCGCCTTCGATGCTAGCTCCTTCGGCCACAGGGGCTTCTTGTGTTGGTGCAGTGCCTTCAAAGTCAAACTCGTAATCGAGTATGCGCACTTCATCCCCCACAGAGGCCCCAGCTTTCTTCAACTTCTCCTCTATGCCTGCGCGGGCAAAGCGATGCTGCAGGTACGTTATGGATTCGTCATTATCCCAATCAGTCTGTATAACCATCCGCTCTACGGCGTCGCCCGTAACTCTCCAAACGCCCCTTTGTTCCTGAGTGACCTTGACGATAGTGTCACGCTGGCGTCTCTTGCGTTCAAGCTGCTCGTTGAGTAGCTCAACCGGTTCTGAAGTTGTAATGGTTGAGCGAAGCCGGGCCACTTCGCCAGAACACGCGGCGACGAGAGCAGGCAAGCCCTTCCCCGTGACCGCGGAAACGGCAAAGAACGGACGCCCTCTCTCGGCCGCAGCCTTGGCTAGGCGCGCCTGCGCCGCCTCAGTGCCAGGCATGTCGCATTTGTTAGCAACGACAATTTGGGGACGCACAGCAAGATCTGCCGCATACGCAGCGAGCTCTCTGTCAATCACCTCGAGATCGTTCACTGGGTCTCGACCTTCAAAGCCGCCTGTAACATCGACAACATGCAAAATTACGGCCGTACGCTCTATATGCCTGAGGAATTCGTGACCAAGGCCCTTTCCCTCAGCGGCACCCTCGATGAGGCCTGGGACATCTGCCACGACAAACGAACTTCCATCCTTCGAACGCACCATGCCGAGATTCGGCACAAGCGTGGTGAAAGGATAGCTGGCTATTTTAGGTCGAGCCGCTGAAATGCGCGCAATGATTGAGCTCTTCCCAACAGAGGGCATGCCAACAAGGGCGGCGTCGGCCATAAGCCTCATCTCGAGCTCCAGCCAATGCTCACGTGCTGGGACCCCCTTTTCAGCAAAGGCAGGAGCACGCCGCACAGAAGTGACGAAATGTATGTTGCCCTTGCCACCGATGCCGCCTGGGCCGACAATAACATGTTCTCCGGGCGCTGTGAGGTCTGCAATCTGATAGCGGCGAACCATTGTCGTCGGGTCGAGCTCATACACTGTCGTGCCAACGGGCACATGAAGAATGAGATCTTCCCCGTCCCTGCCGTGACGGCGAGAGCCTTGGCCATGCGTCCCGCGCTCTGCATGAAAATGATGCTTGTAGCGATAGTCGATAAGTGACGAAAGCTGCGCATCAGCAAGCAGCACGACGTCGCCGCCGCGGCCGCCATCGCCGCCATCAGGTCCACCCTTCGGCACGAACGCTTCCCGGCGAAATGACATGCATCCTGCGCCGCCATCGCCACCGCAGACGCAAACTCTTGACAGATCAGTAAAGTCGCTTGCCACGAAAGCCTCCTCTTACACCTCATATGGTAGGCCATCGAGACCTGAGCGGCGGGTATGAAAACCTAGAATAGAGCACCAACTACAATTATCAAGGCAGCAATGACAAAGAAGGATAAATCTACCGCACGAAATGGATAGCGCTTGTAAGAAGAGCGCCTTGTACGCAAATAAAATCCTCGCTCCTCGGCTGCAAGCGCAGTGTCATCTGCCTTCGCAACCGACGATATGAGAAGCGGCGCAGCCAAGGGCAGCATCAGCCGCAGCTTGTGCAAGCCTCGGGCCTCGTCAAATCCAACGCCTCGCGCTGTCTGAGCTTCGATGATTTGACTCATTTCTGAAGCAAAAATAGGAACGAAGCGCAAAGCCGTTGTAATGGTAAACGCATAGCGATAGGGAATGTGCAGCACTTCGACAGCTGCATTTGACAGATCCACTGGTCGGGTAAGCGTCAACATCTGCATGAGCGGCAGTGCAAATGCGATAAGCCGCAAAGCTACATGGGCGCCTGTGTCAATTCCGCGATCCGTCATGAAGAGGAATACGGCCGTGCCATCACGTACCACGGCTGTTTGTATGACAAACATTACACAGCCGAGTACCGCAAACCCACCGAGCAGCGAGATGGTCTTCTTCCCGATCCCAGCATAAAGGCCCACTAGAAGCTCAAGCAGAATGAACAGAAGAAGAACGCGCACATCGCTCGCCAGAAACGTGGCGACGCAAATGGAGACGGCAAACGCGATCTTGGTGAGGGGGTTCGCACGGTGCAAAGCCGTGGTGCCTTCTGAATAGTCAAGAAACCCAGCCATTACTTTACCAATCCCTCTGTAACGCGCACAAGGTCGCTGACCTCGCAAACGCCTTTATATGATGGTGAGAGCTCCTGTGCAAGCTTCAAGGAGACGCCCATGATCTGTGGAGGGGCAACACAGGCAGCCTGCATCAGCTCAGCCTTGCCAAACAATTCAATGGGATCTCCGTCGGCAAGGATGTGTCCGTCCCCCATCACAACCAGACGCGTCGCGAAATCCGAGGCAACTTCCATGTCATGGCAGACCATGACGACCCCGCAGCCTTCCTCCCGTGCCGCACAGACTGCTCGCATGACGACCATACACTCGCGGTAGTCAAGGCCGCTTGTGGGCTCATCAAGGATCAGGACTTTTGGATTCGTGATGACTGTCGATGCCAAAGCAACTATCTGCCGCTGTCCACGCGACAACGTGAAAGGAGATGCATCCGGCGGCAACGAGAAATACCTCACCGCATCGCCTGCACGAGCGAGCGCCTCTTCATGCGATACACCAATCAGTTCAAGAGAAAAAGCGATCTCCTCCAGTACAGTGTTTTTGCAGATTTGGTGATCTGGATTTTGAAAGAGCGTTGAAACGTAATGGGCGATCTGGCTTGTCTTGCAACTCGCCGTATCAAGGCCACATATAACGACGCGGCCTGAATCAGGCTTCAGAAGACCGTTCATGAGCTTGGTCACGGTTGTTTTGCCGGCGCCATTTTGGCCGATGATGCCTACAAGCTCTCCGGGCCTGACTTGTAGGCAAATGTCGCTTACCGAAGCAGCATGTGGACCATAGGAAAAATTGACGTGGTCAAAGACCAAAAGCGGATCTGTGGCCTCTGTCTGTGCAAGCTGGGCTTGAGCGCTCTGCACCTCTTTGCTTCTTTTCGGTGCTATGCCAACGCTTTTGCCACAGGCACCTGCGCCTCTGACAAGAGAAGAGATCCCCTCGATTGCCTCGAGAGACGTCAGGTAGGCAGACTTCTCGCTGATGAGGCTTTCGGCACGTAGTTTGTTCGACACACGCGTGACGCGCGGGCAATCGACGCCTATGCGCCGCAGCTCCTCAGAACGGGAAAAAACCTCCTGGGGAGTCCCATACAGCGCGATGCTCCCCTTGTTCAACACGGCGATCCGGCGACAATACTTTGCGAGTAGGGCAACTTTTTGCTCTATGACGATGACCGTCAAGTGCTCATGCTCGTTTAAGTTGCGAAGAACGTCAAACACCATGCGCGAGGAGGCCGGGTCGAGTGCGGCTGTAGGTTCGTCCAGCACCATTACCCGAGGCTGCAGCGCTAAAATCGCGGCAATCGCAACCTTTTGCTTCTGCCCCCCCGACAACGTAGATATTTCGCGATGCAGCAAGTCTGATATGCCAACAGTCTCAAGAGCGCTCTTTAAACGATCCATGATGCGGTCGTGGGGGACGCCGAAGTTCTCAAGGCCGTAGAGCATCTCGTCCTCGACATTGGCGGCGACCATCTGCGCGTCGATGTCCTGCAACACTGATCCCACAACACGCACCACATCAGTTAGGCGCACGTCACAAGTATCAAGCCCTCCTACGATGCAAGCCCCGCGAAACTCACCTCCGCTGTGATGGGGCACAGCGCCAGAAAGCACGGACGCAAGCGTGGTCTTGCCGGCACCCGACGGACCAATCACGCCGACGAAGTCCCCTTCGTTGACCTCAAGACAAATGTCAGAAAGCGCATCTTGGTCACTCGAAGCATATTTGAACGAAACATGGTTGAGTCTAACGAGAGCCTCAGATGTGGTGTTTGCGTCCTGCTGTGACACTATTTGCATCCCCCTTGAGCGCAGACGACCTGCTGGCAACGGACGTACCGCCTAGCAACATCAACCGACAATGATAGTTAACGCCCAACGACCTTGCGCAAAGGTATGATCAAAGCTTGGACGACAATCGCATTGAAAATCGCTGTGCCAAAAACGAGCGGCAGTTTCACCAGCACCGTCGGAAGAGCTGCTCCCATGATGAGAGTGCCGAGAAAAGCGAACAACAGGCCAGATACTAGCGTGGAGCAAAAGGCGCCAACAAATGGCAGCGCCTTTTTGTGCGCGAGAGGCGAGACGACAAAGAGCGCCATCACTAAAGCACCTGCTGCCTCCGTCAAAAAGTTAAGGCCAGGTATTGAGGTCGTCAGCTGGCAGACAACAGCCGCAAGTAAACCTATCAGCACTCCTTGGGACACGCTTGGGCAGATAAGGAGAATGCCGAGGCAGTAGGCTGCAATGAGGAATTGCGGCTTTATGCCCGTAATGGCAAGTGCATTGCCAAGTGTCATGTTGAGTATAAAACCTGCTGCAAGAAGGATTGCTACGAGTATGAGCTGACTTACGCCAAGCTTTCCGTGCTCTGCGGAAGTGCTAACTGTACGAACTTGATTCTTTTTATTTTCTTCAGACATAAGAGTAACGTCCTATCTTCTATGATCGCAATGAATGAACGCAAATGACCGCTTGGTGTGCCGCCTTGCACGGCTTGCCTATGCACGCGTCCTGTGTACCTTCTTAAGAGCTGGATAAAGGGCCTGAACGACGATGCCGTTCGCAAGCGCGGTACCAAAGACTATGGGGAACATTACAACCACTGAGCCTAGTGCGCCACCGAGCACGACAGTGGTGGCGATAGTTGCAAAAATCAGGCCAGAAACTACCGTCGTCAGAAACGTCGCAGCGAAGGGAAGGTACACCGGCTTACCAGCATGGAAGAGCTGCGTAACAATAAGACACATGACTGCAGAAGCGGGAATGTCAGCCACATACTCAAGGCCAGGTATCGACGTTGTGATTTGGATGACTGTGGCGGCCAAAATGCCAATCAGGACCGCTTGGGGAAGACGGGGACGAATGAGCAAAATCGCCAAGCAATATGCGGCGATGCAAAATTCTGGCTTAATACCCGTAATGGCAAGGGCGTTGCCGACTGTTGCATTCAAAATAAATGCAGCCGCAAGAAGAATTGCCACGAGCACAAGCGACGACACATCTAACTTACCATGGACGTCAGCATCTTTTATTTCGCGCACGGCTGTATTTTGCGCAGCAGATATGGCATTTGCATCTTTTGACATGATCTCTCCTCAAAGTAGGTGGTAGCAATCTAACTGAAAGGGTTCCTACATGTATGCACAACTGGAGGGGTCAAAAAAACGACCCCCGGCCAAACCCCGGAAGTCGTCTTCGCAATGCAATGCGACACTATGCGACTCAGAGTCGACCAAGACAAGACCAGTTGTGCCACCACCAGTTCATACCCACCTTTGTGGCAAAGTCTGTCATGGTCTGCTCCCTTCTTTTTTCCTCGTGTTCTTGCCTCGTGTTCTTGATTTCAATGGCGACTATAACAAAGCTGAACACGTACGGTGTCGCTAACACAATTTTTTGTCTTCAAATAGAAACAAATGAAGAAACAGAAAGCATAAAAATCCCTTTGCCATACATGATAGCAAAAGGATTCGCAGTCACAGTCTTTCAATCATCTGCCCTATCTAGCACCTACTCAGCGGGGACAACATTTACTACGTGCTTCGTGCCCCTCACAAACTGCACAGTGCCGTCTTGTAGCGCGAACAACGTATCGTCCTTGCCACGGCCGACGCCATCGCCTGGCGTAATGTGCGTGCCACGCTGGCGAACAATGATCTGGCCTGTCTTGACAAATTGGCCGCCATAGAGCTTTGTACCAAGCCTTTGTGCATTGGAATCACGCCCATTGCGCGATGCTGCCTGACCCTTCTTGTGAGCCATCGTCTTACCTACCTATTCCTCAATGATGAAACTACTCAGCTGCTGTCTTAGAACTACCGGGAATGGACTCAATTTTGAGCCTTGTAAGCTGCTGACGATGTCCGCGTGTACGATGATAGCGCTTGCGTTTATGAAGCTTGAAGACAAGAACCTTGTCAGCTTTGCGTTGGTCTACAACGGAAGCGACGACCTTTTGCCCAGCAAGCTCTTGAGGGTCGACGATAGTCTTCGTACCGTCTGCAAGCATGAGAACATCCAGGTCGACTTTACCGCCGGGCTGCATATCAAGCTTCTCGACGTCGATAACGTCTCCCTCAGCAACCTTGTACTGCTTGCCACCCGTCGAAACGATTGCGTACATATGAGAACCCTTCATTACCGATGGTATCGATGCAACGGCTATCTATCATACAGGCGATAAGCTGCTCAGTCAATGAAAAATCATCCATCTAACACGACAAACTGCAAAATAAGCCATCTAAAACTTTGAGCTCTATCAGTAGCTTACATAACGGGGCTTCTCGTCGCCCGGTACTAGCTTGAGATCAGCAGGGATCTCCGCTTCTTTTTTGACAGGACCACTTAGGTATGGCAAATCATGCAGTCTCTCAGTCAACTGGTCTATTCTGTCGTCACAGTGGGCAATGAGGAACAGTCCGAGCGCCTGCGTATTCAAAAAGGCGAGCAGTGCCCGGACGACCCATGACATGGTCGAGGGAACAGCAGCTGAGACGGCCCGCCACATGCCGCGGCTGCCATAGGCAACTGCAATGACAGCTGCGGCATCAGCAATGCTGTCAAACGAGATGTCCTTACCATATGAAGAGGAGACCTCAAACGCAAGCTTCGCCTGATTAGCCATCATGAGAGGCAAGTCTGAGCCATGGATGATGTCGACGGCGCCGATGGTCGCGTTCTCAACGGCGCATCGCATGACTAGAGAATGAGCAAGCGGTTTGCGCAGGAAAGGAAACGAAGCTGCAAATGCAATAGGCTTGTCTGTGGCATCGATCAGCCACCGGGATAGAAGACTTTCCAGCTTAGGGCGCGTTTGGGCGACAAGAGGAGAAACAAGCGCAGCTAGCTCCTCTGAAGGCAGCGATGGCATATCAAGCGGGCTCATGGCAAGAAGCGCTACAGGAACCCCTCTGTGGGCATATCTCAACGCACACTGCGTACATCCGCTTTTGTTGTCGCCGACAAGAACGATGGACGCGTCACAGATAGCGCCGGCATCAGATAAGCCGGCTGGCAATGCCATCACATGCACTGCCGCAGACGTACGCTCTGCTACGAGCGCATCGCGTACCCAGCAGGCAAGCTCGTGGGAAGCGCCTGAATCCACAATGACTATCAAGCTAACAGATGCGGAGCCATCTTGCCTTGCAGCTCTACCTGTGCCAAGAACATCTATGATGCGTGAAAACGAAAATCCGCTATGAGCTGCCATGCGCCTCTCCTCATGATGATGTGGTCTTCTTGATTCTAGCGGATCGGCCCTTCATAGGGACTTTGACGCTCTAAGGGGCTAGGCGGACTTTTGACGGTGCAGCCAAATGGATTGCACAACACCAGCCGCAGTGAGCTGAACGACCATTGACGACGAGCCAAAGCTTATGAAGGGAAGCGGGATGCCTGTGATGGGCATAATGCCGATGCACATGCCGACGCTTTCCAGTAGCTGAAACGTCCACATCGTGGCAATGCCTGCCAAAATGAGCTTGGCATAGGGTGAGTCCAACCTTTGGGCGAGACTGATCGTTGCAAAAATCGCCCATGCAAACAGGAGCAGCAGCAAGACGGCTCCCAAAAATCCAAATTCTTCCGCAAGCAAGGCAAACACGAAATCGGTATGCGCCTCAGGCAGAAATCCCGATCCAGCCTGTGTTGCGTTGCCGATCCCCTTGCCGAAAAAGCCTCCTGACCCAACTGCGATCTTGGCCTGCTGCAAGTTGTAGCCATCGCCTGTTGGATCGACCGATGGATCTATGAAGACAAGCAGGCGGTTCAATTGGTATGTTTTTAGGATGTGCGGCAGTCCTGGCGCCAGCGAGGTGCCGATGACGAGAGCTGCCCCTGCTACAACGATGCCAATCGTGATAAGCACCCAGCTTCGCTTCGCGCCTGAGCAAATGACAATGGCGGCACCTACAACGAAGATGATAAGGCTGGTGCCCAGATCTTGGGTGACCATGAGAATAAAGATGGATGCAAGCACGCCACAAAGCGTGAGATACTCACGCAGCGTATTTATTTTGCCGTTATATTGAGCTCCCAACGAAGACATCAAAAAGATCGAGAACAGCTTGACGATCTCTGAGGGCTGAAAACGAAGGCCAATGAACGGTATTTTCACCCATCCCGTCATGCCCTTTGCCGAGTACCCAAACCCAGGGACACTGGGCAAGAAGATGAGCGCGACTATGACAATGAAAAGCACGAGGTTGGAGGTCTGCATCACACGGTAGTCATGTCGCCAAACAAAAGCAGCAGCCACAAGACCTATGGCAATGCCGGCGAGATGACGCGGAAACGACGCCTCTGAGATCGTAAGGGACGCTGACCAGATGACTACGATGCCATATACCACAAGCAAGAGAACCGGGATCAGTGCCCCGAGATACAATTCACCGAACCGGCCCTTCTTCGCTTTGCGCCTACCGCCTTTCGACAGACGTTTCTCGATTTTGCCCAAGACAGTGGGGGGTTGATTTGCAGTTTTTCCTGAACTCATCTCCTTGCCCTCCTATCTGTCCGTAGAAGATGACTCTGTCGAAGTATCTGGCTCGTTATAGATGGTGCCGATCACGTCGCGCACGACGAGCATCGCGCTTTGCGACCCATATCCGCCGCCTTCGATGCAACACGCGACAACATATTTGGGAGCGTCTGAAGGCACGCAGGCAACAAACCATGCGTCCGGCTCCCCTGTCGATACCTCTGCTGTCCCCGTTTTCCCTGCCACGCGCTCGCTCATGTTGGTCCAATGTGACGCTTGAGAAGAAGACTCCTCATAGATGACACCTTCAAGCCCTGTTCGTATCAAAGCCAAATTGGCCTGATCTATGTCGACGTTGAAGATCTCTGAGCTTTTATATTCAATGAGAGAGCCCAACCCCTCATGCGGCTGCACGCTTTTTAGCACATGTGGCTTATAGCACACTCCTCCGTTGGCTATTCCAGCATAGACGCAAGCCATCTGCAAAGGTGTGACGAGCAGATCGCCCTGACCTATAGCTAAATTGGTCGTGTCCCCGCCCTGCCAGCTTCTGTCGGCATCTGATGAGGACGTGAAATAGTTCCATTTCCATTCAGCGTCAGGCACACGCCCTTCAGCCTCATTCGGCAAATCAATCTGCTCGAGAGAGCCTAGATTCCATTTGCGATAAGTCTCTTGAAGGCCTTCTGGGTCGTCGGAATAGTAAAAGGCTTTGCCGATCTCATAAAAAACCACATCGCATGAAAACGTTATACCGGATTGCACTGTCATCCATCCGTGGCCGCTATGTTTCCAGCAATACTGCCCATATGCTGCACCAAAGCCTGTCCAATAGCCTGTGCAATCCCATTCTGAGGAAGAGTTGGCCAAATCAGCGTCAAGAGCGGCAAAGGCTGAGAGGGGCTTTATCGTTGAGGCTGACGGGTATTGCCCCGAAATTGCCCGATTGAGCAAGGGGTAACCGCTTTCGTCGCTTGACAGCTCATCCCAATCGGTGGTCGATATCCCGCCGACAAACACGTTTGGCGAGTAAACCGGCATCGAAGCCATGGCAATTACATCACCGTTGGTGACATCGAGGCATATAACGCTGCCAGAGGTGCAATTGGGGTTTGTGCTGCTGCGCACGGTTGAGATCACTGACGAGAGTGCGTCTTCTGCTGCTTTTTGAATGGTCACATCAAGAGTAAGCATGATGTCAGAGCCAGACTGCGGTTCCACGGACGTAGCATAGTCAACTACATTCCCATCTGCATCCACATAGACGGTCTGCTCCCCATGAACTCCTTGCAACACGCTTTCGTATTGATACTCAACACCAGACTGGCCGACAACGTCACCTGACTGATAGTCAATCGTTCCTTCATCGCTGTCGCTGTTGCTTGAATCAAGCTGATCGGAGGTGATTGTGCCAGTGTATCCCAACACATGGGCTGCAAGGGTACCTTGAGGATAGAGACGTTGCGTACGCTGCTCGACTTCGACATCTTCAAAGAGGTATGAGCGCTCCTTTATATATGCCACAGCATGGCGCGAAACATCGACAGCCACTGTTCGTGTCGACTGCGCTCCTTCAGTGGTGTCTTGTATCTTGCGACGAACCGCCATATAGGGCATGCCTATCAAATTACCAAGCACTTGGCATTTTAGGCGGTCATCGGCAACTGAGGAATCTGCCGTCACCGTCAGTGATGACCGGTTCGTGGCGAGCTCAACGCCATTGCAGTCAAGGATGCGCCCTCGAGGTGCTGCAGTTGATATGGTACGAGTCCTATTGGATTCAGCCTGTTGCGTATAGCTGTCAGAAGACAGCAGCTGCATTGACCACAGCTTTGCAAGCAGCGCTGTGACAACAGCTCCCGAAAAAATGGCGAGTCCATTGAGTCTCGTCTTGAAGTTAGTGTCAGCCGAGGTGTCAGAGCCGCCTGCAGCCCGTGGCGCTGATCCTCCTATATCAAAGGTAAAACGCGTCTCACCGCGCCCAAAGACAAAGAAGATGATAATGAGCACCACAGCGACTGCAACGCATGCCAAAACAATCAAGATCGTCATGCTCATGACGATCGCCTACATCTTTCCTAGCGTATAGCGACCGCCGCCATGTTTGCCTCGGATCGGACCGCTTCGACGAACGATGAAGTACTCAAAAATAGCAAAGGTGAGCAATGTAAGAAGATAGGTAGGCAAGGTCCTGAGCACCAGTACGTCAAAAAGCGAGCTTGCTTGCCCTACAAGCAACATGGCAAGGTGATAAAGCAAGGTCACGACAAATGACACACCAGCAAAGAGCGTAAAAGACCCCAGAGGATCGTCTGACATGCGGTTTCGCTCTTCAATGCCCATGAAAAAAGAGGCAACGGTCAACAACAAAGACATAAGGCCAATGGGACCAGTCGTAGATAGATCAAAAAACATCCCAGAAAGAAAGCCCATAAGAACTCCTTGGCGACCGCCGATTGAAAGGGCGACACATGCGGCAAAGACAAGCGCAATGTTTGCCCTGCCGTTGCCAATGGCGATATTAGGAGCAATCGCAAGCTGAAGGACCGCACACACAATGGCAAGCGTCCCTATGCCACGCCGATCCTTATTTGTGTCCCTAACCTGCATGCGGCCCCCTACTCTGACGAGGCGTCAGCAGTCGAAGATGAAGTGGAGTCATCACTTGTCGATGTCGAGGAGCTATCCTGTGCGTCAGCAGAAGAGATGTCATCCGCGGTCGCCTGTTGATCTTCGGTAAGTGATGTTACAACAAGCACCTCCTCATAGTTTTCTGTCGAAACAAGTGGCTCCACCACTATGTCAAGATAAGACGAGCCGGCATTGTGAGTGACGTTTGTCACGGTGCCCAAAGGCAACCCCTTGGGGAAGATCCCTCCGAGACCGCTGGTTACAATGGTATCCCCCACTGAGACTGTTTTATCGCTGGTGACCATTGTAAGCTGCAAGCTTCCTTCAGCCGAGCCATTCAGCATGCCTTGAGCACGGCTAGACTGCACCATAGCAGCCACACTGGAATTCTCGTCAGAGATGAGCCTCACCGTCGCAGAGGAGGCGCTGACTTCGATGGTCTGCCCAATGACACCCGCAGAGTCGGTAACTGGCATGCCCACAGCGATCCCCGAAAGGCTGCCTTTGTCAATCGTCACCGTGCTGCTCCACGAATCGGTTGACCCTGAAATGATGCGTGCGGCGGTCGACTGCAAATCATACGTATCTTGAAGGTTTAGCAGCCCCTGCAAGCGCGTAGCTGTTTGCTCCGCCTCCTCAAGCTCTGCATTGCGAGCAGTGAGTTGCTCGTTTTCTGACTTAAGCTCTGAAAGTGTTTCCTGGTCAGCGGTAAGATTGGCAAACGCGTTGGAAAGCCCTTGGAAAGGCTGCATGACAAAGGAGCCTGTGACACGCGCAGGCGTTGTTATGACTTGAAAGCCCCCGCGTATCGTCGTGAGAGGACCGGACCCTGACTCGCGACCGCTAAAGGTAAACAGGACTAGTGACAATGCAGTGAGAACAAGGGCCAGCCTCATGCCATTGTCTGAGTTTTTGCGACGAAATTGAGCTGGGCCGTTGTTCAAACCAAAGAGATTCCGAGGCATACTCACGCCTCTATTCGCCTGCGCTCTGGACGAAGCCGCCTGCAAGCGCATTGGCTTCGAGGACTTTGGCGCAACCATTCACGACGTTTTCAAGGGCTGTCGGACTGACGTTTACCGGGACGCCCGTCTCATCGCGCAAGCGAGAGTCGAGCCCGCGTAGCAAGCCTCCGCCACCTGTAAGGAGAATCCCATAGTACATGAGGTCAGAGGCAAGGTCAGGAGGCGTGATGTCAAGAGCATCCTTCACCGCCTTGGTCACCTCATCAAGAGGCCGATCGAGAGCGCGCCGAATCTCCTCGCTTTCGATGCGCACAGTTTTGGGCAGGCCGCTCATCACATCTCGTCCGTTGACCTCTACATCAAGCTCCTCTGCCAAAGGCGCAGCTGACCCGACTTTGATTTTTATATCCTCTGCCGTACGCTCGCCAATTGAGAGGTTGTACGCATCCCGGACGTGCTCAAGGATGACTTGGTCAAACTCATCTCCTGCAATGCGGATTGACTGGGACACCACAACGCCACCCATGGCTATGACGGCAACTTCGGTCGTGCCCCCTCCAATATCGACCACCATGGAGCCGGTCGGGTCTTCGATCGGCAGGTCGGCGCCAATCGCTGCTGCCATAGGCTCTTCAATCAGATAGGCCTGCCGAGCCCCTGCCTGAATTGTAGCTTCGAAGACAGCGCGCTTTTCTACCGATGTAACCCCCGACGGCACGCACACGACGACACGAGGCCGAGGCGACCACGGATACTGGCGAGCATGAGACCCGCGAGCCTTCTCTATAAAGTAGCGAAGCATAACTTCAGTCACGTCGAAGTCAGCAATAACGCCGTCTTTCAACGGCCGCTCGGCAATGATGGAGCCAGGGGTGCGACCGATCATGCGCTTGGCGTCTGCGCCAACTGCAAGAACACGATCTTCGCTTTTGTCAATGGCAACGACGGATGGCTCATTGATCACGATGCCCTGGCCACGGACCGCGACGAGCGTGTTTGCCGTCCCAAGGTCGATGGCAAGGTCACCGCTATATTCTCCAAAGAGCATGTCGAAAAACGACATCTTCCCTACCCTCTATGCGTTGCGTACACATCCACTGCCCTGAAATGATAGACCAAGCTAGTCCGTCGTAGCAGTACTTGCGGAGCTATCAGCATCGTCTGCCGAAGTCGAACTCGTAGCGGATTGACTAGATCCAGAGTCAATTGTAGCTGTAGATCCACCTTGCGAAGCATAGCTGACAGTAACGTCAGCTACTTTCCAGCTTATGCCATCCCGCGAGAGGTTAACCTCATAGCTTTGGGTTCCTCCCTCTGCAAGCGTCACACTAAGTAGCACCGTGCTGTCATAGGTAGAGCGGTCAACGCCAGCCACGTCCACTGAAGTAACGCCTGTGGGCAGTGTTTTCTCTATTTGCTCCCGTGCCGTAGAGGAAAGCGAGCCAGCGAAAAGCGCGGATATGTCCTCTCCCGAAGATGCGTCGTTGAAAAGCTCCTCCGAGACGCTTTCAGCTGTAGGCCATCCATAGCCATGGTAATACAGCGCGACTGCAGCACCCGCAATGACCAAGAAAATGGCAAGTATTATGAGGAAGACCTTAAGTCCCGTGTGCTTGTGCTTGCGATGCACCTTTTTCTGTTTTTTATCCTCTGCAACGAGCTCATCCTCAGTGACAGAGAAAAAGCCTGTGTCCTCCGGTGAGGGAATGAACTCGCCTGACTTTCCCAGAGGATCAAGGGGATCGACTTCAGCCGCTGTTCCATAGCCTGCAGCGGCAAGCAAGGCATCAGTTTCGGAGGGATTGCCTGCCGTCTTCGCAGACAGGGCTTTGCGAGCAGCGTTGTAAGCGGCTTGCGCCTCAGGCGCAAGCCGATAGCTTCCATCCGCTGTGGCACGAGCGAAAGAATCCGCTGCTTCAGACATGCGGTTTGCTGCAACGTAGGCAAGGCCCATATCCGCATAGATCGCATTTTGGTTTTCTGACGGCGTAACAAAGTCTAAGGCGGTACGGTAGGCCTCTACGGCATCAGCAGCCCGCCCTAACTTCATAAAGCAGTCGCCAAGCCTTGAAAGAGCATCTGTCGGGTTCGGATTACCCTCGTCGATGGCAGCGCTGCGAAAGGCCACGCCTGCATTGCGCGCGTCGCCAACAGCCATGTATGCCTTGCCGAGAGCTAGCTGCGCCTTATAGGGGGTGGCATAGCTGGAGTCTTTGGCAACCATAGACAGCGAGGCAATGGCATCTTGCGGCTTTCCGGCAGCAAGCAGAGCACGACCACGATTGCAGGCAAGGGCCCCCAGGTGGCCATATCCAGCATCATGCAAGGCGTTTGCGTAAACGGCAGCAGCATCGTCATAGCGACCGAGCTTCATGTAACAGTTGCCCAAAAGATGGTCTACTTGGCCAGAGACCTCACCAGGCTGCTTCGCCTGCACGAGCAAATTTGCTGCCTGCACGATATTGCCTTGGCGGTAGGCAGTCTTGCCCGCCTCAAATACTTGTTTGTTCACAGTACCTTGCTCCTTACTTCATCGCTGTCGCGACGCTTTTTCACTCTCTAGCGCTGACGATGCTCGATGCGCAATGACTCAATAATATCCCCCGCACGAAGTGAAGCAATGACACCCAGACCGGCAACGGTCTGACCGAACACCGTATAGCCGCTGTCTAGCTCGCGTTGTGGCCCAAGAAAAAAATAGAACTGGAAGCCTGCAGAATCCGGCTGTTGCGCGCGAGCCATAGCGATGAAACTTTAGACCATCATAAAAGCCTGAAGATGCCAGTTCGTAAAAGTTAGCCATATGAATCGGCGCACCCTGTCCATCAAGAGCAACACGCATCCGTCCCTTGTTGATTGAGAAGACAGCCAACTCGTCACCTTTTATCTGATATTGGGGAGTGTAAAGCGACTCAGAAAAGAACCCCATGGATATCTCTCTTTCTAACGACGGACGAGGCAGCCAACTCTACTCACAAGACCTTCCTTGGCTCCCGTCCAAATCCTCATGAGTCTGTTCATGTGATTTTACCAGCGACTGTCGCCTTTCACATATTCGGCAGACGCTTCCTGCTAAAAAGTACTCCTATGTCGCGGGTGCCTGTGGCTCCCACGACGCGTAGTTGTCATCAAACAGTTTTTGATAGCTATTTTTGCCTGAGTCATCCTCCTCATTCTTAAGAGATTCGTAAATGTCACTTCTATGACCTGAAGGGTCATCGTATCCGGCGGCTAGCGTCCAAGCCTCTGTGAGTGCGTCTGACCAATTGCGCAGGTAGTTGCCAAGCGTCTTCATGTTCTGGACGCTGTCGGCATAGGTTCCCGTCGATACGTCCACGTC
>ENA-UOOK01000153-UOOK01000153.1-fermentation-metagenome-genome-assembly--contig:-NODE-153-length-82488-cov-23.079919_pt1 | contig 82488 bp, 66 predicted proteins | sample MGYA00245777_ERZ724023 | MGnify/ENA primary metagenome ERZ724023 (study PRJEB28704, sample SAMN03018312) | fermentation metagenome | biome: anthropogenic terrestrial biome; feature: soil; material...
AAGTACGCACGGTGGTGTGAGAGGGCGGGGGAGTAATCCTCCTACCTACTCGATTTATATAAACACAACGCTTTTAACTCTCGCTAAACCGTATCCCGTGTTATATATATGGCTGAATACCGAATTTTTAGTTAGATTCTGTTTAAATTTATTTCTCCTTTTTTCAAAGCTGCATCTGCTTCCGGAAACGATGGAAAGTTGGCAATCCTTCTTCGGAAGCCGGAAAATGGGCCCTTTCGGCGAATGAGCGTATTCACGAAAAAAACCGGTCGTATTCTTCTAAAAAATGCAGCCGGTTCCAGCCAAAAATGCTACTTACTTAGTCGCGCTTCTACTGGAGCGTCCGGGAAACCGCTTCTGCAATTCGTCGCAGATAGCCTGTACTCCGGCTTGGTTACTCCGGTTCGCCTCTTTCAGAAATCCGTAAAAAAGGAGCATCGCGTTGTAAGCCTCACTGCCGGCAACCATCTTGGTATCTTCCATACCACGTACCATTGGGGTGAACTCTTTCTGGATATCCGACAAAGCTTTCGCCAGAGCAAAATCTTTATTCGCTTCATCCAAATTGATATAACCCGGCACCAGCCCAGGATTTTGATTGGCAAATTCCAACGCCTTCTCGACAAAAGCCAGCGTCTTGTCGCCCATCTTCAGTATCTCTTTCCGATCTTTACCCGTAAGATTGATCGTCAAGACACCTGCCAGATCGGTTCGTAAGCCTGCCAGTTTCTCTTTGATTGCCGCAAGTTGAGTAGCATCGATAGCTGCGGAAACTTTACTTTCCTGTGCCATAATACAACAACTTTAAAATATTAATACTTGAAAAAATTTATCACTTCTAACCATTGGCCAAATAGGTTCGGATAACGAATAAACATGTATAGAAAAATCCTATCTGCTATATATGTCAAAAATCGGAATATCAGGGTAACTAGGAAGATATCTTTACGTGAGAATTCAAATGTATGTATAGAAGATGATAAATGTGTACATGAAACGGATGATTTGTGTACCTGTCAAAATGAAAATAAGAGATAACGGATTGAAAAAATATAACTAACTTTGTCAGCAACTTTTTTCTATAATTGAATCAAAAGGAATTGAAACAGGTGGCAGCTGCTTATGAGACACTGAATTCAAAATTATATCTATTAGAAACGAAGCGAATCGACAAAGAAAACTAATTTTCAGATGCGAAAATTTTCAGAATGAGAAAGAGTACATACAATATGCAAAACAATCGACAAAATATCATCTTTCTAATGTTCATTAGCTTTATAGTAGGTTTTAATGCCCATGCTCAAAAGTCGGTGAATGATTTTATAAAAATCGATCGGATTATTGCGAATAACGATACGATTGATTTTATCCGGATAAGCAACGATCATAATGAACGCCGCCCTGTCGTGGTCTTTTTGCCGGGATCGAACCCAAACCCGCTATTGGTCAAGGAATCTAATGGGAACTATTTTTGTTTATCCACCGGTAATTTCGATGTGAATAAAATTGCCGAAAAATATCATGTTATCATTCCGGCTCAGCCTCACACTCCGGTAATGGTCAAAGACACGTCCCATTTAAACGATCAGTATGCCTACATTACCGATCCTGAAAATCCGTACAGCTTTAACATCGATTTTTTGAAAGATAATCATTTGGAGAATCATGCGTGGAGAGTCCGGAATCTGATTAATTACCTGAAAACTAAAGAATACGTTGATAAAGGGCGGCTGATTCTTTTGGGGCATTCCCAAGGGGGAGAGTCGCTTTGGAAGTCGCAAAAAATACTTTCGGACTGTATGCTTTGGGACTGTTATCATCCGGTCTTGAAGGTCGTTTCGCAGCATTTATCACCAAAGAGTTGAATGATGCGAAGGCAGGCAAGCAAACGATGGAAAAAGCTTACGAAAATATAGAAGGATTGTACGATCAGTGGAAAGAAATCTGTTCGATTGATGAAAATGACGAAGATTTGACGAAATTACAGCGTGACCCGGCAAAAACGTGGAAGAGCTTTAGCTATCCTTCCTGGACGGATCTGATACATATAACTATGCCTGTTTATATCGCGTATGGCACGGCGGATCACGGAGCGGCCGGCAATGCATTGATGCCCGTTTATTTTGAGCTTACCGGTAAAAAAAATTACAAAATGAAGCCTTACATCAATAGAGGACATAACTTTGAAAAGATAATAAATGAAACTCCGGATTTTAACGATATGAAATGGCAGGAAGTAATGGATGATTTTATTCAAAGGATCGAAGCTCTTTGAGATAGAGTAGAGTTAAAAACATTTCCAATCTCTCACGGGCGTTCCTGATTCTTGAGACGATATTCCTTGGGGGTTATTTTGTATTTTTTCAAGAACTCTCTATGGAAATAGGCTTTATTGTTGAATCCGCTCATATACATGATTTCCGAGATCGTTTTATTCGTCGTGATCAATAATTTTTCTACATGCTTCAACCGGACAGATCGGATATATTCCATAGGCGTCCGGTCGGTTATTTCTTTTATTTTTCGATAAAGCTGCATTTTGCTGATAGCTATTTCTCTGGCAATAAACTCAACCGATAATTCATCATTATCGATGTTGTCCGCAATAATTTTTGTAACGTGAAGCATCAATTCATAATCTTCTTTATGAATTATTTTACCTTCGAAAGATTCCATCGCCACGTAAGGAGAATCAGCGTAATCGAGAATTGTCTTCATCCGTCTCAACATGTTTTCTATTAATGCCATCAGATGTCTCGGATGAAACGGTTTGTTTATATACGCATCGGCTCCCACTTCTATGCCTTCGATCTGGTTCTCAATGGAATTTTTTGAGGACAAAAGAATGATGGGAATGTGCGCCGTTTGCTCTTGCGACTTTAATTTTTTCACCAATTCAACCCCGTCCAATTCCGGCATAATGATATCCGAAATAATCAGGGTGGGGGAATGAGAGTCGACGATTTCTAACGCTTTCATACCGTTTTCGGCTTCCAAAATAGTATACCGCTCTCCTAAAATATCTTTTAACATGGAGCGTATTTCCCGGTCATCTTCCACCACTAAAATGGTAATATCTTTCCTCGATAGCGTTTGGGGAGTATTCCCGGAGTCTATGCTTTTTTCTTCAATGCCGGTTATATAAGATGAAGGAAGAATTCGGCCGGAGGCATAAACGCTTTCTTCCGATAGGGAGGTGAACTCTAATTCCGGAATATGTACAATAAAAGAAGTAAAACTGATGCCGTCGCTTTCCACTCGGATACTTCCCGAAAGAATATCGACCAAACTCTTACAAAGGGCAAGACCGATGCCGCTTCGGGACTGTAATCCGACAGACACCTGTTTTTCGAATCGGTTCAACACTTCAAATCGATCAAAGATACTCTCTTGATATTCTTTTTTGATGCCGATACCTGTGTTGGTAACTTGCATGGCCAATTTGTTACCGGCAATTTTAACGGAAATGTGTATATTTTCTTCCGTGGGAGTATATTTGACTGCGTTCGAGAGCAGATTGATAATGATCTTTTCGATACTATCCCGATCGGTTTGCCATACAATCGTTTCCGGATCGCAAATAAGCGTATAACTGATTTTCTTTTCTTCCAGCATTTCGAGGAATAGATCCAAAGCATATTTTACAATTTCAACAATATCTACTTTTTCCACGATAATTTTCAAATGGCCTGTTTCGGCCTTTCGGAATTCGATAAGTTGCTGAATGAGCTTTTGCATTCTTTCGGAATTTAACTTTATCGTATTGACATATTTTTTTATGGATTCCGTTACCGGATGCCGTAATATTTGTTCGCACGGAGCATATATCAGCGTGAGAGAATTGGAAAACTCATGGGCGATATTCGTAAAGAAACGCAATTTCGCTTCGTGAATTTCCTCATTCTTTTGTTGCTCCATCTCTTTTAGGTTTAACTCCTCTTTTACTTTAAATCGATATTTCATAAACCGGTTAATCAACCAGATGATAAGAACAAACAAAAACAAATAAGCCGCATAAGCAACGTTCGAAGCCCACCATGGAGGATTGATTTTCACCGGAATGGTAAAATAATTGTCGCTCCATATTTTATTGGCATTGCTGCATTTTACTTTCAGGAGATAAGTTCCTTTGGGTATGTTGGTGAAGACAAGGGTGTTCGACGTTCCTAAATTGATCCAATCTTTTTGAAAATCTTCCAAGATGTAAGCGATCTCACATTTTTCTCCGGATACATAATCGATAGGGATAAATTTAAAACTGAAGGACTTGTTTCCGTAAGAAAATGTCAATTTGCCTTTGTGAAGATAATCGCTTACTTTGCGCGCTATATTATCCACAAAGAAAGCATCCAACCAAAGGGTAGGCATATACGTATATTCTTTGATTTCTGAGGGATTGAACCGGTTGAACCCGCTTATACCGCCGAAATATAGATTCCGGGAAGTCGGGCTGGCATAATATGCGCCGTCCGAAAATTCGTTGTTTTGCAAACCGTCTTCTTTAAAATAGGAAATGATATTGCTTATTTGCTCTCCGTGCCGTATTAATTGTGCCAATCCATTATTGGTGCTAATCCAAAGATGATGCCTGCTATCTTCCAAAATACCATGGATGGTATTATTCGGCATTCCGCTGCTTTCGTTAATTCTTATGAACGCAGCATTTCCCCGCTCGTTTTTCACCAATTTATTCAATCCCATACTTGTGCCGGCCCACAGAAAACCTTCGTGATCTTTATGCAAGCATAAAACATCGTCGCTACTGATCGATTTTTTATTATCATTCGAAAACCGGTAGCTTTCAAACGTTTCGTCTTGAATATGAAATCGGTTAAGCCCGCCTCCCCGTGTGGCAATCCATAAATGGGCAGAATCGTCCCGGATGATCGAAAAGATATTGTTGTTGCTTATGCAAGAGGGTTCATTCGTATAAACATATTGTTTGTAACTTTTAATTTTGTAAGGCCGGGTCGATTTGTCGATATCCAACCGGAGCATGCCGTAGCCGTTTGTTCCAATCCATAACGTGTTGCTATCCGGCAAGATGGCGTAAACCGACGAAAGATTGAGCCTTGGTGTATGATTGTGCGCCACAGGATTAGGAGCCGATAAGGTGAAAATTTTTTCTTTTGCGGGGTCGTAATAATTTAACCCTTCGCCATCCGTTCCAATCCAATATTCATCTGTCCCTTTGCAGATTTTGAATACGAAGTCGCTGTTTAACCCATTTGATTGGGTGATATTTTTTACAAGCGTGAGCTCTCGGGTTTTCGGATTTTCGGAAAATAAGTAGATACCTTCCCCTTTTGTTCCGACCCACAGTACTCCTCGGTCGTCTTCCATAAACGTTCTCACGGCGTTCTCACCGAAGTTTCCCATTGTATCTTTTGAAAATTTTTGAAATTGCTTTTTGGGCGGTGAAATTCTCCATACGCCTTGCATATCCGTTCCGATCCAGATTATATCCTGGGTTCCTTTACATAAAGACAAAACGGAAATCTTAGGAATCAGGAGCGAACTGTTTATAAGATTCTTATCAGAGATGTATAATCCTTCCTCCGTTCCCAAAAAATAATGGTGTTCGGTAGAAGTAATGGCTTTTATTGTACCGGGAACGGCCGGATATTTTTTCAACGAACGGGTTTCGATATCGAATACAAATACGTTGTGTCCTGCATTCTGGAAAACCAGTTTATCTTCAATATAAAAGACCGATTGTATGTTTTCCGGAAACGCATCAAAATGACTGACCGTAGTACGTATTTCCGGCGTCCTATCGTAAACGTTGAACTCAATTTTCATAAGGACGTTTTCATCGGTCACGATCCAAAGCCTGTCGTTTTTATCAAAAAACATTTTCTTTATGATGACGTCTTGATCGATGGTAAGAGGCTTAAATTCATTTTTGTCCTTATCATAATAATAGATTTTGTCCCGATAAACATAAGCAAAAAGTTGATTCTTCGTGTTTTTTGCGATTAAGTACGAATTTTCAACGATACTGTTTCCGTTTCTGCGGTTGACAAAAAAACGCTCGAAAGTCATGTTCTCCACGTTTAACCGGTTAATTCCGAAATCGGTTGCAATCCATAAATAATGAGGGCTTTCTTCAATGATGTCACGGATAATATTATTACTGATGCTGGTTTTATCCGTGGGAGAAGGTTTGAAAATCTTCACCTCCCGGCTGTTGTACATATTTAATCCGTCCCATGTACCGAACCACATCAATCCGTTTGAGCTTTGCAGTAAAGTCGTAATGGAACTATTGGACAAACCATCTTCGTTCGTCATTTGATCAATATCATAATTTTGTGCATCACTTGATATTGAAAGAAACAATAGGATTGATAATAATACCGTTCTCATGTTTTATTTATTGAGTACAAATATACATAATAAATAACGGATCGGTTGCATGACAATCTCTTGTAAAAGGTGTCTTAAAAACATTTTTAGGGTATCCTGATAAATGTATACTCTTTTGCAAAAAAAAGACACCCTGTTCCTCATTGGAAAACAATACATTTACACATTAAATTATTAACAAGAAAAATCAAACAGTATGGATATTGCAAAACGCACCTCAGAAAATCCTCTTTTACGTCCTTCCGATTTGAAGCCCTGTATCGAAGGTATGGAAATCGTCTGTTTACTTAATCCGGGCGTATTTAAAATGAACCGGAAAATAGGACTATTGCTGAGAGTGGCGGAAAGACCGGCACAAATCGAAGGAAAAATTAGTTTTCCTGTATATAATGCTCAAGGGAAAATAGAAGTAGTGTCATTCGATAAAAATGATCCGTTATTGGATGCGACGGATCCGCGTGTAATCAAATATAAAGGGCGCGATTATCTGACTACCTTATCTTATCTCCGGTTGGTTTGGAGTGAGGATGGCATTCGTTTTTACGAAGATCCCGCTTTCCCTCCCGTTTATGGGGAAGGAATGCTCGAATCTTTTGGAATCGAAGATTGCCGCGTGGCGACTATGGAAGACGGGTATTATTTGACTTTTACAGAGGTTTCGCCTTTTGGGGTAGGAGTAGGATTAATCGTGACGAAAGATTTTAAACAATTCGACCGTAAAGGCATGATTCTTCCTCCTCATAATAAAGATTGTGCGTTATTTGAAGAAAAAATAAACGGTAAGTATTATGCGCTCCATCGCCCCAGCAGCCCGGAACTGGGGGGCAATTACATCTGGTTGGCGGAGTCTCCCGATCGCCTGCATTGGGGAAATCATACGTGCCTGGCTGTTACAAGGGAAAATAGTTGGGATGCGGCACGAATCGGGGCGGGCGCGGCACCCATAAAAACCTCCGAAGGATGGTTGGTAATCTATCATGGAGCCGATAATGAACACCGGTATTGCCTCGGAGCACTGCTGCTTGATTTAAATAATCCCTCAAGGGTGCTGGCGAGGAGCAAGGAACCTATCATGGAGCCGATTGCCGAATATGAACAAACAGGCTTTTTCGGGAATGTCATTTTTACCAATGGTCATCTTGTAAATGGCGATAACCTGAAGATATATTATGGCGCGAGTGATGAAGTCATTTGCCGTGCGGAATTTTCGATCGGGGATATTTTAAACACATTAAAATAACGTGGGTATGTTTGATAAACTTGCCGGTGAATATACGTTTTTCAAGACGCAGGAACTGAATGTGAGGACATTGCTTATAACAAATATGTTATATGCCATGATACTGCCGGTTATTGAAATTTTCGTGGGAGCATACATTATGAGGAATACGAATAATTCTTCTTATGTATTTACTTATCAACTCAGCATGTATTGCGGTATTGTGGCGACTTCTGCTCTTAACGGATTGCTGATAAAGAAAATAAAAGCCAGCCTGTTGTATGGATTCGGAATCATCCTTTCCACTGTCGTTTTAATGGCCATGATGTTCTTTTCTTTTGTGGGGATACTACATTTAAGCATTGCGGGATTCGTTTTAGGGGCATCCACAGGCTTCTTTTGGACGAATCGCTATTTATTGACCCTGAATGCAACGAATGATGAAAACCGCAATTATTTTTTTGGGTTGGAATCTTTCTTTTTCTCTCTGTGGAGTATTGTGGTTCCTCTTTTTGTCGGAGCGATTTTGTCTTGGACGGACGGACGAGTTTTTCTGAGTAAGATGTTGACGGTGAATAGCGGATATCAAATGGTAACGGTCATTGCTTTTATGATTGCCATCGGAGCTTGCATAGCCCTTTCGAAGGGAAACTTCAAAAATCCCGTTCAAAAAAAGTTTTTCTATATCAAATTCCATATCCTTTGGCGCAAACTATTGGCATTAGCTGGTTTGAAAGGATTGGTGCAAGGCTTTCTGGTGACGGCGCCTGCCGTGTTGGTCCTGAAACTTGTGGGGAATGAAGGTTCGTTAGGATTGATTCAGGGTATCGGCGGAGGATTAACGGCTATTATCGTGTATATATTAGGACGTGTGGCAAAGCCTCAAGACCGTATGAAAATATTTGGTTTCGGGTTACTGGTCTTTTTCGTCGGAACACTGTTTAACGCGATTCTTTTCTCTGCAATAGGAGTCATTATCTTTGTCCTTTGCAAAGTCTTGTTTCAACCCTTGCACGATCTGGCTTATTTCCCGACCATGATGAAAACCATCGATGCCGTATCCGCCATCGAAAAAAGGAATGAATATGCCTATATTATGAGCCATGAAATCGGCTTGTTTGCCGGAAGAGCCACCGGAATGCTGCTGTTCATCCTATTGGCTTATTATATTTCCGACACCTTTGCGTTGAAGTATGCATTGGTCATTGTCGGTGCCGTTCAATTATTGTCATTGCCTTTGGCAAAAAGGATTATTAAAGATATCGATACAAACAAATATTCAACAGAAATTTAAATGGGAGAAGATAATATGAAAAAACATCGCTTGTATTTTGGACTTTTTTTACTCGTTGCTTTATTTTCGTGTGAGTCGAAGAAACCTTTCGGTGATGCGGTTATCCAAAAGCCGGTTGCCCGCATTGAATCCATGCCTGATTTCCCGAAACCGTATAAAATAATTGATTGGAAACAGAAAGCGATTGATTTCGATGAATATGTTTTTGATTTTAATACCGATAGGGAAACGGGGCCGTTGATTTGGCTGGATAATCATCAACGGAATATACCGCAACAAACATTCGGGCTTTATACCGCTATTAATGATTCCCGGCAAGGCCCCGATAATAATAACGGGGAGTTTCATGAAAGTTTGACTTCTTTTTCTGCGATATTGGGCGCCGGATTGATGGGGATTGACAAAACCAATCAAAACGGATATAATTACGTGAAAATGATTCAGAATTATTTTAATTCCGATATCGGATGGAATATCATGATGAATAATACCTGTCCTGAAACGGCTTCTTTAGGGGGCGGATATGGACGGGACTGGTGGTACGATATATTGCCGAATGTCTTATATTATAATATCTGCGATATATTCCCGGATGTAGAGAATGCGGATGAAATACAACGAGCTATTGCGGAACAATTTTATAAGGCCGATTCGGTATTGAATGGAAATTATGATTATTCTTATTTTGATTATGCTCAAATGAAAGGAATGGTCAATCATATCCCGCTTCAGCAAGATGCTGCCGGAGGCCACGGGTATGTCCTGTTGGCGGCCTATAAAAAATATGGAGATAAGCGTTATCTGGAACGGGCCAAATCGGCAATCAACGCCTTGAATAATCAACAGGAAAGCCGGTTTTATGAAATATTGCTTCCTATCGGAATATATACGGCTGCGCGTTTAAATGCCGAAGAAGGAACAAATTACGATATCCATAAAATGTTGGATTGGGTATTTGAGGGTACTAAAAATCCCGACGCCCGGCAAGGGTGGGGAGTCATTGTCGGCAAATTGGGCGACTATGATGTAAGCGGTTTACAAGGGAGCATTACGGATGGCGGAGGATACGCGTTTTTGATGAATAGTATGAAAATGGCGATGGCTTTGGTGCCTTTGGTTAAATATGCGCCCGAATATGCTCGGGCGATTGGAAAATGGATGCTGAATAATGTGAATGCCTCCCGTCTCTTTTTTCCCGCTGAAATCCCCGATGAAAATCAGTGGTTACCCGAAATGAAAGACTATACACATTCCATAATCGCTTATGAAGGGTTGCGTTATGAGGACGATTACGGCAACCCGCGGCTGAAAGGCGTTCATCCGGTTGCATTGGGCGATGGACCGAAATGGGACAAGAATAATCCCAAGGAATCGATGTTCAGTGTTTACAGTACCGCGCCTGTGGGCATTATGGGCGCTATCGTGGATACGACGAATGTAGAAATGATTCTTAAGTTGAATTGTAATGCGACCGATTTTTATTCGGATAGAAAGTTTCCGACGTACCTTTTCTTTAATCCCTATAATGAGGTTAAAACCATAAGGTATAGCGTCTCGGAAAATCATTCCGATATTTTTGATATCGTTTCAAAAAGATATGTCGCAAAAAATGTGGCAAAACAAGTGGAAATAGCGTTGCCGGCTAATGAAGCTTCTATTTTGGTCGAAATACCCGCAGGTACTAAAATAGAGGGGAAAGACCATCAATTCTTTAATCATGACCGATAATGAAGAGTTCGTTTTTTAAATTATTAATCTAAACAAATGTAAAATGAGATGAAAAAGCAAATTTTAAATGTAAGGAAAGCAACAGCATTCCTACTCCTGTGGATGTTTTCCTTGTGTATGTTTTCACAGAATGTTACCGTTAGCGGTAATGTGACCGATATAAAAGGAGAGCCGCTGGTCGGGGTGACGATTGTCGTAAAAGGGCAAACCTCGCTGGGTACCATTAGTGACATGGATGGCCATTATACCTTAACGGATATCCAACCGGAGGCAATATTGGTATTCTCTTACGTAGGATACGTGACGCAGGAAATTCCGGTTAACGGAAAGACCGTTATGGATGTTTCGATGGAGGAAGACACGGAGGTTTTGGAAGAAGTCGTGGTGGTCGGATATGGAACGCAACGAAAAAGCGATTTGACCGGCTCCATTGCATCCATTACAGAAAAAGACTTTAAAAATTATGCGGTTTCCAATGCTTCCGAACTGTTAGTTGGGAAAGCTGCCGGGGTATTCGCTTCTGCACCGTCCGGACAACCGGGAGCCGAGACTGTTATCCGTATCAGAGGATTCGGAACCGTAAACGATAACAATCCGTTGTATGTCGTGGACGGACAATTCATGGATAATATCCGTAGCCTGAATCCTTCGGATATTGATCGCATTGAAGTATTGAAAGATGCCTCAGCCACGGCGATCTATGGATCCCGAGGTTCAAACGGGGTTATTTTAATTACGACAAAGGGTGGTATAAAAGATAAAATGACCGTTACGTTGGATGCTTATATGGGAGTGCAAAATAGTTATCAGGCTTTAGACATGATGAATAGCGAGCAATACTATCACTTCATTCAGGAAGCTTTTAAAAATGATGAAAACTTCCAGCAGTCTATGAAAGGTAAATTTACGAATCAATATAATAAAGGATACGATACGGATTGGTGGGATGAAGTGACACGTACCGCTTTCAATCAAAACTATAACCTCAGTATACGTAAAGGTACCGACAATTCGAGAACGGCATTGAGTTTCGGCTATTTGGACAATGAAGGGCCGGTGATTACGACACAATTTCAACGGGTGTCGCTCCGCCTTAACCAAGAATATGATTTGAATGATTTCTTGACGGTGGGCACCAATGTCGGTTTGGCTAAAATAACATCAAAAGATACCGGAGCGCTCCCGAGTTTCGATCAAATTCAGAAGGCGGATCCTTTTACACCTGTTATCAACTCGTTGGTCGATCCTGCTTCTGAAAATTACGAATATAATAAATATGCTCCTACGGAATGGTCTTTCGATCCCAATCCGGTTTCTATGCTGGAATTACCCGACAGACAGGATGATTTTTTTAATGTATTCGGAAATGTTTTTGCGAACGTGAAATTATTCGACGGCCTGACTTATCGTGTACAATATAGCTTTGAGAAGAATAATCAGGTATTCAAAGATTTCCGTCCCTTATATTCGGCGACTTTCTCCGAAGATAATCTGGCAAACAGGGAAAGCAAATATACGACCGAAACCAAATTGACTCATAATAATGAGCAGACATTCAATTACATTATCGAGCAACGGCTCAATTATAACAAACAAATAAACAATCACCGTCTCGATGTCATGGGGGCTATGACTTATGAAAAGAATGCATTGGAAACGATCCATGCCTACAAGACAAAAGCGCTCGGAAATGAAGACATCTATCGGGTGTTGGATGCCCAGACAATCGGTGATCAGGCTTCAGGAAAAAAAGAAACTTCGGCCATGTTGTCTTATATCGGGCGTCTGAATTATACGTATGCCGATAAGTATCTGGCAACTGTCAGTTTTCGTGCTGACGGCTCTTCCCGGTTTGCTACCGGTAACCGTTGGGGATATTTTCCTTCTTTCGCTTTAGGATGGAGAATTTCCAATGAAAATTTCTTTCAAAGCATGAATATCGATAATTGGTTGTCCGATTTGAAGCTTCGCGCCGGTTGGGGACAAAACGGGAACCAACGCATCGACAGGGATGCGCCTTATACGTTAATCGGAACAAATAATGAAAACCAGTGGTATTTCGGTAATGGCTTCTCACAAGGCTACATTCCGGTATATACGGGAAACAGAGACATCAAGTGGGAAACCAGTCAACAGACCAATATCGGTTTGGACGCCGTCTTTTTCAGAAATAAAGTAGATATGTCTATCGACTTCTATATAAAAAGAACGAAAGACATGTTATTGGCCATGCCTATTCCCGCCTTCGGATCTTTTTCAACGGATCCCTTTTTCAATGCAGGCGACCTGAAGAATAAAGGGGTTGAATTTACCGCTAACTACCGGAATAGTATCGGAAAAGACTTTAATTACAATGTTGGTGTTAATTTGTCGACCTATAAGACGACCGTAACCGGCTTGGTCTCGGAATATTTAAGCGGTTCCGTCAGCCGGACGTATGTGGGAGGGCCTATCGGTCGTTTCTGGGGATACAAGCAAATAGGCATCTTCCAAAATCAGGAAGAAATTAATAAGTATGTGGATAAAAAAGGTGTGAAAATCCAGCCGAATGCGCAACCGGGAGATTTTAAGTTTGCGAAACTAACGGAAGAAGGCGCTTTGAATGATAATGACCGGACGTTCATCGGCAATCCGAATCCGGATTTGATTTTCGGAGTGAACCTCGGGTTCAATTATAAAAATTTCGATTTCTCTGCATTCTTCCAAGGAGCCGTAGGTAACGATATTTATAATGTTGCGAAAGGGAATTTAGCTACTGCCGGCAGACAAAATGCCCTTGCCGACGCGTACGCAAAGGCTTGGCGAAAAGAAGGCGATCAGACGGTTTATCCGCGCATTACCAACTCCGATACGAACGATAATTATCGTATTTCTTCTTTTTATGTAGAAGACGGTTCGTATATAAGGCTTCAAAATATCCAGTTGGGATATACCATTCCTAAACAGTTGGTTGAAAAAACAAAGCTGTTTTCAAGTTGCAGATGGTATGTTTCCGCGCAAAACTTATTTACCCTTACCGGCTATACGGGATTAGACCCTGAAATAGGAGTCGCGAGTCCTCTGAATATGGGAATTGATAATACACGTTATCCGACTTCCCGAACACTTGTCATTGGTTGTAACTTACAATTTTAAGAAAGGATTATGATGAAAAATTTAGGACTGATAGTGACTTTCGTAACGCTACTGTGTGTAAATTATAGTTGTTCATTGGATGAACCGAGTTACGGAAAAACAACAACGGAAAATTTCTATAAAAAAGAAAGCGACATTGATTATGCGCTTACAGGAGCGTATCTTCAATTAAGAAATACATGGAATGAATATGCTCTTAATTTTTATTTATTGGGCGATTGTACGACCGACGATGCCTTAAAAGGCGGGGGCGATGACGGAGACAGACGGGAAGTTCTTGATTTGTCAAACTTTATTGTGTATACGACGAATGCGGAAGTGGCGCGTCGTTGGACAATACTTTACGAGCTCATCAATCGTTGCAATGATGTTATTCAGTATGCACCCGATGCAATAGGCGATGCAGACAGGCTTACCCGGTATGCCAATGAAGCGAAAGCTTTGCGCGCCTTCGGCTATTATTCGCTGGTAACCACTTTTGGAGGAGTGCCGTTAATAACGAAACCGATGACACCCGCCGAAATATTAAAAGTGCCCCGGGCTGATATCGCTGCTGTGTACCAATTGATTGAGACGGACTTAATGGATGCGGCAAGCAATCTCCCGGCTAAAAGCCAATACAGTGAAAAAGACGCTTATAGGGTAACGCGTGGTTTTGCAAAAGTGATGCTGGCTAAATCGTATATGTTTAGAAGCGATTTTGAGAATGCCGAAAAATGGTTGAAAGAAGTCGTGGAGGTCGATAAAGATTATGAGTTACTGCCTGATTATGGGCTCAATTGGACGCCGGCTTATGAGAATAGCCGTGAATCGGTATTTGAAATTGCGGCTAAACTATATGATAAGAATATTGCCACCGGTACCAATGTCCCTCACTTCTTTACAAGCAGAAACGTATCCGGTTATCAGGGATACGGATTTCATGTGCCCACGCAGGATTTATACACGGCCTTCGATGCCGATGATCCCCGTATTACCTATGTATTTACGCGAACCGGAGACCGTTATGCGGGAGATACCGAAGACCAGGATAATTCGCAATCCGTTACGGGATATCATGATTATAAAATGACGGTTCCGCGGGTTGAAAAAGAAGGATATGATGTTTGGATGATTCCGTACAACATCCGGATGATCCGTTATGCCGATGTCCTTCTTTTGTATGCCGAAGCGCTTAATGAAAACGGAAAAGCAAGCAATGCCTTGGTATACGTGAACAAGATAAGGGAAAGGGCAAGAAATACGAATCCTGTTGACCCTCGCAGATCGAAACAGGCCTATATTCCGCCTACGACAAATAATACATTGCCGGATATCACCGCCACCGGGCAAATGGAGTTACGACAAGCGATATGGCATGAACGCAGATGTGAACTGGCGATGGAAGGATGGCGGCGCGATGATTTGATGAGGCAAAAGCGTTTTGGTGAAACAATGAGAGCGTATGCTGATAAATATAATACGACCAAAGGAGCCAATTTTACCGATTCGAGAGATTATTTGCTCCCTATCCCCCAAGATGAAATCGACAAATCCAATAATGTATTAACTCAAAACGAGGGTTATTAGTAACAGAATTTTGATACAGGGATAGTTCGAAAGAAATCTACACAGATTCGTAATAATATCCTTCAAATAAACAACTGCCGTCTTTTCCGGCAGTTGTTTATTTTTTCTGTTCGGATCGAGCGGCTGCTTCGGAAGATGGAGATTGACCTTCGGAAGTTCGACATCCTGCCAAAGATGCTCAATCTTCTACTTCGTTGGCAGAAAATCCTACTTCGGAAGTAAACGTTTTAACCTCGGAACTAGACAATCCTACTTAACAGGTAGGATGATGAACATCGGAAGTAGGAATTCCTACTTCACAAGTAGGCCGTTGAACTTCAGAAGTAGGAATATAGGCCATTTTGGCAGGACATGGCTCTTTTTAGGGGGAGACATCTCTCTCTTTAAAGAAAACAAGCTGTATCTCTCTAAGAAATACAGCTTGTTCCAGCTAAATACTACTTACTTGGCTCTGTTTCTTGGACGTCTGGGAAATCGCTCCTGTAGTTCATTAAAGATAGCCTGTACTCCGGCTTGATTACTTCGGTTAGCTCCCTTTACCGCTCCGTAAAAAAGAAGCATCGCGTCGTAAGCCTCACTGCCTGCAACCATTTTGGCATCTTCTATGCCTCGTACCAAAGGAATAAACTCTTTTTGGATATCCGATAAAGACTTTGCCAGGGCAAAATCTTTGTTCGCTTCTTCCAGGTTAATATAAGCCGGTACAAGGGTCGGATTCTGATTGGCAAATTCCAAGGCTTTCTCGACAAAAGCCAAGGTCTTATCCCCCATTTTCAGCATATCTTTTCGATCTTTTCCCGTAAGGTTGATCGTTAAGATACCTGACAAATCGGTTTGCAAACCTGCCAGTTTCTCCTTGATTGCAGAAAGTTGAGTAGCATCGATAGCTGTGGAAATTTTACTCTCCTGTGCCATAATACAACAACTTTAAAAATTTAAATAATAAAAAAGCTGTGGGGCATTAGTGGGAGGTTTTAGCACATCCTGCTAAGTCACGCAGTTAACGAAGCAAAGTTACTGTTTATTTTTCAAGAAAAAACAATTCTGGAAGAAAATATTTTGTTCGTGAGGAACCGTGGTTTTGGAATTGCTGACCGTGCAATTGGAAAAATATAACTAACTTTGTAAGCGACATTTGCTATGCTTGTAATAATGGGGTATTGAAACATTCATTCCCCATTATTCCATCTTTGCTGTCGAAAATGCGTATAATTGCATCATTTGGAATTGAAATCTATAGAAAGGGACGCGAGCTTATGATTACTTATATGAAAATAAATGGATTTAAATCCTTTCATAACTTTGAAATGGAATTTACTCCTTTAACTATTATTGCAGGTACAAATGCTTCCGGGAAAAGCAATCTTTTTGACGCCTTAATGTTGCTGTCAAGTTTGGCCGATACGGATAATATCAAAAAAGCATTCAAAGAGCAGCGAGGAGAGTTTTTGGAGCTCTTTTCACAATATGGAGAAAATAATTACGCTCACGAAATGGATTTTTGTGTGGAAATGCTGGTAAATAAAAACATATCCGATGCATGGGGAAATAAATCAGTGGTAAAAAATACGAGACTCCGTTATGAGTTAAGAATAAGGAGGTTTACGAATGAAGCCGGAATGGAAGATATTGAAGTCTCTTACGAACATTTACACAATTTAAAACGAAAGGAGGACAAATGGATTAAAATTATTCCCGTTCAATATAGAGAATTATGGCGTCCGAAAGTTCCGGGAGGAAGAGGCATCCCATATATATATACTAAAGAAGAAAATCATGTACCTACCGTAATAGTACCCCAAGATGGCACAACCGGAAATAAAAGAAGATTTCCTATTAAAAATGCATCCCGTACCGTACTTAGCAGTTTTGACACGATCGATTTTCCCCACGTGTTCGCCGCTAAAGAGGAAATGAAGAGTTGGAAATTCTTGCAGTTGAACCCTGAAGATTTGCGCAAGCCCACCAATAAATCCAACGGGGAAGATTTTATCACGCAAAGCGGGAAAAATTTAGCCGCAGCATTGAATAGAATTGCTCTGCGGAACGAATATAGTTTGGGAGAAATATCAAGGAAACTTCAATCATTTGTTCCCAACTTTATCCGAGTAAAAGTAATAGACGACAAAGAAAACAAGCAGTTCATTATTAAAATTATCGACAAAGATAACAAGGAGTATAGCTCAAGAGTGCTTTCCGAAGGTACATTACGTATATTGGCTCTTTGCATTTTGGAACAAGACGAGCAGTTCTCGGGGTTATTGTGTTTCGAAGAGCCTGAAAATGGCATCCATCCTTTCAGGATTAGCACAATGGCCTCCCTTTTAAAAGATTTGACAAATGATTTTACAGATGAGGAATTACCTCTCCGACAAGTAATAGTGAATACCCATTCTCCTATTTTAGTGAGCAATATTTATAAATGGGAAAAAGACCAGAATGTCAGTATCTGGTATGCTGAATTGGTGAACAGAGTTGCTGATATTGACGGAAAGAGAATGAACATAACCGTAACCGGTGTATTACCTGTCATAAAAGAGAAGAGTTTCCAATTGACCTTACCATTAACCGAGATGCAAAAAAAAATAACGCTCGCTACCGTAAGAGAGTATTTGGAAACGAAGGAAAATTTACAATAATCATGATTCAATTATATGTAGGCCTGATAGCGGAAGGAACCTCAGACTATCTTTTTCTGCAACCGATAATCGAAAAAACCTTGCTTACCATTGCTTATGAATGTAAAGGCCAAGTAGATATTGATGTAAAAAAAATAGAATGTGATAAAGGATCCGGTTTTACAGATTACGTCTTAAATGCGGCTAAAACAGTTAAGGAAAACTTTATTACCATGCTGATTGTACATGCCGATGCGGATGCCGGCACGGCCGAGCATACATATTCATATAAAATCAATTCCGCAAAGGTCTTGTTAGAGCAGCAAAATGAACGTGATTTTTGTAAAAATCTGATTGCCATAGTCCCAATACAGGAAACAGAATCTTGGATGTTAGCGGATAAAAATTTGTTCATAGAAGCCGTCGGGACAAAAAAGAATGAAAGTGAATTAAATATCAATGGACATCCGGAGACTTTTAATAATCCCAAAGAAAGAATAGAAAACGCTATTCGTATCGGCCGTTGTAATATGCCGAAGAAACTGAAAAATTCTTTGAAAATTACAGATTTATATTCCTATTTAGGGCAAGCGATGAAAGTGGAGAATCTTTTATCTTTCAAGTCTTACCAAGATTTCAATCAAAATGTTAGACGGGAATTGGTTAAACTGAATCTTTTACCCGAAAATAAATAAACAATAAAATAAATGGCTGCGATTAAGTATAAAGACATTGAAAAAGAGCTGCAACTATCAGAGGAGAACGCCGTCCCCGCAGAAGTCGGATATCATATATTATCAGCTTTCGGCACTTCCGACACTTATATCCGCCGTTATAAAGCCGGAAAAGGGAACATGGCCAAATATGACGGAGTACTTATCAAAAAGAAGTTTGCTTATCAAGCCGTCGCTAACCTCGAATTAACCAAACGGCTAGAAGAGATGAAAGCTGATGAGCAGATCGCCAAACAGAAGCCCCGTATTATAGCCGTGAGTGATGGCAAAACCTTATTGGCTTACGATACCTTATTAAAGGAAAGCTATGAAAATAAAGTGTCTAAACTTTGGCTCGATTTTCAATTCTTTTATCCGTTGGCTGGAGTGGAAAGATATGTTGGCATTGAAGAAAATCCCGCCGATGTAAAGGCGGCCGTTAAAATGGCCAAATTACATACGGAAATCAGAAAATACAATGAATATGTATCGGAAGAACAGTTGCATGACCTGAATGTGTTTATGTCGCGCCTGTTGTTCTGTTTCTTCGCGGAAGATACCGGTATTTTCGAAAGAGGACTATTCACAAATTTCATTCAGCAAAATACTTCGGAAGATGGCAGCGACCTTTCCGAATCGCTCGGTGAAGCATTTCAAGTGATGGATGAAACCATGCGAATAGGGCAGGCAAGAGCCCTTGCACAGTTTCCGTATGTGAACGGCGGGTTATTCCACAATCATATTGCCATACCGCATTTAGGCTTGCAGGCAAGGCGCATCATGCTGGAGTGTGGCGAATTGGATTGGGGAGAAATCAATCCCGATATATTCGGTTCCATGATGCAGGCGGTGGTAACGCCCGAATTGCGCAGCGGTTTGGGGATGCACTACACCAGCGTGCCTAACATCATGAAAGTGATTCAACCTTTGTTTTTAAACGAGTTGGAACAGGCGTTTATCGATGCCTCCGATAACGCGAGGAAGTTGGACGAATTACTGATCCGCATGTCGAAAATGAAGTTCTTCGATCCGGCCTGCGGAAGCGGTAATTTTCTCATCATAACGTATAAAGAGTTGCGCCGGCTGGAAATACGGATTTGGAAGCGTATCGCCGAAATAACGGGTATACGGACGCTGCCGTTTTCCAATATCCGCATCGATCAGTTTTACGGTATCGAGCTCGACAGTTTTGCGCACGAAACGGCGATGCTTTCGCTTTGGCTGGCGGAACACCAGATGAATGCGGAGTTTACCAAAGCCTTTTCGCACGTGAAGATAGAGGCTCTGCCGCTTAAAAACATCGACCACATTGTACAAGGCAACGCCTGTCGGTTGAATTGGAACGAAGTTTGTCCCCACACGCCTGAAGAAGAGGTATTTGTTTTTGGAAATCCGCCGTATTTAGGAAGCAATTTACATTCTGAACAACAAAGAGCAGAAATGGTGGCTATTTTTCAAACAGAGAATCTCAATCGTTTAGATTATATTGGTTGTTGGTTTATGCTTGGAGCTAAATATATAGCCAAAACAAAATCAAAATGTGCTTTTGTTTCTACCAATTCCATTACGCAGGGTGTGCAAGTCCCTTTCTTATGGAAGAGAATATTTGGGGAAAATGTGTTCATTCATTTTGCCGTAAAATCATTTAAATGGACAAATAATGCGAAATATAATGCTGGGGTAATATGTGTAGTCATTGGGTTATCGTCTGAGAAAACAAATGGAGCAATTTTAATCGATGATACCAAAATTGAAAAAGTAAAAAGTATCAGTCCATATTTGGTAAAGGATACACAAGTTATTGTTAATACAGTATCTAAGCCTAAAAAAGGGTTTCCCCCTTTGGTTATGGGCAATAAGCCATCCGATAACGGAAATTTGATTTTAAATAAATATGAAAAAGATGAATTAATAAACGCCTTTCCCAAAAGTGGAAAATTTATCAAAGGATTTATCAGTGCCGATGATTTTATTAATGGTAAAGTTCGTTACTGTTTATGGATAGAGCCAAAAGATGAAATCGAAGCAAAATTAATTCCACCAATAAAACAACGTACCGACAAATTGAGAATATTTAGAGAACAGAGCGTCGCGCAATCCACCCGTAATTATTCATTGTTTGACTATCGCTTTAGACAAATATCCTATAAACCAACTTCCGGCATTGTCGTTCCAAGAGTTTCGTCTGAACGGAGAGAATACATTCCAATGGGATATGTAGATAAGAACACTATAGTTTCTGATGCTACAAATATTATTTACGACGCATCTATTTTATTGTTTGGCTTTTTAACTTCCAAAATCCACAATATATGGGTTAGACATACTGCCGGAAAATTGAAATCAGATTATAGATATTCGGCGACCCTTTGTTACAATACTTTCCCTTTTCCTGCGATTTCCGAAACAAAGAAAAAAGAGATCACCGCATTGTCGGAAGAAGTATTGTTGGTACGCGAAGAATATACCGAAAAGACTCTTGCGGAACTATACGATCCGGATAAGATGCCACAAAACTTGCGCGACGCGCATCATGCGCTAGACCTCGCCGTCGATAGCTGCTATCAATCCACGCCTTTTGTCAACGACGAAGAACGGTTGGAGTGCTTGTTTAAGTTGTATGAAAAAATAACGAAGAAGTAAATATTGAAATAATTGATATGGAAGCTACATTAAATGAATTAATTAAGAAGGGATGTGAAATAAAAAATGATATGATTTTTATTAAGAGCCCTCATCAAAGTTTATTGTCATTACCTAGTGATGATTATAAATTTAAAGATGTACAGGAATTTGAAATATGGAGAAATAAGTGTGTGAGATTTTTATCTGTTAATTTTAAAAATGATATATGTGTTGATGCATTTAGAAAAGTAATTGAACATATGGATTTCCGTATTGCTCCGGAATATATGGATGAATTTATAGGTATCTTAGAATCATGCAAGAGTTATCCGGATATAATAGAAAAAAACGATAAAAAACACGATACTTCTATGCCAATTAATATTAGTGTAAATCAATCTCAATCTCAATCCCAATCCCAGCAAATAGCTGTTTCAATTTTCTTAGATGCAATAAAAGATGAATTGACCGGAAAACAGTTAAAAGAACTCCAATCAATTTGTAAAGAAGAAAAGAATCCTCAGAAAGCAAAAAGTAGAATTATTGAAAAAATCAAAAGCTTTGGTGAGGATGTTTTATCAAACATTATTGCGAATATAATTATGAATCCAAGTATTTTGGAATTTTTTTATCTTGAGACAATAATATAAGACTTTCAATGACAAAAGAAATAAATAATGATTATTTAAAACTTCTAACTGACTTTCATGTGCAAGCATCAGCAGAAATCTTCACGAAAAAAATCCAATATGAACAATGGTTGGGAAAACTATTTTATCTGAATGATGCTTTACATAAACAGTATGATCTCTTTTATCAAGAACTGTTTTGGATTGTATTATATCAATTATTGACGGAGGGGAACAATCAATATTTAAACAAAACGGTTATTCTTGTTAAAAAGATAAATGAACCTTACGAGAAAAAATGGTATAATCGTCTACGAAAAGGTTTATTAGAATTAAAAGATCAATTTACTACTGTTGAATTTGAATATCTTGAATACAGAAGACATAATAGCTGTCATATATTTCAACAGGATTATTCTGTATTTAAAAAAGATAATTCTTTGAAAAATAAAAAAGAGCAGAATCGAAAGAAAAGAAGTGTCATCAATATTGAATTGGAATTTTTTTCCGTATTACAAAAATATGGTGGTGACACTGGTTTTGATACTCATTTTCGTATAGTTTTGTATCCTATAATCAATCAATTAAATATAGACCTAAATACAATACAAGAAGAAGATATGAATAAAAAAGAAATAAATGAATAAAGAAAACATCATCGACATTCACTACCAGCAAACGGGTAGGGCGTCCCAAACCGATGAGCTCGGCATGCGGGAGATGCAGGCGAAAGTATATAAAGCCCGCAACGAACAATACCTGTTGATAAAAGCCCCGCCCGCTTCGGGGAAATCGCGCGCGTTGATGTTCGTGGCGCTGGACAAGTTGGCTAATCAGGATATCAAAAAAGTCATCGTCGCCGTGCCGGAGAAAACTATCGGGCGCTCGTTCCGCAATACGGATTTAAAGACGCAGGGCTTTTTTAACGATTGGAAAGTGGCTCCTTATTTCAACTTATGCGATACCGAAAATGAGCGCGACAAGATCGGGCGGTTTAAAGAATTCTTTACCCAAAAGAGTGTTGACAAACTGGTATGTACGCACGCCACTCTCCGTTCCGCAATGAAAGAAACCGGCAACGAGGTGTTTAACGATTGTCTGCTGGCGATAGATGAATTTCATCACGCGTCGGCATCGTACGAGAGCGGATTGGGCGAACTTATCCGCGACCTGATGGCGGAAACGTCGGCCCACATCATTGCCATGACCGGCTCTTATTTCCGGGGTGACGGCGTCCCGGTTCTGCGCCCCGAAGACGAAAGCCGCTTTTATCCGGTGACGTATAATTATTATGAACAACTCAACGGTTACAAGTATTTGAAAACTTTGGGGTTGGGCTATCATTTTTATCAAGGCCCCTATCTCTCAGCTATTGAAGAAGTATTGGATACGACTAAAAAGACCTTGATACATATTCCTTCGGTGAATTCGCGTGCGGCTACCGGATTAGGAAAATATACCGAAGTGGAAGAGATTATGAAATATTGCGGTACCATTGGCGAGAAAGACTACAATACCGGCATTACGGAAGTCCTTACGCCCGATGGACGAACATTGCGCTTTGCCGATTTGGTAGAAGATAATGCCAATGATCGGAATCAGTTACAAGGTTATTTGCAACGGATGAATACGAAAGACGATGTAGATATTATCATGGCGTTGGGTACCGCCAAAGAAGGATTCGACTGGCAATGGTGCGAACATTGCCTTACGGTAGGGGTGCGCGGATCGCTTACTGAAGTAGTGCAGATTATCGGGCGTTGTACCCGCGATTGCGAAGGAAAAGAACATGCGCAGTTTACCAACCTCATTGCCGCTCCCGATGCTACACAAGATGATGTGTCGAAATCGGTGAACGATATGCTCAAAGCCATTGTCGCATCGCTATTAATGGAGCAGGTGATGGCGCCTTCATGGAACTTTAAAACGAGAAAAGAATTCGAAGAACAGGAAGACGCATTAGGCCAACGGGAAATTGTGGTGGAAGGGCTGAAGCCGTTATCATCTATCAAAACGAAACAAATCGTTTCCGAACAATTGGATGATTTGAAAGCGACTATTCTGCAAAACGATATGATTGCCCGCGCATTGGATGGTAACACGCCGCCGGAAGTGATCAATCAGGTATTGATACCGAAGATCATCCGCGAGAAATTCCCCGATCTCACGGAAGATGAATTGGAAGAAGTCCGTCAGCGTACCGTTTTGGATACGATTGTGAAAGGGAACGATGTATTGGAAAGCGCCGGTAATCGATTACTGAAATTGGCAAATCGGTTTATCAACATTGATCAATTGTCTATTAATTTGATCGATACGATCAATCCTTTTCAACGGGCGTATGAAATTTTATCGAAGAGCGTGTCGGCGCCTGTGTTAAGAATCATTCAGGATACGATTGCCGAACGCAAATACGATATGACGATGGAAGAGGCCATCCTCTTATTTAAAGGCCCGTTAAAAGAATATGTGGCAAGTCATAATAATGGATTGCCTGCTATTACCGACCCATCTCCGCATGTGCGGAAATTAGCGCAAGCATACGCCATGATCGCGAACGAAAAACGTAGACATTTGGCGGGATTATCAGGAAAGGCGTAAATAATGAAGAAATATGAAGTGTTTTTTATTTTTAGATGAGTGCGGTGATCAGAATTTAAGTAATTTCAATCCTGATTTTCCTATATTCACACTTTGTGGTATCATTATTTCAGAAAGCGATTATGATGTAATGAAAAACAAGGTAAGGGAACTCAAAGAATTCTTTTGGAAAAGTAAGAAAGTCATACTCCACTCCAGAGATATTCGCAAATGTCAGAAAGGATTTGAAATATTGTTCGACTTGAATGCTAAGAAAGTATTTTATGAACAAATAGATTCAATAATGAATGAATGTAATTACACAATAGTAAGTTGCAGTATTTTGAAAGAGCCTTATATAAGACGATACGGTAAATTGTCGGATGTTTATTCATTATCTCTTTCCTTTATAATCGAACGGACTGTTTTCCTTTTGGATGGATTGAAAAAAGATTTGGGGGATGATATCGAATTGAATGTAATCGCCGAAAAAAGAGGGAAAAAAGAAGATGGAAATCTCTTGAATTATTACAATGAGTTACTTGACAGAGGAACTTATTTTGTCAATAAAAACAGAATCAAAAAGTATTTCAAGACTTTTCAATTTAAAAAGAAATCCGAAGATATTACAGGATTACAGATTGCCGATTTATCCGCTTATCCCATAACAAGGCATGTGTTGGATAAAGAAGAAGTAAATTTGGCATTCGATATTGTTGAAAAGAAACTATATCGTCAAAAAGGGAGAATTCATGGGCTTAAAATACATCCTGCCGAAAATGCTCATAAATAAAAAAAGAGTTGCGTTGCAACCCTTTTCCGATAGGGGACACCCCTATCCAAATATTTTGAACTGTAAACAGTCAAAGATTATTTTTACAGTGCAAAGATAATATATTATTTTGTTACTCATGGTTTTTTTGCAAAAAATATGAATTGGGAAAAAGAATTAATAACATTATTCGATGATCCGTTACTGGAAAATGTAAGGCCCTTGCCACCGAAAATAACATCCGATGACCGGTTGGTGGAATCATTTCTGGAAATAACCCAATGGGTTGAATTGTCTGGAACAGAACCGACCGATAATAGCGAGGATTTTAAAGAGCGGATTTTGTATCGGAGATTAAGATCTATCCGCAACGACAAGGATAAAAAAGCGTATCTGATGAGTTTCGATACCCTGCATTTATTAAACCCCTCTATCGATGTCAACAAATAAAGAACTGGAAGAACTATTTGATGATCCGTTATTGGAAAATATTGGAAAGGAAGATTTACGCATACTCGATGTGCCTGAAAATTTGCGTAAATCGGTTAAAGATCAACCCGATTATGTTGCCCAACGCATCCCTTGTGCAAACTTTTCGGATTATGAAGTAGGATTCAAACGGACTCATAAAGAGCTGAAAGCCGGTAAAAGAAGTCTTTTACGGTACAATGCACAGCCATTGCAGGAAGGAAAATATTATGTAACGGATGGAGTATTGTTGTTCCTGGAGAACATTGGCGAATTAACTTTGAAATCGAAAAGTAAGAAGAAAGATGCCCGTACACGGTGTATTTACGAAAATGGAACGGAATCGGATATTTTTTTAGAGACGTTACGCAAATCATTAGCCACTAATGGGTATATTGTTACGGAAAGTATTGATACGGATGAGTCATCCTTTCAACAAAAATTCGGTTTAACGAAAGATGATGTCCAAGACGGTTGGATTTACATTCTGAAATCAAGATCGGAAATACCGGAAATAAGGAATCAAAAAGATCTGTTTAAAATCGGCTTTTCCACCATTCCTGTAAAGCAACGCATTGCCAATGCTAAAAATGATCCGACGTATCTTATGGCAGAAGTCGAGATTGTGACCGCATGGAAGACCTTTAACATGAATACGCATAAATTTGAAGAGTTGATTCATTCTTTCTTTAAGGCCGTGCAATTTAAAGTAAAGATAAAAGATGAGAAAGGCAACACCTTCATTGCGAGGGAGTGGTATGTGGCGCCTTTGGGCATTCTGGAAACGGTGGTTAACAGGATAAAAGATGGCAGCATTATCCATTATCGTTACAATCCTTCTTTAGAAAGTCTCGAAAAGATAGAAGAATCTCAAGAGAAGACCGCCGATAGATATGATATTTCAGGAATGAAGATTCTTACGCTGATCATCAAAAAAATATGGTTCGATGAAATCATTGCCGGAAGAAAAGATGTGGAATATCGTGAGTTGAAACAGTCTACTTTAAACAGATATACATGGGTCAGCAATGATGACGGGAAACGCTATCTGAAGAAATATGATGCTATTCGTTTTTATGTAGGTTACAATAAGAATCGACCTTCGGCTTTAGTGGAAGTAACCGATACTACGTATGATGCAGATAAAAGAATCGTTAAATATCATTTGGGAAATATTTTGGAGCAAAAAATATTCAATCTATAATGGTTTGATAATATTATTTATGATATAGGAATATGATTATTGTACGAGGAACATTGTAAAGAAATAGATAAAAGTAATTTGGATGAATTGCTTCAAGAAACGAAGCGAATCGACAAAGAAAAATAATTTTTAGGTGTGAAAATGTCTAAACAAGAAAAGGAATCTACAATTGCTGTAAATTCCTTTGCTTCGCTGTTTTTAATTGTAGCGAGAGGGGGGCATGATCCCCCGACCTCGCGATTATGAATCGCGCGCTCTAACCAACTGAGCTATCTCGCCGACAATGTAAGTTCGTTTCCGTTTTGGAAGTGCAAAAGTAGTATAACTTTTCCAATTTTCCAACTCTTCAACGGAAATATGCAACAACGATGAAACATTTTTTAGAGGATTTCCCTACTTACTCTTTCATAATCATGGATTCTTACATAGAAAATGTTATTTTTGCAGTCGAATTAAAAACAATACACCCGGTTAAATAGTGATTTATCCCGAAAATTTTGAACAAAAAATAGAATTCTATAAGATCCGGCAACTGGTGTCGGATTATTGTCTCAGTCCGTTGGGAAAAGAAAAAACGGAACAGATGCATTTCTCCGCATCCTTTTCGGAGGTGGCGGCAACGCTGTCGCAAGCCGATGAGTTTGTGCGCATTCTACGCGAAGAAGAGTCCTTTCCCGCCGACCATTTCTATGATGTTCGTCCGACCCTGCGGCGTATTCGTCTCGAGGGGTCGTGGATGGATACGGAAACGATGTTTCAGCTCAAGCGGTCGCTGCAATCCATTCATGCCATCGTCGCTTTCTTCAACCGGCCTGAAAAAGATATGCAGTATCCTCACTTGACGGCCTTGGCGGAAAATGTTGTCATTTATCCGGAGATATTGAAAAAGGCCGATACGATTCTCAATGACTTCGGTGAAATAAAAGACAACGCCTCCTCGCAATTGGCGCAAATACGGCGCGATCTGGCCACGACCATGAACGGGATATCGAAAAGCCTGAATGCCATTCTGCGGAAAGCCCAATCGGAAGGATTTGTCGACAAAGATGTGGCGCCTACCATGCGCGACGGGCGGTTGGTAATTCCCGTGAATCCCTCTTATAAACGCAAATTGAAAGGGATTGTACATGATGAATCGGCTTCGGGCAAGACTGTTTTTATCGAGCCTTCGGAAGTGGTGGAAGCGAATAACCGCATCCGTGAACTCGAAAATGACGAACGGCGGGAGATCATCCGCATTCTCACGGCGTTCACCGATTATATCCGTCCGTACCTGCCGGCTCTGCTCGAATCGTATGAGTTTCTGGCGCAGATCGATTTTATTCGTGCCAAAGCCAAATTCGCACTTCTAATCGATGCCATTAAGCCGGTTTTTGAAGATACGCAGCAAATCGATTGGGTACAGGCCGTACATCCTCTTTTGTTTCTTGCGCTGAAAAAGCAGAACCGCAAAGTTGTCCCGCTTGATATAACGTTGCAAGACGAACAACGCATCCTGATTATTTCCGGCCCGAATGCCGGGGGGAAATCGGTCTGTCTGAAAACCGTAGGATTGCTTCAATATATGTTGCAGTGCGGATTACTGATTCCTCTAAGGGAAAATTCAAAGGTCGGGATTTTCGAAAAGATTTTTATCGACATCGGCGATGAGCAATCCATCGAGAACGACCTTTCCACGTATAGCTCCCATTTGACCAATATGAAAATGTTTGTCAAAAACTGCGATGGCCGGTCGCTATTGCTGATCGATGAATTCGGTAGCGGAACCGAACCGCAGATAGGGGCCGCCATCGCCGAAGCCTTGCTCGACCGTTTCAATCAGCGGCAAGCATTCGGGGTCATTACCACCCATTATCAAAACCTGAAGCATTATGCCAATGAACATGAAGGGGTTGTAAATGGGGCGATGCTGTATGACCGCCATCAGATGCAACCGCTTTTCAAACTTTCCATCGGAAATCCGGGGAGTTCTTTTGCCGTAGAGATTGCCCGAAAAATCGGATTGCCTGAAGATGTGATTGTACAGGCTTCGGAAACCGTCGGGCAGGACTATATCAATATGGACAAGTATTTGCAGGATATCGCCCGCGATAAACGCTATTGGGAAAAAAAGCGCGATGAAATACGGCGAGAGCGTAAACGTCTCGAAGAACTTTCGGTGAAGTACGAAACCGGTTTGGATGAAATAGATACGCAAAAAAAACAAATTATCGCGCAAGCCAAACAGCAAGCCGAACAATTGATTGCCGAAAGTAATGCGCTTATCGAAAATACCATTCGGGAAATCAAAGAAACGAATGCCGACAAAGAGCGTACGCGCGAAGCCCGCCGTGAATTAAGTGATTTTAAAACGAATATACAGGCCGGCGAAGCGAAGAAAGGCGACCGTAAACATCACCCTAAAACGCCCCAAAAAATAATCGCGCCTTCCGATGCACCTTTGTCTCAAGGCGATGCGGTACGGTTGAAAGGACAGACATCTGTCGGGGAGATTGTGGAGCTTTCGGCTAAAAAAGCGACGGTAGCTTTCGGAATGATTAAATCGACCGTCGAAATCGAAAAGTTGGAACGGGTGAGCAACAATCAGTTGAAAAAAGAAAAGAAAATGTCAAACACCCGGGATGTCATTTTCGAGAAAAAACTGGCTTTCCGGCAAGATATCGATGTGCGGGGCATGCGGGGCGACGAAGCGTTGCAGGCGGTGATGTATTTTGTCGATGATGCCGTCCAGTTAGGGATCGAACGCATACGGGTGCTGCATGGCACGGGCACGGGAGCGTTGCGGCAAATCATCCGCGATTATCTGAGGACGGTGCCGGAAGTGTCGCATTACGGCGACGAGCACGTGCAGTTCGGCGGGGCGGGTATTACCGTTATCGATTTAAAATAATAAACTCAAGTTTCGCAAGCCATATCGTTGCAACTCACCTTCGCCTCCCGATGTTTTGTGACCCGGTATCGTTCTCGTTCGCTAAAAGAGTAGAACTCGCTTCGCTCAAACAGCTCCTCTTTTTATGCTCATTGCGAACGCCGGGCCCCCACAAAACATCTAAAGGGCTTCGTTTGAGTCGCAACGATTACAAACGCATTTGCGAAACTTGAATAACAAAAAGATAGAACAAATGATCAAATTTTCAAAGGTCTTTTGGGTCGCAAACTTTGTAGAACTTCTCGAACGATTGGCTTACTATGCCGTCTTCATCGTCATCACCTTGTATTTGTCGAATGTATGGGGCTTTTCCGATATTCAGGCCGGCATTATCGCCGGGCTTTTTTCGGCATTCCTCTATTTGCTTCCCACTTTTGCCGGAGCTTACGCCGATAAAATCGGTTTCCGGAATTCCATCGCCCTTGCTTTTACACTTCTGACCATCGGTTATGCCGGATTAGGGCTGTTGCCCACGTTGTTGGAAAGCGCAGGACTGGTCAATTACGATATGACCACGACTTTTTACGGTTTAAAAGAAAGCGTGTATCAATGGACGATAATTCCCGTACTGGTATTTATTGTAATAGGAGGAGCTTTTATCAAAGCGGTTATTTCGGGAACGGTTGCGCGTGAAACCACTTCCGAAACCCGCGCAAGGGGGTATGCGATCTTTTATATGATGGTGAATATCGGCGCTTTTCTGGGAAAGACGGTGGTCGATCCGTTACGGAAAAGCATGGGCGATCAGGGATTGGTCTATTTGAACTATTTTGCCGCCGGAATGACGCTGTTGGCCTTGATTCTGGTGTTTTTCTTTTATAAATCGGCGAAGCCCGAAGGGCCGCAAAAAAGTGTCCGCGAATTATGGCGATCGATGGGAAAGGTGCTCCTTAACGGACGCCTGATGATTCTTATGTTGATTGTCAGCGGTTTCTGGATGATACAAAGTCAAATGTACTCGACCATGCCCAAATACGTGTTGCGTTTGATCGGTGACGGGGCTACTCCCGGATGGTATGCCAACGTCAATCCGCTAGTCGTTTTTGTTTGCGTGAATTTCATTACCTCTTTAATGAAAAAACGAAGCGCGTTATCGTCCATGATGGTCGGGATGTTCATTATTCCTTTATCGGCATTGGTGATGTCGCTGGGCAACCAAGTGGGGGCGGGATATATCCTTGGCTTGCATCCGGTCGCTTTTTTGATGATGGTCGGAATTGCCATGCAAGCACTGGCCGAATGTTTTATTTCCCCGCGTTACTTGGAATATTTCTCTCTTCAGGCGCCCGCCGGACAAGAAGGACTCTATCTCGGCTTCAGCCATCTTCACTCTTTCTTTTCATACCTGTTTGCCTTCGGTATTTCGGGCTTTTTGTTGGAAAAATACTGTCCCGATCCGCGTTTGTTTTCCGATGCCAACGGCGTATTGGATGCGGCGGCTTATGCTCAAGCTACACAACATGCCCATTATATATGGTATGTATTCGTCGCTATCGGCGCCGTATCGGCTATTGCACTCCTCCTATATGCGCAAGTCACAAAAAGAATGGAGAGACAGCGCGCGAGTATAGATAATCAAAATAATTAATAAATAAAACCGAAAGTCTTTTTTGTTTTAAAATAATAAACCTCCTTTCCAATATAAGTGTTATATTTGCATCTTAAAAATATCACTATAAATCAGCATGAATATGAGATTAGATTTAAGTTCGCACATTACGTTAGAAAGGACACCGAAGAAGTATTACAGGCCGGAAAACGACTTTGAAGAATACAATTTGGCGCGTTTTGAAAAAATTCCTACAGCGATTTATGAAGAGACGAAAAGAGCCGCTAAAAAAGTCGCTAATGACATTGTCGGCGACATGCTCAAAAAGCAGCAAGCTAACGAAAAATTTGTTTTAGGCATTACCGGGGGTGCATCCACCCAACCTGTTTATCAGGAATTGGTAAGGCAACACAAAGAGGAAAACGTCAGTTTTAGAAATCTGGTCGTTTTTAATACGTATGAGTATTATCCTGTTGTAGATGAAGCGATCAGTAACTTACAACAATTAAAGGATCATTTTTTGAACTTAATCGATATCGATCCGGAAAATATTTTCTCTCCGGATGCGACGATCGAAAAAGATTTGATTTCCGAGAATTGCGAAGAATTCGAGGTCGACATGAAACGCCTGGGAGGATTGGATTACCTCCTGCTCGGATTAGGCAGCAAGGGGAATATCGGATTTAATATGCCGGGGAGCAATTTACATTCGCAAACCCGTCTGGTGATGCTCGATGGCGACTCCCGCAAAGATATCGTAACTCATTTCGGATCACTGGAAAAAGCGCCGGTAAGCGCTATCACCATGGGGCTCTCCGATATGATGCAGGCGCGTAAAATCACATTGGTCGCCTGGGGCGAGCAAAAGGCGGAAAGTATCCATGAGATTGTGGAAGGACCCGTGACCGATATGGTGCCGGGGTCGTTGCTGCAAACCCATCCGGAGATTCAGGTGTTTATCGATCTCGCCGCCGCTTCCGAGCTTACCCGTATCAGCCATCCGTGGTTGGTAACGAATTGTGAATGGGATAATAAACTCATCCGCAGGGCCATCGTATGGTTGTGTGGGGTCGTAAACAAACCCATTCTCAAACTGACCAATAAAGATTATAACGATAACGGATTAAGTGAATTAATCACCCTTTACGGTTCTGCGTATAATGTAAATATCAAAATCTTCAACGATTTGCAGCATACCATCACCGGTTGGCCCGGAGGAAAGCCCGATGCCGATGATACCTATCGTCCCGAAAGAGCCAAACCTTATCCGAAGCGTGTGATTATCTTCAGCCCGCATCCCGATGATGATGTGATTTCGATGGGGGGGACATTCCAACGTCTCGTCAATCAAGGGCATGAAGTGCATGTGGCTTATCAAACTTCCGGAAATATCGCGGTGGGCGATGAAGAAGTGATTCGCTATATCTCCGTCATGAGAAGTCTGCTTAAGAAAGCCAATTCAAATGATAATGGCTTAATCGAAACTTACAGTAAGATGCGGAATTATTTGTTGAATGAGAAGACGAAAGAGGATATCGACTCGCCGGATATTTTGTTTATTAAAGGACGCATTCGCCGTGAGGAGGCCCGTTCGGCGGACCGTTATGTAGGACTGTCGGAAGAAAACGTCCATTTCCTCGACCTGCCTTTTTACGAAACAGGACGTGTTCAGAAGAACCCTATTTCGGAGAAAGATGTCTTGATCGTAAAAGATTTTATCGAAACGATTAAGCCCCATCAGATTTATGTGGCAGGCGACTTGGCCGATCCGCACGGAACGCATAAAGTGTGTCTCGATGCTATTCTGGCTGCTGTCGATATCATCAAAGAGGATGAGTGGTTTAAAGATTGTCGTATTTGGATGTATCGCGGAGCTTGGATGGAGTGGGAGATAGACCATATCGAAATGGCGGTACCCCTTTCTCCCGAAGAATTGCGTCAGAAACGGAATGCTGTTCTTCGTCATCAATCGCAAATGGAAAGTGCTCCTTATTTGGGCGATGATGAACGGCTCTTCTGGCAGCGTTCCGAAGAACGGAATAAAGCGACAGCCGATATGTATTGGAAACTCGGATTGGCGTCGTATGAGGCGATTGAAGCTTTTGTCGAATACAAACCGATTCGCTAAAACGTTTGTACAGTAATTTATTTTTAGTGTCCATAAGTGAATAGCTCGCCATTGAGGGAGCCGAAGCTTATGGACTTTTTTATGTATGATGTATGAAGGATGAGGGGCAGACGAAAAAATAAACTCTTCGATTGCATCCATTTCAAAAAAAAGTCGTACATTGAGCGAAATTTTTCAGTAAATATATATGTCGAAAGAAAAGTTTCATATTGAATTTTTGATGGGAAACGCCTCGCAGAACAGCTTATGGAGAATGATCAGTCAGATTGACGGTCTTTGTGAGTGGTTTGCTGACAGGGTAACGATAGATGATACCGACACTATTTTTACATTTACTTGGGATAAAGATGATAGCCGGCGGGCTGAAATCATCAGTAAGAATCCTCCTACCAGTATCCGCTATCGATGGCTTGACGAGAACGACCCGGATGCCTATTTCGAGTTTTTAGTGCGTAAACTCGATTTGTCGGGAGATATAACGTTCGAAATAACCGACTTTTCCGATCCCGACGAAAAAAGCGATTCCATATCGCTATGGGAGTATCAAGTGGAAGAATTAAAGCGAAAGTTAGGAATATGAGTCGAAGCGATTAATTATCTTTACATTTTTAAAATCCTTTTGTACCGTTTGATTTTATTATCTTTGTGGAAAATTTAAAACGCGTTTGTTTTCACTCAATGAGAAGGAATTTCCATATAAAACGGTTATACAGTTATATAATAAGAACCTTTATTCCGCTTTTCCTCATGACTTTTGCCATCTGCCTTTTTTTGGTATTGATGCAATTTTTATGGAAATACGTTGAAGACATGGTGGGAAAAGGCCTTGGACTGAATGTGTTGGGCGAAATGTTTTTTTATGCCGCCCTTAATCTTATCCCCTTGGCATTGCCGTTATCGATACTGCTCGCTTCCTTAATGGCTTTCGGGAATATGGGTGAAAGCCTCGAACTGTTGGCGATAAAATCAGCGGGAATACCCTTGTTGAAGACGATGAAGCCGCTTATAATATTGATTATCTGTATATCTATCGGCGCCTTTTTCTTTCAAAACAACGCTCTTCCCAAAATACAAACCAAATTCTATTCGCTGCTTTTGTCTATACGGCAGGCATCTCCCGAATTGGATATTCCGGAAGGAGTATTTTACAAAGAAATAGATGGTTACAATTTATATGTGGAGAAAAAGAACCGGCAAACAGGGATGCTGTACGATGTGCTTATCTACGATGTCGGCAGCGGATTCCAAAATATGGCGGTTACCGTATGCGATTCGGCTAAAATGAGTATGACGGAAGATAAGAAAATGCTTGTGTTCACTCTTCATAGCGGACAACAATTTCAAAACTTCACACAGGGAACGCAAAACAGAAGCAGTGATTTTGTTCCTTACAGCCGCGAAAACTTTGATACCAAAACCATGCTGATTCCTTACGATGCCAATTTTAACCGCATGGGAGAGGAAGTCATCGAAGGCAATGCGGGAAGCAATTATCTGGCAAAAGACTTAGTCCAATTGACGGTCTCGATCGACTCGATGAAGCATGTTTTAGACAGCGTGAATCAAATCGATCGCAACACCATGCAAAACTATTCGTACTTGCGGTTCAGAAATTCTTATCCGGCCGATCGAAAAGATTCGATTATCCTTGCCGCTAAACAAGCGCCCATAAGCGTTAACGACCCCGATTCGCTCCTTCAAAGCAAAGACTTGCAGATGCAGTCGACGATCTTCCAGAGCGCCATATCGAAAGCCGAAAACAATAATAATGAGTTTATGTTCCGGTCAATGGATAAAACCGCGACAAGGCGCACCATCAACAGGCATTGGATCGAATGGCATCGCAAATTTACCATTCCGTTTGCCTGCCTCATCTTTTTCTTCATCGGAGCGCCTTTGGGAGCCATTGTAAGAAAAGGAGGACTGGGAACGCCGATTGTCATTTCCGTCATTCTGTTCATCATTTATTATATCGTGGAGAATGTCGGCTATAAAATGACGCGCGACAGCGTGTGGGTCCATTGGATCGGCATGTGGTTCAGTTCGATGGTACTTTTGCCCTTGGGGATATTTTTGACGTATAAGGCGATGAACGATTCGGTGATTATGAATCCCGATACCTATTCGAACTTTTTCCGGAAATTGTTCTTTATTCGGGAAAAGCGGAGATACCCTTATAAAGAAGTGGTGGTCGATTACCCGCGTTACGATGAAATAGATACGCTCTTGAAGGAGTTATCCGATGAAATAAATGCGTATCTGAAGAATTACGCGACATTGGGATATCGTACCTATTGGATGGATGGGCAGTACGACCGACAATTAGCTTCGATTAAAAGAAAAGAAGAGTTCGTTTTGAATCAGCTTTCCAATTCGCGTAACCGGTCGGAATTGGCGAAGGCCGAACAATTTCCGGTATTAATCAATCATTTGCGGCCGTTTGAAGCCGGTTCGCTTCCGGCAAAGATTTTTATGTATATTGTTCCGGTAGGGTTTATCTTCAAGGGATTATCCATTCCTTTCGAAAAAAGGATTCGGAAGGATCTTCTTGCCACTCGAAGGTTAAGCAAAGAATTGAAAGAAATAACCGATCATCAGGCGACGATAGATCAAAAGGCCGTCGCTCTCGGTTGAAAATAAAATTATTTAGTAAACAAGATATGCAGCAAGAAATTAAATTAGATTCGATAGAAGATGCGATAGAAGAGATTCGTAAAGGAAATTTTATCATTGTCGTAGACGATGAGGACCGGGAAAATGAAGGCGATCTGATTATCGCAGCCGAACACATTACGCCGGAAAAAGTCAATTTCCTCGAAACGCATGCACGGGGACTCATTTGCGCCCCCATCACGCAGGAACGTGCCGAAGAATTAGACTTGCCGATGATGGTAACCAATAATACGTCCGTGCATGCGACCCCTTTTACCGTTTCCGTCGACCTCCTTACTCACGGATGCACGACCGGTATATCGGCTTATGACCGTGCCCAAACGATTCTTGCTTTGACGCGTCATGACACCGCACCCGAAGATTTCGGCCGTCCGGGGCACGTATTTCCTTTACGCGCGATGAACAAAGGGGTTTTACGCCGGGCGGGACATACCGAAGCAACCGTTGACTTTGCCCGCCTTGCCGGATTATATCCCGCCGGCGCGTTAGCCGAAATTAAGAAAGAAGACGGCTCTATGGCCCGCTTGCCGGAATTAATGGAAATGGCCGAAGCTTTTCATTTAAAAATCGTGTCTGTGGCCGAGCTTATCAAGTACCGGTTGCAACGCGAGTCGTTGATTGAAAGAGGCGAAATGGTGCATTTGCCTACCGAATACGGGAACTTCATTATGATTCCTTTTTTACAGAAATCGAACGGTCTCGAGCATGTTGCCTTAATGAAAGGGGAATGGAAAGAAGAGGAACCGATCCTCGTGCGGGTGCATTCATCTTGCGTAACCGGCGACATCTTTGGCTCCCTGCGTTGCGAATGCGGAGAACAACTTCACAAAGCTTTGCAGTTGATCGAAAAAGAAGGGAAAGGCGTATTGGTCTACTTGAATCAGGAAGGGCGCGGAATCGGGCTAATGGCGAAAGCCGCCGCTTATAAGTTGCAAGAGAATGGGTTGGATACGGTAGATGCCAATCTGCATTTAGGATATCGCGCCGATGAAAGGGATTACGGCGTGGGGGCGCAGATATTGCGTAGCCTCGGCGTGACGAATATGCGCTTGATGACCAACAATCCTAAAAAACGCATCGGTCTCGAATCGTACGGCTTACGGGTCGTCGAGAATGTTCCTTTGGAGATTAAGCCGAATCAATATAATAAGTTTTATATGGAAACGAAAAAGAACCGTATGGGGCATATTCTTCATAATCTCAAATGATTGATGAGAGATTGAAAAAGATTGATGGAAGATTGATGGAAGATTGATGGAAGATTGATGAATGATTGATAGATGAAGATTGGTGAAAGATTGAAGGAGATTGATGGTCGCGGTTCACAATGTCTACTGACAAAGTATCACCAATTCGCTCATTTACTCATCTGCTCATCTGCTCATTTGCTCATCTGCTCATTTGCTCATCTGCTCATTTGCTCATTTGCTAATATGCTCATTTGCTCATTTGCTAATTAACTAATTTATAGATATCTAAAATAAATATATTATGTACGGAAAAATGCAAGAATACCTGCACGACGAATTAACCGCCATTAAAGACGCAGGACTATACAAAGACGAACGAATCATTGTATCGCCGCAGCAAGCGGAGGTAAAAATCACTTCCGGACAGGAGGTGTTGAACTTTTGCGCCAATAACTATTTGGGATTGTCGAATCACCCGAAGCTGATCGAAGCGGCTAAAAAGGCGCTGGATGAAAGAGGCTACGGCATGTCGTCCGTCCGCTTTATCTGTGGAACACAGGATTTACACAAACAATTGGAAGCGTCCATCAGTAAATTCTTCGGGACGCAAGACACGATACTTTATGCCTCCTGCTTCGACGCCAACGGAGGTTTGTTCGAGCCTTTGCTCACCGATGAAGACGCTATCATATCCGATGCCCTTAACCATGCTTCTATCATAGACGGCGTACGTCTTTGCAAGGCCAAACGCTACCGGTATAAAAATGCCGACATGGCTGATCTCGAAGAAAAACTGAAAGAGGCTCAGCAACAACGCTTCCGCCTGATTGCGACCGACGGCGTTTTCTCCATGGACGGAAATGTCGCTCCGCTGGATAAGATTATGCAACTCGCCGATAAATATGACGCGATGGTGATGGTGGATGAAAGCCATTCGGCCGGAGTGGTCGGGAAGACGGGCCGGGGGGTATCCGAACGCTATCAGCTTATGGGAAAAGTGGATATTATTACCGGAACATTAGGAAAGGCATTCGGCGGAGCCATCGGAGGGTTTACCACCGGCCATCAAGAGATTATCGATATGCTTCGCCAGCGTTCACGCCCTTATCTGTTCTCAAACTCTATTCCCCCATTGGTGGCGGCTGCCGGAATAAAGGCTTTCGAACTGCTCGAAGAATCGAACCGGCTGCAAGATAAGCTACACGAAAATGTTGCTTACTTCGTGCAGAAGATTAAAGAGGCCGGATTTGATATAAAACCTACTCAGTCCGCTATTTGTGCGGTAATGTTGTATGATGCCAAACTCTCGCAGCAATTTGCCGCGGAACTGTTGGAGGAAGGTATTTATGTAACCGGCTTTTATTATCCCGTGGTTCCCAAAGGCGAAGCCCGCATCCGGGTACAATTGTCGGCCGGACATGAACGGGAATATCTCGACAGGGGAATTGCCGCATTCGTGAAGATCGGTAAGAAACTGGGAGTGATTCAGTAATTACGAATTACTAAATTCAAATTACAAATTACGAATTACAAATTACGAATTACGAATTACAAATTACCCGTTACGGATTATGCATTGTCAATTGTTAATTATCAATTTATATGAAAGCTTTAGTAAAATTACGTCCTGAAAAAGGGCTTTGGATGGAAGATGTTCCCGTTCCGTCGATTGGTGTGAACGATGTCCTGATTAAAATAAAAAAGACGGCGATCTGCGGTACGGATCTCCATATTTATAAATGGGATGATTGGTCGCAGAAAACCATTAAAACACCCATGACGATAGGCCATGAGTATATGGGGGAAATAGTAGATATGGGCAAGGGCGTCGAGAACCTGAAGATCGGCGACCGTGTGACCGGCGAAGGGCATATTGCCTGCGGACATTGCCGTAATTGCCGCCGGGGCAAACGGCATGTATGTGAAAACATTGTCGGGGTGGGAGTGAACCGTGACGGCGCTTTTGCCGAGTATCTTTCGTTACCCGCAGCCAATGTGGTGAAACTCGATCCTCGTATTCCCGATGAGATAGCGTCCATTATGGATCCGTTCGGGAATGCAACTCATACGGCGCTTTCCTTTCCTTTATTGGGGGAAGATGTATTGATTACCGGCGCCGGGTTGATCGGAAATATGGCTGTGGCTATCAGCCGTTTTGCCGGAGCTCGTTATATTGTCGTGAGCGATATGAGTGAGTATCGGTTGGACATCGCCCGCAAGATGGGGGCGACTCTTACTGTCAATCCCGCAAAAGGAGAAACGATAGCACAGGCTGTGAAACAACTCAATATGCGCGGCTTCGATGTGGGGCTTGAAATGTCGGGTGCACCGGCTGCCTTCCGCGAAATGATCGATAATATGTATAACGGCTCCAAGATCTCGTTGTTGGGAATCCTTCCGAATAACACGACGGTCGATTGGAATTCGATCATCTTCAAGGCGCTTACCCTGAAAGGTATTTATGGGCGCGAAATGTGGGAAACATGGTATGCCATGGAACAGATGTTGATATCGGGGCTTGACTTAACCCCTATTATTACGCATCGTTATTCGGTCGATGACTTCCAAAAAGGTTTCGACGTAATGGAAAGCGGACAATGTGGAAAGGTAATCCTTAACTGGCAATAAACGCCTGAAGCGGGTAAAATCTATTTTCACCGATGAACGGATTAGGGGATGTGTCACAAACATCCCTCATCCTTCATCCTATCATCCTGATCATTTGCATGAGCGCTACTTGTGTGGTGCGCAAAATGATTTCCTCCCGGTTGCCGCCCAAGTGATAGCATTGTGCCTCGGTCTCGCCGTGGTAAAAAGTACAAACCCACACAGTGCCTACCGGCTTTTCTTCCGAGCCGCCATCGGGGCCGGCAATTCCCGAAACGGCAATGCTGCAATCGGTTTTGAGTCGATCGGCCACATTCCGAGCCATTTGTTCCGCCACTTCGCGACTGACGGCTCCCTGTGTTTGCAATAAAGTAGGACTGACCTTTAACAGGTCTTCTTTTACGGCGTTGCTGTAGGAAACAATGCTGCCCTTATAATATTCCGATGCTCCGGGAATCAAGGTTATGCGATGGGCGATGTGGCCCCCCGTACAACTTTCGGCGGTAGAAATCGAAAGATGCCGCTGACGGAGTTTTTCGCCTAACAATCCCTCCAGGGCCTTTTCACTTTCGCCGATCAACAAAGCCCCCAGCAATCCTTCCAATTTGTGTGCTTGCAGGGACATTTCCGACGCGTAACGATCTCCCCAGGCCGATAAACGAAGGCGAATAACGCCGAAAGAAGGGAGGTATGCCAATGAGAAGCCTGAAGGAAGCGTTTCCTCAAAGTCGTTCAAGAGCATGGCGAGTTTCGATTCGGTAATGCCGGAGACCGTAAAAGACCGGCGTAAATAATGAATCGGTTGATACAAGCTTCGAAGGCGCGGAAGAATATCGTTCGTCATCGCCGTTTTCATTTCGAAAGGCACTCCCGGCATGGACACCAGTACTTGCTCGTCTTTTTGAAACCATAAGATGGGCGCCGTACCGGCTTTATTTTGAATCACCTTGCATGCCTCCGGAACGTACGCCTGATTACGGGTCAGTTCATTGAGTTGTATATCTCTTTGCCGGAACAGTTGCAGAATATTGGCCAGCACTTCGTCGTTAAACACCAATGACGTGTGAAAATAACGGCAAAGGGTATTTTTGGTGATATCGTCTTTGGTAGGCCCCACGCCTCCCGTCAGCAAAACGACGTCCGCCCTTCCGAAAGCGATATCCAATGCGTTTATAATGTCGTCTTCTTTATCGCCGACCGACGAAATCGCCTTGATTTCGAACCCTTCGCGCGTAAGCTCCTGGCCCATCCAGGCGGAGTTGGTATCGATGACCTGTCCGATAAGCAATTCGTCGCCTATGGTAATAATTTCAATTTTCATTTGTTATTGTCTGTCTATTTTTCCAGATGCAAAGGTATCATTTTCGGCTCAATTTATTCCCGTCGCAACCCTTTTGTTCTGTTCATTCAAAAGAAAAAAAGAGATTTTATTTTTTTATTTAGCGGGAAACATCTATCTTTGTGTCCCAAAAGTAGACAATTATAAAATAACAGCATAGAATGAAAAAAGATTTGCATCCGGATAATTATCGCCCGGTAGTTTTTAAAGACATGTCAAACGATGAGATTTTTATTTCCCGCTCTACCATTAATGCACGGGAAACGATTGAAATCGATGGTGTTACGTACCCTTTGGTAAAACTCGAGATCACCAGCGCCTCGCATCCTTTTTATACAGGTAAGCAAAAATTGGTCGATACTGCCGGACGTGTGGATAAATTTATGAGCCGTTACGGGAATCGTAAAAAGAAATAATCCTATAAGCGTTTTCCTAACGCTTATACACTAATCGTATTACTTGAAAGGGGAAAATCATGGCATTTTCCCCTTTTTCGTGATATACACTTTCAAAGTGTCTTCTGTAAAATGAAAACCTGTCTTCTGTGCATCATCGGTTTTGTTTTGTTTGCCGGCAATTTGTCTGCGCAAACCCTTTTGGGGACGATTGTTAACAAGAAAGGAGAGCCGGTTCCCAATTCCACGATTTATATTCACGAACTCGCGAGGGGGATCGCCGCCGATGATTCGGGGCAATTCCGCATGACATTGCACGAGGGCGCATATACCTTTGAATTCCGGTCGTTGGGATACGAAACCTTAACGAAACCCATTACAATCGGCCGCTCCGGTGCATCCGTCCGTATAGAATTGGAGGAAAAAACCTATCTCTTGGAAGAAGTGTTGGTGCATCCCGACCGGAATGCCGAAGACCCGGCTTATCGCATTATGCGCAAAGCCATTGCCTATGCGCCCCATTACCGTTATCAAGTAAAAGAATATACCTCCGAAGCGTATATCAAAGGAACTTTCACCATCGATAAAATACCGGCGCTCTTGAAGCGGAGCGTTAAAGTAAATAATGAGAATGTAGATATAAATACCTTGATAGGCAAACCGATGATTGTGGAGTCGGAGAACCAGGTCCGTTTTCTCTCCCCCGATACGTATCATCAGAAAGTCGTAGCTTTGAAAACGTCGGTGCCGAAAGAATTCAATATGAACAAGGGGTTGAACACCCTGACTTCGTCTATTTACAACGAACAATTCGGAGGACAGATTTCGCCGCTTTCCATGAATGCCTTTACCTATTATACCTTCCGCCTCGAAGATACCGGCGTCGTAGGCGACCAGACCCTTTATATTATTCACGTAATTCCCAAAAAGAAAAGCGCCGATCTGCTGTCGGGCTATATTCATATTTTGAGCAATACGTGGAATGTCTACATTGCCGACTTGACCTCCAAAGAATTAGGCATCACGATGCACTACCGTATCAATTATCATGAAGTGAAACCGTCGGTGTTTTTACCTACGACGTATGATTTATCGATGAAAATGAATACGATGGGGATAAAAGCATCGGGACGGTATTATGCTTCCATTCAATATAATTCGGTCGCTCTCAATTCGTCGGCCGCTATTTCGCAGCGGCAAGTGTCGAAAATTGCGGGAAAAGCGGCTTCTCCCAACCGGCCGCAGCGCATCAAGCAACTGGAGGAGTTTGCCCAAAAGGAAAAAATCACCGACAAAGAGGCGCGAAAGATGGCGAAGCTGATGACGGACGTTTCGGAACCGGAAAAGGTGAAAAACGAGCGCCGTTCGTTAGAAATCAAAGAGATCGAACGGGTGAAGATGGAAGTCGATTCATTGGCTTGGATGCATGACTCGACCTATTGGGCGCAAGTTCGTAAATTACCCCTCCATGACGACGAACGCATCAGTTACCGCCTTCAGGACTCTTTAGGCGGTGGCGGCCCGCACGCCGCCGGATCAGAATCGGACAACGTGGTGATATCTGTCGGGGAAAGCCGCAAAGGACTCCCTGCTAAGCTTCTCGCCGGCGACACTTGGAAGCTCGGGAAAAACGCATCGTTGGGTTACAGCGGATTGGCTCGTGCGGTAAAAGAGTATAATTTCGTGGATGGTTTCTGGCTCGGGCAAGCGCTTACATTCCGCTATGAAACGGACGGCGGGAAAGCGTTGTCGGTGGCTCCGTCGGTTTATTACACCACCGCCCGGCAAAAAGCCGTTTGGCAAGTGGCGGCGGCGGTCGACTATGCGCCCATGTCGCTCGGACACTTGTCTTTATCGGCGGGGCATATCTCCAATGATGTGAAGCGTGCGTGTGGCGTGTCGAGATGGATGAATTCTCTTGCCGCTTTGGGACTCGGAAGTAATTATATCCGGTTTTACGACAGTCGTTTCTTGCGTATAGAGAACGGGATTGATCTCGTGAACGGACTTCGTTTGCTCGCCGGTTTTCTATGGGAAGAACGGCAACCGCTCGCCAACCGGACGTCTTTTAATCTTTTGCAAACCCCTGTTCCGGATAACGTCGCTTATGCGCCTCACACCGCTGCGGTATGGCGTGCCGGCGTTACCTATACGCCTTTTTACCGTTACCGGATCCGGGATGGAAAAAAGGAATATGACTCCTCGCTTTATCCGACATTCTCGCTCCTGTATGAAAAGGGAACCGGGCTTTTTAACAGTATGCGCTCCCCGAATTACGACCGGATGTCTTTTTCGGTTACCCAACAAATCAACCGGACTGTTTTCGACCGTCTTCAGTATACGTTGGCCGGCGGAGGTTATTTGAACTCGAATCGTCTTTACCCTTATGATTATAAATATTTTACGGTTCATCCGATGCTGTTTACCGATACCTCGTTTGAGAATGGATTCAACTTGCTGCCTCCTTACACCGCCGCTAAAGAATGGTGGGCGGAAGGGCATATAACGTATCAATCGGACTATTTATTGATAAAAAACCTGCCGTTTTTGCAAGAATATCTGTTGGATGAAGCCGTCCATATCAATGGTCTCGCGACTGATAACGGACAGTTTTATTTTGAAGGCGGATATTCCGTCGGATGGATGGGGATGGGACGGATAGGGGTGTTCGCAGGATTTGAAGGAAGACAATTCGACCGATTGGGCGTAAGAATAAGCATTCCGTTGTTGAATATGTTTGAGAAACACTGATTGGCTGATGGAGGAACATCTGCAATGTTAAATTTCTTTCCAGAGAAGTGAAATTTCTTTCGTGTATTGTTAAATTTTTCATAAGAAGTAAGCCGTTTCTCTTGCAAGGAAGCCGATTTCTTTAGTGGGGTGTTCAATTTTTGATGCGAGGAATAGAATTACGCTCGTGAAATGCCCAATTAACGTAGTGAAGTAATGAATTTACCTTGTGAAATGATCGATTGCAGATGTGAGTTAATCGATTGTTTGTGTGTAATGTTAAATTGATCAAGCGAAGTAGTCTTTTTACCTTGTGAAGTAATCTTTTTCCTTAGTGAAGAGCTCAATTTACCCTGCGAGGAATAGAATTACGCTCGTGAAATGCCCAATTACCGTAGTAAAGTAATGAATTTACCTTGCGAGGCGTTCGATTTTCGATGCGCACTTATTGATTTCCTATGCGGAATATTCAATTTCCCGGGCAAAGTACCTTTTTTCCCAGATAAGATACCCCAAAGACCGAATGTCTCACTCTCAAAAAATGAGGGGATATAGAATCCGGATAAAATAATTCGTCAAAAATGCGTGTTAACCTTCCGTTTATTTTAAATATCTGTGCATTTATTAGAGAACAGCAATAGATTATCTGATGGAACTTTCGTATCTTTGCCAAAGTAAAATGATAAAAGATAAGGAAGTCGATTATGAATCAAGAAATAGTTAAGCCTTTTTTAAAATGGGCAGGAGGAAAAACTCAATTGATTCCTGAGATTAAGAAGAATATTCCCAAATCTATTATGAATACAAAGTTTACTTATATAGAACCTTTTGTTGGCAGCGGAGCAGTTTTGTTTTGGATTCTATACAACTTTCCTAAGGTAGAATATGCTGTGATAAATGACATTAATGAGGATTTGATAAATACATACGAAACAATCAAATCAAATCCTAAAGAATTAATTTCAATTTTGAAAATTTTACAAGGAGAATATCACGCATTAGAATACTCTGAAAAAGAAAAAAAAGAATATTACTATCAAAAAAGAGAATTATTCAACAAAAGACAGCAAGAACAATCGGTTCAATCTGCGTTATTTATATTTTTAAATAGAACTTGTTTTAATGGCTTATTTCGTGTGAATAGAAAAAATGAATTCAATGTTCCGATTGGGAGCTACAAAAAACCGACTATTTGTGACAAATCGAATTTATTAGCTGTTAGCGAGGTTTTACAAAAAGTAGAATTGTTGTGTGGCGATTTTGAGCAAACAGTCAATTATGCTAACCACAATACGTTATTCTATTTCGATCCTCCCTATAAACCATTAAGTGAAACATCTAGTTTTAATTCTTATGCAAAAGATGAATTTAATGACGGCGAACAAATTAGATTAAAACGATTTTGTGACAAACTTAATTTTCTTGGTTATTCTTGGCTCTTAAGTAATTCGGATGTAAAAGGTAAAAATCCAAAAGATGACTTTTTTGATAATTTATATTCCGATTTCACAATCAAAAGGGTTGATGCCAAACGAAACATCAATGCTAATCCTGAGAAGAGAGGTTTTTTGAAAGAACTATTAATAACAAATCATGCTAGTACAATAGAATATGTCGGAACAATTTAAATTATTTCTATCACAGCTAAGCGAAACTAATGCTACACTCAGTTCTTTTACAAACTTTGATAAAGTAAGAGGAAATATAAATAAGATATCGCTAAAACTTTATCAGTTGAATTATCTAATCGGAAAAGAGGATTTAGAAGCTGCAGTCAAAGAAGTCTTTTCTGAAAATCCTAAGGCATTCGATGTGTTAGATATCTTGATTGCTGTCAGAAATGGAAAAAAGGCAAAGACATTTAATAATGAGGGAAATATTGTTTTGTTAAATTCTTATTTTGATTCTTCAGAGAAAATTGTAGAATATATCCATGAAACTGGATTAGATGATGTTTTCAGAAATAAGGATGTGACAAATTTAGTTGATTATGTTTTTGGAATTGAGGTCGGATTGGATACAAATGCTCGAAAAAATAGAGGTGGTGAAAATATGTCTAAAGCAGTTTCTCTCATCTTTGACAGTGCTAAGATTCCATACAAGAAAGAAGTGAGCAATAAGGATTTTCTTGAAATTATTAGTCTAGGTGTGGATGTAAAGAGATTTGATTTTGTAATTAAAACAAAAAATAAAACCTACTTGATTGAAACTAACTATTATAACACTGGAGGCTCAAAGTTAAATGAGACCGCTAGGTCTTATTCTGATATTGCACCAAAAATAAATCAATACGAAAAATATGAATTTGTCTGGATTACAGATGGGCAAGGTTGGCTTTTAGCTAAAAACAAATTAGAAGAAGCATTTAATATAATTCTAAGCATGTATAATCTAACGACTTTGCATTTGTTTGCTGAGAAAGTAATAAACGAGAAAGCGATAGAGTTCTAATTGTTATGACAGTTCGAGAAGATAATTCAGAAGAAATACAATTGAATGTAGACCAAATTAATGATAAAGTATTATTGAGGCAATTCATATTGAATCAATGGATTCAGGAAGAGTCGAATAAAAAATATCGTTATTTCGTAGAAACATTGAGAGGAGAAAATCGTATTTATTTAGAAAGACCTGGCAGATTAAACAAAGGTTGTGATTTTGTTATTTATATAGAAAACCATGTTATATGGAATAATGGTAATGATAAACCTCCAGCCCATAGTTTGATTTTTGATGATCTGCTCATAAAAAAACAATTTTTGTCATGCCAAGAATGGCAATTGTTATTGATGGGCATAGAATCTATTTATGATTGCTATTCATATTTAAATGCATATGTTCATTGTGAAAATTTACCTATCTATGGAGAATCTTATGAATTGATTTTAAATCTATTAAGGTGGTTGTTTATTGAACAAGATGTTACATATTGGTCTGGCCAAGGACGAGGGATGCTTTATAATGGTATATTAAAGATATAAGTATGATAAAGCCATATTTCAAATCAGAAGACAATGGATTCTATCTTCTTCGCGGAGATACATCAGAGCTATTACCTCAATTTGATTTTAAATTTGATATGGTTTTTGCAGATCCTCCTTATTTTTTATCCAATAATGGCTCATCTGTTCAAAATGGACAGATTGTTAGTGTTAATAAAGGGGATTGGGACAGATCTTTTGGTTTTAATTATGTAAATAATTTCAATCGGCAATGGCTCTCACTTGTCCGAGATAAGATGAAAGAAAATGCTACTATCTGGATAAGTGGAACGATACATAATATTTTTTCGATTGGACAAATACTCATAGAATTAGGCTTTAAAATTCTAAATGTTATAACTTGGGAAAAAACAAATCCGCCCCCTAATTTTTCATGTCGATATTTTACATATTCTACAGAACAAATCATTTGGGCTAGAAAAAATGAGAGAGTTCCTCATTATTTTAATTATGAATTAATGAAGCAGTTGAATGGGAATAAACAAATGAAGGATGTTTGGAAACTCCCGGCAATTGCTCCTTGGGAAAAATCTTGTGGGAAACATCCAACTCAGAAGCCTCTATCTGTTTTAACAAGGTTGATCTTAGCATCAACGAAGTCAAACGCTTGGATTCTGGATCCTTTTACAGGTAGCTCAACAACTGGAGTCGCAGCAAATTTAGCTAATCGGAGATTTCTAGGAATTGATCAAGATAAAACTTTCTTAGCAATAAGTAAAAACCGAAAAATAGAAATTGAAAATCCTATAATAGCATCAGACTATCGAAAAAAAATAAGAGGATTTAATGATAATCAAGAATTTGAATCTTTTTTACTTAAAGAACCCTATCTGGAATACGGCATAGAACTAAATTTCGATAATGGATCCATAATGGCCGAAAATCATTAAAATTTATGTACTTTTGTCTTTCAAAGCAATGAATAGTAAGGTAGACATTTCTTATGAAAAAAGTTTTCATAGCATTTTTATCCCTGATTGTCAATACAGTATTTGTTATTTCACAGCCTGTGCAACTAAGCGATGCGGCAAAAATCAGCCTGTTAACGACTTCCCCTTGGTCGGGAGCCATTTATTCGGTTTATGGACACACGGCTATGCAAGTCGAAGATGATTCGACGGGTGTCGATGCCGTTTTCAACTACGGGTATTTCGACCAGTCGCAACCCCACTTCATGTATCATTTTGTGCGGGGTGAAACCGATTACGTATTAGGAGTGGTTCCATTCGACCAGTTTTTACCGGAATATAAACAAAAAGGCGTCGAGGTGATCAAACAGGAATTGAATCTTACCCCGCAAGAAAAACAATCTCTGTGGGAAGGCTTATATATTAACTCCTTACCCGAAAATAGAGGATACCGGTATAATTATTTTTTCGATAATTGTTCTACGCGCCCTCGTGATATGATCGAGAAGTACCTGAACGGGACCGTTCGTTATCCGGCTGCCGCAAAAGAACAAACGTTCCGGGATCTTCTTCATGAGTGCCTCCATTATTATCCTTGGATGGAGTTCGGGGTCGATCTGCTTATCGGCAGCGATGCTGACAAAGTGGCCGATGTGCGTCAAAAAATGTTCCTTCCGAAGTATCTCATGGAACCTTTGCGGCAGGCCAGTGTCGTGCGAAACGATACCCTTCCGTTGCCTTTGGTGAAAAATGAAATAACGCTGTTGTCGGCTGTTAATCCCACGAATGCCGATAACGGACAAAATATATTCCATCCGTTGGGAATAGCATTCGTCCTTCTTTTCTTGACGATTATTATTAGCCTTGTGCAATGGATGCCGGTAAAAAGTGCCGGATTGATCAAAATATACGATACCCTTCTTTTCGGAGTGTTCGGCATCGGGGGATTGATTATTTTTTTCTTACTGTTTTTCTCGGTACATCCGGCTACTTCTCCCAACTGGAATTTTGTATGGCTAAATATTTTCGCGCTGATCGCCGCGGTGTTGCTTTGGATAAATTCAATGCGAAACGTGGTTTATGTCTATCATTTTATTAACTTTGCAGTCCTGACATTTTTCTTGATTTTGTGGTGGCTGATACCTCAACAACTTCCGGTAGCTACAATCCCATTTTCAATGTGTTTGTGGATGAGATCGGGGGCGAATGTGTTTATGCGGAAAAAAAGAATCCGTAAAAACAAACGGTTTACAACCTCTAAATATATGAAAGCAGGGTGGGGGCAATAGTATTTTTGCACGGTTTTTGTTAAGTGATTTACAGTATAAGAGAGTAAAAAAATAAATGATCAAAATATTATCGTCTTTAGTCGCGTTTTTTTCGATCACTTCGTTATGTGCACAGAATGTCGCGGCGGAAGTTCCAAAACTGGTCGTCGGCATTACGATCGATCAATTAAGGGGTGACTATCTGGAGATGTTTAAGCATACTTTTGGCGAAAAAGGGTTTAAACGGCTCCTCAACAGCGGGTTGGTCTATGCCAACGTGTCGTACGATTTTCCCGCCATCGACCGTGCTTCGGCCATGACCACCCTCTATACGGGAGCGAACCCCTCTTATCACGGCATTATTGCGGAAAATAAGTTCGCCGTCGATTTGAATCGCGAAACAGCCTCTTTCTCCGACGATAAATATCTGGGAAATTATACGACCGAAAAACTTTCTCCGCTACCCGTCAAGGTGTCGACTCTTACCGACGAACTGCAAATAGCCTCGGGCGGCCAATCCGATGTATTCGCTTTCGCTCCCCATGCCTCGCAGGCTTTGGCCTCGGGCGGACATGCGGCTACCGGCGCTTATTGGATCGAAGACTTTTCGGGCAAATGGGCCACAACGACTTTTTATAAGAACAAGCAACCGGTAGTGGATCAGCGCAATCGGGGTATCGAATCGACCTCCAACCGGATCAACAGCATCACTTGGCGTCCGGCCATCGATGTAAATCAATACAACGCCTTCCCGTATACAAAAAACATCTATAACTTTCAGCATTTCTTTGCAAATGATAAAAAGAACAGCGTGAAACTGTTCAAGCAATCTCCGTATGTCAATACGGAAGTGCGTGAAATAGCCGAAGCGGTTCTTCGCTCCAATTCATTGGGCAAGCGAATGAATCCGGATTTTCTGGCTGTTACTTTTTATGCCGGAAACTACGAAAATGCCCTTGATAAGAATTATTCGGTCGAGATACAGGACACGTATTACCGCCTCGATCAGGAGTTGGGTAAATTGCTGGATGCCATTGAAGAGACCGTCGGGATTAAGAACGCCCTGATATTTGTGGTTTCCACCGGTTATTTCAACGAGCAGGAGATTCTTCCGCAAGGCATGGTGACCTCTAACGGTATTTTCCGTCCCGAACGCACTCAGGCTTTGCTCAATATGTACTTGATGGCCGTTTACGGAAGGGAACAATGGATAAAAAAATATTATAATCGTCAATTCTTTTTCGACCGGAAGCTTATTGAAGATAAAAAAATTAGTCTCGCCGACTTTCAGAAGACGGCTGCCGAATTTCTGGTGCTTTCGGCCGGAGTGCAGGATGTGTACACCTCCTATCAAATGTTGCATGGAGCTTATAACGGGGTCTTGCAGCATTATCGGAACGGGTACTATAAAAATATTTCGGGCGATCTCTTTCTCGAATTACAGCCGGGTTGGCACGTGGAGGACTCGCAAAACGGCGACCATCAGTTTATGCGTAATAATGCGGTGTTGTCGCCCGTGTTCTTTTTAGGAAACCATATTAAACCGCAAAAGATCGAGCAAACCATCGATGCGCTCCAAATCGCTCCCAGCGTCGCGTATCGTTTGCGCATCCGGGCGCCCAATGCGGCTAAAGGTAGCATATTGAAAGAACTTTTATGATCTTATTTTCACACAAATAATAATTAACGAAATAACGAATAGGCTTTTCGGGATGCACCCCGATGAGCGATAAGAATATAATTTATGGGACTTAACGAATTTATTTCTAAAATATTTGGCAATAAAGCACAACGGGATTTGAATGAAATCAATCCGGTTGTAAAAAAGATACATGAGGCCTACCCCGGAGTCGAACAACTCTCGAATGATGAGCTTCGTAGCAAAACAAAAGAGCTTGAACAGCACATTCGGGAATACGTTTCCGAAGACAAACAGCAGATCGAACAGTTGAAAGCGGGAATGGAGCAAATTCCCATCGAACAAAGAGAAGATGTTTGGAACCAGATCGATAAGATAGAGAGTGAAATTGTCGAAAAGTATAAACAGGTACTCGACGACGTTTTACCCGTGGCGTTCTCCATTGTAAAAGAAACCGCAAAGCGGTTTACCGAAAATGCCGAGATTGTTGTCGCGGCTACCGACTTTGACCGCAATCTTGCGGCCACGCACGATTTTGTTGAAATAAACGGCGATAAAGCGGTTTATAAAAACCATTGGATAGCCGGAGGTAACGAAATCACCTGGGATATGGTGCATTACGATGTCCAGTTGTTTGGTGGAGTCGTTTTGCATGAGGGCAAGATTGCTGAAATGGCTACCGGTGAAGGTAAGACGTTAGTGGCCACTCTTCCCGTGTTTCTCAACGCTCTTACCCATGAAGGGGTACATGTGGTTACCGTCAATGACTATCTGTCGAAGCGTGACTCGGAATGGATGGGCCCGATATATATGTTCCATGGTCTTTCGGTCGATTGCATCGATCGCCACGACCCGAACTCCGAAGGGCGTCGCAAGGCTTACGAAGCCGATATTACTTTCGGCACCAATAACGAATTCGGATTCGATTACCTGCGCGATAATATGGCCATCTCTCCTAAAGATTTGGTTCAACGCAAGCATAACTTCGCGATTGTCGATGAGGTCGACTCCGTCCTTATTGACGATGCCCGTACGCCGTTAATCATTTCCGGCCCTGTTCCCAAAGGCGACGATCAGTTATTTGATCAGTTTCGTTCGCGGGTAGAACTCATTGTTAAGGTTCAACGCGATTTTTGTACGCACTTGCTGGCTCAGGCGAAAGCAAAACTGGCTTCCGAAGATTCGAAAGAGCAGGAAGAAGGCGCATTGCTTTTGTTTCGTTCTTATAAAGGATTACCCAAAAACAAACCCTTAATTAAGTTTTTGAGTGAACAAGGCGTCAAGGCCGCTTTGCTTAAAACCGAAGCGTTTTACATGCAAGACCAAAACCGAAACATGCATGTGGTTACCGATCCGCTTTATTTTATTATTGATGAGAAGGTCAATAGCATCGAATTAACCGATAAGGGGATTGATATGCTGACCGGCAAATCGGACGACCCGCAGTTCTTTGTCCTTCCCGATATTGGATCGGAGCTTTCGGAACTGGAAAATATGAATCTGAGCGACGAGGAAAAAGCCGTCAAGAAAGATGAATTATTGCAAAACTATGCCATTAAGTCTGAACGCGTACATACCGTCAATCAATTGTTGAAAGCCTATACGCTTTTTGAAAAAGATGATGAATACGTCGTTATCGATAATAAAGTCAAGATTGTAGATGAACAAACGGGCCGTATTATGGAAGGGCGGCGTTATTCCGACGGCTTGCACCAGGCCATTGAAGCCAAAGAACGCGTGAAAGTCGAAGCTGCCACGCAGACCTTTGCGACCATTACGCTCCAAAATTATTTCAGGATGTATCATAAGCTTGCCGGTATGACCGGTACGGCCGAAACGGAAGCAGGTGAATTCTGGGATATTTACAAACTCGATGTGGTGGTTATTCCTACCAATAAGCCGATTGTACGCGAAGACCTGAACGACCGCATCTATAAAACCAAACGGGAGAAATATACCGCGGTTATCGAAGAAATCGAAGGATTAGTTTCCAAAGGACGTCCTGTTCTCGTCGGTACTACTTCCGTCGAAATTTCCGAACTGTTAAGCCGCATGCTTACTTTGCGTAAAATCAAGCATAATGTCTTGAATGCCAAATTGCATCAGCGTGAAGCCGAGATTGTCGCCCATGCAGGGCAGAGTGGGGTGGTGACCATCGCTACCAACATGGCCGGACGTGGTACCGACATCAAGCTTTCTCCGGAAGTGAGAGCGGCCGGCGGATTGGCGATCATTGGTACCGAAAGGCATGAATCCCGTCGTGTAGACCGTCAGTTGCGCGGTCGTGCCGGACGTCAGGGCGACCCGGGGTCTTCCGTATTCTTCGTGTCTCTGGAAGACGATCTGATGCGTTTGTTCGCTACCGAAAGAATTGCCGGACTCATGGACCGCATGGGCTTTAAGGAGGGCGATGTGCTGGAACATAACATGCTCAGCAAGTCGGTCGAACGGGCACAGAAAAAAGTCGAAGAGAACAACTTCGGTATTCGTAAACGCCTTCTCGAATACGACGATGTGATGAATTCGCAACGGGAAGTGATCTATAAACGCCGCCGTCATGCTTTGATGGGCGAGCGTATCGAAAACGACGTGGCGAAAGTGATTGAGCAGACGGCCCGTAATATCGTCGAAAACAATGAGGATGATTATGAAAACATGAAGCATGATCTCTTCCGAGTGCTGGCGCTTGAAATTCCTTTTACCGAAGAGGAAATGAAAGGACTGAAGACCGAATCGCAAGTAAAAGTGGTGATTGATAAAGCTTTTGAAACGTTCAAACGCAAATCCGAAAGGCTTGCGGAAATAGCCAATCCGGTCATCAAGCAAGTATACGAAAACCAAAGTGCGATGTATGAGAATATTTTAATTCCCATTACCGATGGAAAGAAAGTATATAATATTGCTTGTAACCTGAAGGAGGCTTATGAAACCGGATCGAAAGCCTTGATAAAAGCGTTTGAAAAATCGGTGCTCCTGTTAACCATCGATGAAAATTGGAAAGAGCATCTTCGCGAAATGGATGAATTGCGCCAATCGGTACAAAATGCCAGTTATGAGCAAAAAGATCCGTTGTTGATTTATAAGCTCGAATCGTTTAATATGTTCCGGCAAATGGTCGACGATGTGAATATCAAATCGGTATCCATCCTGATGAGAGGCCAAATCCCCATTCAGAATCCCGAAGACGTACGCAAAGCGGCGCCCGAACAAAAAACCGATTATAGCAAGTATCGAACGCAAAAAGACGATATTGAGAATGCACGCGCACGCGCTCATCAAAACGGAGGTTCCGGACAAGAAAGGCCGCCGCAGCAAAAGTTGGAGCCTATTCGTGTAGAAAAGAAAGTGGGACGTAACGATCCGTGTCCTTGCAGAAGCGGGAAGAAATATAAGAATTGCCACGGAAAAGGACAGTTCTAATTCCGGTCTCCAGTCACCAGTCTCCGGTCTTTAGTCTGTTGACTATTTTGCCGGGAGTGTCGCTTTAAGGGATGCTCCCGGTTTTGTTTACCACCACTCACCACTCACCACTCACCACTCACTACTCACCATTCTCCATTCTCCATTCTCCAACCTCCAACCCCTAGCCTCTAGCCTCTAGCCTCCAATCTCCATCAACCACCCATCAATCTCCTCAATTTTCGTGGGGCTTAATTTTGTTAAATTCAAAAAAAAGCAGTACCTTAGTGCATTAATTTCGAATAGATAATAATATAATATATACCTGTAGAAATAAGCTACATAAGTATAAGAGAATTGAAAAAGAAATTCACATTTTAATATGATTGATCAAGAAGATAGAATCATCAAGATTAATATCGAAGATGAAATGAAATCATCGTACATCGATTATTCGATGTCTGTAATTGTCTCGCGTGCCCTTCCTGATGTTCGCGACGGTTTCAAACCCGTTCACAGGCGTATTCTTTTCGGAATGTCGGAATTGGGAAATACTTCCGATAAGCCCCATAAGAAATCGGCAAGAATTGTCGGGGAAGTACTTGGTAAGTATCACCCCCACGGCGACTCTTCGGTTTATAATGCAATGGTCAGACTTGCTCAAAATTGGAGCATGCGTTATACGTTAGTCGACGGGCAGGGGAATATGGGTAGCGTCGACGGCGACAGCCCTGCGGCTATGCGTTATACCGAGGCCAGGTTGAACAAGTTAGCGGAAGAAATGTTGCGCGATATTGACAAAGAAACGGTAGACTTTCAACTCAATTTCGATGATACGCTTCTTGAACCGACGGTTCTCCCCACGCGAATCCCGAACCTGCTGATAAACGGTTCGGCCGGTATTGCTGTGGGAATGGCTACCAATATTGCTCCGCACAACCTTACCGAATGTATTAATGGTATTGTAGCCTATATCGATGATCGCGAGATTGACATACAAGGGTTGATGCATTATATCAAGGCTCCCGATTTTCCTACCGGCGCTTTCATTTACGGCTATAAAGGCGTTCAGGATGCTTTCGAAACGGGCAGGGGACGCATTATCATGCGTGGACGAGCCGAAATAGAGTCTGCCAAAACGCATGACAAAATTGTCATTTCCGAAATACCTTATATGGTGAATAAAGCGGAATTAATTAAGCATATTGCCGACTTAGTTTCGCTTAAAAAAATCGACGGTATCTCGAATGTCAACGACGAATCGGATCGCCGAGGGATGCGTATTGTCGTCGACCTGAAGCGCGATGCGAATGCGAATGTCGTCTTGAATAAACTCTACAAACTCACGGCTTTGCAGTCATCTTTCAGCGTCAACAACATTGCGTTGGTCAACGGGCGTCCGGAGCTGCTCAATCTGAAGAGAATGATTGAGTTGTTCGTGGAACATCGTCATGAGGTGGTGATCCGGCGGACAAAATACGATCTTCGAAAAGCCGAAGAGAGAGCGCATATTTTAGAAGGCCTGATTATCGCTTCCGACAATATCGATGAAGTGATTTCGATTATCCGGAGTTCTAAAACGCCGCAGGAAGCAATCCAGCGTTTGATTGAGCGATTCCAGCTTTCCGAAATCCAATCGCGGGCGATTGTCGAAATGCGTCTGCGGCAATTAACCGGCCTCGAACAAGATAAACTTCATTCGGAATATGAAGAAATACAAAAGCAAATCGCTTATCTGAACGAGATTCTGACCAATGACGAACTTTGTATGAAAGTCATAAAGGATGAGCTTATTGAAATACGTGATAAATTTGGAGATGAACGCCGTTCTGAAATTATTTATGCTTCGGAAGAACTAAATCCCGAAGATTTTTATGCCAACGATGAGATGATTATTACCATCTCTCACCGGGGATATATAAAACGTACCGCGTTATCGGAATTTCAAACGCAAAACAGGGGCGGAGTAGGGGCCAAGGGTACTGAAACACGCGATGAAGACTTTGTCGAGTATATTTATCCGGCGACGATGCACAACTACATGTTATTTTTTACTCAAAAAGGTAAATGTTATTGGTTGCGCGTATACGAAATTCCCGAAGGAACGAAAAACTCGAAAGGCCGGGCCATCCAAAATATGTTGAATATTGGTTCCGACGATGCCGTCACCGCTTTTGTGAGGATCGAAAGCTTAAATGATGAAGACTATACAAACTCTCATTATTTGGTTTTTGCGACCAAACAGGGGGTTGTCAAAAAAACGCAGTTGGAAGCATATTCCCGTCCGCGTCAAAACGGAGTGAACGCTATCACGATACGCGAAGACGATCAGGTAATTGCGGTTCGTCTGACCGACGGCGAAAAAGATATTATCCTGGCCAATCGTAACGGACGCGCCGTTCGGTTTAATGAAGCGGACGTGCGTCCCATGGGGCGTACCGCAACCGGCGTAAGAGGCATGACTCTGGATGATGACGGCGAAGATTGCATCATCGGCATGATTTGTATGAATCGCGACTCGACCAGCACGATTCTTGTCGTTTCCGAACAAGGTTACGGAAAGAGAAGCCACCTGAATGACGAAGACGGGGAACCCGTTTATAGAATTACCCGCAGGGGTGGAAAGGGCGTGAAAACGCTCAACATAACAGAGAAAACGGGTAAGCTGGTTTCCATTAAAAGCGTTACGGATGATAACGATTTAATGATAATTAACAAGTCAGGAATCACGATACGTGTAAAAATTTCCGATCTTCGTGTCATGGGACGTGCTACACAGGGAGTTCGACTCATTAATTTGGAAAAAAGAAATGATGAGATAGCTTCTGTTTGCAAGGTGAATTCGGAAGATTTACAAGATGAAGTCGTTCCCGAAGAAACTGACGACACACAGGAGAATAAGCCCGAAGACACGATTTCGGAAGAATAATCAACGGGAATGAGTTTAAACTTCTGAATCGATTTTAGTCTAAAAACAGAATTTTTGAAATAGAATTAAGATTATATTTATCAACTAAACATGAATAAAATGAAGAAACTCTTATTTTTGACAGCGGTGGTCATTTTTTCTGCCGGAAGCATCTTTGCTCAAAAATCGGCATTAAAAGATGCTAAAAGAGCGTTAGGTAGTAACGACTTAAATGAAGCTCGCACGCTCATTAAACAAGCGTCCGAGAATTCTGAAACGATCAGTAATCCTGAAACTTGGAAAACTTGGGGCGATATCGGAAACAAAGCGTTCGATAATGAAAGGACCAATGCCATGTTGGGAAAACAGACTAATGATAAAGTAATGTACGATGGTTTGTACGAATCGTATGCTCCTTATCTCAAGGCGGATTCATTAGGCCAATTACCGGATGAAAAAGGTCGCGTACGGAATAAATTCAGAAAAGACATTGCCGGAATCCTTAGGGCGAATCATCCGTTTTTCATTAACGGCGGCGTTTATTCTAACGACCAGAAAGATTACGCTAAAGCATCCGAATTCTTTGAAATTTACTGGACGATTCCTTCATTACCTCTGTTTGAAGGCGAAAAAGAAGCCTTTGTTTTAGATAGTACTTATCAAACCATTAAATACTATGCTATTATAACCGCTATTCAAGCCAAACAACATGATCGCGCCTTAGTTCTCTTGGATCGCGCGACAAAAGAGCCCTTTATTGAAAACAGCGCTTACCAGGAAAGTGATTTGTATGAATTGCTGGCAAGCGAATATGTGAGCGCAGGCGATTCGGCGAAATATCTCGAGACATTATATGCAGGTGCGGAAAAATTCCCTAAAAGCAAGTATTTTATTCCTAATTTGGTAAATGTGTTTATTCGTCAGGGACAAAACGAAAAAGCAATGCAATATCTCGATCAAGCCATCGCAAATGATCCTTCGAATGCGTGTGACCTAAATAGTGTAAAAGGCGCTTTGTTAGCTGAAAGAGGCGATTTTACCGGAGCTGAGAGTGAATATACAAAAGCATTGGTTCAAGATGCTAATTGCGAAAGAGCTCTCGAGGCGTTAGCTGTAAATTATATTCTTCAAGCTCAAGATATAAAAGAAAAAACAGCCGTGTTGACCGATAGACAGCAACAAGTCGAAAATGATAAAAAGACGATTGAACTGTATCAAAAATCTCTTCCGCATTTGGAAAAATATACCGAATTGCTCAAAGGACGCAAGGCCGGAGAATCCGAAATTAAAAGCGCATTGCTTAAACTTCGCAACGTGTATTATAATTTAAGCAATATGGGGATAGATAAATCGACAGAATTGGAGGTTGTTGAAAAAGAATTAGGACCAACCAATCAATAAACGATTCAAAAGGCATCTGCATTTGTTGTAGGTGCCTTTTGATTTAAAATAATACGATAGAATTATGGACAGGGAACATGAATAATCGTAACCGCTCAACCTATTAAACATAATAGTAATTATAGCCGTTTTAGGAGCGCTCATTTGCAGATACCTTTTGAAGTATATTATTATTGGCTTTTTCATAAACATTTATTAGCAGGTAAAACGCAAAAGAATTATCTTTGCATATTCCATTTAATAGATATTTCTTTTATAATAATGAGTGATCAACGATACAATTTAAGAGGAGTTTCGGCTTCCAAAGAAGATGTGCATAATGCAATTAAAAGCATTGACAAAGGCGTTTATCCCAATGCGTTTTGTAAAATTATTCCCGACATTTTAGCTGGAGATCCGAATTACTGTAATATCATGCATGCAGATGGCGCCGGAACAAAATCGTCGTTGGCTTATGTTTATTGGCGTGAAACCGGTGATTTATCTGTTTGGAAAGGCATTGCTCAAGATGCGTTGGTAATGAACCTGGACGATTTATTATGCGTTGGCGCTACGGATAACATCTTACTGTCTTCCACCATCGGCCGAAACAAAAATCTGATTCCCGGTGAAGTCATTTCCACGATTATTAATTCGACCAATGAACTTTGCGAAGAGTTATCTTCCTTCGGCATACGTATTTATCCGACGGGAGGCGAAACCGCTGACGTCGGCGATTTAGTGCGCACCATCATCGTCGACAGTACCGTTACTTGTCGTATGAAGAGAGCGGATGTCATTGATAATAAGAATATCCAAGCCGGAGATGTGATTGTCGGACTCTCTTCTTCCGGCCGCGCTACCTACGAAAAAGAATATAATGGCGGTATGGGAAGCAATGGACTGACATCTGCCAGACATGATGTGTTTGCTCATTACTTGGCGGCCAAATATCCGGAAAGTTACGATGCCGCCATTCCTTCTGATTTGATTTATTCGGGAAGTGTAAAATTAAAGGAGCTGATGAAGCCGTTAGGGATCGATGCCGGTAAGTTAGTATTATCCCCTACCCGCACCTATGCGCCGGTTATTTCTCTTATTTTAAATGAATTAAGGGGGAATATACACGGAATGATCCACTGTTCGGGTGGTGCGCAGACAAAAGTGCTGCATTTTTTATCCGATTCGTTGAAAGTCGTAAAAGACAATATGTTCCCCGTACCTTTTTTATTCGAACTCATTCAAAAAGAGTCCGGAACAGATTGGAAAGAAATGTATAAAGTGTTTAATATGGGCCACAGGATGGAAATTTATTTGCCGGAAGCTCATGCCCGACGAGTGATCGAGATATCTAAATCGTTCGAAGTGGATGCCCGTATTGTAGGACGCGTGGAACAAGCTTCAAAACGTGAGGTGCTCATAAAGAGTCCCTTTGGTAATTTTAGTTACGAATAATATATGGCTGAGAGTCTATTAGATAAGTTAGAGCATTTGGTGGTAAGGTTTGAAGAAGTCGGGACATTGATTGCGGACCCTTCCATCATATCGGATATGGATCGGTTCGTCAAACTGAATAAGGAATACAGCGAACTCGAAAAGATTGTGACCGTTCAGCAGGAATATAAGAAAACGCTGGAATCTATTCGGGAAGCTAAAGCTATTTTAGAGCACGAAGCGGATAGTGAGCTTCGGCAATTAGCCAATGAAGATCTGGCTATAAACTCGACCAAATTACCGGAATTAGAAGAGAGCATTAAACTGTTACTTATTCCTTCCGATCCGGAAGATGCGAAAAACGTAGTCATGGAAATCCGTGCCGGCACCGGTGGCGATGAAGCGGCTATTTTTGCAGGCGATCTGTATAAAATGTATTCGAAATATTGCGAAAGCAAAGGATGGAAAACCGAATTATCCGGTTATACCGAAGGGCCTTCCGGGGGATTTAAAGAAATTATTTTCACCGTTAAGGGGGATTATGTATACGGAATATTGAAATATGAGTCGGGTGTTCACCGTGTCCAAAGAGTTCCGGCGACGGAAACGCAAGGACGTGTTCACACTTCTGCAGCCACGGTTGCGGTTTTACCGGAAGCAGAAGAATTCGATGTTCAGATCAATCCTGCGGATATTGAGATGCAAACAGCTCGTTCGAGCGGCGCAGGAGGACAAAATGTAAATAAAGTCGAAACGAAGGTTCAATTGACTCATAAACCGTCCGGTATTGTAGTTGTTTGCCAACAGGCCCGTTCACAATTGCAAAACCGGGAATTGGCCATGCAAATGCTTCGAACAAAACTCTATGATATAGAGCTGGCCAAAAGACAACAGGATGTTGCTTCCAAGCGCAAAACAATGGTGTCGACCGGTGATCGTTCGGCAAAAATCCGGACGTATAATTATCCTCAAGGACGTATTACCGATCATCGTATTAATTATACTATTTACAATTTGGATGCATTTATGAATGGGGATATCCAAGGCGTGATAGATCAACTAATTGTCAGCGAAAATGCAGAGCGAATGAAGGAAGCTGAAATTTAAAATTTTCATTCATGAAATTAAAACAGATTAGCGTGGCATCTCGAAGTAATTGATGTAACAAATTAAATAAATGACAAAACAACAGCTTTTTGAACAAATAATAAAAAAACGGTCTTTCCTATGCGTAGGACTGGATACCGATATTGAAAAAATTCCCGATTATCTCACCGATAACGAAGATCCTATCTATACGTTTAATAAAGCGATTATCGATGCGACGGCTCCCTACTGCATTGCCTATAAACCGAATGTCGCATTTTATGAGAGTGCGGGAATAGAAGGTTGGCTGTCGTTGCAGAAAACCGTGGCTTATATAAAACAGCGTCATCCGCAACTGTTTATTATCGCCGATGCTAAACGAGGCGATATTGCGAACACGAGCGAAATGTATGCACGCACTTTTTTCGACGGCATGAAGGTGGACGCCCTGACGGTGGCTCCTTATATGGGCGAAGATAGTGTGAAACCATTTCTTCTGTATCCTGAAAGTTGGGTGATACTATTGGCGTTAACTTCAAACAAGGGCTCGAATGACTTCCAACAAACCGAGAATAAAAACGGAGAACGTTTATTTGAACAAGTGTTGCGTGTATCGCAGACATGGGCATCCGATGAACAAATGATGTATGTCGTCGGGGCTACTCACGGGACGTTATTGCAAGATGTGCGGAAAATTGTTCCTAACCACTTTCTGTTAGTTCCGGGTGTGGGAACACAGGGCGGATCGTTAGAGGATGTTTGCCGGTACGGCATGAATAAACAATGCGGACTGATTGTCAATGCTTCACGGTCCATCATCTATGCAGACCATACCGAAAGCTTTGCAGAAGCCGCCGCCGAAGAGGCTAAGAAATTACAGCAAGAGATGAACCTGTTAATGGATAAATATTTGTGACAGACACCTAAAAAACGCTTTTAGCCGGTATCTGAAAATCAATCAGAATTATTTGGAAACAATTTTCGGGCATTTAAATATCCATGGAGAAAACGCTCCGGCAAGTGATACGTCCTCCTAACTTCAATCTTATAAGACTTTTATCTACACGGAAGTTGTCCGGAAGGGTAAAATGCATTATCTTTGTAACAATTTGTTTAAGGTTACAATTATTTATAGTCACTTCACTATTTTATTCGTATGAAATTGCAGGATTCAAATAAGAAAAAAATTCGTATACTTTTTGTCTGTCTTGGAAACATTTGTCGTTCTCCGGCCGCAGAAAGCGTTATGAACCGTATTATTGAAAAGAATAATTTACAGGATAGTATTGAAACTGATTCTGCCGGTACTTCCGGTTGGCATGAAGGGGACCTTCCCGATGAGCGCATGCGTGCTCATGGGGAAAAACGTGGATATGCGTTTCTCTCCCGGGCGCGTAGATTTACAAAAAAAGACTTTCAGAATTTTGATTACATTATTGCGATGGATGATCAAAATTATATGGATGTCAAATCGATGGCTATTACAACGGAAGATGAACGGAAAATTCATCGCATGACGGAATTCTCCCGACAATATAGCCATGATCATATTCCCGATCCTTATTTTGGCGGAACGTCAGGATTCGAGTTGGTGCTTGATTTATTAGAAGATGCCTGCCTGGGATTAATGGAGGTCATTATTGATAAAGAGGATATTGAGTAATAGATTATTATAAAAAAACCTCCGATTATGAATCAAAATCGGAGGTCTTCTATTTGAAATGAGAACTAATCAGGCTGTTGGTTCTTCTTCTTTTTTACTTTCTTCTGCCTCAGGAGTTGCAGTCGCTTCTTCTGTTGTTACAGGAACTTCCTCCGAAGGCGCTGCTTGTTCTTCCTCTTCTTGAGCCGGTGCATTAGCCGCTTCAAGTTCGGCTTTTTTCTTCGCTAAAAGTTCTGCTCTGGCTTTATTCTGTTCTTTTTCGGCATCTAAACGAGCTTTTTCGTCCGCACGTTTTTTCTCTTCATCTTTTTCTTTAACAGATTGAACAGCATTGAGTTTAGCATCTTTCCAAGCTTCGAATTTCTTTTCGGCTTCTTCTTCGTTAAATGCACCTTTGGTTACACCGCCGAGAAGATGTTTCTTCATGAGTACTCCTTCTCTTGAAAGGATATTCCGAACGGTGTCGGTTGGTTGAGCGCCTGTTTGCAGCCAATACAAAGCCCGGTCGAAATCTAAAGTGATAGTAGCAGGATGAGTGTTCGGATTATATGAACCTATCCTTTCTATGTACTTTCCATCTCGTGGAGCCCTGCTATCTGCAACAATGATTTGATAGTACGGGTAGTGTTTGCGTCCCCGTCGTTGTAAACGTAATTTTGTTGCCATTTAGTAGTTTTTTTAAATTAAAATGCTTTATAAATTGTATTTGCGGGTGCAAAGATAACCAAAAATCTTTTATTCAAGAAGTTTTATTGTTTATTTTTGCGGTTTAACTGCGGGTGACGCATCCGGTAAGACGTTGAGTTGCGTCTTCGAGGGAATATCTGAAATCTCAACGACGCGAAAGGTATCATCAATCGTTTTGCCATCCAGATAGCGTTGCCATCTCTCCAACACAGGCCTTTCCAAGTCAAATTCTCTGAATTCATCGGGATTCATAATCGGAATGCCTTTCATGATGGGATATAACCGTTGGCATTCGTTACAAATTAAAAAGCCCTCTATCACTTTTTCTCCCGTATCGTCTGTTGTGATGACGGTTAATTGCAAATCTGCCTTATCGAACGGGCAGCATAGTTTTTCTATCGTTTTTAGTCTCATTGTTTTTTAATTAATTGTTCGCTATACTTTTTGATGGCGTCGATGGGATCCGCCACGCTCATAATCCCCGAAACCACGGCTACTCCATCATACGGCAGGGTGTTTAACTTGTCCATGTTTTCCGGCCGGATACCTCCCGCCAGAAAAATCGGACGGCTAAACAGCGCGCGTGCCTGCCGGACGGTGTCGAAATCGACCAACTCGCAACTGTTGGCCGTAGAAGATGGAAAAACGGAACAGAAGGAAATATAATCCAGTCGATGTGCGGCAGCCCATCGAACCCACGACAAGTCGTTATTGCAGGTCAGTCCGGAAATAAACGTCCGCCCCACTTTTTGGCGGATGGCGCCCATGTCATCGGGTATTTGGTCGAAATGAACCCCGTCGAGCGGAAAATGCAGCAAATACTCCCATCGGTTGTTCATCAAAAGCGGTGTATCGGCTTCGGCGCAGAGGGCGCTTACCGGACGGATAAAACCTTCGATGTCGGCGTTTTTGTCAAAATTATCCCAAATTTGCACCGCTGCAATTGGTTGTTGCAGGGCAAGCCGGAGTTTATCCAACAATAAAAGCCGGTCCATGGAAGGATCGATAACCAGATAAATTCCTTTGGTAATCTTCTTTTGTATTGTCATTTCCATCCTGCTTTCAGTGCCTTGAAAAAAGCGGCCCAATACGGGTCGGTGTGGAAATAGTTCAACGCTTTTTCCCTGCCTTCTTCAATCAGTTTTACCCCCTTTTCTTTTTCCGTCAGACGCCCCACTTCGACACAGGGAATTTTTTCTTTTGCCAAAGATTCGATAACCGCATTCACCCCTTCTTTTTTGCAGGTGATAATCATCGAACCGGCGCCCACACAATACCGGGAATCGAGTGAAAAAAGCGAGCAAACGGCTTCTTGCACTTCCCCAAACGGCAAAAGATCATTATATACTTCCGCTCCGTTGCCCGAAGCGACCGTTAGTTCGTAAATCGCACCCAACACCCCTCCTTCGGTCACATCGTGCATCGCGGTAATCGCGTTACGCGTTTGTTGTTGACCGGCTGCCGTCAAGGCATCTTTGAGCGAAGAGGTACGGTAAAAACTTTCCGCAGCCAACCGGTAGAACTCGCTTCCGAGTTTATTCTTTACCGTTTCGGGAAAGCTTAACGCCAATATGGCTGTAGAAGAAAGGGCGCATTCTTTCGTTACCAGGATGGCATCGCCGGGAGAGGCTCCAGCAGAGGTGAGGATTTCATTTTTAGGAGCGATGGCGATGAAGGTTCCTCCGCCGGCAATGGTGGAGTTTTGTCCTTCTATAAAGCCGGTATGTCCGCCGGTAACGGCCATGCCGATGTCGGAACAAAAGCGGTCGATATGCTTCCAGTAAACTTTAAAATCCTCTTGAGAAAAATGAGCCGGCAAGTTCAGGACGAACTGTCCGTACATCGGCGCAAAGCCCGTTGTTGCCATATCGTTGGCCATCAGTTGGACGGAAAGCCATGCCGATTCCTGCAATCCCAGTGACGGAATCAACGACAACGGATCGCTCGTAAGGGCCATTGCCCGGCCGTCGTTTAAATCGATAACAGACACGTCAACGCCGAAATCGGGGCCTGATATTACTTCCGGTCGACGGGCTCCACAGTGATGCCTGATAAAATCGTGCACCAGTGAATGATCTATTTTTCCGAGTTTTTGATCCATTTCTTACTCCACATCATTTAATCGTATATACAAGGCAAAGAAATCGCCGTACGATTGGTTCCATTGCTGTACGGGAAACCACTTAGGCAGTCCCGTCATCGTCCATTCTATCGTATAATCCCTTCCTTTCAGCGCTTTATGCACGAGTTCCGTTAACGTCTTGGGAGTATAGAATGTCGCCGTGACATAAAAAGGATTCAGCCCGAAAAGCTGTTGTGTCCGGCGGCGGATGAATTTGGGTGTTGTTTTATTCATCATTCCCATCATAATGCCGTATTTCCCAACCCGCGCCGCTTCCCGCAAGACTTTAACGGGATCTTTGTAGTATTCGAATGTCGTGACGAATGCCAATGCGTCGAAACTATGATCTTTGAAAGGCATGAAGTGGGAGTCGGCCATCACGAGGTCTCCGTCAAACAAATGCAGCGCCTGCGACAACATAAACGGCGAGATGTCTCCGCCGGAAGCCTCGATGCCGATTTGTTTCCACCAACGTGTAAAATGCGTGGTGCCGCAACCGAACTCCAGCAATGTTTTCACGCGTTTGTCCTTACCGATAAGCTGTTCCATGATTTTTTTCTGCCATACTTCGGCGCGTTTATAGCGTCCTTCATACCACAATTCGTACGTATCGGTATGCTTCCGGTTGAAAAACCATTCTTCACGGCCTTGCCAGTTTTGCTGTCCCTGACGGACTAAATCGGAGCTTGACTTTTTTTCTATTTCCGTTGAATTCATATTGGTCTATTTATTCATTTATTTTTTCTTTCGGATAGCCAACAAAATGAAGCGAGAAACGAAAAATCGGGCAGGCTTGCATCCCTACGTTGGCATGATCCAAATCAGGTGTCGGGTATCATCTCAGTCCGCTGTGTGCGGGCACCCCGTGCATAGTGTGACACAAAGATACAGGATATTTTTTGATTTGCGGACGGCGGGGATAAAAATAGATGGATTTTATTCCTGAATTTTGCCCGGGGATTGCTCTGGGCAATATTTCCGGGAATAAAAAAACTCAGGCAAGGCGTCGAACGAATACGAAGCCTTCAAAAAAAACCGGGCAAGGCGTCGTACAGATACGAAGCCCTCAAAAAAAACCGGGCAAGGCGTCGTACAGATACGAAGCCCTCAAAAAATTCCGGGCAAGGCGTCGTACAGATACGAAGCCTTCAAAAAAACCCGGGCAAGGCGTCGTACGAATACGAAGCCCTCAAAAAAACCGGGCAACACGTCGTACAGATACGAAGCCTTCAAAAAAAACCGGGCAACGCGTCGTACAGATACGAAACCTTCAAAAAAATTTTCGACAAGGTCTCGGAATTCGAGGACTCCCCCCAAAATTTCCCTTACCATTCAATGGGTTCTTCGCCGTTGGCAATCAAATAGGCATTGGCTTTACTAAAATGCTTATTTCCAAAGAATCCCCGGTGTGCCGATAAAGGCGAAGGATGCGGGGACTTCAGGACAAGATGTCTATTCGTATCGATATTTTCCCCTTTTCGTTGTGCATACGATCCCCAAAGAAGAAAGACCACATGTTCCCGTTCGTTCGCCAAATGACGGATAGCCGCATCTGTAAATTCTTCCCATCCTTTATGCTGATGAGAGCCGGCGCGGTGGGCCTGAACGGTAAGGGTCGCATTCAGAAGAAGAACTCCCTGCCGGCACCATCGTTCTAAATTACCCGAACGGGGAACCGGCACTCCTAAATCGTCCTGTATTTCCTTATAAATATTCACAAGCGAAGGAGGAATCTGTATTCCCTCATTTACCGAAAAGCATAATCCATGCGCCTGGCCGGGTTCGTGATACGGATCTTGCCCTACGATAACGACTTTCACTTTATCGAAAGGGCAGCAATCGAACGCGTTAAAGATCAATTTTGCCGGTGGATAAATAGTACGTGCACGATATTCTTCGCGCACAAAATCGGTCAGCTGTTTAAAATAAGGCTTTTCAAATTCATCTTGCAAGCGCTCTTTCCAACTTTCTTCTATTTTAACATCCATACGAATACCTTTTAATTCAGCCGGCTAAGTTACTTCAAAAAAACGAATTCAAAAAACAGAAAGAATAAAAATAAGGATTCAGATTAAATAAATAGCGTGTTCCCGCGCTTGTTCGCGGATTTCAGACGGCCATAGACTCGATTGTATTTCCCCGATATGCGCTTTTCGAAGATAATACATGCACAAGCGTGACTGTCCGATTCCTCCTCCGATGGATAACGGTAATTCATTATTCATCAATCGACGATGAAAATACAACGACAATCGGTCTTCTTTTCCATGCAACTTCAATTGCCTTTCGAGGGCGATCGGATCGACGCGAACGCCCATCGATGAAAGCTCTACGCTACATTGTAAAACCGGATTCCATACCAATAAATCGCCATTGAGCCCTTTAAAACCGTCTTCATTTGGCGTACTCCAATCGTCATAATCGGGTGCGCGGCCGTCATGCGGAAGGCCATTGGACAGATTCGCGCCGATACCGATAATAAATACCGCCCCGTATTTTTGGGCGACGGCGTCTTCCCGTTGTTTGGCGGTTTTATCGGGATATGCCTGCAACAATTCTTCGGCATAGACGAAATGAATATTCTTGGGCAGTTCCGGCTTTATGAGTGGAAACAATTCATACACCAGATATTCCGTACGGAGCATGGCTGCATAGATGCGTTGAACGATTTGTTTCAAAAAAGCCGCACTCCTGTCCTCCTTTGCGATAACCATTTCCCAATCCCATTGATCGACATACAGCGAATGCAGGTTGTCCAATTCTTCATCGGCGCGTATGGCATTCATATCCGTATAAATACCGTATCCCTCTTCAATATGATAATCAGCCAGCGTTAAACGCTTCCATTTAGCTAAAGAATGCACGATTTCAGCCGTTTTGTCCCCCATATCCTTAATCGGGAAACGTACCGGGCGCTCTATTCCGTTTAAATCATCGTTAATTCCCGTACCGCTCTCAACGAACAAAGGCGCAGTCACACGCCGAAGACGCAACTCCGAAGAAAGGTTTTGCTGGAAAAAATCTTTAATACTTTTTATTCCGAGTTCTGTTTGCTTCAGATTCAATAACGGATGATACCCATCGGGAATATGTAATTTCGACATAATTTATTTCTTTGTTTTTGGAACACAAAGATAATAGTTTTATTCATTTTGTCAAATGAAAGCGCAAATAGATTTCAGAATGTCTCTATTTATCGTGATTGCATTCCATAAAAAGAATAAATAAAGGAAAAAAGGATCATTTAGAAATGTCAATCGATATTGAGATTTCCGATAAGATCGTCTATTGAAAGAATATGGTGGCGATCGAGATAATCCAAAATTCCATCGACGATTTTCGCCGAAGCCGCAGGATCGATAAAATTATAAGTTCCCACCTGGATAGCCGTGGCGCCGGCCAATATAAATTCGATGGCATCTTGCCAATTGCATATACCGCCCATTCCGATAATCGGTATTCCAACGGCATGATATACTTCCCATACCATCCTCAAAGCGATTGGTTTGATGCAAGGGCCCGATAATCCTCCGGTAATCGTGGAAAGCTTCGGGCTGCGCTTTTCCGCGTCGATGGCCATGCCTAAAAAGGTATTCACGAGCGAAACCGAATCGGCGCCTTCCGCCTCCACAGCACGGGCTATTTCGCCGATATTCGTCACGTTAGGCGATAATTTTACAATAAGCGTTTTGGGATAAATCTTGCGTACCGCTTTTACCACCTTCGCCGCAGAGTCGCACGATGTGCCGAAAGCCATTCCGCCTTCTTTCACATTCGGGCACGAGATATTCAGTTCGATAGCCGGAATACGCTCCAAATCGACAAGTCTTTCGGAGCATTTTACATAATCGTCAACCGATGAGCCGGATACATTCACGATAATATTCGTATCATACTGTTTTATTTCCGGGTAAATATGCTGTACAAAATAAGTCACTCCCTTATTTTGCAATCCGACCGCATTAAGCATCCCCGATGCCGTCTCAGCCATTCTGGAATAATTGTTTCCATCTCTGGGTTCGAGGGTCGTCCCTTTCACGAAAATGCCTCCTAAACGAGACAAATCGATAAAATCGATATATTCCGTACCGTATCCGAATGTTCCTGAAGCCGTCATTACCGGATTTTTCAGTTCCAGCCCGCCAATACTGACCTTTAATCTATCCATGTGAGTTCTTTTATGTTAAATACGGGACCTTCGGTACAGGCGCAAACATTTCCTCGGGTTGTTTTTTCAATGCAGCAAAGGCACGCGCCGAACCCGCAAGCCATCAGGTTTTCCAACGAGGCCTCGCATTCGATATCATTTTCGTGGGCATATTTTGCTACGGCGACCATCATCGGCTTGGGGCCGCACGTATAGATAAAATCGTATTTTTCCTCTTGTAAGATGGAATGATGGATAACAAAACCCTTTTCGCCTTGCGTTCCGTCTTCGGTTGTGGTATAAACCGCTCCGTATTTTTTAAAATCGTCCAACTGCAATAAATCTTTTGCCGACCGTCCTCCGAGCAGGAAATTCGGTTTAAACCCGTTATCCGTCGCTTTTTTCCCTAAAAACAATAAGGGAGCGGTTCCAACTCCGCCGCCGATAAGAAGTATTTTAGAAGTGACTTTTGAAGGAAGATGAAATTGATTTCCCAGCGGAAAAATAATATTTATCTTTTCCCCCTCGCTATAATTACATAGATGTTTTGTTCCTTCTCCCACATTTTGGACTAATAACCATAATTGATTGAGGGAAGTATCGACAAAATTAACGGAAATAGGGCGACGCAAAAATGTATGGACAGAGTTTTCTATCCTTATTTGTACAAATTGCCCGGGAGATACGGTATCCGGTAATTTTTCACCTGTAGCAGGAGTTACTTTTAATAAATTATTTTGGTCATTCAGTCGTTCATTCGAGAGAACCACCATATCGAGCATTCTTTTCATTTAAAATAGGAATTCATTGACAAAAACGATGAAATAATACGTTACTCCTGCAAAGGTACGAATAAAAGAAAAATGATGAATCAAGACGCCGATATTTCGGAATTAATTTTTCAATAAAGGGGGTATAAATGTTTCAAATGTATTGTCGTCGTAATAAATGATTATTTGGGTGATTTTTTTAGCACTATTTTGGGAAGGTTCAATGAGCTCATTTTCCTTTATTTGTTCGGTATTTACCGGCCTTTTAAGCGGCTTTTCCTGCGCGAATTCTAATTTAGCTGTATTCTGGATAGGATTTATGGTTCTCTCACTAAATAAATCGGGAGTTTTGGGCATCGATACGGCATTCGTATTGCTTCGGGGAGTTTTGTACATCGGTTCAGTTCCGTTAAGCAACCACTCCGGATTTATATCATTCATATCATTAAGGATTTTAACAACCACATCCAGACTCGGATTATTTCTTCCATTCAAAATATGAGATATTACTGCCCGATTAATTTGCAACCTGTCTGCAAATTGTGCAGGTGTCAGGTTCTCATTTTCCATAATTTGTTTGATTCGATCTTTCATTTAATTCGTATGAACCACTATGTATAAATATTCTGTTATTAATAATCGATACAAATGTAATCAACATTTAGAAACTTACAAAACAAATCCACTATACAATTTTATGGTAAACAAAAGTAATAGCAATCACAAAAGTAACAACAAATGTATTCAGATGATTTATAATCTCAATAAAAAATAATAATTATTTGTTCGTACAATATCTATATTATACTGATATATATGAATATATAGAATATAAAATCATTCATTTTAACTAAAATATATTCATTTAAGGCGTTATGTATGTAAGACTTTGTCCGATGCTTTATATTTTAGATATATAGTATTGATATTTATAGATATAGATAGTATCTAATAATAGAAATCTAAAGGTTAACGCTTTGGATTTACATTTGTATTACCGTGTAAGCAATAGATATTAAATAGTAATTTACTTTTGAGTTGATTGCTATTGATACATTTATTTATATTGGCACTATACTTTTGTAAACAGTCAAATGTTTATTCATCAATTTAAGTTTGTATTTTTATCGATTTGTCGAATTAAAAAAGAATATTTGTGAGTGAGAAAATGGAATTATCGATTTTAGAGATTGGTAGAGTTGCCATTTATATCTCTCTTAATACTGAAACCCCGAGAGAATATAGTAATTGCGACCCGAATATCAGATAACGAAAAATAGAACCTTCTCAGCGAGTTTACATCTGTTATAGATCTCTCATAACCAACTAATTTAAGAACATATTCTGTGTTTCATTTATTCTTCAAATATTTTTTATTTCAAAATGAACCTTTCCTGGCAGACTTCTGTTTAAGATATACTATTCACAAAAGTACATAATACAATTAAAATGATAAGTTCAAATAAAATAGTCTATATTCTCTCTTTTTTGTTACTTGTTTGTTTTCAAAATATGAATGCAAAAAATACACAGAAAACATTTCACGATTTTGTGGTTACGGATATCGATGGAAACAGGTTCGATTTAAAATCGCTGAAAGGAAATAAAGTGATGGTGGTAAATGTTGCTTCGAATTGCGGATTGACACCCCAATATGAGCAATTGCAAGAACTATACAAGAAATATAAAGAGACCGGTTTTGTTATTATTGCTTTTCCGGCCAATAATTTTAAGGAACAGGAGCCCGGAACAAATAAGCAAATTAAAGAGTTTTGTACGGCTAATTACGGGGTAAGTTTTCCTTTAATGGAAAAAATCAGTGTTGCCGGAGAAGATCAGGCTCCCGTATATAAATGGCTGACTCATAAATCTGAAAATGGCAAAATCGATCAGGATGTTATCTGGAATTTTCAGAAGTTCCTTATCGATGAAAACGGCAATTTGGTTGATGTTCTCCTACCCAAAGAGAGCCCGGTAAGCAAAAAAGTAACGGAATGGATTACCGCCGATTAATGCATAATCCGGAAAACAAGCTCCTTGAGTAGTTCTCCGGGTGAGGCGCTTTGATTATCGATACCTTTTGTTTTTGCATCAAACATCCGCAATAAAGAGATGATTTCCATTACTTTTTGTGCAGGATAATTTCGTAGTCCGAGCATATAATCCCGGGCGAAATAAGCAGAACGAATTTGCAAAGCGCTCATAATCGCTTGTTCGCTTTTTTGTGGCAACCAATAACACTCCAACAGATTACTGAAATAATTGAACAAAACGGAGAGGGTTACAATCGTAGGATTATCTTTGGGGTTCTTTCCGAAATAATCGACAATGCGATTGGCCGATAAGACGTTTTTTTGAATAATCGCTTTCAGAAGTTCAAAGTTATTGTATTCTTTGCTTATCCCCACATTTTTCTCTATCAGGTCGGATGTTATGCGTTTGGATTCATCCGGTAAGGATATTTCTAATTTTTGCAGTTCCGGAAGGAGTTTACTAAGATCGTTCCCCACAAAATCGGTCAGCATTTGAGCGGATTTATCATCAATGCCGATATTTTTTTCCCGGAAATAGGAACTGATAAAAGCGGGCACCTGGTTATCATATAATTTTTTTGATTCGAAAACAATGCCGATCCTATCGATATGTTTCACCCAAGCCTTTCGTTTATCCGCCACTCCATGTTTATAGTTGAGTACCAATACGGTTGACAGCATCGGATGTTTGGCGTAAATATCCATTAATTCCAATTTATCGAGTTGTTGCGCTTCCTTTACGATGATCAGTTGATGTTCGGCCATCATCGGAAAACGGCGGGCTGTGGAAATGATATTGTTTATATCGGAGTCGGTACCGTAAAAGACTTGCATATTGAAATCTTTTTCAGTCTCCGTAAGAACGGTTTCCGTTAGTATTTCCGTCAATTTATCAATAAAGTAAGCCTCTTCCCCCATTAAAAGATATATAGGCTTAAAATTGCGCTGAAGTATGTCCTTGCGGATGGAATCGAAAGTCGTTTGAGTAGATGCTGCCATAAATCGGGGAATTACCAGTCGAAACGTAAATGTTTTATAGTGGAACCATTATTAATCAATGTCGTGAGCGATTTGATACCGATCAATACGTGTTCTTTTACGAAGTTTTCAGTAACAAGCTTGTCGCTTTTTTCGGTTTTTACTCCGCTCGAGATCATCGGTTGGTCGGAAACAAGCAGTAAAGCGCCGGTCGAAATGTGATTCGCGAAACCGCAGGTAAACAGGGTCGCTGTTTCCATATCCACCGCCATGACACGAATCTGACGCAGATAGTTTTTAAATTCATCATCGTACTCCCACACCCTGCGGTTGGTGGTGTAAACCGTCCCCGTCCAATAGTCCCGGTTAAAATCGCGGATATTCGACGATAAGGCGCGTAACAAGCTGAAAGCCGGTAAGGATGGCACTTCGGGCGGGAAGTAATCGTTGGAAGTCCCCTCGCCTCTTATTGCCGCAATAGGAAGAATATAGTCTCCCAGACTACCATGTGCTTTAACGCCTCCGCATTTTCCCAAGAAAAGCACGGCTGTAGGCGATACGGCACTTAGCAAATCCATCACTGTGGCTGCATTTGCACTTCCCATCCCGAAATTAACAATCGTGATACCTTGAGCCGACGCATTGGGCATATTGGCATCAACGCCGATAATAGGTACGCTAAAGTGATCGGCAAATATCTCCACATATTTTTGAAAATTCGTAAGTAAAATAAATTTCGTAAACTCCTCCAACGGCCTTTTTGTATACCGGGGAAGCCAATTCTCTACAATTTCTTGTTTTGTTCTCATAAAATTGACGTACTTTTGCTTTATAACGATAACACCTATTTCACGAACAAAGATACAATATGTATGCATTAAATTTGCCTCCTTACGATGCAAAAATCAGAAAATCGGAGACCCGTACGGAGATTTTCGATCCCTTACGGCGTAAATATGTGAGGCTGACACCTGAAGAATGGGTTCGACAGCACTTCGTCCATTATCTGATTTCAGAAAAGAACTATCCCGCATCGCTGATGGCAAATGAAGCAGGCATAAAACTGAATTCTTTATTTCGGAGATGCGATACGGTGGTGTATAATCATCAACTCGAACCGGTCATGATTATCGAATATAAAGAACCCGGAGTAACGCTGTCGCAAGAAGTATTCGATCAGATTGTCCGCTATAATATCGTCTTAAAAGTAGACTATTTGATTGTATCCAACGGACTGAACCATTATTGCGGCCATGTCGATTATACGACACAGACTTTTCACTATCTCTCCGAAATACCGGACTATACCACGTTGTCTAAACGTCAATAGCTTTCGTCTTTTGATGGAAAATCGACCGATTTCACATCTTGTACATACGCTTGAACCGCACGGGTAATATCTTCAAAAAGATTGGCATATTTGCGAAGAAACCGGGGAGAGAACCCTTTATTGATCCCTAACATGTCGTGCATAACGAGTACTTGTCCGTCGACATAGGGCCCGGCGCCAATACCGATAACGGGAATAGTGAGTTTTTCGGCCACTTCCTTTGCTAATTCCGCAGGGATTTTCTCCAGCACAAGAGAGCAACACCCCGCGTCCTGCAAGGCACAGGCATCATCGATCAGCCGTTGGGCTTCATCGGTATCTTTTGCGCGCACGCCATACGTCCCGTATTTGTTGATAGACTGCGGCATGAGTCCCAGATGTCCCATAATCGGAATCCCCGCGCTAAGAATCCGTTTAATCGATTCCAACACTTCTGTACCTCCTTCCAATTTCACACAGTCGGCTTGCGTTTCTTTCATGATTCGGACCGCCGAAGCTACCGCTTCCATGGGGTTTCCCTGATAACTGCCGAAAGGCATATCGACGACGACCAAAGCCCTTTTCACCGCCTTCATCACCGATTGTCCGTGATAGATCATTTGCTCCAATGTGATAGGGAGTGTCGTCGTATTCCCGGCCATTACATTCGAAGCCGAATCACCGACAAGAATGACATCGATACCCGCTTGATCGATAACGCCGGCCATGGAAAAATCATACGCTGTAAGCATGGATATTTTTTCCCCGCGTTGTTTCATTTCGAGTAAGCGGTGGGTAGTTACTTTTCTTTTATCTTCCGTTGGAGCTTTTTTTTCTTCTAGCATTACTGTATTCCCTTTATCTGCCTGCAAAGGTAATTGTTTTTTATCAATAATAAAGGAGAGATAAACAGAAAAAGCCGGACTTTGTAAGCCCGGCTTTTCATATATAGAGGTAATTAAAAAATCACATTAAAACTTATATCCCAGCGTCACAAGTCCTTTCCAAGAGGAGTAATCCAACGAAAACGGGGAACCATCGATGAAAAGTTGATTTTGGTCGTTATACACACTCGGGAAAGAATATAAATCATCCTTTTGAGTGGTATACACCAACGCGACATCGAGGAAGAAGTTCGCATTAAAACGGTACCCTATCCCACCGGTATACAGACTGGTATTACCTTCCATCCGATAAACGGTATTGGTTCCTGAGACAGCAGCATATCCTTTTTCTTTAAAATCGGAATTATACGGATTTTGAATCCATGCATACCCCAGTCGCCCCGAAAATTTTGGAGTGAGACGATATTCGCCCCCGAGCCTTAGGGTTGATGCGGTTTTGAAATCTTCGGATATATATCCATTATCCGGATCATACCATCCATTATCATTAGATGTGGATAATTTCATTTTAGAATAATCGGTGATTTCATAATCCAGACTTGCTATGAATCGATTTCCTAATACCGTTGCAACACTGAAAACCCATTTGTCGGGAGTTGTTAAGTTATAATAGTTTGTTGCCGTACCCGATTGAATGGTTGCCGGTTTGTAATCGGGAACGGGAGCATTAGAAAGCTCATCGGTTGTTTCAGCCGAAAACATATCGGTCAATGAATACCATGTAGATGTATGATATGCCACACCTATCCTAAGCTCATGAATAGGGCGATAAATAGCGCCTACCTTTGCACTGAATCCCGAACCGGTTGTATTCATCCAATTCGTGAGATAATAATGCCCGGCATTCACAAAGTCTTCCCTGTAATCGGAATACAAATTATAAGAAAGACTTGATACGGATAGTGCAAGCCCCAAATTCAACTTATTATTAATAGTGGTTCCTATTGTAAAATCATAATTATCGATATACCCGCTTTCGGTTAAATACAAATCATTTCTTACGGCTTCGTCTGTAAAAGGTATATAAGCATTATTCGTAGACTCTTTAATGAGATATGAATTGTAAGCCAAAACACCTAACCATGGATACGAATCAGCAAAAGGATTATAATCTTCCGTTTTCCATAATTTTTCGGGAGTAGCGAGATGATTGGGATTCTCATCGTTATACTTGTTTACTCTATCTGCAATATAATACAATAGAGAGTTATTAGGGGCACCGACAGCCGATATCTTCCGACTAAATGATTTCTGACGATGGTGCGTAAACCCAAAATTGACAAGTGGTACCGCATCACTTCGTAAAGGAAAATAGCCGACAAAGCCTAAGTTCGATAATGCACGATCGGTTACACTTTCTTTCAGATTCCCAACTTTCGATGTGTTATTTGATAAGTCAAATGTACCCACAATTTCGGAACTGCGATATACGGCAATGCCGGCAGGATTGATGGAGATACCGGTTTGATCGCCTCCCAGCGCACCAAAAGCCCCTCCCATCCCCATGGATCTTGCCGTACCGGAAATGTTTTTGCGGGAAAAATTGTAAGCCTCTATCTCTCCTTGGGCAAACAAACTTCCAGAGATAACGAAGAACAAAAGAAGTGTATAAGTGATTTTATTCATTTTCATTCTACTGTTTATATACTAATAATTATCTGCGGCCACCGCTACTCCTGCTGCTACTGCTTCTTCCGCTACCGCCCCCATATGAGCCGCCCGAACTTCTGCTGCTTGAGCCCGAAGGCGAACTGAATGTGGAAGATGACCGGCTGGAAGAACTGCGACTCGGCGTTGAAAAGGTTGAACTTCTCGAGGACGAGGAAGAACTTCTGTCGGGAGAAGAGTATGTCGAACTCCTCGAAGGAGAACTGCTCCTTGATGGAGACGAAAAAACATCTTGCCTTGAAGAAGAACCGCTTCTCTGATAAGTCGAACTGCTCCTCGACGGAACCGTACTTCTGTTGTTATATTGTCCCTGACGGGTAACCGCATCGTCATAAGAGCGCGAACGTGAAGTGGCAGACCTGTCAACCATACGTCCCGTTCTGGATTCATACGTTCTACCGGAATTGTCGATAATCCGGGTTCTTGAAGTCGTACCCGAATTTCTTCCGTAAGCAGAAGCGCTTCGGGAGGAGCTTCGGGAAGAAACGGCATCCCTTGTGTTTATAGCCGACCGGGAAGAAGAACGCGACGAACCGATATGTCGCCCGGATATGGATGCGGAACTTCGAGGAGAAGCGGTACGGTAAGCGCCCGAACTTCTGGCCGCCCGATTAACAGGCAAGCTGGAGTAATAACCGTCATACCACCCTTGATAGTATCCCCCACCGTAACCGTATCCGCCATAATACCATGGATCGTACCAACTACTGTAATACCACGGCGAATACCATGAAGAGTACCCTCCATAATACCAGGGGCTGTACCACCGGCTATAGGACCAAGGTGAATACCAACCGCCATAATACCACGGATCGTACCATGAATTATACCAGGGATAGTAAGAGTTGAAGCCCCATCCCCATCCTGTACCAAAATACACATTGGTATTACTATATCGATTTCTGTAATAATCGTCATATATGTCATCATTGGCAAATATGATTACTTCGTCGGCACCCGTAATTTTGATACTCGATTCCGGATCGTGGAACCGTATAATCCTATCGGTATATTCATACGGTTGATAAGTAGAATCGTTGCTCAACGTATCTGGCTCCGAAACGTTATCGGCATCTCTACGATTATATTCATCGACATTCCGTCCATTGGCCGTAATTTTCATACCAGACACATCTCCCTGAATAACGACGACTTTCTTCTGAGGAATCGCTTGTTTTTCCTGTTCGGGAACGATTCGTTCCTGCGACGGGTCGGCATATATATCATCCCATTCTTGGGCGAAACCTAAAAAGGGGACTGTCGCCAATATAGCTGCAATAAAAAATTTATTTGCTCTCATAGTTTTCTCCCTATATTTATTTCGTTTAGTTGAATTTTTTGCTTAATCAATACGTAAGACTAAAAATGGATGTTACCGTTTAACCGTGTAAACTATTATTAGCCTGTTTTTTTCGCACAACAGCACAAATATAGCAACAATATTTGTCCTTTTTAATAAGCATGACGGAAAAGTGGGCAAAAATGCTGCGCTGCATTTGGTTAAAAAAACGAAATGCCCCCATATTCCGAAAGAGTCCGTGAAAGATGAAAATGTTATGATTCTAATAATCAAGGACCAATATTCGATACATCGCAACGCTACATTTTACCGGAAGTTTTTTTGCCGGTATCTAAATTAGTCGAATAAGCATCTAGTATCTCTAGCTCTAATCCGTCATAAGCAAGAGAAGCGAAAGAGGGTAATTCCGTCTCGACTTCAGCATGTAGTCCCATATCGTGACTGATATGGGTGAAAAAAGTATGTTTGGCCCCTACTCTTTCAGCTACCCGTATTGCTTGCGCCAGATTTTGATGTGATACGTGCTCTTGTTTCCTCAAAGCGCTTACGACAAGTACTTCCAACTCTTTCAATTTCGAAAACTCCTCATCCGGAATGCTTTTCACATCGGTTAAATAGGCGAAATTATGTATTCTGAATCCCAATATTGGAAGATGGTAATGTAATGCCCGGAGGAGGATAATTGGCGTGTCGCCGATATAAAAAGGAGAAAGCGTATCATCGATGCGATGAATTTTCAAATCGGGCACCCCTTCATATTTATGTTCGGCAAAGCAATAAGGCATACGTTGATAGAGTGCTTCTTCCACCCGCTGTTCCATATACAACTCGATAGACCCAAAGCGAGAAAAAGGTCTTAAGTCGTCGATGCCGCCCACGTGATCGTAATGCTCGTGAGTGAACAACACCCCATCGATTTTTGTAAACGGTAACGGCATCATTTGTTGCCGGAAATCCGGCGTACAATCGATTAAAAAAACCTTTCCATCGACTTCGATTCGTACAGAAGAGCGCAACCGCTTATCTTTTTCATCGGAAGAGCGGCATACGCGACAATTACATCCTATTTGAGGGACACCCGTAGACGTTCCCGTACCTAAAAAACGAACAATCATAATTCATTTCCACAAAAAAAGCCACCCCTATAACAGGGTAGCTTCCATATTGTTTAAAAACCGTCTTTCAATACTGTCTTTCGAGTATCCACAAGTCGTTAAAGGGAACGCCGTACGTTTTTCTTAAATAGTCGGTATTTCCCAATGCGGCATAACGTTGGTGTATTTCGTGACGTTTAGCAACGGCCGAATCCTTGTCGTCGTAGCTAGCTACAATGACGCGGTACATTCCTTGTTCGTTTTGCGCCAAAATCACCGGGTATCCTTCATTTTCCATTCTTGATTTGAGGGATTCGGCGTTTAACTTCACGCTTAAGGAAGCAATTACCACGCTGTATCGTTTAAGACCTGCAGCATCGGTAGCGTATACGGGTTCCACTTTTTCTTTTCTCACCGAAACTTCTACCGGAGGTAGCGGCGCAGCTTCTTTCACCACGGTGGTAGGCTGTGAAGCGGTTTCTTGCAATTCTCTTTCTTTGGCAGCTTCATATACTTGTTTATAAGCGCTTTGTTTAGGCTTGCAAGAAGTGCCTAAGACCAATAGGCCAATGAATGCTAAAGCGAAATAAATTTTTTTCATCTGTGTTGAGTATTTATATGAGTTTGTATCTATTGCTTATTAATTATGCAAAGGTAATAAAGTTAGGCATATAAAGCATCATGCCTGTGTGAAAATAAATTAAATCAGGAAACAAATAAATAAAGTAGCCGATAGTGTACTCTTTTTTATCTTCTTATAGTTAAAAATTATAGTTTAAAAGGTGATTTCTTTACATACACTTTATAATCTTTGATCATTCCCGGCTTGCCCGATTCGGGGCGGGGAAGATACGAAAATCCGCCGATGGCTTTGTCTTCTCCCAGATCGATGACGATTTGATGGGGATGCGGCGGGGCGATCGTAGAGTAACCGGTATGCCAGAAGGTCGATTCCTGCAAGTCGAAGACGTTGGAAGCGATGTTATTGGCATCGTTGGTTTCTTCGCTGTCGGCATACACCACTTTCCAGTGTTGGCGTGAAACAGGTTTTCCGTCTTCGCCCGACAATTCCAGTTCGGCTATGGAGGCGTACGGATCGCCCCCGTGCGTGTTCAGCGATTCCAGACAAAAATAACGGATAACCTGTGTCTTTCCGAATTTGACGTGCTGCCATCCGTTGCCGGCGTCGAACGAGCCGGTGTGAGCGGGATTTTCGGCGCTCAGGTCGAGGTTTTCACCCGTTTTACGGTGCGCATAGGCCGATCCTTTCAGCGAAAGGACATTCAAGATGGGTTCACGCAATCCCTTTAAGCGGGTTTCTTCGGGGCCGCCCAAGTCGAGCACGATGACTTCGTTCCCGCCCTTTTTGAGCCAGCATCCCGGCACATACAAAGCCTGCTGCGGCCCGATATGCCAGTAACGGCCGATGGCTTTTCCGTTGACCCATATCATGCCTTTGCTCCACCGGCTCATATCGAGAAAGGTGTCGCCGGTTTCATCCAATTTAAAGGTACCGCGATAGTAAGCCGGATGGCCCTCGGGATTCGCCTCTTTACGGTAATCCTTGTTTTTCGAAAACGCGTAATCGACCGGGAAGCTGAACACCTCCCACCCTTTTAGCTCAGTGACGCCGTTTTCCGAAATAAGCTCGACTTTTTCGGTGATTCCTTTCCAGTCGTATATCCCCTTGCCGAAGTTCATGCGTCCCATCGCTTCCACAAGAATATCGAGTACATCACCTTCTTTTACGGGCGGCAATACGGCGGTTCCTTCTCCTTTCAACCGGCTGAGCGTGGCGAAGCGCTCACCGTTGAGAAAGACCTGTGTCCAGTCGTGGGCTTCCGTGATGACCAATGTCTCGAGCAACATCGCCCAATCTCTTTCTGTTGAACCAAATGTTGAAGAAAATCCCTTATACGGCTGAATTTCTGTTGTTTCTCGGGTAATCAATTCCTTTGCTACCGCTTTTTGGCCGCTCAGTGCATACGCCGCCGCGAGTCTCCATTTGGCCTGTACAGAAATGTTCCTGGTTTCCCTTAACCGGTTCATTGCGCTCATTTCGGGTTCACCTGCAAGTGCCAGCGTATACAGCCGGTAAGCCTGTTCAAGATCATAATGGTTATTATGCTGTGCCTGATTCCATTGCCTGGCGAATTTTTTCTGCGACTTCAGCCATTCCTTTTTCATCCCGGCGGGCAAGGCGTACCCTTTCTTTTCAGCCTCTAGCATAAAATGTCCGGCATAACTGCTACCCCATGAATTATAATAGTTTTGTCCCGGCCAATACGAGAAAGAACCTTCAGAGAGCTGGAAAGTCCTTACCCT
>ENA-UOOK01000154-UOOK01000154.1-fermentation-metagenome-genome-assembly--contig:-NODE-154-length-82467-cov-16.929816_pt1 | contig 82467 bp, 71 predicted proteins | sample MGYA00245777_ERZ724023 | MGnify/ENA primary metagenome ERZ724023 (study PRJEB28704, sample SAMN03018312) | fermentation metagenome | biome: anthropogenic terrestrial biome; feature: soil; material...
CTCGCATAAAAATTTTATTTCTTACCAGCGTGCTTATTTACAAGGTAAACGGCTCGCTGGCAGTGGTACTTATGACAATTGGACCTTAATATAAATAGTAAATATTATAGAAATACCATGTCAGTTGTTTCAGAGAAGATCACTTTCAGGGCGTAAGGATGCGCAAATGATCACCTACGACATGCAAGAACGTGGAAAGAGCTCTAAATATGAGTACCTTTATCAATGCATTCGGGAAGACATTCGTGCAGGTAGGCTTGTGGCAAGCGAACGCTTGCCTTCGAAGCGCGTGCTCGCACATCATCTTTCAGTCAGCATCAGCACTGTTGAGCAGGCCTACAATCTTCTTGTTTCAGAGGGGTATCTCAGCGTACGTCCTGGCAGTGGATTTTTTGTCTGCACACGGCGCTCAAATGACATCCACGAAAGTCAACGACGCTCTGAGCCAGTTCCAACGCAGCTGCCTAAGCGATATGCTATAAATTTCAAGGAAAATCACTGTGCCATGCGGCTGTTTCCCGCAGAAATCTGGTCGCGCCTCATGCGTCGCACTCTTACGGAACGGACGCCGGAACTTTATCAGACTGTCCCTTACAACGGCCTTCTCTCTTTGCGACGCGCCATTGCCTCATATCTATATGAATTCCGTGGCATAAGCACAAGTCCCGACAACATCGTGATAGGAGCAGGCACTGAATATCTTTACAGTAAGCTCCTGCAGCTCTTTGGGCCTAAAAGCGTAATTGCGATTGGTAAGTATGGCTCAAGAAAACTCGTTGATCTCTCGCGTAGCATGAGCATAGCCTGGTGCTACGTGCCCATCGACGACGAGGGCTTAAGGATTGACAGGCTTTCCCAAAGTCCTGCCAACATTGTGCACGTCTCCCCTGCCAACCATTTCCCAACCGGCATAGTCATGTCGGAGAGCCGGCGCAAGCAACTGCTTGAATGGCTACATGGCATAGCTCGGCGCTATGTGATTGAAGACGATTACGACAGCGAGCTACGCTATAGCGGGCGCGCACTTCCACCATTGGTCACACAAGATGACACAGGCGGGGTTGTATACTTGAACACCTTCTCCAAAACGCTCATCCCTTCAATTCGCATTTCATATATGGTTCTGCCAACAGCGTTAATGGACCTGTATCGTGCACAACTAAGCTTCTATTCATGCTCTGTCTCAAGCTTTGAGCAATATACGCTTGCCCTTTTCATCGAAGGGGGCTATTTCGAGCGCCACATAAATCGGCTTCATCGTTACTTCATCAAGCAACGAAGCCACGTAATGAGCGTACTAGCAAACTCAGAGCTGTCGAAGATCGCAGATATTGCACCAGTAAGTGTAGGAACTCACCTCCTTGTCAGACTCCATACGCGGTTAAGCGATGGAGAGATACAAGAAGAGGCACACGTACGCGATGTGAACTTAAGCATGCTCTCAGACTATTCACTAGAGCCAGACGCATTCAACACGCACTGCGTCGTCATGAATTTTGCAAGCATAGAACCCAGCCAAGTAGAGTCCGTCGTGCATGTGTTGGAGGAGATATTCTCAAAAGACATCAAGACAAAAGAGGCGGCTGACGAGCGCAAAACCCATCAGCTGCCAATGTGAGACGTCTTTCAGGCTGTCAGCAGTCTCTGCGGCATGCGTCTTTACTGAGAAGGTGCCGGATAAAAGCCGCTCGGGACATCGTCGATGTCAATGAAGATGTTTTTCACCTCAGAATAGTTATCCAAGATGGACTTATAGGTCTCACGGCCGATGCCTGACTTTTTGTAGCCGCCGAAAGGAGCTTTCTCAGGCAACTGATTATAGGTATTTACCCACATACGCCCTGTCTCGACGGCACGGGAGACACGAATGGCACGGGACAAATCATGCGTCCACACAGCTCCACCCAAGCCGTATGCCGAGTCATTGGCCATAGCAACGACCTCATCTTCGCTATGAAACTTGAGGACAACTGCTACGGGGCCAAAGATCTCCTCGCGCGACACGCGCATGTCGTTGGTCACATTAACCAGAAGAGTAGGCTCAACATAGGCACCCTTTGCGAGCGTACCTTCCGTCGCACGCTTGCCTCCCACGGCGACCTTTGCACCTTCTTGCTTTCCTATCTCAACATAGCTTAGGATCTTTTTGACCTGCTTCTCATTGATCTGGGAGCCCATCTGGGTGCTCTGCTCCCAGGGCATACCCAGCTTCACCGCCTTGAAGCGGCGTACAGCCTCCTCGATGAACTTGTCATAGATAGTGTCTTGCACAAAGACGCGGCTCCCTGCGCAGCATACTTGCCCCTGGTTGAACAGGATTCCCATCTGCAAGCCGTCCATCGCATGCTCGAAGTCGCAGTCGTCAAAGAAGATGTTCGCTGACTTCCCCCCAAGCTCAAGCGTCGCAGGAATGAGCTTTTTCGCAGCTGCCTCGGCCACGTTGTAGCCGACCTCCGTCGAACCAGTAAAGGCAAGCTTGCGCAGATCAGGATCGTCAAGCAGCGCCTGTCCCGCAGATCGCCCAGAGCCAGTTATAACTTGGAACACGCCAGCCGGGATGATATCTGCGGTCAGGCGCGCCAGCTCGAGGACAGAAAGAGGTGTCGCACTCGAAGGCTTGAAAACCGTGCAGTCACCAGCAGCAAGGACAGGAGCAAGTTTCCACGCGGCCATGGCAAGCGGGAAGTTCCATGGCACAATTTGGCCCACTACACCTATTGGCTCGCGCAAAACAAGGCTAAGATAGCGCTCATCGATAATTGATGCCGAACCTTCGTCGACTTCGATGCAGCTTGCAAAATAACGGAAGTGATCAGCAGACAGCGGCACGTCTACGTTGAGCGTCTCTCGAATAGGCTTGCCGTTGTCAAGACTCTCAACCATAGCTAAGTGCTCTTTGTTTTTATCTATGACATCTGCAATTTTGCGCAGGATTGTCGCACGCTGCTTGTTGGTGGTCTTCTTCCAACTCTTAAACGCCTTCCAAGCCCCCTTGACAGCTGCATCGACATCTTCGGCAGTCGCAGCCGCACAGGTAGAGAGATGCTCACCATTAGCGGGGCAGCTTGTTTCGAAGGTGCTGCCATCCGAGGACGGACGAAACGCGCCGTCGATGTAAAGACCGTAGCTCTCTTGAATTTTTGCCTTATCTGTCATGCCTTTTCCTCCTTTGACGCTCATTAAACGCAGAACACGCATTCGCTTTACGTCAAAGGCTAGGCATGCCAGGTTAATCAAACTAGCATCGGTTTACGATAGCTTTTTCAGGTCAGTAGGCCAGGACCAAAACTTAGACTGTTGCGATACGCAAAATCATCTTCCCATGACTGGCTGATTTTTGGATTACTTCGTCTTGCGCACGGGCTGCGTCTGCAAGCGGAAACTCCTGACCAACCACGGGGGTGACACCTCCGCGCAGCAAGGCTGCTAGGCCACGAAGCTCGCGAGTGAGCTCATCTTTTGTAGAGTTGCCTAAAGTCATGCCCTTAATATCCGCTTCCTTTGTCATTGCGAGACGCGGAGAAAATGTAAGAGAGCCCCTACTTCCCACGATAACGACGCGGCCCTCCTTCGCCAACAGGCTCATATCATGTTCTAGGTTCTTGTCGGCCAAAACCTCAATGATGAGATCAACACCATGGCCTTCAGACGCCTCCATGAGCTTCGCAGCAAGCGCGCTATCGTGATAGTCGAATACACGCTCCGCCCCGAGAGATGCAGCAAGTTTGCAGCCGTCCTCAGATCCGGCCGTTGCGAAAACCTCTGCCCCGACAAGCCGAGCGATCTGTATGGCGAGGGTGCCTACACCGCCGCTTCCCCCTTGTATGAGAATGCGCTCGCCAGCGCGCAACTTACCACGGACAAGCAGCGCATGATACGCCGCCATGCCGGGAGTCCCAAGGCTTGCCCCTTGAGCAAACGAAAGCTCGGACGGCAAGACTTGCACAGCTGACGCGTCACAGGAAACCTTCTCCGCATAGGTGCCGCTGCATTGCCTCGCCGCTACGCCTGCGACGAAAACGCGGTCTCCGACAGAAAGCCCTCCGACCCCATCACCCAAGGCCTCCACCATGCCTGCACCATCATTGCCAGGAATGTATGGCAGCTCTGGCTCACCAAGGGCGTAATGGCCTGCTCGAATGTAGGCATCCACTGGGTTTACCCCCGCCGCAAAAAGACGAACTACAACTTGTCCCGCCCGCGCTTGAGGATCTGGTGCACTCTGATAGCGCAAGACGCTGCTATCTCCAAATTCAGACACCACAATCGCATGCATGACTACCTCCATACAAATTCCGACGATCGTGCCGAAGCTTTGCCATATGACACGGCTCAGCTCATTAGTCGATATACAGTAGCACTAAGCTAGAGCTTCGCAGCCATCATATATTTCGTCGGCGACAATCCGCCAAACACGCCTTCGGCCCACAGCTCACAAACGGCATAGGTGCCGTCCACTGAGATCCTGATAAAGGTGCGACGCGTTGAGTCGAGTTCACGCAATGAAAACTCCAATGTGGTAGGGGATGTCCAACCATAGCATGCAAAAGTTTCTGCGGCAGCCCATGATGGTCGGATGCCTTCTTCCGCCGAATGCGTCGCAAAGGGGAACAACTCCCCAACAAAAGCAGACCCAGTCGTATTTCCAAGCCATCGACCATATCCGGCCTTTACCTTAAAGGCCTGTTTGTCGCGCGTGAGAGTAAGGCATGCGCAAGGGCTTTCAGTGTTGAAAAACTTCAGTTCGACAGTTTCGAAATTGCCGAAATTCCTCAAGCAGTGATGTCGCCCGACAAGACGTCTTTCGCTCACGCCAGCGTGAGCGGCCCCGTCAACTAGAGGCAGGCTGGTCAGATCTATTGTGGGCAGCATGCCATTCATGCCTCTTCCATCATCGAGCACCTCATAGAGAGGATCCATCAAGGCTTTGCTTCCCGACGTCGAACTTGAGCAGGAGACAACGAGGCTATCCTTTGGTCTCACATAGCAAAGTTGCCCAAAAAGCCCAGAACAACGAAAACCGCCGCCAGCGCACATCCAAAATTGATAGCCATACCCATTGCGATCTTCTGTTGACTCAGCAGGATAAAACGGCTGGGTCTGCATCTGCAACCTTGTCGCATCCTCCACCCAAGCAGTAGGGATAACCTCTTTTCCCTTCCAATATCCACCATCTAAAAGGCATTGGCCGAAACGCGCTAGATCAATCGTGGAGAGATGCAGCCCGTAACCACCAACGTTATGGCCGTGACGATCTTCTTCCCACCACCAGCGCTTGATGCCCAAAGGCTCAAAGAGTCTTTGGGACAAGAAAGCTGAAAGCTTTTGACCACTTACGCGCTGCACAAGCATGGACAAGAGATGCGAGCACATAGAGTTATAGAAAAAGACAGTGCCTGGTTTGTGTGCGAACTCTTTTCCTATGACTCCCATAGCCCAGTCATCATCGTTGTGCACATATGGCTCTCTGTCTTGGCCTAACGTCATGGTCAGCAAATGACGGATGCTCACTTCAAGAAAGAGGTGATCGACCACAGCGCCTTTGTACTCTGGAAACCAAGCAATCCAAGGCTCATCGAGACCAAGCTTGCCCTCTTTTTTGAGCATCCCTACAGCAACGGAGGTAAACGACTTGGTCACTGAATAGAGAGGATGCACAAACTCAAGAGAAAAAGGCTTTGCTGTATGTGAAAAAGCAAGGCTTCCCTTTTGCATCACAACGATAGAGCGCGTCTCAATCCCCAGGCTTCGAAGCTTGGCAAGATATGCCCGCCCATGCTCCTCGTCAAATTTCACACTTGTCTCCTCTTTTTGCAGTTAAGTGCATGTTCTCATGAGGGACGCCTCATGCCACAAGCACAAGGCGTCCCTCAATGAAGAGCTTCTTTTTACGAACGCAATGTGCGCGAACGCAACACTACGCGCTTACAGGCTCGCCTTTTACAGGCACTGACTTGCCTTTGGCGCTTACGGGCTCATCTTTGTAGGTCGCATATGTCCAGATGAAGGAGATGACACTAGAAATAGCAATGCCAACGAGCACCCAAAGCACATACGTAGCTCCATTAGCGCCAGAAGGGTCCACGAACCCTGGCAGCGCGCAGAAGGCACCACCTGTGAATTCATACATCTTTGTACCCATCGCGCCAATGAACAGGCCCCCGGGAACAGAGGCAAGGCAGCTAATCACGAAGGGCTTTTTCTTTGGCAGCGTAATACCATACAGGCATGGCTCTGTGATGCCGAAGAAAAACCCTGTAATGAATGCGGGCCAACCAAGCTCCTTCAGCTTTTCATCCTTCGTCTTGAGCAGCATGGCCAAAACAGCAAATACCTGCGCAAATGAGCAGACCATATAAGGAGCCATGATAACGTCATAGCCGTTGCTCGAAATATTAATGAGCATCAGCGTAATTACGCTCCAGTGGAAGCCAAAGATCACAAGGACCTGCCAGAAACCGGTAAGAATGGCTCCACCTAACGCGCCGCCGACGACAGGAATATTGTAAAGAGAGTTGAAAAGCAGACTCAGAAGATTGGTAATAAATGTCGCAATAGGTCCAATGACTAGATATGTCAGCGGGACCATTATTACAAGCGTGCATGTCGGCACAAAGAAGAACTTGATGTACTCAGAGAAATGCGTGCGAAAATACCGCTCGAGTTTAGAGGCCACCCAAACAGCAAGGATAATAGGTATAACCGAGCTCGTATAGCCAGACGTTGGCATGATGACAGGAATGCTAAAGATAGTCGTGAAATAGCTCATGGCAAACGGTGTGCCAGCAAGAACGGTGCCTAGGGCAGTGCCGCTCGTAATGTTCACCATTGTCGGATATGTGAGGGCGATCCCCAAAGTCATGCCAATGAACTCACTCGAGCCGAATTTCTTGGCAGACGTATATCCCAAAATGATAGGCAAGAAGTAGAAGAAGCCATCTCCCGCGGCATACAATACCTGATAGATGCCATCAGTCGCCGAAATCCAACCAAGGAATACGGCAATGGTGAGTACGCCCTTGATCATGCCTGCGGCGCAAAGAACAGCAAGGATCGGCTGTATGATGCCAGAAATGAGGTCAATCAACATGGAGGCAACGTTTCCATGCTTTACCGGTGTTCCATCTTCAGTGACCTCCCCCAAGCCGGCGGCACCAGTTTCTTTGATGACCTCGTCATACACATCCTCAATTACATTGATGCCAACTATGACCTGATATTGGCCGTTCGCATTTACAACCTGAATGACGCCACGCAAAGTCTCAATAGCTTGTGTGTCTGCTTTTGAGTCATCCTTTAGCTTGAAGCGTAGGCGGGTCATGCAATGAGATACGTTTTGAATGTTCGAGCTGCCACCAACAAGATTTACTACCTGTCTGGCTAAGTCTTTATTGGCCAGCTCTTTACTTTCACCCATAATGTGCCCTCTCTTGAAAGGACTAGTTTTACTGGAAAAAACGTTAGTCAATAGCTTTGGACAGCTGCATTAACGGAGTTCTGGCCAGAATTTCTTGTTAGCCTCGATAAGATCGTCAAGCACCTGTTTTGCAACAGAAGCAGATGGCACGGTCTTAGACAGCGTCAAGGCCTGCCAGAGCTCTTGATAGGAATGGTCGATCCATGCAGATACAGCTAATTTTTCCACTGAGACCTGTTGCTCCATCATTCCCTTTTGGAACTGGGGGATACTGCCTTGGCAGATCTTCTCGAATCCGTCACTACCAACGATGCAGGGTATTTCGACCATTGCAGTTGGATCGAAGTTCTCAACAGCACCATGATTTGGAACGATAAGCATAAAACGCTCACGCGTGTTCTCTGCGAGGGCACGGGCAAGATCGACGATGTACTCTGAATGCGCATCGGCCTTTAGACCAAACCCCTGCGATGTGCCTTTTTCGATGATCTGCCTCGCCGTGCCGAAAACTTTTTTCTCTCTTCCCTCACGCACTTCATCTGTTCTTGTGTGATTGGGGTCCGTGTGCGCAACCACATAGTCAGGGAACAGGTAGTACTTCAGATACGTATTAGGGATAGTATTCGGATCGAGCGCATAGACATCCTTCGCCTTTTTGAAGGTTTGAAGCCAGGATTCATCTACAAACGCAAGGTCACTGCCCTCGCCCGCATAGCCATTTTTGGCCATATGGGCCTTGATTGTCGGCATAAGGTCATGACCTTGCTTGTCTTCAATCTTCCACCACCACCCGAAGTGGTTGAGTCCATAGTACCCTACGACAAGGTCCTTGTGATCATGAAGGCCACAAATGCTGGCCATGATATCCATCAAGGCGATAGGCATATCACAGATATTAATAATCTTTGAGTGAGGCCTCAGGCGACGTGTTGCCTCAGCAACTATTGCCGCAGGATTGGAATAGTTGAGCATCCAAGCATTCGGGGAGTACTTCTCCATATAGTCAAGGATTCCTATGACCCCGCCAATTGAACGCAGTCCATAAGCTATGCCGCCAGGGCCACAAGTTTCCTGTCCAAGCACGCCATAGCGAAGCGGAATTTTTTCATCCTTGTCACGCATGTCGTATTTTCCGACACGAATTTGAGCCAAGACGAAATCAATTCCCGAAAAAGCCACCTCTGGGTCCGTCGTATAGCTGAACTCAATTTCAGGAGCATTTTCATGCACATATATTGCGCACGCCTTTGCAATGACCTCTTGACGTTCAGGATCGTTGTCATACAAAGTGATTCTGTTGATAGGAAATTTGCCTCGCCCCTGCAGGAGCATAAGTACGACTCCTGGAGTATAGGTGCTACCCCCACCAGCAATTGTTACTGCATAGCCGCGCTTTGACATGTATACTATACCTTCCCTCTTCCGTTTGTTGAGCCCTATGCTGCTAACGCGTCCGCTAACAGTTTCAACCTGTCTAGACATGCTGGCCATGCCGCCAATATAGCCTGTTTGTCTAGACAGGTTGTACGATCTGAATGAACGGTAGCTTATTTCCGGTGAATGGTAGATGCTCTGCAAAAGAGTTTGAACGTCACAGCCAAATCATATGTGTATAGTTAAGAGGAATATACAAAATTAAAATCCGCCCTCTGTAAAACGGGCATAGAACAAGGGACAGCGCCGTGGGCAAGACTCTCCTTTATGTAGATATCTACAAAAGCCTAAAAAGTGATATTGAATGTGGGACCATTTCCGTAGGAAATTTCCTGCCGTCTGAATCAGAGCTCACACAACGCTTTAGCTGCTCTCGTATGACGGTGAGAAAGGCTATATCGCTTTTAGCCAACGACGGATGGGTCCAATCTATTCGCGGAAGAGGCGTGCGGGTAATCTGGAATGCTCGTGGAAGCGTTAAGAAGGAAAACGTCTTCTCAGTGGAAGGCCTGCCTTCGTTCACGGAGTCAGCACATGCAATTGGCGCCGTTCCTTCCGCCTATGTCTTTTTACTCGATCACGTTGTGTGCACCACGGAGATCGCTGACATGACCGGGTTTCCCGAGGGCACTGACCTGACTCGCGTAGGATTGGTAAGAAGCCTCGACGGCAAGCGTATGGCCATCGACCGACATCATTTTCTGACATCCGAAATCCCAGGAATTGACCGTAAGGTTGCCACCTCTTCCCTTTTTCATTACATCGAGGTGGACTTAGGCATAGACATCGTGGTCAGCGAAAGAGAGATAACCGTAGAGAAGCCTACAGTACAGGATCGCAAGCTTCTCAGTCTTGAGGGGCCGATATACCTAGCTGTCACTCACAGCCGGACATATGATTCCAACGGCGTCGAATTTGAGTATGTCGAAAGCAAATATTTGCCCCAATATTTTCATTTTTTTGATACGGCAACGAGGAATCCGCTGCCTTAGTGCTCTTGAGCTGTTTGCTGTTGTTGTGACAATGCTAACTTGAAGCCCATAGCGCTATGAGCCATCTATTTGCGCGGCGTCTCTCTGCTCAGCAGTAGGAGCACCGCTGAAGTTCAGCTCACCTGTCATACGCTCAGCTGCCGCAAGATTGAAGTTCGATGAAAAGAAGGCCTTTTCTGCCTGTGCGACATGGCAGCAAGCCTTATCATACAAGTCCCAGAAACTCTCTTGGTTCAAAACTCCTGTGAAAGGATTCCTCCACACTTGATGCTGTCGATTGTCAAAATCGGAAACCTTTTCGCGGCGCACGCGATGGGACATTGAGTCGTACAGTGAAAACCCATCTTGCCGAACAAGATGCTCGACTGCGCCAAACAGCCGAATCTTTCCTCCATACGGTGACCAAAAGAGGCGCAAGGCACGTCGATATGCCTTTATCGCGCGGGTATATATGTCCAGCGGCAGTGTACGATTGTAAGTCCAGAGCCCAAGGTAAAAGTAAATCCTGTCGATGGTGGCAAGCGTTGCGTCACTGCCCTCAAGCACACACTTCCAAGGGACAAAGTTCCTTACCGTGTTGCCGGTGCGGGCATAGAGAGCCATCTCATCGAGGTCCCTCTCTATTTCCCTATGCACCAGTGAGCTGCACCTACGATCAAGTCCTTCGACACCAGCATCGCACAGACTGTACTCCCACGAGAAGACAAACGGATGTAGCGTAGAGTCAAGCAGGTAGTGGCACAAAAAGCCTGCGGCATACGCCTCCCCTACATGACGCTCCTCCCGAGGCAGCATTGAAAGCGCATCATGCAATGCGACAAAAAGCTGTGATGGGCACCTATGATGCATTATGTCACCGATATCAGCGTCCTTCTTGTCTCCTAGAGGATCGAGGTGCAGATAGAACAGTGGATCAGGACCTTGATTGCCGAGCATGAACGCATCGTGTTCATCGAAGCTCGCAAAGCCTAACAATGAACAAGCTGTTCCAAGCGTATCAGCGCCAAAGATATCATGTGTAAGAAGCGAAGGCATCTTAACTCCCTTTCCGCTATAGCCGAGCGTAACGCAACCTTTGCAAGCTGCGCTGAAAAACGTTGCATTTACCGGTGGGGATAATGATTTGTTCCGTCACTGTCTTTTGGTAAGACCCCTTCTTGCTGCGCACGGTGAACAGCTGCCTCCATATGGGTAAGCATTGGTGCTCCAGAGGACGCTGCGATCTCCTCTGAGCTCTCGGAACGCTTGCCGAAAAGAGCGCCAAACACAGCTGGCAAAGGGCTTTGAAAGCCGTCTGAAGGAGCAACGTAACCACCGATATCATAACCAGCTGCTTCTAAGCTGAGACTTACAATAGAAGGAGAGATCCCCGCATCAGCTGCAAGCTCAGAAACCGTTTTGTTAGCTGGGAGCTCCGTGAAACCAAGCTCAGCGAGAAATGCTGAAAAATCCTTGTCTTCCCTTGCGAGCTCAGCAGCAGGGCGCGAGAGATCTAATTTTTTCTTTTCATCCAATGCCATGAGGTCCCCTCTCTTTTGGTCACACTATACCCAAGCACGCCCAGATCAGGGCAGAAGCACGATCAACAGAAATTCCGAAAAGACACGATACATTACAACTCGAAAAACATAAGGTTTCGTTTTCGTCAAGCAATTTTCTTAGAGGTTAACACAGGGTTTTAAACTTGGAACACCCTGGGCTGTGACTCAACATCGCAATAGTACAAACGTAGGCTTATTTGTATGGAGACAAGGTCGCTCAGGCCTTTGGCACCGAAACTTGAAGCCAAGCGCGAACAACGGCGCCTATGAGGGGAGGACAGAGAAGCAGCATGGACATACTCACAACCAAACAAGCAGGTAGCTGTCTTTCGTTAGGCAGCTATACCGAGTCTGTCTACACCGAGCTCAAGGAGTTCTTTTCCGACTATGACACCTCGCTAAACCTCGAATCCATAGATTACGAGCGGCTCTATAGCGCTTGCGACATCGGCAGACGCCCTGCCACACAAGCAAATGATGCTCTTTTTGACCTCCTGTATGATCGAGCGAACCCCAACTCAATTCATTCGCTTGCACAGGCCGCATACAATGTGGCTATGTCATTAAGCCCGGAAATCGGCTACGATGCCACAAGCTACGTCAAGCTTGCGTTGTCCAACCTGCAAAAAACAAAGAATCCCTCTACACGCTTACTCAAGCATCGCAGTGCTTGTGACAACCTTCTCTCTTTTTGGGGATCCATCGAAGACTGCACAGCCCCAACAAATGTAAAGGCCCTGATTTTCTTGGGAAAATATGTCAAACGCATTGAGCTTTACGCCCGATTCAAGAAAGGAGACAGAACATTTTCTTCGCCTTTCTTAAAGTTCAATTTTTATTTGCAGAACATATCACCTGAGGGCTCTGCAGCATTGCAGCCAGTACTTTCTCAACTTGCGGAAAGAATCAAAGAGCTCGGCTACAGTGAACAGGCGTCATTTGTCCATGTGCTTGCTCTTTCATGTGCGCCGGCTCAGCTCAGGCCAGCGACTGACGAGCACTTCATCCTTGAGGGGCAGGCATAAGCTCGCCGAAACATTACAAGATTTGACATCGGCTAGCGTCGAAACTCGGGAGGAAGGTCTCCATGGGCAGCCACAATCGCTTCCATCACTTGGGCAGGCGCATTGTCACTCGCAGACCCTATCTTCCATCGTGCGCACCCCAAGGCGGCAGGAGAGCCGTTAGCGACTGTAAAGGAGTTGGGGACGCGACGAAGCATGGTTAGATCGTTGTCTGAATCGCCGAAAAAGGCTACTTCGTCTGAACGGATCCCTATATGGTCCAGCAAAATCTTCGTTGCTTCAGCCTTCGACCAACCATGAGGCAAGACATCAAAGATATGTGGCCCGGGTGCGACATAATCAAATTGGGGAACAACCTGCTTGAGGCGGCGCGCAGCCGCATCTTTGTTTCCTAAAGCATTACCGTAGATCACGTCTACGGTAAAACAAGGCGCCGTAGGTATATCTTCCAGTATGACAGGGGTGGCATTAATGGGCGTTTCTGCCATCACATCGTCGATGTCTTGCCTGCTGGCACCTAAAACGCCGAAGCTCAAGGCACCCTGTGCGTCATGCACATAGAAGAGCAAAAAGCAGTCGCGAAGCGGTACAAGCAGGTCAAGCAGCCGTGCAATGAGGTCCTGGTCGACCGGCTTTTTAAATACGGTCTTTCCTGAGACGCGCACGATTTTGCCATTGGCAAATACGCCGGTGGCATAACACGACGCATCATGGTGGAAGTATGCTGCAAGATCCTCAGGTTCGCGACCAGAGGCTGGACCAAAGAAGATGTTAGCGTCCATGAGAGCGTGCGCGGCTGCTATCGTACGCTTTGAGACCGAGCGCGCACCGAAAGGAACGACAGTCCCATCCATGTCCGTAAGCACCAGCTTGATCATGCAGCTTCTCCTTTCAATCCTTTCAACATCTTATAAGCATAGCTGTTGATCTTCGCATAAGTTAGGATCAGTCCACGCTTTTCAGGCTCTCCACCATGTCAATGCGATCAAGCTTGCGGCGCATAAGAAGCAAGGCACAGGCGGTAAATGCCATCGTCATCATAAAGGCCCATCCATAGCTCGAAGCATGGATCACACGGCCAAACATTACATAATCCACCTCGGCTGTTGTTATCACAAAAGTCTCGAGCCACGTTCCAAACACAAGCCCCAAGACATCACCAAGCAGGGAGATCAGCACTATCTCTCGGAAGACGTATGCATGGATCTCACGCTTGGTAAAACCGAGCACTTTCAGACTGGCAATCTCGCGAACGCGTTCGTCAATGTTGATATTTGTGAGGTTATACAGCACGATGAAGGCAAGGGCTGCGGCTGAAACTGTGAGGACGACGACGATCATATTGACAGCGCTGAGCATCGCGGTGTAGCGCTCGATGGCCTCGCTTTGGAAGATAACCGTGGAGACATGATCGTATGCGTGGAGCTGGTCCCCTATCTCGTCGCGAGCACTGGCGTCATCGGCATTTGTCGTAGCAAGTATCGTTGTGTAGGAAAGAGCTTCATCAGGAAAGGCCTTACCCCAGGCATCAGAGCCCACGTATGCGAGGTTGCCCACATAATTTTCTGTAATGCCGCTGATCGTGAGAGCATGGGCCTCCCCAGTCGCATTGCCAATCGTATCTTGGTCATAGAGCAGCAAGGTGTCCCCTACTTCCAGCCCCAAGAGACTCGCCATCTTCTCTGTCAGTATCACTGATTGCCCATCAAAGCTCAGCTGCTCACCGCTCAAACGAGAGCGCAGCGAAACAAGCCCCGCCATGTCCTTTGCGTTCTGTGGCACTATGACGCTTATGTTCAACGTGCCGCCATAGGTATCAGAGCCTGCTTGGAGATTAAGGGAGGAGACGCGGGCCTCATTGCTCACAACATCTTTATCGGAGAGTTGAGCGGCAAGGCGTGCCGCATCATCAGATGTCGCGTCATCGTCAAGGCCGATCGTGGTGTCATAGTGCACGATAGAACCGAACTGGTTGTGGATAATATCCCATATCGAGTCATGCAATCCGAGTCCCACAAGAAGGAGAGCGGTGCATCCGGCGATGCCAGCCACTGTCATTGCGAGGCGTCTCTTATAGCGAAAAATATTACGAAATGTCACTTTCCATGAGAAGGAGACAGTATGCCAAAGAGGCCCGATGCGCTCGAGCAGGATGCGCTTGCCCGCTTTTGGCGCACGTGGCTGCATGAGAGCCGCAGGCGTCTCGCGCAGGCTTGCCAACACGGCAAACCAAGTTGCAAGAAGCGTCACACCAACCCCTATGCCTCCTGAGGAGAGGGCGATTCCCCTGTCAAGCGGCAGAGGAAAACTGAAGCGGGGAACTGCGTAGATGATGCCATACGCGTTCATCACAATTGCGGGCAAAACTTGCGTAAGAGCCAAGATGCCGACGACAGCACCAATGACCGACGCCAGTCCCGCATAGAGCAAATAGTGCCAAGCAATCCTGCTCGTGCTGTAACCAAGGGCCTTAAACGTACCGATCAGCTCGCGATCGTCATCCACAACACGTGTCATTGTGGTAAGTGCCACAAGTGCTGCGACCAGGAAAAATATCAGCGGGAAGACACGCGCGATGTTGTCCATCCGCTCAGCGTCGCTGTGGAAAAGAGCAGCGCCTTCGCTTTGGCTGCGATCGAGCATATAAATGTCAGGAGACTGCAGATCGTCAATTTGCTCTTGGGCGTCGTCGAGCTCCTGAGACGCTTCTGAAAGCTGCGCCTCAATATCAGCCTTCTGTTGCTCGAATTCAGTGAGGCTCTGCTCGTACGAGGCCTTTGATGAGGCCAGTGTTGCTCGAGACGACGCAAGAGTCGCAGCCGCAGCGTCGAGCTTCTTTTGGCCTGCGGCAAGCTGCGTGTTGACACTTGTTTGCTGTTCAGCCAACTGTTGGCGCGCAGCCGCAAGAGAAGCTTGACCCTCCTGCACTTGCTTGCATCCTTGATCATAGCTGTCAACGGCCTGTTGGACACTTGAGAGCTGAGACGTAAGGCTTTCCTTGCTTGCCTGAAGCTGGGCAAGCTCATCTTTGGCCTGAGTGAGCTCTGTGCTACTCTGAGCAGCCATAAGCTCATTTTTCAAGCTTTCGAGTTCTGCCGCCTGCTCATCTGTGACTGCGCTGCCGAGCGCCTCGAGGCTTTCTATTTCCCTTTGCAGTGAAGTCTCTTTTTGCTGCGCTTGTTCTAGTCTAGCGGTGACTTCGTCTATGCCTGACTGGGCTTGCGCTATGCCATCTTGTAAAGATGACATTTGCGATCTAGCCTCTTCTATCTTGGAAGACTGGACATCAAGGGCAGCAGCAAACTGGTCAAGGGCCTCCTGCTGAGCATCAATTTGATCTTCTGCTTGCTGCAATTGCTGAGCGGCGCTTTCTTCTTCTGCTGCAAGTTCGGCAAGCCCCTCCTGATAGCTAGCTTGTCCCTCGCTGATCTCCTGTTCACCCTCTTCGATCTGCGCTAACGCGGCATCAAGCGATGCTTGAGCATCAGCGAGCTGAGACTCAGCACTTTCTTTTTCTGCCACATACTCACCGAGGCGCTCATTAAGGGATTCTTGGGATTGACGTTTGATGTCCTTGAGACGAGCGGTGGTAAGCGTCTCCTCGCTGTCCTGCAGACGTTGCTTAACCGTATCCACAAGCTCGTTGTAGGCGTCTGACTCGCTCTCCAACTTTGAAGCCCCTGCAACCTTTATGAAGATCTCGGTGTAGGGACAATCGTCAACGAGAGCAGAGGTGGGCACATAGACATATTGCGCAATGCTGCCGGAGCCAAGCGTCGTTGAGCCAAAGCTGCCGGTATAAGGATAGTTTGACGAGCTCACTGTACCGACGACAACCAAATCCATCGAGCGTAGGACGTCATTGAGATCCTCGCTGCCGTACAGCAAAGAGATTGTGTCTCCCAAGCCGACGCCCGCTACGGTAGTGTCAGCGGAGATCACGCACTCGTTTGAGGCCGTAGGCCATCGGCCGTCAGCAAGGACAAGGCGATTGAGGTAGCTTTGGTCTTGGGAGGACACGTCAGTGGCTTTTTCTGTGCCAAGGCTCGTAGCTGTGGAGCTTTCAGCAGTGCCCACATCAAGCGTGCCAATCCGAACGGCAAGCTGCTCCTTCCCAAGTCGTGCCATTGCATCGACCGTAACTGATGGCATGGCATCTTCGACGCCATCGATCTGCAGGACGCGCGTGACATCGTCGTCTGTGAAGCCCATGCTGGAAATCAGACGAAGGTCCCAGAGATCTGTACCGTCATACCATTGGTCTGCCGCCGCGCGCATGTCCGGACCACACATCTTAAGCCCTGCATAAAAGCCACAACCAAGCGCGACGATGCCCATAATGGCCAAAAAGCGCGCAATCGTTCCTTTGATTGAGCGAGTAGTAACAAGAGAGAAGACATCACGGCTAGCCATCGGGCTTACCACTCAAGTGTCAGGGCATCAACAGGATGCTGATTACATTCAATCGAGCTCGCTTTGCCTTCGCGCACATGAACCACACGATCGGCAATCTGCGTAAACGCGGAGTTGTGAGTCACAATCACCACAGTGCGGCCAGTAGTGCGACAGGTGTCTTGGAGGAGCTTGAGAATCTGGTGACCTGTTTGGTAATCAAGGGCCCCCGTCGGTTCATCGCAGAGAAGCAATTTCGGGTTTTTTGCTAAAGCCCGCGCGATTGCGACACGCTGCTGCTCACCACCTGACAGCTGAGCGGGGAAATTATCCATACGCGCAGAAAGGCCAACGTCAGACAGCACCTTTTCCGCAGGGAGCGGATCTGTGCAGATTTGGCTTGCAAGCTCAACGTTCTCAAGGGCGGTAAGGTTTTGCACGAGGTTGTAGAACTGGAACACAAAGCCGATCGAATGACGTCGGTATTGGGTAAGCTGTCGGTCAGTCATTGCGGAGACCTCTTGGCCGTCGAGCGTGATAGTTCCCGAGGTAGCTGAGTCCATGCCACCAAGCATATTGAGCACAGTCGTCTTGCCCGCACCCGAGGGTCCGACTATCACGCAGAGCTCGCCTTGGCCGATCTCAAAGTCCATACCATACACAGCCCTAACCTTTACTGAGCCCATCTGATAGACCTTGCACACATTTTGAAACTCAACGAAGGCCATGCAAACACTCCTTACGAGCTAGTCCCAGCTATCTTTGCTATGACTACCGACAGAGCCGCGACGAGCGTCTTTGTGGCGTTCAATACCTAGGTAGGCCAAAGCAACGCCAACAAGTAGGATGACCACCAAAAGTATTGTCATTGCAAAGCCAGGAAGCGACTCTTGGCTTGAAACAAGCTGATACACAGCAACAATAATTAAAATGATACCCGCTACGGCCTCAACCAATGCAACAATCCCCGTGCCACCTCTTTGGTCTGTCTGCCTTTTGCCAGTCACCTCTACGTCCTTCCATGTACACCTTTGCGGATGCTAGACACTTCCCAGCAAGAAAACCATGTTCACTACTATACCTGTATATTTTGCCTCTACGCCGCGTTCAACATCCGAAACAGAGAGCCTGCAGATTTTTGGCCAGTAAGGAAAATTTGACTGTACCCTCCCGCCGATTAAGTCATATACGCTGATCCAAAAGAAACAACCATAAGGCATAGACGCTGAGAGGGAAGCGCACACGGAGCAGCACATCTGTGAACATAAAAAGGACCCCATGCAGGGGTCCTTGCACCTTCGTGGTGTCGGAGGCGGGACTTGAACCCGCACGACCTTTTAGTCAGTCACTAGCACCTCAAGCTAGCGCGTCTGCCAATTCCGCCACTCCGACATAGCGAAAAAGATCATAACACGTTCATCCCCAATCGCAATGGATAATTTCATTTTCTCGCTTTGGAAATGAAGCGCCGTCGCATCGATCAAAAGCGTAAGTAACTCCCCTCACTGGTGATAGGTAGAGAGAAAGTCTGCGAGCTTGCTCACCGCCTCTTTCAGTGTTTCAATACGAGGAAGATAGACTATGCGGAAATGATCAGGCTGAGGCCAGTTAAATCCGGTACCTTGCACAATAAGAACTTTTTTATCCTGAAGCAAATCGAGGGCGAACTGCTGATCATCGGTGATGTTGAACTTCTTACGATCAAGCTTGGGAAAGATGTAGAAGGCCGCTTTGGGCTTCACGACCGAGACTCCAGGAATCTCTTTCAGAGCATTGTAAACATAGTTACGCTGTTCAAAGACGCGGCCGCCGGGACGCACATAGTCCTTCACTGACTGATGCCCCCAAAGAGCGGTTTGGACAATGGACTGAGCAGGCACGTTAGAGCAAAGACGCATATTAAAAAGCATGTTAAGGCCGAGGATATAGTCTTTTGCAACGCGTTTGTTGCCTGAGAGGACCATCCAGCCAATGCGATAGCCGGCGATCATATGCGACTTAGATAGGCCGGAGTACGTGACGCAGAACAAATCTGGCGCAAGGGAGGCAATTGAGATGTGGTCTCCCTCTCCCTCCATCACCAGCCGGTCATAAATCTCGTCAGAGAAAATAATAAGTTGATGCTCACGTGCTACCTCGACGATTTCCTCGAGCACCTCGCGCGGATAAAGTGCCCCTGTCGGATTGTTGGGATTGATAACCACGATGGCCTTGGTGCGGTCACTGACCTTCTTCTTAATATCATCGATGTCCGGATACCAATTGGCCTGCTCATCGCAAAGATAGTGAACGACTGTGCCACCAGCAAGGGTCGCGCACGCGGTCCACAGCGGATAGTCTGGCGCTGGGATTAAAATCTCGTCCCCGTCATCAAGCAGAGCTGACATCGACAGGTTAATGAGCTCAGAGACGCCATTGCCGGTGTATATATCCTGCATCGAAACATTAGGCAAGCCTTTGATCTGGGAATACTGCATAATGGCCTTGCGTGCAGAGAAGAGCCCGCGTGAGTCTGAATACCCCTCGCACTCTGAGAGCTGGCGGGCCATATCGTGGACAACCTCATCGGGAGTTCTAAAGCCAAACGTAGCTGGGTTGCCGATGTTAAGCTTTAATACGTGCGTCCCCTCATCTTCCATACGACTCGCTTCGTCAACGACAGGTCCGCGCACATCGTATAAGACGTTATCAAGTTTCGATGACTTTTTGAACTCTCTCATGGGAGCGGCCTCCTTTGGCCTTTTTTGTTGAACCAAATCCGTTTTTTGCTCATTGCTCTCTTCTATCTCGCCTATGCCGCTAAGCCAGCTTTCGGACACACCAAGCAGCTCAGACAAGAGAGTCATTGTTGGTTGGCGTGGTACTGTCTTTCCGTTTATATATTGACTTACCTGGCTTTTCCCCAATTTGGTGCCCTGCTGCGCCGCAAGGCGTATGAGATCTACTTGCTTTAGCTTATGAATTGCCATGGCTTCTTCGAGACGCTCTGCAAAACTCGCTTGTCCCATAGGGCCCCCAAGAGTTCAATTATTTGCAAAAGTTCATTTTTTGAGAGTTTAGTGTAGTTTGCTTATATTTACAAGTTCAAAGTTCAATACACACAAGTCATAGATACTTCAACCACAAATGCTCGACTACGAGCTCATCTTCTCCAAGCTTGCTTTTTCAAAGGTCGCGCTGCGTTCCTACAGATACCATGGCCACTGTTTGAGAGCCGACTCTGCAAAAAAAACCTTGCAATCATAGGAGGGGTAAGTGATAATATCCTACGCTGCGTGTGCGACGAAAGTCACACGAGAGCGAGATGGTGGGTGTAGCTCAGTTGGCTAGAGCGCCGGACCGTGGCTCCGGAGGTCGTGGGTTCGAGACCCACTACCCACCCCATAAACTGAATATGGGTCGTTAGCTCAGATGGTAGAGCAGGGGACTCTTAATCCCAAGGTCGAGGGTTCGACCCCCTCACGACCCACCAGAGACTACGAGAGGCCGGAGATAAAAGATCTCTGGCCTCTTCCTTTGTTGACGTGTCATTGCAGAGAAAAACTTAAATAAGCCTCATTTTAAAACTCTGAGGTCTCTTTATGGCAATCATTGAGTTGCAGCATTGAAACATCACCGGGCGTCCTGAGAAACACTGATGAAATTCAATACTTTTATCGTTTTTAAGGAGGCAGATGGTCCAATTTGTTTTGGCCTGAGCTGATAATCTCACCTATGGGGAGGTAGATTTGCATGGCAATGCGCTACGAAGACTATAAGCGCTACCTGAGCCCGGCGCTCGCAAAGACCACGGATCTGGTCATCGAGCGCGGCGAAGGAAGTTACCTTTGGGATGTCAATGGCGAGCGCTACCTTGACTTTGTCCAAGGCATTGCCGTCAATGCCCTAGGTCATAACGATCCCCATGTTCGCGCGGCCATCCACGATCAGGTAGACAAGCTGATAAATGGCAGCTTCAACATGGTGAACTTTCCAACCACCTTGATACTCGCCCAACGGCTCGCTCAAATTGCCCCAGGCTCACTTGGCTGTACCTTCTTCTCAAATGGCGGAGCCGAGGCTACTGATGGCGCCCTCAAGCTCGCTCGTGCCTATACGGGGCGGCCATGCATCATTGCCTTCAGGGGCTCTTTCCATGGGCGTACCCTCGGGGCTACCGCCGTCACAGGCTCTGCTGCCAAATATCGGCATTCCTATCAGCCCCTTGTTCCAGGCATCTATTTTGCCACCTACCCCCAATCGGATTTGTGCCCTCAAGGCTACGATGAGCGGCAGCGCACAGAGTTTTGCCTTAATGATCTGCAGCAACTCTTTGATTACCTTGTGAGTCCTGATGAAGTTGCAGCAATCATTATGGAGCCTGTTCAAGGTGAGGGAGGCTACTTTGTACCTCCGACAGCCTTCGTTAAGGCTATCCGAAAGATCTGTGATGAGCATGGGATTCTTTTGATTTTTGATGAGATCCAAAGTGGTTATGGCCGCACAGGTAAAATGTGGGCTGGACAGAATTTTGGCGTGACGCCAGACATCATGACGCTGGGAAAGGCCATTGCCGGCGGCCTGCCAATGAGCGCTGTGGTGTCCACAGAAGAAATCATGCAGAGGTGGCATCCCGGCATGCACGGCGGCACCTTCGGGGGAAACCCTGTGGCCGCTGCCGCAGCCCTCGCGGTGCTTGATCAGTTCAAAGAGCAAGACATCCTTGCCAATGTAGGCAAGCAAGGTGACTATCTTGGCAAAAAGCTTACGCAACTGCAAGAGAAGCACCCTGTCGTAGGACAAGCGCGTGGCATCGGGCTCATGCGCGCAGTTTCCTTTACCCATGAGGATGAGACACCTGCTCCGGAGATCTGGAACAAGGTCAAAGCGCAGTGTCTGAAAAATCACATGATTACGTTGAACTGTGGTGTGCATGGCAACGGCATGCGCTTCGCCACCTGCCTCAATGTTACACCAGACATCATTGACGAGGGCATTGGAATCCTTGACAGGTCTATGAGCGAACTGGGCTATTAGCTAGGCGGGCTTTCGGGCTTTAGGAGTGCCTGCAGAAGGGGGCTTCCATGCATCGAATAGGATTTCTCAAGAGCGCGCTGCCGCTCGACGGCGAGCGGGCGCTCCTCAGTGCACGGGGTGTCGATGACGTGGAGCTCTTTGACGTGCCAGCAGACCAAGACCGAGTGCCGCTTTCAGGTGCGCTCACAGATGCTGACGGGCTCGTGATCGAGTGGGGTGAGGCTCCTGCAAGCCTGTTTCAGGAAAACCCTCAGCTCAAATGTGTTTCTGATATGTATATAGGCTATGACAACATTGACGTAGAGGCTGCCACAGAAAATGGGACATGGGTTACAAACGTGCCAGGCTATTGTTCTTATGATGTGGCTTTGCATACGTTGGGGCTGATTGTCGACCTTTATCGCAAGATCAGCTTCCGTGATCGCCTTGTGCGCTCTGGCAAATGGGATGACACGGCAGGATATCCCGTTTGGCGCCCAAGCGGACAGATCGCAGGCCTTATTTACTTTGGCAGCATTGCCAAAGAGCTTGTGCCAATGCTACAGGGGATCGGCATGAAGGTGCTCGTCTATGCGCCCACAAAGACAAAGGAATATCTTGCAAGGTGGGGCTGCGAGAAGGCAGAGACGGTCGATGGGCTCTTTTCAGCTTCCGATGTCGTCAGCCTGCACTGCCCTCTTACTCCTGAAACGACGAACATCGTGAACTCCAAGACGTTGGCTTTGATGAAACCAAGCGCCTTTTTGGTAAACACTGCTCGCGGAGGCTGTGTGAATGAAGATGCCCTTGCGGCAGCGCTTCACAGCGGAACAATTCAGGCCGCGGCGGTAGATGTTTTGCGCGATGAGACAAAGCTTAGCTCTGCGCTTATTGGACTTTCCAACTGCACGATAACGCCCCATGCGGCGTACCTTTCAATGAATTCCTATCAGGAACTGCGAAAACGCGCTTTTCTTAACTGCCTAGCGGCTGTTATGGGAGAAGTGCCCGCTGATCCTGTGAATGACCCGCGCGCCGTGTTCTGAGCTTGACTGATATTCGCCTTCTGCAGGGTAATCCTTATGCAGGCTTCTTCCAAAGACTTAGCAAGACGGTCACCCCTACACCATCGAGGGCCAGCGTAGACAAGACGGTCGCATTATTGCTGGTGCGCAAGTCTTCTTCAATATGACTTTTTGTTGAAACAGGCAGGTAGCAGACTTGTTATCGTTAGTAAAAGAACAGGCTGGAGGCAGGCATGGCCGAGGGCATTGATTCGCTCATGTACGAGTTCGGAGCGGGCAAGTCCGCAATTCGCGAGCTGTTTGAAAAGAGCATGGAGTTCGTGCAGCAAGGAGTGACGACCGACATATGGGACTTCTCGATAGGCAACCCGACTGTCCCTGCTCCCCCAGAAGTCAGTGAAGCAATAGAAAAAGTACTCGCCAGCTGCAGCTCCTTTGAGCTACATGGCTATACGGAAAACAATGGGCGACTTGCCACGCGCGAGGCCATCGCTCGTGATCTCAATAAGCGCTTCGGCCACGGTAGCCACCGCTACGGGGCAGGAGATCTCATGCTAACCGCAGGAGCAGCCGGAGCAATCTCAGCCACAATTGCTGCCCTTACCTTACCAGGAGAGAGCGCGATCGTACTCACGCCCTATTTTCCTGAGTATCGCATGTACATTCAAGCTTGGCACTGCCATTGCGTCGAGGTGCCAACGACACCGAAGACCTTTCAGCCCAATATCAACGCGATCGAAGCCGCCATCGAGCCGACGACGCGCATGGTAATCATCAACACACCCAATAACCCAACCGGTACTATCTACAGGCCTGAGGTTTTGGAACAGCTTGCTGATATGCTGCGTCAGAAAGAAAAAGACCTTGGGCGCGTGATTTACTTACTTTCTGACGAACCGTACCGTGAGATTGTCTACGACGGCCATGTGAACCCTTGGGTGCCGGATTATTATGAGGATACTGTTGTCTGCTATAGCTACTCCAAGTCCTTGTCGCTGCCAGGAGAACGCGCTGGCTATGTGCTTGTTCCTCCAAGCCTAACTAACCATGACCACGCCTATGAGGCCTTGCTGGGGTCACAGCGCGCGATCAATACAATTCAAAACAGCCTTATGCAGCGCGTTTTGGAGCTATGCGCAGGAGTCGCTGCTCCAATAAAGGAATATCAACGCAAGCGGCGCATCATCTATCGTGGGCTCAGTGACATTGGCTATGACGTGGTACGACCAGATGGGGCCTTCTACCTTTGGATACGCTGTCTTGAAGAAGATGAGCGAGCCTTCTCGGAAAAGGCTTTCGAACATGGGCTGCTGCTCGTACCCTCAGACGACTTCGGCTGTGACTCCTACGTGCGACTCTCCTACTGCTGCGATGACGATACCTTGTCAGGGTCTTTACCCGCCTTTCAAAAACTTTGGGACGACTATGGCAGCTATCTCTGGTGAGTAATGAAAAGGCGCATAAAGCAAAATGTGCTCGCTATTAATAGCAACGATCAAATTTGACGAGGAAATCCTTTAGGGAATAAAGCGCCAATGAGGCCGCATTGGCTCAAGGCGGCACTCTGACCCGTCTTCTGCCGGCTTAAACCGCCCGTCAGCCCGATCCTTAGAATGTATTCAGCAAAAAAGGTGTTATATAGCGTCCAGCGCATGGCGCACAGCTTATGCGCTCTGCGGCAAACACTTGCCCTCTCCTTGGTATGAGGTTGTGGGGTTGTATCATAACGTCCGGAGAGGGCCGTAAAGGGAGAAGAGCGCCATTGACGTCCGCCGAGGAAGATGACGCTCTTACTTATGCAGCGTACCCATGAAACTTTGCCTAAGTGTTTCGAGTATCGAACAGTATCGCTATGAAACGGTAAGGGATAGGCAAAGGCGCGGCTTGCTCTACCTTGGCTGATGCGACGCGCAAGCCTTCACAAGGTTTGGCGAAAGACCAGCAGGCAATGATAGAACAAACGGGCAGTCACTGCGTTTAACCACTATTGCCCTTCCTCTTCCGATGGATGTGCCTATGTCGGGTGCCACACATCACAAGTAGCATGACAGCTGACAGCGAGATCCACTCGGCAACCCTCCAATACCATGGCTCGACGAAGCGAACTTGTATGGTGCCAGCATAGTCTGCGGGAATGATGACGCGCACGGCAAAGTTGCCAGCCGCACCTGCTGATGTCGTTTGAAGCGCCTCGCCCGTAAGCGCATCAGTTGCCACGTAGCCCTTGTACCAAAGCAAAGGCAGGCTTATGAAGCCCTCTTGATCGATTGTGTTATCCACCTCGACGCTCATGTTGAGGTAGCTCTTATCAACGCGCTCAATCTCGACGCCAACGCTTGACCATGTCTTCAGGTTGACGATTGCGCTTTTGTTTGCCTCATTCACCTCTCCTGGAAGATACTCTCCATTGCCAATGACGCCATAGGCGCTGGTCCCCATATAATAAGAAAGGTCCTCATCTGAGAAGGGCACTGAGGACTTGACTTGCAGAGCCATGAAAACTGCTGCGACCAAGCAGGTAAGGCCTCCCATCGCCACTGCGATGAGCTTTGCGCTGCGAAGGCGACCTGTCTTGGCCAGGTGCAAAAGCACGCCGCAGCTCGCGATTACCAGCAAAAGCGAGGCAATGCCCAAAAAACGCCAAGGAAATTGGATATTCGCAACGAGGGATGCATAAGAGCCAAGATTGCGTTGAAGAAAATTCCATGGGAACGCGCAAGTAGACATAAAAGCAGCAAGCAGCCCTAGAATAAGAGCCACCACCCACGGCTCGCCTGCAACGTCTTTCTTCTCACGGAAAAGGACTGTCAGTCCGACAAATCCCCCGATGACAAGAGCATAACCAAGACCAATGGGCATGTCTGTCTGAAAGCCAAACGAAAAAATCGACAACGAGGAACTATTTGTAGGTATAAGTGTTATGAGCTCAACCGGGTTGACGCCGTCTCCGCCAATCCACCACGTCTTGCGAGAGGGATCTGTGATTGAAAAGGACCCTTGTAAATAGTCGAGCAGCGGGACGAGAAAATACAGGTCAAGCAGCACGACAAGCACAGCTACCTTAAGCCAGCAAACAAGCACGCCTTTTGTGAATGTCTTGCGCCAGAAGAAGAGCATGACGAAAAGACAGAAAAGTCCTGTCATCTCGATACTGAGAAGATGTGACTGCGCAATGCCCACAAAGCCTGCAGCCAAAGGGAGCCATGCCCGCCTCCGACTGTCCTCAGATACGTCGGGCGCATAGAGCCTCCACATGCCGAGAGCGACAAGCGGCAAGAAGACAAGGGCAAGATGCTCGCCAACAGTAGACCGCAGATACACATCCATCAGCCGATAAAATCCTGCCGTATATAGCAACGATCCTAGCAACCCTAAGCGCTTGCTGCCAAACATGCGCTTGAAGCTGCCATATGACAGCAAGCAGCAGGCAACGTTGATCGCAACTAGCATGATGTTCCAAGTACTGCCAACGCTTAGTCCCGCAAGCGCAAGAAACGCTGGGAAATACAAGAAGAGATCAGGGTAGAACACACCGTTGGCATAGCCGGCGCCGTTGAGCTGAGGTGGCTCGATCTTGACCGGGAACTGGCCTGATAGGAGTCCTTCTTTTATACCTTCGATGCGTGCCAGATGATAGATGAGATCTTGCTCACCTGTGCACCATGGCCATGCGCTGAATGCAGGCAAAGACACAAAGGAGATGATCAATGCCAAGCCCAAAGCGATGCCTTGCGGGGTCCCTAAAAATTGATACAACCAAGAAAAGCCCCTATAAGCACGAGATACTTTATAGGAGCTCTGTACGCTCTTGTCTTCCTTCCCATGACCTACGGTGCAGAAGATCACCCTTGCTTTGAACGCGCGCCTCACCGCTCCTCCCTGACGATATAAGGAGGGCGAGCCTGTGCTTCCGTGTAAGTCTGCACTACATAGAGGCCGACAATGCCAGAGCAAAGCAGCTGCAGCCCAGCAAACAACATGATGATCAGCACGCCAAACAAAATCCTGTGCAGGGCGATGCCTGTGGCTAAGCTGTAAATTCCCATTACAATTAAGAGAAGAAGGGAAAACGCAACCATGCAAAAGCCAAAGCTCACCATCATCCTCACGGGAGCCGATGAAAAGGATGCAATTCCCTCGAACGCATATGAGACGAGAGAGCGAAAACGCCATTTGGACTTCCCATGCTCACGTTTCACATTTTTAAAGCCAACCCATCGCGTGTCGAAGCCAACCCATGCAAAGATCCCCTTTGAAAAGCGAACGCGCTCGGAAACCGACACTACCGCGTCAAGCATACGTCGGTCCATAATGCAAAAATCACGTGCTCCCTCAACTATCTTCACATCACAGAGATGATTGGACAGCTTGTAAAACATGCGCGCGCAAAAGCTCCTGACGCAGCCCTCCCCATCCCTGCTGGAGCGAAATGCGGCGACCCTGTCGCAGCCGGTCTCTTGTATGATGCGTATCATCTTAGGAATGAGCTCTGGAGGGTCCTGAAGGTCGACGTCTATGACGCCAACGTAAGTCGAGCTCCCTTTCGCGGCATTGCGCAAGCCTGCATACATCGCAGTCTCTTTGCCAAAATTGCGGGAAAAGGAGATATAGTGCACAAGCGGGTCCTTGTCGGCTAAGTTGCGCATGATGTCAAGCGAGGCATCCTTTGAGCCATCATCTACAAAGATGAGCGAAAGCTCGCAGGGCAGCTGCCTTCGCACGTTGACGATGGTTTGGTAAAACAAAGTGATAGACTCCTGCTCGTTATAGCAAGGCACGACAAGTAAAAGTGACTCATCATTAACTGCCGCCGCTGAAGATGACGCTTGCACGTTTGCAGCAGGATTCAAAGATGACTCCATATACATTCCCATCCCGCAATCATTTTTTTATTGATGAGAAAAGTATACAGTTGAATTTTTGACAAACGACGAGGCGCAACTGTCTCACAAAGCTGCATCCCAGCTAAAATTTTAAGGCTCTTCTCTTCGTTTTCCTCCCACAAACAGCCGCCAATGGCGCACCCTCATCCCTGCAAAAGCGCAACCACATCACGCAGGGTAATGTCTCGCCCGACATTGCCAGGAAAGATAACGTAGGGCATCGTGGGAAAGCGGCTTTCTGGCCCCGTCTGCCAGACAGGAATACCAGGTGCTACCTGTCCCATTACAATTGCGCGCCGCACGCCGAGGGCCTTTTTTCCAATGTCGCTCGATGTTATTCCTCCCTTGGCGACAACATAGGCGGGTGCCATCTTGAGCTGACCGACGAGTCGCCAAACGCCGTCTCCGATTTTAACGCTGCGACGTAGTGCGTCTTCTTTTGAGTCTCCTGGAAGGGAGAGCTCGGTGCGCTCGGTATAGCAGACGGCGGTCTTACCCAAATCAATTATGCGCTCCTCCGCATCTACGCAACGTGCCACCTCTGCGTAGAATGTGTCGTCACCTTCAAGTACGGCGCTTGAGCGAAAGGCAACAGGCACGGTGAAGCTCAGCTTCAGAAGCATCTGCAATTGCCTGGTGGTCTTCTGAGTATGGCTGCCGACCACCACGACACCGCCCTTTTCCGTTTGTTGGGAAATCATGTCCCCGCGAGAGAGAAGCGACTTGTCGCTGATGCCGCCGACCACTTTCACAAAGCCGGCTGCCGTACGAAAGAGAAACGTCTTGCCGGCAGCCATGGCACGATAAAGCGCTATGCAAAAGACCTTTACATCACAGTAGTCGATGGCGTTGACGCAGACTTTGTTGAAGCCGTTCACGCCCATAAGCTGCTCATATATCGCATCAACATTCATAGCGCGCAGGTCATCGAGAGAGATGCAGACGACATGGGAGGCCTTATAGGCTCCCCGTGTCTTCTCTTCGATATAGGAGGGAATGGCCGAGTGCGTATACCCAAAGCTCGCATCGTGGGCAAATTCCGTTTGAGCTGCAGGCACTAGAGTGTTGCCGTTTTGAACATAGTGCACGTTGCTGATCGTATATCGTCCTCCCTCTTTGAAGAAGGGCAGGAGCACCTCGCCGTCGACCGTCGTTCCCGCTCGAGCCATGCCCTGGCGCAGCAGCTCAGTCTCAAGGGGATAATGCCCCCGCAAGGTGGAGTCGCTCCGGGAGATGTAGAGATAGCGCTTTCCTGTCTTTTGTGCAGCGTACGCCACGGCGCTCATTATTTCGTGATGTGCGCGAGTGGTTTCGTCTGCTGTCATGGAGCGACTGTTGGTGAGGATGTAGAAAAGCCGTGACGGCTCACGAAATGCCTGAAGCATGGCTTCGTCGCTCCATGTAGTGTAGACGCTCACGTCATGGACGGTTTGCACCCCCGTAGGATCGTCATCGAGCACGACGAATTTGATGTCACTCTTTGCGATTTCTTGATTGAGCAACCTATCAATCGCAGGCTCATCCGGCTGTGGATAGCTTTTGAGCACTGATGCGTCTAGAAGCTTTTCTTCGTCTGACATGACTGAGACCCCCTACTCGTTGGAAGCATGCGCTTGAGGAGATGAGACCTCGACTCCGGCCAAGGCCTCAAAGTATTGCACGATGCCTGAATGGTCGTCGTTCATATGCCCTGAGACTTTGAGCGCTTGCATGATCTCGAAGAGCTGTGCGCTCATGGGTACCGGCACATCGATGGCATGGGCTGTGTCAATGACGTTTTTGATGTCTTTGCGATTGATCGCTATCTTGCCACCTGGCTTGAAGTTACGCGCGCACATCATCGGGGCCTTGGCGTCAAGCACTGCGCTACCTGCGAGACCACTACGTATGGCCTGATAAACCTTCATCGGGTCGACGCCAGCCTTGGTCGCCAACACGAGGGCCTCACTGACTGCGGCAATCGTTAGGTTGACAATGATCTGGTTGGCAAGCTTCGTCACGCTTCCTGATCCCACAGGGCCTATCAAGGTTGCGCTGGAACCTACAACGTCAAAAATGGGCTTCAGTGCACCAAAGTCGTCTTGAGACCCACCACACATAATGGCCAAGGTACCCGCCACAGCACCGGGCTCTCCCCCGCTTACAGGAGCATCCATGAAGCCAACGCCCTTTTCTGCAAGACGCCTCTGGCATTCTTTGCTTTGATTCGGTGTGACGCTGGAGAAGTCGCACACGCGTTTGCCAGCGCTCAGCGCCGAAGCAACGCCATTTTGTGCAAACAAGACGTCCTGGACGATGTCTCCATTTGGCAATATGAGAAGCACCACATCGCAGCTTGATCCAATCTCCTTATAACTGGCAGCAGTTGCGCCAAGCTTAATGAGATCATCAACAGCAGACTGATTGATGTCGTTAACGACTAGATCGGTGCCGGCGGCAAGTAAATTCTTTGCCATGGGGCGCCCCATAATGCCAAGCCCAATGAATCCGACTTTCATGGCTCCTTCTTCCCTTAGCTGATTTAGCTGCACATGCTATCCGGTATTCCGGTATACCACTTTGTACTATTATGATATTTTGGCAGGATGATGAAGCTTGCGCCATCATGAAATTTCGACATTCCCACACAAGGGGCCTCATGCAAAAAAGGGGACGGCATGCCTTCGACGACAAATCTCAGACAGCTAGCGTATGACCAGATACGGCAGCGCATAGGGAGCCGCAATCTTAAGGAGGGCATTGTTTATTCAGAACACAAGCTCAGTGCCGACATTGGTGTATCTCGCACGCCGCTGCATGCTGCGCTGCAACAGCTCGAGTCCGAGGGCTACATTGACATCCTCCCAAGCCGAGGGTTCTCTTTGCACGAGATGACATCAGCAGACGTCACTGAGACATTTCAGATGCGCGCGGCGATCGAGCTGTATTGCGCTTTGGCCCTTTCTCACGACACACAGGCCCATGACAGTAAAGCGTTGTCGACAATCAAGAGCCTTACAAAGAAAACTGAAGAGCTCATGGGCCTCTTCGCTGCGATCAAGAAGGGAGAGAATCGCATCAAGGAATTTGTTGACTGCGACTACGACTTTCACAGCGCGATTGTCACCTATGTCGACAACAGCAGCTTTGATACGCTGTTTGCCGCCCACAAGCATAAGATCGAAGGGCTGGCACGAGGATCTTTAACGCATCCGGGCCGCTTGGCGCAAACAGTGCAGCAGCACAGGTCGATCCTTACCGCCATTGAGGCAAATGACAAGTTGGCGCTGTTCGACGCACTGCAAGCACATGTCGAGAGTGCGCAGCTGCTCAACCTTCAAGACGTACGATGAAGCACGCGAGAAAAGCCGGTGCCAAAGACGCAGCCAACTCACACAGCGCCGCTGTGACGATATTGCTCTTTCATCTTTGTACTTTAGTGTGATAAAGTGCTTGCTGTATTTGTCTTATCAAGGGATGTGGGGAAAGCATGAAGCAAGACGGGAAAGCATATATCTTGGCATTCGATCGCAGGAAGTTTCTCAAGGGCGGTATGGTTGCGCTTGGGACGGCAGCACTCGCAGGGCTTGCAGGCTGCGGCGCTTCATCGACGTCGGGGGCCTCAGGCGCGACGTCTGGCTCTGCTTCCGGTTCCGCCTCTTCATCTACAGGCATCGCTGGCTTCGATGGCAATTTCATTGTCGGCTTCGACCAAGAGTTTCCACCTTATGGCTATGTCGGCGACGACGGCAGCTACACGGGCTTCGACCTCGATTTGGCCCAAGCCGTCTGCGACAAGGAGGGCTGGACATATACGCCTTCTCCAATCTCGTGGGACGCAAAGGATGCCCTTTTGAACTCAGGGCAGATCACCTGCATCTGGAACGGCTTTACCATTGAGGGGCGCGAAAACGACTATGCCTTTACTGATGCATACATGGAAAACCGCCAGGTCATCGTTGTGAAAGCCAGCTCTGATATCACGAGCCTCAACGACCTCGCAGGAAAAAATGTCATCACGCAGACCGACTCAGCCGCCCTTGAGCTCCTCTCCTCCGGCGGAGCGCAGGCAGGCCTCGGCGCCAGCTTTGCCAAGCTCGACACCATAGACAACTACAACACGGCCTTCATGGACCTCGAGCAGGGGACCTACGATGCCGTCGCTATCGACTACCCTGTAGCGGTCTACAATATCGGTGACAAGGCCAATGAGTTCAAGATCCTCGACGAGGCACTGAATTCTGAGCACTTTGGCGTCGGATTCGCTAAGACTGACGAGGGAGAGGCCTTGGCCAAGCAGGTCGAGAAGAACCTACAAGCTCTTGACGCAGATGGCACCGTTAAACAACTCTGTGACAAATACGCTGATCAAGGCGTCTCCTATGATCTGTGGTGCCTGCCAAAGGCATAGGCGGCAAGTGGCGCTGTCGGCAACGCCCAAGCTAACGTGGGAGGATATGTGAGTCCATCTACAATGTTCAGCATGCTCATCTCCGGTTATGGGGTGAGCCTTCAGATATTTTTCTTGACCTTGGTCGGTGCCGTACCCCTGGGTGCCCTTGTCGCACTTGGCCGGCTTTCACACGTGAAGCCGCTTGCATGGCTTATGGCGGTCTATATCTCGCTGATGAGGGGCACACCTTTGATGCTGCAGATGTTCGCCGTGTTTTTCGCCCCTTATTATGTCTTTGGCATTCAAACCGGCCCATCTTATATGATGGTCGCGGTAATGATCGCCTTCATCGTCAATTACGCGGCCTACTTTGCAGAGATCTACCGTTCAGGCATACAATCAATGCCAAAGGGTCAGTATGAGGCTGCCGAGGTGCTGGGCTACTCGCATGCGCAAACGTTTTTCCGCATCATCTTCCCCCAAGTCATTAAGCACATCTTGCCAGCCATGGGCAACGAGATAGTGACTCTTGTCAAAGACACCTCACTTGCCTTTTCCATAGGTGTCGCAGAGATGTTCACGACTGGGCGCGCCCTTGTCGCAAGTCAGCGAACGATGCTTCCTTTCGTGATCGCCGCAGGCATCTACTGGGTGACGTGTCTTCTCATTGAGTGGGTCCTCAGGCGTGGAGAGAAAAAGCTCTCCTACTATCACGACTAGACGCGAGAGGTCAAAGAAGATGTCCAAGCTAGGTAAGAAAATGCGTGCCATTCCGACGCCAGATGTGAGCTTCAGCTCTGTCGTGGGGTTGCCAGCCGTCTTTCTGAGCGGCGCGCGCAAGGCATTCGGCGAAAAAGAGGTCCTCCACGATGTGTCTCTCAGCATAGCCCGAGGAGAGATCCTTTCCATCATAGGTCCTTCTGGGGCAGGCAAGTCAACGCTTCTCAGATGCCTCACGCTACTTGACACCTTTGATGCCGGCGAGCTGGCCTACGATAGCCTTGTCGTCTGCCAACCGCAGGGCAGCGAACTTGATGCGCGGACACGGAAAGACGCTACAGCAGAGGCAAGCCACGCCCTTGAAATACGCCCAGCCGTCTATGACAAAGGCACGATGCGCAAGGCTCGCATGCGCTTCGGCATCGTCTTTCAAAACTACAATCTCTTCCCACATATGAGCGTCCGCCAAAACATCATGGATGCACCACTCGTTGTGCAGAAAAGAGCCGAGGACGAGGTGCGCCAGGAGGCTGATCGCCTTCTCGATCAGCTTGGGCTAACCGAGCACGCCGACAAGGTTCCCTGCGAGCTTTCCGGCGGCCAGCAGCAGCGCGTCGCAATCGCACGCGCCCTGTGCATGAACCCCCGCGTGATGTTTTTTGACGAAGCAACAAGCGCCTTGGACCCCAAGCTCACCGAGGATATACATCGCATCATCAGGGGGCTTGCCAAAGAGGGGATGGCTGTCGGCATCGTGACACATGAGATGGACTTCGCACGCGCTGTCTCTGACCGCGTGGCTTTCCTCATCGACGGCCGCATCGTAGAGCAGGGCACGCCCGAGCAGGTCATAGAGCATCCAAAAGATCCACGCACACAAGCCTTCCTCGCTCGTCCAGCCGCAGACGCATAAACACTCCAGCCGCTCAGGGGGTGACAGGCTTCTCCGCCATAGCTTTCTAGCAGAGATGAGCGTGGCAGGCTGCAGCATTTTACGCACCTGCCCATGATGCGGGATCCGAGCCACACCATGGGCAAGTGCGTAATGCTGCAAATTTATACCAGCATCTCAGCGATTTGAACTGCGTTGGTAGCGGCGCCCTTGCGAATCTGGTCGCCACAGGTCCAGTACGTGAGAGAGAAAACCCCATCGGGGGCGGAGACGTCCCGACGAACGCGGCCGACGAGCACGAGATCTTGATTCGTAGAGTCAAGCGGAGTCGGGTAGCGCAAGGTGGCGTCTGCAGCCGAGGGATCATCGATAAGTCTCACACCGGGGGCCTTTGCAAGGATGCTCCGAGCCTCCTGCGGCGAAAGCTCACGATCAAACTCTGCCGTGATCGACTCTGCATGCGAGCGTACAACAGGAACGCGCACGCAAGTGCAATTTACACGCAAGTTCGGCAGGTGCATGATCTTGCGACCCTCATTGCCCATCTTCACTTCCTCGGAGGTGTACCCAACCTCGTCGAAACCACCGATTTGGGGAAAGAGGTTGTGCTCGAGCTGACGAGGAAATGGCGTCGTCTCTCCTACCTGCTTTCCAGCAGCAACAGCTTGGGTCTCGCGCTCGAGCTCGCGCAGGCCACCCATTCCAGCGCCAGATGCCGCCTGATACGTCGAGACGATGAGGCGGCGAAGGCCTGCCGCCTGGTGAAGTGGCCATGTCGGCACAAGGCCGATTATCGTGGCGCAGTTTGGATTAGCTATGATTCCCTTGTTTGCCTGCACGTCTTGAGGGTTGATCTCAGGAATGACAAGAGGCACGTCAGGGTCTAGGCGGAAGGCATGGCTGTTGTCGACACAGACCGCTCCGCACCGAACAGCTTCAGGCAGCAGGGCTTTGGCCGTCTTATCTCCCGCGGCGCCGAGCACAATGTCAACGCCCTCGAAGGCCGCAGGTGTCGCCTCAACGACTTTGACGTCATTTCCTTGAAAATGGACCGTCTTGCCTGCGGAACGGGCGCTTGCAAGCGGAACGAGCCTGCTCACGGGAAAATTGCGCTCCTCAAGGCATTGGAGCATTTGCGTACCGACGACGCCGGTGACGCCAAGTATGGCGATGACTTTCTCGCTCATCTTTTTCTCCTCTTCACAGATCTTCTCATGGCACAGGGCAGCCGTCTCGGCTGCCGACAATTCTAGACTTTCGCATGGGCGGCGAACCTGTCGTACATTACGCGAATCGCACGCTCAAAATCATCGTTGCTGACGCCTACGATGATCGATATCTCCTGCGAGCTTTGCGTGATCATACGAATGTTGATCCCAGCCTCGCCAAGCACCCCGAAAATCCGTCCGGACGAGCCTGGACGACGGCGAATGTTGCGGCCGACGATTGAGATCAGCGCGAGCTTGTCCATAACTGTGATGTCATCAGGCTCGAGCTCGCGCCGCAGGTCCGCAACGATCGGATAGATGGAGTCCTTCACATCTTCGCTTCTAACGACCACGCCAAAGGAGTCAACGCCGGTGGGGATATGCTCGACAGACACATGATAGCGCTCAAAGATGGATAGCGCAGACCTTACGATGCCTATCTTGTCGGACATGTGGGCCTTTTGTATGTGAACAGAAGTGAAGTTGCGGCGACCCGCAATGCCCGTGATGAGATGCTCAACCTCACGCTGCTCCGCTGTCTCGCGAATGGTCGTGCCCGGCGCATCGGGATCGTTCGTATTTTTGATCTGAATTGGAATATTGGCCTCGCGCACAGGAAATATCGAGTCCTCTTGGAGCACAGACGCTCCCATATAGGACAGCTCGCGCATCTCATCAAACGTAATGCGGTGAATGGGACGGGGGTTGTCAACTATGCGCGGATCGGCCGACAGGAACCCTGAAACGTCTGTCCAATTCTCGTAGACGTTAGCCTCAAGGCAACGAGCAAGCACGGCACCGGTGATGTCTCCTCCGCCGCGCTGGAAGAGCTTGAAGGTCCCATCGACAGTGCACCCGTAAAAGCCCGGCAAAACAAAGCGTCCATCGCTGCGTTGCGCTGCCTCCTTAGCACGAGCGGCAGTACGCTCGAGATCGACCTTTCCGTCATGATGAAAGACGATCACGTCGGCGGCATCAACAAACGGGTAACCGAGATACTCCGCCAAAAGATGAGCCGTGAACCACTCACCGCGCGAAACGATGTACTCAGGCGAGAGGCTCTCAATCACAGAGGAGAACTCATCGAACTTCTCGGCCACCGGAAATGCAAGGCCAAGCTCCTTGGTGATGTTGACGAAGCGCTGCTCGATCTGGGAGAGTAGTGGATGGCAGTCAACGTGATACTTCACATGTGCATTTACGAGAAGCAACAGGTCGGTGATCTTGTTGTCGTCGGCTGTACGCTTGCCTATGGCCGAAACGACAACGAAGCGGCGGTCAGGGTCGGCCGCGACAATCTTTTTTACTTTGCGGAACTGATCGGCGGTCGCAACTGAAGAGCCGCCGAATTTTGCTACCTTGATCATAGGTTAGATGTCCTTTCGTGGGCGCGCGAAAATGATCGCTTCAGGATCAGAAGTCCGGGCAAGGCTAAGCAGCCTCTTCGCAACTATCGGGTCAATATCACGAACGAGCCACGCATTTGCTCCGTAAGAGCGCCAGTCCATGGTGCATCCTTCAAGAGCCGTTGCGTCATCGGCACGCAAGACATAGTCCCCAACGAATAGGCTCGGGTCGAAAACAAGGTCTTTGCAAATGTGGAACTCTGGGCGCTCGCCAGCGGCATAGTCAAGCACATCTTGCAGCATCGCATTGCCTGTCGGCAAAGAGCCTGCGCCTTGACCGTAGAACTTCAGGTCGCCGACAGTAGTAGCGCTCAGCCCCAAGATATTGAAGTTCGCTGGCACGTTTGCCTCGACATAGCTGGCAGGCAACGCCACAGGCTCTACGCATGCGGCAAAGCGATCTCCTTGGCGCAGCGCACGACCTATGAGTTTGACAGTCCGGCCATGCACAGCAAACAGATCCACATCAGACTTCTTCAAGGTGCGAATGCCTGTAACAGGCAAGCTGTTCGGGCAAAGCGCATCGAAGGCAGCGAGGCAGCTTATTATGACCTTATTGGCCACGTCGATGCCATCGATGTCAGCAGAGGGATCACGCTCAGCGTAGCCGAGCTTCTGAGCTTCCTTCAACACCTCGTCGAAGGTCTCGTCGCCCTTTGCCAAGGTCGTGAGCAAGTAGTTGGTTGTGCCATTCATGATGCCAGAAAATGCGGAGATGCTGTCAATGCGACGCACCTTTCGAATAGAGGAAAGCCATGGGACTCCCCCGCCGACGGATGCCTCACACATCAAGGTTGCGCCTGTCGTATGGGCAAGCTCGACAAACTCGGCAAGGTTGGCGGCCACAACTGCCTTGTTGGAGGTGACGACACTTTTACCCGCAGCAAGTGCGTCAGCGATGTAGGTATGGGCTGGCTCAAGGCCTCCCATACACTCTAGGATGAGACGTATGTCAGGATCTCCTACGATCTCGTCAAAATGTGAAGTCATTCGCTCATCCGTACAGCGATCAGGCAATTCGAGAATACGTGTGACATCTACGCCAGCAAGCGTAGAGCAGATTTTGTCGACGCCTCGGCCAACCGTGCCATGACCAAGCAGAGCGATGTCCATCTTGTTCCAATCTTTTGTTGACAGTTATACGATAGGCATAACGAAACACCGTTATGATAGCTTTTAAGCAGCATACAGGCCACGGGACGAGGAGCAACCTTGTCAAATTTGTATCACAGCACGCGTGACGCGTCTCATTCCGTAACAAGTAAGCAAGCAATCTTGGCTGGCTTGGCGCCAGACGGGGGACTGTTCGTCTCAGACGCGCTCACACAAGGCGAATTGTCAGCTGACCTCGCATCCGTGTGCTCGAAAGATTACCTTGGCATTGCCAAGGACATCCTTGCGCTGCTGCTGCCCGACTTCTCCCGCGAAGAGGTCTCCCGCTGCGTCAGCTCTGCCTATGGGCCACGCTTCGACACAGCTGCTATCACGCCGCTTGTCCCCTTCAGAGATGATTGGCTTCTCGAGCTTTGGCACGGCCCTACATGCGCCTTCAAGGACGTCGCCCTTCAAATGCTGCCGCGCCTTATGTCGGTCGCGCGCCAAGACTTGCACAGCGCTAACAACGTGATGATCGTCTGCGCCACCTCCGGCGACACAGGCAAAGCGGCCCTGGAGGGGTTTACCAATGTAGCAGGCACCGGCGTGACGGTCTTTTATCCCGCAGGAGGCGTCTCTGACATACAACATTTGCAAATGGTCACGCAGAGAGGCGACAATGTCGCTGTCTGCGGGATCCATGGCAACTTCGATGATGCTCAGACCCAGGTGAAGCGCATCTTTTCAGACCCTGCTTTGGCAGAAAGGCTGGCTGCGGCCAACACAGTGCTTTCAAGCGCCAACTCAATCAACGTCGGTCGCCTCGTGCCACAGGTAAGCTATTATTTCTCCGCATATGCGCAGCTTGTTCGCAGTGGCGTAATTCATGTGGGCGATGAGGTTGAGTACTGTGTGCCAACGGGCAACTTCGGGGATGTGCTGGCAGGCTACTACGCAAAGCTGCTCGGACTGCCAGTCGCTCGACTGACAGTCGCCTCCAACGAGAACGATGTGCTGACGGAGTTCATATCCACCGGCATCTATAACCGACTTCGACCTTTCAAGCGTACGATTTCCCCTTCCATGGACATTCTCGTCTCCTCAAACCTAGAGCGTCTGCTGTATTACCTCTCAGGCGGAGACTGCGCTTATGTGAGACAACTGATGGAACAGCTTGCCAGTGAAGGACATTACCATGTGTCTAATGCGGTCTTCAATCAGATGAAGAACGTTTTTTCATGCGGAAAGGCCACTGACGAACAAACGCGCGCGACGATTCAACAAACATGGGAAGATGAGGGCTTGCTCATCGATCCACATACGGCCGTGGCCGCTCATGTGTTGTCTGAGACCCCACATACTCCTGGCGTTCCGCGCATTTGCCTATCAACTGCCAATCCCTATAAGTTCTCCTCTGACGTTCTTGCCGCCTTGGGAGCCGACGTGTCAGGGATGGACGGCTTCGCCTGCATGGACAGGCTGCATGACATGACCGGCATGTCAATTCCCCAGCAGCTTTTCGAGCTTCGCTCATTGCCCCAGCTTCATACGGGTACCTGTGAGCAGGGCCAAATGTCAGATTTTGTCGAGCAAGCGGCGGAGAAGGTCTTCTCATGAGCGTCACGATCCGCGTTCCTGCCACCTCGGCTAATGTCGGCGTAGGGTTTGACTGCCTTGGCATCGCTCTTGATCTTGAGGCAAGCTTTCATTTCGAGGCATCTGACGACGGCCAGCTTCATATCGCTGGCTGCCCTCAGCGCTTTCGGGGAGCCGACAACCTCGTTTGGACATCGTATCTGCACGCGTGCAGGGCATGGGGCCTGCCTTCTGGGCTGCTTTCCATAAACATCAACTCGCCCATCCCCCTCGCGGGGGGGCTCGGCTCAAGCTCCGCTTGCATCGTCGCTGGCATTTGTGCTGCGCAGCTGCTTGGTGGCCAAGCTATCGACCGCAAAGCCACACTGCGCCTCGCCACTTCGCTCGAGGGACACCCTGACAACATTGCACCAGCGGTCCTCGGTGGACTCGTTTGCTCATTTGTCGACGCTGGGGAAGTGACGACGATACGCTTTGATGTGGCAGACAAGCTACGCTTCGTTGCCATTGTCCCCCCCTATGAGGTGCGCACCTCCGACGCGCGACGCGTCTTGCCGTCCGAAGTCCCCCTGTCAGTTGCCGTCTGGCAGACGGGACGCTGCGTCGCGATGGTTCACGCCCTTGAAGCCGGCGATGCGCAGCTCATCGCCGCCTGCGCCCATGACAGGCTGCACGAGCCGTATCGTGCCAAGCTCATCCCCGACTATGAGGCGTTTCGCTCCGCCTCACTTGCCGCGGGAGCGTCTGCCTTCGTGATCTCTGGATCTGGAGCCACGATGCTTGCCATCTGTGACGGAGATGCGCATGCAAAATCTGTCATTGACACAATCAGCGCGATGGAGAGCGTGGCCGAAGCTGAGGGAGGCAAGCGAGGAGTCAAGGCCTTCCTTCTCCATCCGTGCAGCACCGGCGCCGTTCGTCTAGACCTATAGAAGCATGTGTTTTTTGCAGAGCACATGCGCTTCTTTGCGCAGCGATAAAATTTTTTAGCCATTCGCAAGGCGACAACAACAGCGTGCTATCGTAGCAGGCCAGCATGAGCGTGCTGTTTCAGCTCAGAGAAAAGGAGTGTTCGGTGGAAAGATGGCAAGCCCTAGGAAGGATCCTGGGATCCCATATTGTGATCATAGTTCCTATTGCTCTTTTAATTGGCATCCTTGCCCCTTCTTCCTTGTCATGGCTCATTCCGGCGGTACCCGTGATGTTTGCGGTGCTGACCTTCCAGGGCTCACTTAACAACACGTTCCATCAGGTGCTGGAGGTTTTTCGCCGGCCCAAGCCCCTGCTTTTGATTCTTGCCACGACGCTCGTGATAATTCCTTTTATTGCCCATCTTCTCGCACTCGTCTTTTTTGGAGGCGACGCAAATCTCGTATGCGGCACAACGCTTGAATACGCTACGCCTATTGCTGTGAGCGCCTTCATGTGGCTTACCATGTATGAGGGCAACATTTCTCTCGGGCTCGCCGCAATACTGCTTTCGACAGTACTAGCCCCATTTACCATACCCTTCACGCTCAAGATACTGATGGGGCAATCTGTTGACGTCGACGTGTTCACCATGATGTTTGACATGATATTCGAGATCGCCCTGCCCGCCTTGGCAGGGACGGCCCTCAACGAGCGCACGCATGGCTGGGGAAAGGAAACTCTCTCCCCTGCGCTGTCTCCTGCCTGCAAGATCTTATTGCCCCTCATCATCGGTACGAACTCCACCGAGATCTCCGATCAGATGCACCATATGACACCCCAAATGTGGGGGGTCATGGCCTTCATCGGACTCTTCGCATTCTCAAGCTACCTACTCGGCATGGCCCTCGCGCGGGCCACCCATCAAACACAGGCTAACTTTGTGACGATGTGCTACACCTGTGGCATGCGCAATATATCCTCTGGCGCTGTCATCGCAGCAGCCTTCTTTCCTGCCGAGGTCTTGTTTCCCGTCATGATGGGAACCCTTTTTCAGCAGATCATTGCCGCATCGTTCGGCTCCATCATCGCCCGCATGTCCAGCCATGGTCAGCACCACCAGAAGAAGGCAGGCGCATTCCTGCCTGCTGAGAACAGCTAGAAGAGCAAGAGGCCACTGCGCGCGAGGCGCAGTGGGGAGCTCCAAGGGCTCCCTACGCAAGATGGTGGCGCAAGGCGGCAACAACCTCATCGCCCATCTTAGAGGTACCAATAACCTGATCTTGGGCAGTAGAGGCATCTGCTATGTCCGCAGTGCGCCAGCCGGCATCTAAGACGTCTTCGACAGAGGCTTCGATCGCCGCAGCTTCGTGAGTCATCCCAAATGCATAGCGCAGCATCAATGCCACGGAACCTATCTGGGCAAGGGGATTGGCGACGCCCCGACCAGCTATGTCAGGAGCTGATCCATGGCTTGGCTCGAACAACGGCGTGCCTGTCCCGATCGATGCGCTTGCAAGCATGCCAAGCGACCCCGTAAGCTGGGCCGCCTCGTCAGAGAGAATATCGCCGAAGGTATTTTCCGTAACGAGGACATCAAATTGAGAGGGGTTAGCAATAAGCTGCATAGCGCAATTATCCACGAGCATGTCGGTTGATTTGACCCGTGGGTATTCAGCTGCCATCTCATGGGCGATAGAGCGCCAAAGTCGGCTTGTGGCAAGGACGTTTGCCTTGTCAACGCTCACAAGGCGATGCCGGGGACGCCTGTTCGCAGCCTCATATGCCCAACGGATCACCCGCTCAATCTCGTACTCGCTGTACTCGCAGGCATCGGAGGCATAGCGACCGATTGAGCCGTCCACGCCAGCTCCAGCCCTTGCAGGGTCAGTGACGCGCTTGCCGAAGTAAAGTCCGCCGGTAAGCTCTCTTACTATAAGGAAGTCAACGTCTTTCATATGGTCTGGCTTAAGCGTTGACGCCTCGGCCAGTGCTTTGAAGGCGTGCACAGGACGAAGGTTCACGTAAAGTCCCAGCGCTTTGCGAATGCCAAGAAGACCTTGTTCCGGGCGAGCCGCCTGCGGATCGGTCGTATCCCACTTCGGGCCTCCGACGGCGGCAAGCAGCACGGCATCAGCGGCCTGCGCAGCAGTGCGTGTTTTTTCGGGAAAGGCAGTGAGGACCTCGCCAGCGTTGCGCGCGGCGTCGATGGCGCAACCGCCCAGAAGCGCATCGTTGCAAACGAAAGAGACATCACCAGCCTCTTCGACGGCAGAGAGCACTTTTTTTCCTTCTTGCATGATTTCGGGTCCAATGCCATCGCCCGGCAGCGTACAGATCGTATAGGTTTTCACAGCTCTCCTCCACTTTTGGCCCTCGGCGCAAGCTTTTCTCTGGTCCTCTTTACGAGGCCGCCGGCCTCAATGATCTCAGCTATGAAAGGCGGAAACGGCTCTGCAGTGAAACGCTGCCCTGTCGTCTCATTGCAAATCGTGCCCGTCTGTGTGTCAACACTTATCTTCTCTCCATTTTTGGTCGCATCACAAGCTGCAGGGCATTCCATGATCGCAAGCCCAGTGTTGATCGCATTGCGATAGAAGATGCGCGCAAAGCTTTTTGCGATTACGCAGCTGATACCTGCTGCCTTGAGGGCGACGGGAGCATGCTCCCGCGATGAGCCGCAGCCGAAGTTCTCGTCAGCGACGATGATGTCCCCCGGCCTGACCTTTTCGGCAAAAGTCTCATCAATATCTTCCATGGCATGCTTTGCCAACTCTTTTGGATCAGAGGTGTTCAAATAGCGCGCGGGGATGATGACATCCGTGTTCACATCTCTTCCGTAGCGAAACGCCATGCCTTCGTAGTACATTTTTTCTCCTTTGCCAATGCTAAGCTGATCAGTCCAAATCTGTTGGAAGCGCTATGTGGCCCGCCACGGCGCTTGCCGCAGCGACGGCAGGGCTTGCGAGGTAGACCTCGCTCGTCTTAGCTCCCATGCGCCCGACGAAGTTGCGGTTCGTCGTCGAGATACAGCGCTCTCCATCAGCGAGGATGCCCATGTAACCGCCCAAACAGGGACCGCAGGTGGGCGTCGAAACGACACAGTGCGCGTCAAGGAAGACGTCCGTGAGCCCCTCATGCATGCACTGCCGATAGACTGCTTGCGTCGCAGGTATCACAATGCAGCGCACGCCATCTGCGATCTGATGGCCGCGCATAACCTCTGCGGCAGCGCGCATGTCTTCAATGCGGCCGTTTGTACAAGAACCAATTACGGCTTGGTCAATCTTGACGCTGCGACTCTCGGCCACCGTTTTTGTGTTTGATGGGAGGTGCGGCCATGCGACGGTCGGCTCAAGCGCGGACAGTTCGATCTCGATCTTGCGAGCATATGCGGCGTCTTGGTCAGAGCGATATGCGGTCCATGGACGCTCCGTTCGACCTTCAAGCCAGCTGCGTGCGATACCGTTCACTTCGAAAATGCCAGCCTTAGCCCCAGCCTCTATCACCATGTTGGAAATCGTCATACGTGCTTCCATGGAAAGCTGCTCCACAGCTGAGCCGCGAAATTCGAGTGCCTGGTACAAGGCTCCGTCGACGCCAATCATGCCAATGAGGTGCAAGATGAGGTCCTTGCCGGTGACGCCAGGGGTCATTTGGCCTGTAAGCTCGACACTAATTGTTGACGGAACCTTGAACCACGCTTGGCCAGTCGCCATGCCAACGCCCGCATCGGTCGAGCCAACGCCTGTTGAAAACGCACCAAGCGCCCCATAGGTACAGGTATGCGAGTCAGCGCCGATTATGAGATCGCCTGGGCCCACAACCCCCTGCTCGGGAAGCAGCGCATGCTCTATGCCCATGCAGCCCACCTCCCAGTAGTGGCTAATATGATGGGAGTGAGCGAAGTCACGAACGATCTTTGTCTGCCGCGCGCTTTTGATGTCCTTGTTAGGAGCATAGTGATCAGGGACAAGGCATATGCGATCCGCGTCGAAAACCTCTGTCGCGCCGAGCTCTCCAAAGGTCTTAATGGCGATCGGCGCTGTGATGTCATTTGCCAATACCATGTCGAGGTCGCATTCGATGAGCTGTCCCGGTCTAACCTCAGGCAGCTGCGCATGGGCGGCCAGGATTTTTTCTGCAATAGTCATTGGCCTGCTCATGCTAGGCCTCCATCCGAGAACGGGCTGTGGATATCATTCGATTGATTGCGTTGACGTAGGCTTTGGCCGAGCTGACAACGATGTCATTGTCAGCGCCACGTCCGGTGTAGATGTGGCCGTCTTGACCTGAGATGCGGACCGTGACCTCGCCGATTGCATCTATGCCACGAGTTACTGCCTTCACAGAAAATTCAGTGAGGTCACCGTGCTTCTCTACGACCTTGTCGACTGCCTTGTAGGCTGCATCGACCGGCCCCGTCCCCGTAGCGCAACTCACCGAGGCTCTTCCTCTCTCGTCGGTCACGGTGGCTGTCGCCGTGGGAATCAAAGGGTCACCGCAGGTCACCTGCAATGCATTAAGCGTGTAGATAGCCTTTATGTCGCGCTGCCGCTCTTGGACGATCGATTCGAGGTCCTCGTCGTAGACCTCTTTCTTCTGATCGGCCACTTCCAAGAAGCGCTCGTAGATATCATCGAATTCTTTGTCAGCAAAGGCATATCCCAACTCACCGAGGCGATGACGGAGGGCGGCGTGGCCGGAGCGCGCAGACAAGATAATCTGAGACGAGCCAGCCCCCACATCTGCTGGATCAATGATCTCATAGGTGTCACGCGCTTTGAGCACGCCGTCTTGATGGATGCCTGACGAGTGGGCAAAGGCATTCGAGCCAACGATGGCTTTGTTTGCCTGCACATTCATACCGGTAATGCGAGAGACGAGATGGCTTGCGCGCGTGAGCTCGCCCGTCACTATGTCAGTGTGGCCATCGAGTTCATCACCATGCATCTTAAGAGCCATGACAACTTCCTCGAGAGCTGTGTTGCCAGCGCGCTCGCCAAGGCCGTTAATGGTGCATTCGATCTGCGTTGCCCCATTTTTCACACCCTCAAGCGCAAGGGCTGTCGCCATGCCGAGGTCGTTATGGGTATGGACGGCTATCGTGACATTTTCGATGCCGCGCACATTCTCTTGAAGGCTCCGGATGCGCACGCCAAAGTCCTCAGGCAGCGAGTATCCTGTGGTGTCTGGTATGTTGACGACAGTGGCTCCTGCATCGACGGCAGCCTGTATCACGCGTATCAAGAAGCTTTGGTCAGAGCGTCCCGCATCCTCCGCATAGAACTCGACGTCATTGACATATTTCTTGGCATATCTGACGCAGTGAGCGGCACGCTCAACACACTCGTCTTCTGTGATGCGCAGCTTTTCCCTCAGGTGAGATGGCGAAACGCCGAGACCTGTGTGTATGCGAGGCCGCTTCGCCGTCTTCAGTGCCTCCACAGCGCGATCAATGTCCTTGTCTACCGCCCGTGTCAAGCCGCACACAACGCAGCTGTCGCCTGCAAGGCGGCCTATCTCTTGCACACTCCTGAAATCCCCAGGGCTTGAGATCGGAAAGCCAGCTTCAATGACGTCAACGCCCATGCGGATCAGCTCTTGGGCAATCACGAGCTTTTCCTCGGTATTCATAGAGGCACCAGGGCTTTGCTCCCCGTCACGCAATGTTGTGTCAAAAATGTCGATCTTACGAGTCATGAAATTCTCCCTTGTGACTTCTGACAAGAAAGGGCCAGCCTGAAGGCCACTTAATATGTTTGGGGGTAATTTGACGGGCGCATGCTACCGTAAGCGCCCTCGACCTTGCACGTCAGTTATAACCACACCAGAAGAAGAAAAGACAAGGAGGAGAGACGGGGCATACGCCCTACGCTAGCAGCTGTGCAGATAGGGATAGGTTGGCAGAGATGACAAGAGCAGAGACCATGTCCTGCCCTTGAAGCATCTTTGCCATAGGAGTCTGCATCTATGCTTTCTCTTCCTTCGCCACGTAGCATCCGCTACTCGATGAGATCACTATAAAGATGTGCCACATGGCTGTCAATAACATCTTGTGCACAAGACAATCTCAGTCTTCGCCCTCGAGAAAGCCGCCAGTCTGACGCTCCCAAAGCCCAGCATACTCCCCGCCTGCCTTGATGAGCTGCTGGTGAGTTCCATCTTCTACGATGCGGCCACCAGCGAGCACGACAATGCGGTCAAGCGCGGCAACCGTCGAAAGGCGATGGGCTACCACAATGGTGGTTCTATTGTGCATGAGGTTTTCAAGGGCGCCTTGCACGAGCGCTTCACTCTCAGAGTCAAGGGCAGATGTCGCCTCATCGAGCACAAGAATGGGCGCATCCACTAAAATCGCCCGTGCGATTGCGATGCGCTGTCGCTGCCCGCCTGATAGCTTGGCGCCCCGCTCTCCCACGATCGTCTTGAGACCTGCGGGCAGGCGCTCAATAAACTCGAGCGCGTTCGCCTCTTGTGCCGCAGTCAGTACCTTCTCGTCACTGGAGCCCGGACGCCCATAGGCGATATTGTCATAGACGGAACGGTGAAAGAGCAAGGGTTCCTGCGGTACATAGGCCACCTGCCGACGCAAGCTTTGCTGTGTGCAATGGGAGATCTCCTGCCCGTCAATGAGTACACGCCCCTCTTGCACATCATCAAGGCGTAGCAGCAATTTGGTGAGCGTCGTCTTGCCTGAACCCGACCTTCCCACCAGGCCGACACGCTGCCCAGCAGGAATGTGAAGCGTCAAATCGGAAAAGACCTTCTGCCCGGCAGGGGCGTCAGGATAGGCAAACCCTATATGCTCGAAGTCGATGACACCCTTGCGGACGGCAAGCTCCACAGCATCGGGGGCGTCCTCCACCAGCAGTGGCTCATCAAGGATGCGCGTCATCTCAGAGGCGTCACCCAAGGCATTGTTGATGCGCTGCATCATAGAGTTGAAGTAGTTGACGCGCATGGTGAGGTTATAGGTGTAGGTGAACATCATCACAAGCGTGCCGGCACTGATGCCAAACCACGCATTGCCACCGGCCGTGAACACCGACGCTATGGCCATAATGCCTGTTATCATCGCGCTGGTGGTAAACCCGCGCGCAAGCATCGCCTTCATCGTGGCTGACTGGGCATGCAAGGACTCGCGATCAGCCTCATCGAAAAGCTTGCGCTCATAGTCTTCGCGGCCTGAGGTCTTTACAGCCAAGATGTTCGTGACAGCATCCGACAACACTCCAGAAAGCCTGTTTTGCGCAGACGCGCTCGCCTCGGACAGCGGCAATATCTTCTTGTAGAGGCGATAGGCGACAAAAACGTACGCAACGAGAGCCACAAACAAGATGATGACATACAGTGGCACGACGGGAGCAAGCATCACGATCGTGCAGATGATCGAAGCGACAGTGGGAATCAGCGAATAGACGACAACGTCGACAAGTGAAGTGTAGCCAGAGGTGAAGCGTCCCGTCTGGCTCACTAAAGCTCCGCCAAAACGACTGGTATGAAATGTCATTGACTGGTTCGAAAGTGTATCAAAGCACAAGCGGGACAAAGTGTAATTGCCATTGATCTCCAGCTTATAGACGCTGTAGTCTTGCAACTTCGAGAGGACTTGCCCCACGGCATTAACAATAATAAGGGCAATGACATAAGGCCCAAATACCTGCCATACATCTTGTGGCGCAACTTGTCCTGCCTGCACCCTGTCAACAATGAGACCCATGACATAGGTATTTACAAACGTAAGGAGAACCACATAGCCCACAGAAGAGATGATGGACAGCGCCGTAATCGCAGGCATGCGGCGAGTCACGTCCCAAAAGCGCTCCAATGTGCGACGGGTTGTCGTAGGATCAAGCTCACTTGTTGCAGAGTGTGCCAAAAAACGTCCTTTCAGAAAGCTACGCAAGCATGTGCAATCCTACCCGTTTGCTGAAACGACTTACCTCTCATGCAAGACGACAACCCATCAAGCCTCCTGTAGTTCATAGAGCAGCCATAAAGCTCGTTTACTAGGGTCACATCGAAGGGATGTTCATAAACACACAAACATCGCGCAGGAGTTAAGCCCAGAAAGGGTCATGACTCCTGCGCGATGCAGATGAGGTTTGCTATGGTAAGAAAGATCGAAGCGACATACGTCTGCTATGCTCTTAACCGCCGAGGTAAGCCTTCCGCACACGGTCGTCTGCGGCAAGATCGACAGCCGAGCCGCTCATCGCGACGTGACCAGTCTCAAGCACGTAAGCTCGATTGGCAATGGAGAGAGCCATCTGAGCATTTTGCTCGACAAGCAAAATAGTGGTGCCTGTATCATGCAAATTTTTGATTATGTCAAAGATCTCTTGCACCAATATTGGTGCCAAGCCCATCGATGGTTCATCGAGCATGATGAGTCGAGGATTGCTCATCAGAGCGCGACCCATCGCGAGCATTTGCTGCTCGCCTCCAGAAAGGGTGCCAGCAGACTGAGTCGTGCGCTCTTTCAGGCGAGGAAAAAGTTCAAAGACTTTTTCCTTACGTTCTGCAGCCTCGCTGTCAGGCCGTGTGTATCCTCCCATGTCAAGATTTTCCTCAACGCTCATATTGAGGAAAATGCGACGGCCTTCGGGGCACATCGCAATGCCCTTGCTGACAATCTGATAGGCAGGAACGCCTATAAGGCTTTCCCCCTCAAACGTAATCGAACCAGAGCGCGGTTTAAGAAGGCCTGCTATGGAGTTAAGCGTCGTCGACTTTCCAGCTCCATTCGCCCCAATCAGGGTGACGATCTCCCCTTCCTCAACATCGAAGGATATGCCCTTGATCGCATGGATGGAACCGTAATAGACATTAAGGTCGGAGACCGAAAGCATTCCCATGGCTACTCCTCCCCTTGTCCATCAGCTGGTGCCACAGCTTCAGCAGCCTCATCAGCTTGCGTTCGCGCGGGTTTTTCAACTTGCTTTCCCAGATAGGCTTCGATGACCTCAGGATTATTTTGTATCTCCTCAGGCGTGCCCTTAGCGATAATCTTGCCATAGTTGAGTACGGCAATACCCTCACAGATACCCATCACAAGATCCATGTCGTGTTCGATCAGCATGACTGCAATTTGGAATTTGTCACGAATTTTGAGGATGTTGTCCATAAGGTCTGAGGTCTCTGATGGGTTCATTCCTGCTGCCGGCTCATCCAACAAGAGGAGCTTGGGATTTGTCGCCAAAGCACGCACGATCTCCAAACGACGCTGCGCGCCATAGGGCAGTGAGCCTGAGACCTCATTTGCCTGATCCGCCATGTCGAAGACATCAAGAAGCGCAAGGGAGCGCTCATGCATTTCTTTCTCGCTCTTAAAATAGCGGGGCGTACGCAAGATACCGTCGAACATCGAGCACTTGATCTGATTATGCAAGCCAATACGAACGTTGTCTTCGACGCTCAACCGCGAGAACAGGCGAATGTTTTGAAACGTACGCGCGATGCCCGCTTGATTGACCTTCGGCACGCTCATGCCAGCAGTATCATTACCATCAAGCATAATGATGCCACGCGTCGGCTGGTAGACCTTCGTCAGCAGGTTAAAGACTGTCGTTTTGCCTGCTCCGTTGGGTCCTATGAGACCTGCAATCTCCGTGTGGCCGACGGTGAGGTTGAAATCCTGTACCGCACGCAAGCCGCCGAAGTCTATGCCGAGATGGCGGCATTCGAGCACGGGCGTCTCGCTAACGTCGCGCTCGGGAACAATGACATCTGAAGGAAGAGGGACCATCTTGGTATCGACGCGTCGCTCTTTGACGCGAGGCTTAAACTCACTCATCGGCACCATCCTCTTCCGCATTGGCTTCGTTCGTAGCATCTGCGACATGTGCGCTTACAACATCTGTGGCAAGCCTTTGGCCACGGCTTCCCTTCAGGCGTAGACGAATGTTGCGCAGCACGTTACGCGCCTGGGGCGTATTGGTAATAAGCATGGCTGCGATTAGCACGATTGAATAGATGAGCATGCGGTAGGTAGACAGGAAACGCAGCGCTTCGGGCAGCACTGTCAGTACCGCTGCAGCAATGATGCCCCCGCGAATAGATCCAATGCCGCCAAGAACAACAAAGACCAAGATCATAATTGAGTTGTTGAAGTCAAATTTGCTTGGGATGAATGAGGAGTAGTTCAGGCCGTACAAAGCACCCGCCATACCTGCAAGCACTGCGGAAACCACGAAAGCCATCATGCGATATTTCGTTGAGTTAATACCACAGGCCTCTGCAGCAATGCGATTATCACGAACTGCCATGATCGCGCGGCCAGAGCGGCTGTGGATCAAGTTGAGCGCAATAATTAGGCAGACACATACGAGCAAAATACCGATTACGAAGCTGGATATCTGATTGACTGACACTGCACCCTTCGGACCAGAAAGCAGCACCTTTCCATTGCTCATGCCAAGTTGCTCAGTGCCAACAACAGAAAAATGCAAGCCAGACGCGTCGAGGCCAACATAGAGGTTGTTCAAGATATTTTTAATGATCTCGCCAAATGCAAGCGTAACAATGGCGAGATAATCGCCGTGAAGACGCATAACAGGAATGCCGATCAGAAAGCCAAAGATCCCTGCCATCATTCCACCGATCACCATGCACACAAGCAGCAACACTACCTCGTTTGAGATTGCATTCGCCAACGCCACTGAAAGAATAGCGCCGGTGAAAGCACCAATGCTCATGAAGCCCGCATGACCAAGCGACAGCTCACCGGATATACCAACGACGAGGTTAAGCGAGATTGCCATGCAAGCATATGCGCAAATGGGGACAAGCTGTCCTCGCAGCGAGTAAGTGAGGACACGGGTGGCTATCAGAATCTCCATAAGGACGAAGAAGCCGATTACAATAGCGAAGGTAATGAGATTGGAGCGCAGCGTGCGCGACATCTTGTGTCGACCACGCTTGCCTGCCGTAGTTTCGTTTGCTGTCATCTTCGCCATGCCCTACACCTTCTCATTGACAGGCTTGCCAAGCAAACCTGCAGGCTTGACGAGCAAAACAACAATGAGCACACCGAAAACAATGGCATCAGAAAATTGGGTCGAAATGTAGCTGCGAGCAAGCATTTCAATTACACCCAAAAGCAGACCGCCAAGGAAAGCGCCAGGTATCGACCCAATGCCACCAAGCACAGCTGCAACAAAGGCTTTGATGCCAGGCATAGAACCGGTCATATTCGTCAAAGTCGGATATGCAGAGCACAGAAGGACACCAGCGATAGCTGCAAGCCCTGAGCCAATAGCAAATGTCAGAGAAATCGTGCGGTTAACATCGATACCCATGAGTTGGGCTGCGCCTCTATCCTCAGAGACTGCCCTCATTGCCTTACCCATTTTGCCACGCTTTGTGTACTGCGTCAAAATGATGGCGATCACGACGCAGGTGATCACAGTGACGAGCGTCGTCGCGGTGATGATGAGCTGCCCATCAAAGAGCTGCAAGGCTGGCAGTTGGACGACTGAAGTAAAGGTCTTCGGGTCTGCTCCCCATAAGAGTAATGCACTGTTCTCAAGAAAATAAGATACTCCAATTGCAGTTATAAGCACATCAAGCGACGGAGCACCACGCAGTGGCTTGTATGCGAAGCGCTCAACGAAGACGCCAAGCACTGTACAGCCGACAACCGATATGGCAACGGCAATGAGCGGCGACAGGCCAAACAGACCCATCATGTAAAAGCAAATATAAGCCCCAACCATGATTATGTCGCCATGGGCGAAATTCAGCATCTTGGCTATGCCGTAGACCATCGTATAGCCCAATGCAATAACAGCATACACACTACCAAGCGACAATCCATTAATTATTGTGCTGAGAAAGCTCATTCGCCCTCCTTTCTGAAAACACCTCAATATATACAGAGCGGAGACGACTCAAAGGTCGCCTCCGCTATTATCTGGGAGTCAAAAGACTCCCTACATCTTTACATACTTGCCATTTTGAATCACGAAACAAACAGGAGTCTTCGAGACCATGCCGGTGTCATCCCATGTCATGTTAGAACCTGTCAGCCCGTCGTAGGAGAAATCACCTCCTGTGAAGACACTAACGAGTGCATCGCAGATATCAGTGAATTCTGCATCTGGCGTCACGCCAGCCTTCTCAATAGCTGCAGTGATGGCCTTTACGCAGTCGTAGGCGTCAGCAGCAAATTGGTTAGGCGCAGTGCCATCGGAAAGTTTTTCGTATGCCTCAGCGAACGACTGAACGGCCTCATCATCTTCGTCAGCAGAAAATGGGGTGATCAGTACGAGACCTTCAGCCAACGAGGAATCGAAGCCCTCTTGCGTCAGGATGCCGTCCATGCCATCGCAGCCGAAGAACGTCGGAGCATAGCCCATGTCTTTGGCCTGCTGCAGGATGAGGCCGGCTTGCTGATAGTAGATCGGCAAGAAAAGCATGTCTGCGCCGGCATCTTTACACGCGGAGAGCTGTGAGGAGAAGTTGGTGTTGTTGTCAGCCGTGAAGGTCATGGTGGACACGATATTGAGGCCCTGCGACTGCGCCTCGTCCTTGAAGCCGTTATACAAGCCGGTCGAATAGGTGTCAGAGTTGTCGTAGATGATGCCTATCGAGCTTCCGAGGCTTTTGTCCTTGACAGTCTGGGCGGCGACTTTACCTTGGTTAGGGTCAGTAAAGCACATCTGGAAGACGTTCTTCTTGCGAGCGATCGAGACGTTGCCGTCAGCGTCTGGCTGACCGCCAATTACATCGGTCGAAGAAGCAGAAGGCGTTATTTCAAACATGCTATCGGTATTGGTCTCAGAAGAGACAGCCACGCACGGAGCTGTCGTTGTCGTACCGACCAAGATCTGCATGCCCCAGTCCTTGAGGTTGTTGTAGGCGTTGACGGCCGTTTCCGCGACGCCGGTGTCATCTTCGGTCTTGAAGTCGAATTGAACATCTCCGCCTGCGGCATTGACCTCGTTGATAGCAACCTGAGTACCATAGCTTGTAGCCGTACCGTAGATGGCAGTAGAGCCCGTCAGTGGCCCGATGTGACCGATCTTGAAGGCGGCACCGCTTGCACTGCTCGCAGAGCCACTTGAAGTCGAGCTAGAGCTGCCGCCACAGCCAGCAAGGGACAAACCTGCCCCAATAATGACGCCCGCACCCCCACATAGCTTGACAAAGTCCCTTCTTGACACGTCGGCGAACTTCATTGCAGTACCTCCTAAAAAAGTCGAGAACCCTTAAGACGGCATTCACTGTAGGCATCAAAGCTTGAATACTGCAACGCGTTATCAGATCGTTTTCACGGACGTAACACAGTTATGTAAAAAAGGTCTCTCACTAAGAAAATCAGGCGTTTATTCGACGTTTAAGCTCTCAGGCTAACTTAGCATGTTTATGACGAAAATACGCCCATGTGAAAAAGGCGCCTACAGCAAGTCCAACTGTGTCTATCACTACGTCCCTCAAAGAGGATTGACGCCCTGGTATAAAAAGCTGTATTGACTCATCAATAAACGGAACTGCAATCGAGTAAAGATATGCTATGAGCGCTTTGGAATACTTCCATCCATGAACACGACAATTGTTCGCAACAATAATCGACAAGATGAAGTACTCGCTAAAGTGAGCGCATTTCCGTACAACAAATATCATGATTTCGGTATCGAAAACTCCCGCGGCATGGAAAAGCGGTGTCAGTAACTCGACAAAACGTCCGCTTTCCATTGAGGAATCCGGACCTACGACAAAAGAGTGGCCCCAGATGAACATCAACCACACAAAGAGAAAAACCGCCCACCCCCAACGCGGCGGCAGGCGCGTGCTTGCATGCTTGAGCATATGTTTTGTCATTCGCTAGGCCTCGTTAGCCCAGAGCTGCTCTGAGGACTTGGCTGCCTTGGCCATATGCTTGGGATGATAGGACTCGTGCTTGCCGCGAATCGCAAACACTGTGGGTGCCGCCTGGCTCCCACCTTCCATCACATGCAGGTAGTCACGTGATTTCATGCGAACGGCCTGAGAGCTGCTTCGAGAGAATTCTTGCTTTATGAGATAGTCAACATAGCTGTCGGTATCAACAACCTCTGGGTGTCCTGCCGGCGGACGGAATGGCAAAACTGCAGTTGGTGATTCTGCAGCCCTCTTCTCCTCAGCTTCCTGCGCCGCTTCGGCCGACAAAGCGTCTTCACGTTGGGCGTCCATGCGTGCCATCGAAAGTTCCCATGCATCCGTCGAGTCAAAGGCATCTGCTTCGCTCTTTTCAGGAAAGGCAGCCTCATCGATATACGCCAAACGCTGAGAGATCTGATACCTGCCCTTTTGAGCACCTCCATCTGTGCTCTCGCTTGTCACATCCGTGCTCGAAGCCGCCTGAGTAACAGCAGCTGCACCAGTAGAATAAGAAGCCGGGATTTTCTCTGCGGCATAGGCTGGTTGAAAGACATCAAGCGGCCCATGCTCGCCTGTCATGTCGATGTCTTGTAAATCAGACTCGTCTGCCGTGCCATAATCGTGGCGTATGGAATCTTTGAGCGCCGCATTCCACCAACCAGTGCCAACGTCGCCGACACTGCCATCTGCACGCTCGATGACCGGCAGGTCGTCAAACATGTCCTGGCTCATACGCTCGGCAAGTAGCTCTTTCACGCCACGCGCACGAGAGGCCATGCGCTGCTTCCATGTCAATCGCTGCACATAGTTCGAGGCAATGTCAGCATAGTCCGTCGCTTTATGTTCGGCATAGGGGACCTTTGGGTCATCCTTCACTTCTACAGCCGCCTTGCCAGGTTTCCCGTGCTGAGCGTCCTGGTCTTCTGTCAGATCTTGGAAATTTGAGGTCGCCTCATCTTGCAAGTGCAGAGGGCTGCTCGGCGAGAAGTGCACCGCGCTCGTTTTAGATTCCTCGCTTGAGGATGGGATCGCCTGCCTAGAGTCCTCGCTTGGATCGGCCACCCTCTCCTTTTTTGAGGCCATCGCGGTGTTATCTAAATGCTCAGCGGCCTCACGACGAGTCCGGCGCGCTTCAGAAGCGCTCACCAAGGTCGTGACAATGCCGCAAGAAAACGCCCCCACCGCAACGCCAAGCAGAAACTCAGAAGGCGTATTTGACATGTCAATATCTGTAATGCCTGCCGCAAAAGCAGAAGTTGGCATAGTGCCGATGGCCGCACCAAACAATCCGGCAACGACAGCCGGTGTTCTTGATGTCCCGCTCATATGCACCCTCCTGCTCGCTTCCGACGAGAAGGGCAGGGGTACACGAGGGGAAGAAAAGACAAAAGATGCCACAACCTGCATCTTCGTAATCCCAAAGCAACGGTGTGTCATGTTTATGTCTCGTGTACCGTCGCCTGCTGCGTCTGACTAAAACTTTTCTTAGACTGACTTGAACTATACCTATAATCACTATAAATGCAAGAACATGCGAGCAAGTTTCTAAAGTTGCTCGCATGCGCTGCCAAGGAATAGAGGCTTCAATGGAAAGCATCGCAATTATCACCGGAGCGTCATCTGGTGTCGGCCGCGAATTCGTCCATCAGCTTGACCATCATGCAGGCGGGCCGCTTGATCAGCTTTGGCTCATCGCTCGCAGCAAAGACGCACTCGAGCGGGTCGCTGCAGGCTGTACGACAAAGACGCGCATCCTGCCCCTCGATCTGACAGACCCATCCTCATTTGAGGCTCTGAAAAAAGAGATCTCTGACGCTTGTGCAGACGAAAAGACCTACGTGCAATGGCTCATAAACAGCGCTGGATTCGGACGTGCTGGGAAGTTTGTGGAAATCGGTGAGGCCAGCAACGCAGGCATGGTTCGGCTCAATTGCCTTGCCGTCGTGGAGCTGTGCTCCCTTGTACTGCCTTACATGCGCTCTGGCTCGAGGATCATCAACCTGGCCTCCATGGCCGGAACCTTGCCGCTTGAAGGGTTTGCGGTCTATTCGGCTTCCAAGAGCTTCGTGCTCAATTTCTCCCATGCACTTGACGCGGAACTTGCTGCAACTGGCATCCATGTGACAGCAGTTTGCCCAAAATGGATGAAAACGGGTTTTCTCGATCATGCCGGCAGCAAGCAGTCACTCAAAAAAATGATGTTCATTGGCTTTGAAAACCCCACAGATGTCGTGCGAAAAACCATTCGCTCTGCGGTCCTAGGCCGTGGCGTATGCGTCCCATCGTTTGACATGAAGATCGCCTACGGCGCGCTTGCCATCTTGCCCGTCGGCTTTGTGATGGCTGCGATGAGATTTATCGGTGACTGGACTACCGAACATCTCAGCTAGCCGCCACAATCGCCTCTGTCGGCTACCTCCCCGTCGAGATGCATCCCAGGAGATACAACATGCCATCAATCTCTAAGCGATGTAGTCGCTTTGCTGGGCTTTCTTTGCAGAACGAATCAAGAACTCCTTATTGGTATTGGTCTGTTTAAGGCCGCGAACGAGAGCGGTGGCGGCGCGCTCAGTATTGTTCATGTTAGCCAGCACGCGGCGGATGCCCCAAATAAATGGCGTCAGCTCCTCGTCAAGAAGCAGATCCTCGTTTCGCGTGCCTGAGGATACAGGATCAATAGCAGGGAAGATACGACGATCAGCAAGATCGCGATCGAGCTTGAGCTCCATATTGCCCGTCCCCTTGAACTCCTCAAAAATAACCTCATCCATCTTGGAACCGGTATCCACGAGCGCTGATGCGAGGATGGTAAGGGAGCCTCCCCCCTCGATGTTGCGCGCCGCTCCAAGGAACTTCTTAGGAGGGTAAAGTGCTGCGGAGTCTACGCCACCTGACAAAATGCGCCCGGACGCTGGTTGTGCGAGGTTGTAAGCACGGGCGAGACGTGTAATGGAATCAAGCACGACAACTACATCTTCTCCCAGCTCAACGAGCCTCTTTGCGTGTTCGATCACCATTTCGGCAACTGCGGTGTGATTTGATGCTGGCATGTCAAACGTTGAAGCAACAACATCGCCTTTAATCGAGCGCTGCATGTCAGTCACTTCTTCTGGGCGCTCATCAACGAGGAGGCAGAAAAGATGAACCTCAGGGTTGTTGGCTGCAATTGACTGACAGATCTTTTTGAGCACGGTCGTCTTGCCAGCTTTAGGCGGACTCACGATCAGCCCACGCTGACCCTTTCCAATCGGTGCAACAAGGTCGATCGCACGCCCCGTGATTGAGTCCTTCCCATGCTCCATTACGAGGCGTTCGTTAGGATAGATGGGGGTGAGATCACGAAACCGAGGGCGATGGCGAATTTTTTCCGGTGGCTGGTCATTGACGAGCTCAACGCTTTGCAAAGGCGGAAACTTATTACCTGAACGCGCTGGCCCAACTGTTCCCTTAATGCGATCACCAGCCCGCAAACCATATTGGCGTATGATCTGTTGGTGAACGAATGCGTCATGATCCCCCGCCGTGAAGTTTCCGGAACGAAGGAAGGCGTACCCTTCCGGCTGCATCTGCAAGATGCCATCCACGGGCAGAAAGCCCTCTGCCGCAGCAGCCGCGTTATAAATGGCCTCAATGAGGTCTTTTTTTCGCATCCCAACATAATCGACGTCAAGCTCAGCAGCCTTGGACCGCAGGTCAGTAACTTTCATTTCGCTCAGCTCATCACGCGTGAGGCTGGGCTCAGCAATGCGCTCTTGAGCCGCTTTGTGTCGATTATGGCGACTGCGACTTCCGCCACCATTGACCCCGTTTGTAGATGCCGTGCCTGTATACTCACGGCTTACATGGCGTCGGCGATGTGTGCTGTGCTCTCCGTCAAAGGAAGAAGTTGGTTCATGGTGTATGGCATCTCGTTGCGCCGAAGGAGCCTCATGCTGAGTCGAAGGCTGCTCTTGCTGCGTAGCAGGTTCTTTATTATTTTGCGAGGTAGGCACCTCATGGGATGCAACTGCCCTCTTTTGTTGCTTCGCAGACGTCTTGCGGGAGGGGTGGGAGACTTCTTGCGACGTTGGGGGTTCCTTAAGCTTGGTCGCAGCGACCTGCTGTACAGACCCAGAGGACACCTCCTGCGCTGTGGAAGCAGCAGCTTCGTGCTGTGTCAAGCTAACCATACTTTGCGTCGAAGCAGGTACTAGTGCTGCTGCTGTCGTTGTTGTCGTTTTTGCTGCAGCTGGCTGCAGCGGCGCCAGGGAAGGCTTTAGAGAGACTTGCTCAGTTAGCTTCTCGCTTTTCTGATGAGCTTTTGTACTTTCCTCAGATTTAGAGGAACTGGCCTTTTTTGTTGTGCGCCGCTTCTGTGTTCGCTCGTTTTTTACGGCCTTTTTTGCAGTTTTTGCCTTATGACTCGGCTTGGGAGGGGCTGCCTCTTCTGCTTTTGCACTCATATCTGCGCTCTTAACTACTAAAGCGGACACGCTTTCGTGCTCTGCCTCTGACGTCGGCATGTTTTTCTTACGTGGGCGGCCTCTGCGACGACGAGGCTTTGGCGCTTCCTCCATCCCCGTGGACTGTACCTGAATGCTCTTATGTGAGGCTTCAGCATCAGTTTGAGCAGTGAGGATGGTGTCTTCCTCCATGTAATGTCCTCCTTGTCAGCCTAACGAATTGCGTCAGGCAAAATGCGCTGTGCGACAAGATAACCCCCTTGCGAGAGGGACCCGCAAAATGTCATTCAAGTAGCAGCAACGATGATGAACTCGATACGTTATGAATTGAATAGTCAAAACCGTGTAATACGCTCACGGGACGCAATGATAGTAGCACGCCTTCTTGCGATTGCCAATAGGTTAACGTACATATTTTGATACACACAATAGCGGCTATAACATGCTGCAGATCTTTTTTTACTTAAACAAGATTTCGGACATGCTCAAATCCGCCTTTTGCAGCAAAACTGTAGCTTTGTGCCTTTGGATCGTCAAAGACGGCAAAGGAGCCTACGCTTTCCGGCGAGCCCTACTGATACTAATTTGAGACAGACCTGCTTTAAGCCCATCGGCACATTTCTTGCCGCTCTCTGTGATGATGACAAAGGTGCCAAAGGTATCTTTGTCAACTCCGCCACGTATGACAAGCTTCTCATCCTTAAGTGCGGAAACAGACATTGACACAGTAGGCTGTAAAAATCCGAGGCTCTCCACCAATTCTCCAACACTGCTGCGGCCTTGCTCACTCGTAGCAAGCTTCAACAAGATAAGGTCGCGTGCCATATAGTTTATAGTACCTGTAGCATCAATCATGCGACAAATACGCTCAGCAGTGATACGTGAAGAAGGACGTGCAGCCACAATTCGAGCACGTGTCAACTCACAGAGATTATGAACCCGGTCAAGACCAGTTGGAGTAAGAGCGCAAACTACGTTGCGCCGATCCAAGCTGCCCTTTTCACGTTCAATCAAACCCAGCTCAGAGAGGTGCTTTGTACGATGAGTCATTGTTGGCCGCAGGCATCCTTGATAGTCAGCTATCTTTGAAGTTTTGAGAGGCTGCTCCGAAAGACTCAGGCGACAGAGAATGGCAAACTCAGAAAAAGTCAGCCTCTGATCAGTGTCAACTTGTTGACGCACTATATTGTATGCACGACGCATAGACAGATACTCTGGAACTTCCACAGTCGGGCCCTTCCCCTTCGAGTCACCTCAGCCTACGCTAGGCAATCCTGATCAACTTTGATTACGATAAAAACTCTATCTAAAAAAAGTTTCGTCAAGACGTCATCTGCTGGCAATTCACAAAAATGTAAAAGAACCCTTTCTTATACCCTCTGCAATAAAGCAAGGTCGCTAAAACAGGAACTTTTTCATTAAAAGGTGTATCACCTATGAGGCTTCTTTTTTATACTTCTTTTCCAATAAAATTTGATTAGCCTTCCTTTCCCTATAGGAAAAGACGTATTGAAACCTTCTTTTTCGGATTGAGAAAAGATTCTTTTACATTTCATCCGGTGCAGAGACGCCTATGAGACCCAAAGCAACTTCGAGGTTAATGCGCACCGCATCAATCGCCGCCAAGCGAGCGCGAGACAAATCAGAATCAACAGGTCTTCCCTTACTCGAAAGCACCTGGCAGTGTTGATAAAATCCATGGAAGGCTGCTGCGAGCTCCTCACAGAAGTGAGTGATGCGAAAAGGAGCACGATCTCGAGCGCAAGCAGCAACAAGCTCAGGAAACTCGGAAAGCTTGCGAGCCAATGCTGCTTCTGCAGGGTCAGTAAGCAAAGACAGGTCGTAGGACTTGCCGACGGCCTTGTTTGTCACTTCCTCCATACCCATCGAAATTGCCTCTTCTTCGCTAACCCCTGCGGCACGACGTAGGATAGAGCATATGCGTGCATGTGCATACTGCACATAGAAGACAGGGTTACTCGACTCTTGCCTCTTTGCCGCTTCGATATCAAAGTCAATTGTCTGGTTTGACGATTTAGAGACTAACGTGTAGCGCGTAGCATCAACACCGACCTCGTCAAGAAGCTCTTGGAATGAAATCATCATGCCCTTGCGCTTTGACATGCGAACTGGCTCGCCGTTGCGTAGCAAGTTCACGAATTGTCCAAGGTCGACTTCAAATTTCCCCGGATAGCCAAGAGCATCACAGACATTGGTTACTCGTGCGATGTAGCCATGATGATCTGCTCCCCATAAATCAATAGCATAGTCATCACGCTGGAACTTGTTCCAGTGATAGGCGACGTCTGAAGCGAAGTAGGTGTATTCACCGTTGGACTTGATCAGAACGCGATCCTTATCATCGCCGAATGCCGTCGACTTAAACCATAGGGCACCGTCATCTGTTTTGTACAGATATCCCATCTTATCGAGGCGCGCGAAGGCACGTTCCACTTGAGAACTGCCATTTTTGTCCTTAGCATACAGGCTGCGCTCTGAAAACCAAACATCCATGTCACAGCGTGCCTGGTGACAGGTCGCTTTGATGCGGGAGAGCATTACTTTGTATGCCCGCTCACGAAACTCATCATCACGTAGCTGCTGATCAGCGCTGACCCATTTATCGCCATCGCTCGCATAAAAATCGTATGCGATGTCAACAACGTACGCGCCACCATAAGAGTTACCGCCGAGATCAGCATTGAAGGCGTTCATGTAAGGATGCGTCTCTGGATGCTCATCAAGCTCGTCAGCGACGAAAGAATCGCGATCGGTATCAAGACGCTTTCGGGCAGCGTCCAAGTCACAGTTTTCTTTTTTCATAATCTCGTCAAGCTGTAAATAGCGCTTGGCGACTGAACGCCCGAAGACATCCATCTGACTGCCATGGTCGTTAATGTAATACTCACGGTCGACCTGGAAGTTTGTATGCTCCAAGATGTTGCACATTGAGTCTCCCAGGGCCACCCAGCGCCCGTGGCCGACGTGAAGCGGGCCTGTTGGATTGGCTGAGACGAACTCGTAGTTGAGCTTAAGGCCATGGCCTACGTCCGACTTCCCCCAGTTTTTACCTGCCTCACGGACCACGCGAAAGATGTCATTGTTAGCAGCAGCGTTAAGGTAGAAGTTTACAAAACCAGGGCCAGCCACTTGCACCTTTGCCACTTCTGAGCTCTTCGGCATATGAGCAACAATCGCAGCAGCTATCTTTGTTGGAGAAGTACGGGCGAGACGTGCTGAGCGCAATGCAACTGTTGAGGTCCAGTCACCATTGCCGGAATCTGCTGGTCGCTCAACGCCACAGTCCCCTACTTCAAAGACAGGAAGGTCTCCTGCCTTCTGCGCAGCGGCAACTGCCTGCTTTATGAGTTCCTCGATCTTCTCCGGCATTCTCGTTCTCCTTCTTCTTACCTTCACATACGCATATCGAGGGCCGCTAAGTCTATCAAAACCAAGACTACACAGCTGGCTTAGCTTGCCGATGACATACTAGCTACTTCCAGTCTCATCTCGTCGTGTCGCGGCCTGAGCCTCTCCGTTCGAAGCGCGTAAGATCATAACGCAATTTAGCTAAGCCTGGCTCGAGACCCACGGGATAGAACTGAGGATTTAAGAAACGCTTAATAGCAGGATCAAGATGCATAAGGGCGTCACGACAACGGGACTTGGCAATCTCTATGGAATCAGGTTCCTTTGTGCGCACACCATCACAAACGATCTGTTCAAGCAGCTCCGTTGGTTTCGCAGAGGAAAAATCATACGAAACCATGGAGTCCACCGCATCGATGGCATCTGTGCTGCCTTGGTCGACAGAGTCATCGACAATCTGGTCGCCCATCGGTATGCCACTTGCATCATAGTAGCGGCGAATATGTTGAATGCCAGGGATTGTGCGCTTGTAGGACATCTCAGACAGCTTGATAACCGGACTCCAAGGTTCCCCAGGCGCATCCTGTACGGCGGAAAGCTTGTAGACCCCCCCGAGCGACGGCTGTGGATCACAGGTCGCGAGTTTTGTCCCTACACCAAAGGAGTCTATGGGTGCACCTTGGGCAAACAGCGACTGGATCGTATATTCGTCGAGGTCGTTGGATGCCGATATTTTGACATAGGAAAGGCCCGCCTGATCGAAAGCTGTACGAGCTTCCTTTGTAAGCTTGGCTAGATCGCCGGAGTCAATGCGAATAGCAGCGAGATGCTCCCCTGAGGCCTCCATTTCCTTCGCAACAGTAATTGCGTTTTTGATTCCTTGGTGCACATCATAGGTGTCAAGTAATAGTACGCAGTTCTTGGGCATAGAGCGCGCAAAAGCGCGAAACGCATCCAATTCCGTCGGGAATGCCATGACCCAGCTATGCGCATGCGTACCAAAAACAGGAATGCCGTAGATTTTTCCGGCGAGGACATTAGACGTTGAGGAGGCGCCACCTATGTACGACGCACGCGCCACTGCCAAGCCTCCATCAGGCCCTTGAGCACGGCGAAGCCCGAAGTCGGAGATGGCGTGGCCTTGGGCCGCCGTAACCACGCGCGCTGTCTTGGTGGCGACGAGCGTTTGAAAGTTCATGAGGTTCAAAAGCGCAGTTTCCAGCAGCTGGCAGTCAATGATAGGGCCTTCCACCCTAACCATCGGTTCCCGCGGAAAGAGGAGTTCGCCCTCGGGCGGAGCCCAGATAGAGACATGCATATGAAAATTACGGAGATACTCGAGAAAATCATGCTTAAAAAGGGCGCCCCCTGCAGGCGCCGGGATCGAGGCGAGGTAGTCAATTGTCTGATCCGTAAAGACGAAATTGTCTATCAGATCGGCGATCTGGCCTTGTCCACACGATACCGCATAGCCACCTTCAAAAGGGTTCTCACGGAAAAAGGCATTGAAACATGCCTGGGTGTCAACCAGCCCTGATTCCCAAAATCCTTGAGCCATTGTTAGCTCGTAGAGATCTGTGTTAAGCGCCACGTCGGTTGTCTCAGTATGATCGGTCAAAGCCATGGTTCAATCCCTTCAGAAAAAATGCCTGCAGACGTTTGCTTTTCAACTTGACTTGCTTTTCGAGGAAACTGACAAAGGAAGCTCCAAGTTTTGCAGGGTGAAAAAGCCGCGTACAGCCTCTCACCTACATGAACATGGAAGCGATTACTGCCACGACCAGTACGGCTAGAGCGGCAAGGACGATCTTCTGCCCAACAGGCATCTTGAGATCGTCTTCGTCTGGTTGCATCAATTTTCGGCCACGCTCCCGTTGCTCTTGTTCGTGGGCAATAGCCGCCGCCTCCTGCTTGCTGCGCAGCTTGTTGGCCTTGAGACGTTCAAGTTCAGCACGCTCTTGGGCAGCACGAGCTGTTTTTTGCTGTGCAGCTTTTTCCGCGCGCAAGCGTTCCAGCTCAGCGCGCTCTTCCTCGTTGAGCGGTGCGTCATCTGGTGTCATTGTTGCCCCTCCAAATACGTACGCGCCTCATCGCCCGCGAGCCCCTGCCTCTATACGGCAGATGCTACGTACAATTCGGTAGTAGTCTAGCTCTTTGCTAGGTTCGGTTTTCATCTCGTATCGCGCCGAAGCTGCCTGCGACACTATTGTAAGGGTTATGCCCAGACGCCGTAGAGCAAAGGCTTATAAGTTTGGAGGGCTAGAGGTTAAAGTGCCACGAGCCGTCTTAAGGAGCTATGAACCACGCGGCAAGCCACAGCTTTAGCCGAAAATTGGTGGAGATGAAGGGATTCGAACCCTCGGCCTCTGCCTTGCGAAGGCAGCGCTCTCCCAGCTGAGCTACATCCCCTTGATATTCGGTGGCGCAGCGGTAATTGTGGCTATTTATCAGTCACCTGTCAACCTATGGCGCAACATCCTGCTAGGATAACCAACGATGACAGTGAGGAACAGCATGAAAAAAGACAGCGTCTCTCCAGACACTTTGAATTTCAGCTCCTATGCACATTGCATGCTCTGCCCACGCCGTTGCGGCGCAAGGCGCACGGAGGGCAAACGAGGGATTTGCGGCGCGACAGACGAGCTCCACGTAGCTCGGGCCGCTCTTCATTTTTGGGAGGAGCCACCAATATCAGGTAAGAGGGGATCAGGTGCCATATTTTTTTCCGGCTGCCCTTTACGCTGTGTCTTTTGTCAAAACCATGAGATCTCCCAGGAGGGCTTCGGGCTGGCGATCACCACGAAACGCTTGGCCCAAATAATGCTTGAGCTTCAATCACAAGGAGCACTCAACATCAATCTTGTAACGCCACTGCACTTCGCTCCACATGTTCGCAGGGCGATCCTACTTGCACGAAAAGCAGGCCTTGAACTGCCCATCATTTGCAACACTTCCGGTTATGAGAGCATAGAGACGCTCCAGGCTGTAGAAGATGTCATTGACATCTGGCTCACAGATTTCAAATATGCATCGCAGGAGCTATCCGGCAGGCTCTCAAAAGCTCCTGACTATCCCGAGGTTGCCTTTGCTGCCTTAACAGAGATGCTTCGTCAGTTGCAGAAGGCCGGAGGGCGCTTGCAAGGCACTGATGGAAGATTGCTCCGTGGCATCATTGTGCGCCACCTTGTGCTCCCAGGGCACTCCGATGATTCATGCGCTGTTCTCGATCGTATTTGGGAGCTCTGCGGCAATGAAGTTGATGTTTCCGTCATGAACCAATACACGCCTAACGCCGAATGCTTGGCGAGCAACACGGAGCTGGCACATACAGTCTCTAACCAAGAGTACGAACGGGTGCTCGACCATTCTGATGATCTAGGCTTTGAGAGACTGTGGTGGCAGCAGGGGGGCACCGTCTCTGAGAGCTTCATCCCTACGTTCGACGCGACAGGTGTTGCCGGACCAGAGCTCAGACAAACTTAGCCAACAAGCCCTGAACCGCAGAGACAGATCGCCACAGAGAGCCAACCCTTTAATGTGGGCCTAAACCACTTCGTTGACCTTAACTTTTCTTCTTATGACGCTCTTCCAGTTTCTCGAGATGATGCTTCTCCACGAACTTCTCTTTTTCCTTCTCGAAAACAGGGCTGTCTGGCGTTACCAATTCATCTTCGCCTGTTTTTTTATCATAATGGTGCAGCAGAACAGGCTCAAAAAGATGCAGGTGCATCGCAATGAAGGCCGATCCCACCACCAGCACGACAAAAATAGCGACGCGCAGGCCAACTTCAACTTGCGTCATCAAAAGCGTGCCTACGCAAAGCAAAGCTGTCCAACCGTACATAAACAGAACGGCCTGCTTCTGGTCAAATCCCTCGTCCATTAGACGATGGTGGATGTGCCCCCTGTCTGCATGCCCTACGTTTACATGCGCACGAGAGCGCCGTATGATCGCGGAAAACGTATCAATGATGGGAATACCTGCGATAACAAGAGGAACAATGATCGTCGTCAGGCCTGCAATACGCGTAACTGATAGCAATGAGATAGTGCCAAGCGTGAAGCCAATAAGTAGCGATCCGGAATCTCCAAGAAAAATTGAAGCTGGATGGAAATTATATGGAAGAAATCCCAGCGTAGACCCTACGAGCGCTATTGCCAACGTCGCTGCGTCCGCTCGCTTAGCCAGCACCGAAAGAATGAACATAGTAAAGCCAGCGATGCAGGCGATGCCCGACGCAAGCCCATCGAGGCCGTCAATTAAGTTGAAGATGTTTACGTATGCCACAAGATAGATGATGGTGATTGGGTAGGTAAGCCAGCCAAGAGAGACAATCTCACGCGCAAATGGATTCACAACAGAGCCGATCACAAGACCACCAGCCACGGCCACGGAAGCAGCGGCGATTTGACCGATGAGCTTTTTTACGGGGCTGAGGTGATACTTATCATCAAGCAGGCCTGTGAAGAAGATGACGCAAAAGGCGATTACGAGCATGTGATAGTCAATGCCCTCAAGATGTGGTGCTGGAAAGAGCACCGAAGGCCAACCAAAATAGACTGTGCCCAACCACTCTACCGCACAAGAAATCATGATCGCAGCAAAGACAGCGATACCCCCCATGCGCGGAATGGGCTTTTTGTTGATGCGCCGGGGACTTGGATAGTCTATGGCATCTATTTTCCAGGCGATCTTCCGAGCAACAGGAGTGAGAAGCACCGACGCAAGCAGAGCAGAGAGAAAAACAGCGGCGTAGGGTACCCATACGTACTGCATGCATCCTCCCTTGCATTCTAAATTCACTCGCGACACAACCCGACATTGTACAGGATAGACGAGCTTTGCCATGAGATTTAAAAATGAAGGCGGCACAAAATAGGCCCACTTTTTTAATTGTGCCGCTGTGGCTGAGCAAGTCAAGACTGGAAATAGGCCAATTTCACCTTTATATTTGGGATGTCGTCTTCCTGCGGCACAAACTGGGTGAACCGACAAATTTGTTTCAGGGAGTCCAGATAGCGTTTCCAGTACAGGTATCCCCCGTTGTTGGGGAAGCTGGAAAAAGCGCCGAGGACACCCACCTTAGGAAGGTGGGTTCATTAACGTAGCCGCAGGAGTCGACTTTAGCGTTAAAATAGCAGGTAAATAGGCAAAAATAGAGCGCTTGTGAGGGCTGGATTTCAGGCCCAAAAACGCAAATGTATGCCCAAAAATCATGGCATAAACGGGGGAGCATGGCTCTGTCAGAGTAAAGACGCCATGGCGGCTTTATACCACTGAGAAAAGTGGTGGGAGCCAACAAAAAGGAGCGCCTCAAGTTTTTATTCAAGACACTCCGCTAGAGCTTATAAGCTTTTTGTCCCTATGAACTTCAAGGAAACTGTACAGAGATTTTTATGCCTGTCTCAATGCCTTTTTTGCTACGTCCGCCAGCGAAGCAAAGCTTGTTTCGTCCTCGTAGGCAACCTGCGCGAGCACTTTGCGATCAAGCTCGACGCCTGCAAGCTTCAACCCATGCATAAACTGACTATATGAAAGATCATTCATACGAGCGGCAGCATTGATTCGCTGAATCCACAGCGCGCGCATGGTGCGCTTCTTGTTGCGACGATCCCGATAGGCGTATTGGCCAGAGTGTTGACTTTGCTCCTTCATCCCACGGAACGTCCTTGAGGAGGTCCCGTAGTAACCCTTTGTACGCTCGACTAGCGTCTGACGCTTTTTACGGCCTGAAACAGCGCGCTTAACACGTGCCATATCTATCACTCCTTGCTATCACAGTGTGACATGCCAATCCATGAGCATGTCACAAGAGGTTGTACGTGTGAGGCGCCTAGTTCTTCGAACCCATACGCTGGGAGACGACTTTGGCATCCCCCGACCCGAGGACTGCTTCCTTACGGAAAGCACGAATGCGCTTTTGGGACTTCTTGGTCAAGATATGGCTCTTAAACGCCTTGGCACGCATGATCTTGCCGGTGCCGGTACGGCGAAAACGCTTTGCGCTACCCTTATGCGTCTTCATCTTAGGCATTTCAATTCTCCTTCTTCTCTTCTGCATCCGCCTCAGCGAGCTCCTTCTCCTTATCAAAGGCACCCTTTATCGGAGCGACGAGCATATGCATGTTGCGCCCCTCCATCTTCGGCTGCTCCTCAACCGTGGCATAGGGCTTAAGCTCATCTGCAAGCTTGTCAAGCACAACAAGACCTTGCTCAGGATGGGCCATCTCGCGCCCACGGTACATAACCGTGATCTTGACGCGCGCGCCACTTTTGAGAAAACGCAGAATGTGCTTCTTTTTGGTCTGGAAGTCGCCCACATCGATCTTGGGGCGAAACTTCATTTCCTTTACCTCGATCTTGACTTGCTTCTTGCGCGCGGCTTTGGCCTTGCGTGCCTGCTCGTATTTGAACTTGCTGTAGTCCATAACGCGGCACACCGGAGGCTGCGCGTCGGGGGCAATCTCTACCAGATCGAGATGCTGCTCGTTTGCAATGCGCAATGCATCACGAACATCAAACAGCCCAAGCTGAGAGCCATCGACACCTATAAGGCGGCAGCTACGGGACGTAATTTCCCCGTTGACCATAAGATCGTCTTTCTTTGCCAGCTTCTACACCTTCCCTTCAAAACAAAAACTCCCGACGCAAACACCCCGGGAGACGAACCCTGCTTCGCCAAGCAGGCAAAAAATCTTCGTCTAACCAGACAGCAGCTTGCGTGCTGTGCGGGTGGGGACAAACGTCCCTCTTTGCGTCATATCCGGTAGCAGTATATCGCCTCGTCTTCGAGGTTACAAGAATCACATATGATCCATCAATGCTACGAAACGAAATGCTTGCTGTTCTGCTATAGTCACAGAGGCAAACAAGCCCGAGTGGCGGAATGGCAGACGCGGCGGACTCAAAATCCGCTTCCCGCAAGGGAATGAGGGTTCGACCCCCTCCTCGGGTACCAGAAATTTTTTTAGATTCTCAATTTAAATTTTCTTGGATTTAGGGTGCCCCTCTAGGCAGACCTGAACATGTACTGGTACACCTACCTTTTTTACATATATGCACGCTATATATGCCATCACGTACGCCTTGATGCATATGTACTGCACATACATACTTGATAGATGCTGAGCATCTAGATGTGCGTAATCTCGTTCTAAACACTTACGCACATCTAAGCTTTAATCTAATAAACAAAATTATACTCGCTGGTAAATTGTTAGTTCATAAACAACCAGAACTAGATGTGCGTAATCCACATGCGCACATCTAGATGTGCGCATGTAACTATACTCACACGCGCGAGGCGACAGGCAAAAAAGCGCAGTGATTACTGCTGCCATGAAACTAGGGAATGCAACGCTATAGTTGGGTTGCTAGCGAGGTTTTCGCTAGCAAGGTTTGAGCCTTGAGGCACCTGCAGGCTGCAATATGGAGATGTCGACAGTGCTGGCCTTGTTACTAGCCAGAAGCACGGCGTTGTTATAGACCTACGGCTAAGACGAGTTTCCAACGTGCGCCACACATATAGGAAGAGGTAGAAGATGCGCATAGCATTGCTTGAACCGCTGGGAGTCCCCGTTGAAACCATAGAAAAGCTCGCAGAGCCCATCCGCCAGGCGGGCCATGAGTTTGTCTACTTTGACACGAAGACGACCGATCCAGACGAGCTTGTTCGTCGCAGTGCGCAAGCCGATGTGGTAATGATCGCCAACAACCCATATCCAACTGAGGTTATCGAACGCCTAAGCAGACTCAAGATGATTGCCGTTGCCTTCACCGGAATCGACCATGTTGGCCTTGAGGCGTGCAAGCGGCGTGGAGTGACGGTTTGCAACTGCGCGGGCTACTCTGACACAAGCGTTGCGGAGCTTGCTGTCGGGCTCACGATTAGCGTCTTGCGAAAAATACAGGAGGGGGATGCCGCGCTGCGCGATGGCGGCACTGCAGCGGGCCTTATGGGCACAGAAATTACTGGCAAGACCGTCGGCATCGTTGGTACCGGCCATATTGGCTCTCGTGCAGGCATTCTTTTCAAGGCATTCGGAGCGCGAGTTCTAGGCTATGCGCGGCATGAGAACAAAGAGGCCACTGCGGCAGGCATTGAGTACGCTTCGCTCGATGAGCTGCTGACAACAAGTGACATCGTCTCTCTTCACCTGCCTCTCAACAATATGACGCGCGGCAGTTTTGATGCTAGCCGAATGGCGCAGATGAAAACCAGCTCGATTCTGATCAACTGCGCACGTGGCCCCATTGTCAACACCGCCGCTCTCGCCAGCGCGCTTAATGAGGGAAGGCTTGCCGGCGCAGGCGTCGACGTCTTCGATTCAGAGCCGCCGCTCGATAAGGCAAATCCGCTTCTCCATGCGAAGAACTGCGTGCTGACGCCACACGTCGGCTTCCTCACCAAGGAGGCTATGCAACGGCGCGCAAAGATCGTCTTTGGCAATGTCACAGCATGGCTTTCCGACTCGCCAACAAACGTTTGCAAACTATAGGCCACAGGCTCATAGCCCAAAGCACGGTGACGATAAGCTGTGGACAGACGCTTGAAGGCGATGCCTGTGAGCCTGCAGCTGTGATCGCAACTGCAGGCCCATGCAACTTTCGCTCTCCACGGCCGGGGCTCCCCATAAGAAAAACATGGGCTAAGGGCTAAAACGTGAGCAACGCAGAGAAGGGCTTTGCGCCTTGAACTTGAGACAGCTCGAATACTTCATGGCAATAGCAGAGGAGCACCAGCTCACAGCAGCTGCAAAGCGTCTTCATATTATGCAGCCACCACTGTCATACGAGCTGTCGTCTCTAGAAAGAGAGCTCGGAGTAAAGCTTGTGAGCCGCTCTTCGCGCTCCGTCGAACTCACGGACGCGGGAAAGCTGCTCTATGTCCGTGCTGCACAAATTGTGGATGCGACAAGCTCAGCAGAGCGCGAGGTGAAAAACTTCGCCGCGGGAGCAAAGCGGCACGCTCGCTATTGGCCTCGTCTCGTCTGCCTGTGGACATATCTCCAACAATGCGATGCGCTCGCTTACCAGCGACTTCCCTGCCGTAAAGCTAGAGTTGCACGAGCGCGACACGACCGGAGTGCTCGACATACTTGAGGTCGGAACAATTGACGTCGGGATCGTGCGCACGCCTTTTATGGTAGGAGAATTTGAGTGCCACTATGCTGCACCGGAGCCAATGATAGCCGTCATGCCAGAGGGCATGCGCTGCGGCAAGGACCCAAGTCGCATATCGCTTGAAGAGCTGTCCACCAAGCCGATTGTTATTGACTGCCACTTCGGCAAGATCATACATGACATATTCGTCTCTCGCGGCCTAAAGCTTTTCATGGCCTGCATGACAGAAGACGTTCGCACGACCAGCATGTGGGCCTCGCGCGGCATGGGCGTTGGCGTAGTCCCACGCTCCTGCCTCACAGAAACTGAGCTGCAAGAGGCCAAGGCCATAAGCTGTGAAAAGCTCACAAGCATTTCTGGTACGCCAAAACCACCGACCATATGCGATGCCTCCAAGATTCGCTGAGCTCTTACAGGAAGATCAAACCCAGATCCAATCTTTCCTTCCTGCATAAGCTCATCGTATTATTCACATGAAGGCATGTTAAATAGGTATTTTATAGCACTGGCATATAGGATTTGAATAGCATGACGTCAGCGTCAATAGCAGCAACCCCATCCTTCTTGCTACTGCAAACAAAGATGGGGTTGCAGTGATAAGAATAGAGTCACTGAGGCAAGAAGACCTACGCTGATGGCTGCACCGCACAGGTGCAAACAGGCCGGCACACAAGTAAACGCGGTCCCTTGAAACAGCTGAGGCTTGGATCCGCCCTTACCAGGCGTGATGCCGAAGGCTAAACCTGTCCGCCTTCCACAACGATGGTATCAGGGTCAACGTCATCGCCAAAGACCGGCTCGAGCGTCTGCTCATAGTCGTTGTGGAAGAAGTTTTCCTCAGCAAGGGGACCCGTGATGAGGTTGTTCACAAACTCGAGCAAGGAGTCGTTGCCCTTGTGGACAGCACCAGCGATGGTGTCAACGTCTCCAAGGTCAGTGACGTTCACCACATAGCCAGGGTTGACCTTAGCCCAAGCAAGAACCTCCGTGTTATCGGTTGACATAGCGTCACCACGACCATCAAGCAGCGCATTGTAGGCGTCGGCATAGGCATCATATTTCTGAAGCGTTATGTCGGGGTACTTGTCCTCAAAATATGTCTCGGCAGTAGTTCCCTTGGCAATGATGAGTGTCTTGCCCGAGAGATCGTCAACCGAGTTGATGGGCGCTGACTCCGGAGAGACGATGCCAAGCTGAACTTTCATATAGGGCTTTGTGAAATCGACTTTCTCCGCACGCTCGTCCGTGACCGTGAAATTGGCGAGCATAAGATCTGCCTGGTTTGACTCGAGGTAGGGCACACGGTTGGCGCCGTCAGTGGAGATGTAGTTGGGAGTGACCCCGAGCTCCTTGGCGATGCGCTCAGCAAAGACGATGTCATAGCCTGCATAGTTGCCTGAGTCATCCACGTAGCCAAACGGGGCTTTGTCCGAAAATACTCCTATGTTGATGGAGCCAGCTGCCTTGATCTCATCAACGCCACGGACCTCAGACGACGATGAGTCACTCGACCCCACATCAGAGCCGCTCGTCGCGTCGCTGAGGGCGTCTTGGACATTCTGGCTTGACCCACAGCCGGCAAGCACAGATGAGGCTGCCAGAAGAATGCTACCCGACAAAAAGAAACGGCGGTCAAAACTGATATTTCCAAAAGATCTGTGCATAATACTACCTTCCCTTCACGTATAACGTCACTATCTAACAAACTCATTATTCAAACGAGCAAATAAGCGAACGGGTAAGACAGGAAAAATTCTCATCTGCCAAGGCAGAAACAGGCAAGCTTGCAAAACTTTGACCTCGCTGCCAAAAAGCTAGGTACACTCAGCCCTTTTCTCACGGCGAAATTCGAAGGTCCCAAGAAAATCTTTTGCCCGCTGCGTAGATGGCATCTCGAAGAAGCTCTCCGGATCATGCGAGCACTCTACGACTCCTCCTCCGTCAAGCAGGACGACCTGGTCAGCAATAGCACGCGCAAAGCCCATCTCGTGGGTCACGATGACCATCGTCATTCCTTGGTCAGAAAGCTCGAGGATGACTTGCAACACCTCATGAACCATCTCTGGGTCAAGGGCAGCAGTCACCTCGTCAAAAAGCATGACCTCGGGATTTGTCATCAGAGCGCGCACGATAGCAATGCGCTGCTTCTGACCGCCTGAGAGTGTGGATGGGTATACATCACGCTTATCCCAAAGTCCTACGCGTTGCAGTAGCTGCTCGGCTTGAGCGTTGACTTCTTCCTTCTCCCTGCCCTGCACGACAAGAGGTGCCAAAGTGACATTGCCCAGCACGGTCTTGTTCGGAAAAAGGTCATAGCTTTGGAAGACCATGCCTATGCGCTGACGCAAGGCCGAAGTGCGCGCGGAGCCAGATATCACTTTGCCGTTCAGCACAACCTCCCCACCTTGGATGTCCTCCAAGCCGACGATGCAACGAAGTAGCGTGGATTTGCCACAGCCAGAAGGACCAAGCACGACCACCGTCTCGCCACGCCGCACGTCAACTGACACACCGTTGAGCACGGGCTGCTCAGAGCCCTTATAGCGCTTCACCAGATCTTTGACAGAAAGGATAATGTCATTATCAGGAGTTTCGCTCACTTTGAAGCTCTTTTCTCGAGGTAGCGAGACAACAACGACAGAGGAAAGCACACAAAGAAGTACATGAAGAAGATCGCCCCATAGATCCACAAGGCGCCATCTGGATGAGCAAAGCGGTTCAGGTCGATAATCTGAGCTCCCACACGTATAAGCTCGACAACCCCGATCAGCATGCAAAGAGACGTCGTTTTCACCATACGGGTGATGAGATTGACGGCAGGCGGCAGGAGGCGACGCACCGCCTGCGGCAAGATAATGCACGTAAAAGTCTGTCGGCGGTCAAAGCCAAGCACGTACGCGCTGTCATATTGCATGCGAGGAATGGATTCAAGGGCACCACGAACAAGATCGCCCATCTCGGCCGCGCCCCACAAGGTGAACACAACAATCGATGATGTGTACCCATCGAAGGACACGCCAAACCACGCTGCCGTGCCGAAGAAGACTATATAAAGCAACACAAGCTGAGGCATGATCCGTATAAAGTCAAGGTAGAACCTCAAGATGAAGCGAACCACGCGCGACCTTGACGTCATGAAGACGCCAACAAGAATTCCTAAGGGTATGGAAAGCAACACTGACACAAGCGCGATCTGTATGCTCACGCCAAGGCCGGCAAACAGACGGGACAAGTTGTTACCCTCAAGCAAGATGTTGCTAGCGCCTTGCATAGTCGAACCTCCTTTCGAGGATGGTTCCGACGATCGAAATCGGCAGCAAAATCAAGGTATAGGCGACCACAAGCATCAGAAGGGACTCTGTGGTGTTGTAGTAAAGGCCAATGAGGTCCTTGGTGAGATACATCAGATCCGCGAGGGCAATCCCCGAGACAACTGATGACTCCTTCACAAGAAAGATGACATTGGCAACAACGCCGGGAAGGGCGGTCGAGAGCGCTTGGGGAATGACGACATGGCGCATGGTCTGGCCCCATGTCATGCCAAGCACGCGGCATGACTCTGTCTGAGTTGGCCCAACCGCCTCAATGCCGCCACGAAAGGCCTCACTCATATAGGATCCGCCAAGGAAGGCCAGGCCGACAATGGCACACGTTTCCGCGGATAGCGTGATGCCAAGCTTGGGAAAGCCAAAGTAAAGAAAAAAGAGTTGAACTAACAATGGGGTGCCACGTGAGAGCTCTATGTACGCAGCAACAACCTGCCGCGCAACGGGCACCTTCAACTCAGTGATCATGCTACAGACAAGCCCTATGACAAGCGAGAGGACAATTCCCCAAAACGAAATGGAGACTGTCACTTGCGCTGCAAGGACATAGTATGGGGCAAATTTTTGTATAAAGCTCCAGTCCATTTGCCTTTGTTCCTCCCCTGCTTCATATGCGCAAACTGCATAACGCTATAAGACCTGATGGGTAAGCTATGCTCATCAAGAAATAGTGACGACAAAAAATTTTTGCAACTTCACAGTGTGGTAAGATCGCGTTTTAAACGATCATTTTTTGCCCGAAGTCTCTTGCCCTCTGCCCTAAAAGGACAGGCATTCAATTGACTCCGGGCTTAAGACATGTGGATGGACAGCGGCACTGAACCATTAATAAATCACATGTAAACGGTATGGACACCGCAGCTTCCCTCCCCGTGAGTTCTTGATGCCGCTATTAATCCTAGCAACGTACTAGACTTTGTCAACCACAATTAGCTCAATAAAAGAATAAAAGAGCTCTCTGTCCTCGACAGCCGCTTATGTGCAGCCTCAGCCAGATGGTAGGTTGCATAATTACAGGCCTTTAGCTATCCTACTTGCCAACAAGCGCAGGTTTTGGGGGATTGAAATGAGCTTAAGAACCGTATCCATGCTGATGATGATGCGAATGCCCAACCCCCGGGCACCTTACGGATGCGGATCTACTTGTTGGTTTGTTTGCTGTGACTAGTGGGTCTGTCTCGTGTCCGGGAGGAATTTCTCAACCTCCATCACGAAAGGAACTACTACCATGGCTAAGCTTGATGCGCCGTTTCGCTATGACATTGTCGGGAGTTTTTTAAGGCCTGCTTCACTTAAAGAGGCACGTGCTGCGCATGCGGCAGGAAAGCTCTCAGATGCTGAGCTCACAGCTGCAGAAGACGCTGCTATAAAAGACCTTATTGCAAAGGAGAAGTCTGCAGGGCTCAAAGCCGTTACTGACGGGGAGTTTCGCAGACGCTATTGGCACCTTGACTTTCTGAGTGATCTCGAAGGTGTTCAAGAGGTCCCCGCAGAGCAGTGGTCAGTCCAGTTTAAGGGTGCACAACCTCGCCCTGCGACTGTACGCATCACAGACAAAATCGGCTTTGGGAACCATCCTTTCCTCAAGCACTTCGACTATCTGAAGTCTGTAGCAGGCGCAACGCCAGCAAAAATGACCATACCTTCCCCCTCCATGCTCCATCTCATCTGCTGTGTCCGTGAAAAGAACTATCAGCCCTGTAAACGCTACGAGGGAAATGAGGAGCTGCTTTTCCATGACCTCGCAGCCGCTTACGCTGATGCGGTGCAGAGCTTCTATGACCATGGCTGTCGCTACCTACAGCTTGACGACACCAGCTGGGGAGAGCTGTGCGACAAGGAGAAGAGGGCTGCTTATGAGGCCCGCGGTTTCGACCTTGACGAGCTTGAGCGCAACTACGTGTCCGTGATCAACGAGGCTTTGGCCAACAAGCCTGACGATCTCGTGGTTACTATCCATATTTGCCGTGGCAACTTTCGCTCTACGTGGTTCAGCTCAGGTGGGTATGAGCCCGTGGCAAAGATACTTTTCCCCAATGCTAAAGTCGATGGCTTCTTTTTGGAATATGACTCAGATCGCGCAGGTGGTTTTGAGCCTTTGTCCTACATTGCTAACCAGCGTGTTGTTCTGGGTCTTGTTACCTCAAAGTCAGGTAAGCTTGAAAACCCAGATGATGTGAAGCGACGCATTGAGGAGGCGAGCAAGTTCGTTCCCTTTGAACAGCTTTGTCTATCCTCACAGTGCGGATTTTCCTCTACCGAAGAAGGCAACATCCTTACTGAGGAAGACCAGTGGGCTAAGATTGCCCTCATCAAACGCATCGCTGAAGATGTCTGGGGGACCAACGTATAGACGTAGGGACTATCTGATAGACAGCATCGTCTAAAGCTACTTTTCTCGCATATTATTAGGTCTTTTGCCATCGGTCGAAGGGATAGCCACCTTCGACCGATCTGATCATCACTACAGCCTCATCTAGGGTATGAAAATTAAAAGTTGTGGGCAACTAGCCTACAAGCTGTTATTTGAGTTTCTCGTTATCCTACATGAGTCCGCACTGATGAGAGGAGACAAAATGGGTCAAAGGCCTATTCGCGTAGTCCAGTACGGGTGTGGGAAGATGGCAAAGTATACAATCAGATACCTGCATGAACATGGTGCTCAACTCGTAGGTGCCATAGACACCAACCCTGCCGTTGTAGGAATGGATGCAGGAGACTATGCCGACCTTCCAATTAAGTTAGGTGTGAAGATCTCCAGCGATGCCGAACAAGTACTGGATGAAAGCTCCCCAGATATTGTAATAGTCACCCTTTTTAGCCTTCTAAACGATATAGCACCAATGGTAGAGCAGTGTATCTCACGTGGTATTAATGTAATAACTACTTGTGAGGAAGCCACATTTCCATGGACAACCTCCTCAGAGTGGACTAACCGCCTTGATGCTATCGCAAAGGCAAACGGCGCTACTATTGTCGGCAGTGGCATGGAAGATGTCTTCTGGGTAAGAATCGTTGGTCTTTTAGCAGGCGCAGTAAACAAGATCACCAAAATTGAGGGTTCTGTCAGCTATAACGTAGACGAGTATGGCATGGCCCTCGCAAAAGCACATGGCGTGGGTCTTACGACCGAAGCATTCGAAAAAACTCTTGCGCATCCAAGTGATATTGTTCCCTCATATGTATGGAACTCTAACCAAGCCCTAGCACAGCTTTTGGGACTCACGATTAGTGATATCATCCAAGAAAACGTACCTTTTGTAGCTGATGCAGATACGTACTCAGAGACGATGGGAGAACTTGTTGTTGCAGGTAAGGTCCTTGGTATGAACACGCGTGTCACTACAAAAACCTACCAAGGCATCGATATCGTAACCTCACAGATAGGCAAGGTCTATGGACCGCGCGATGGGGACCTTTGCGACTGGAAGATATACGGTGAGCCAGATACAAGTTTTCATGTAGATAAGCCAGCGACGGTCGAGCATACCTGTGCAACTATTGTGAACCGTATTCCCTCCGTGTTATCTGCTGATGCTGGCTACCACACTGTCGATGAGCTTGAGCCATTACGCCACCCCATCCAGCCGATGAGGATCGACGAGTTCTTGTTCTAAGCATTTTATGTTAGTGTAAAAACCATGAGGAAAAGAGGTCTTATGCCAGCATTTGCAAATCCTTTTCAGGGTAATGTCGACAGGAAACTGACGAAGGAGGAGCTCATCCAAGCTGTCCGCCTAGATATTGCAGGAGAGCTGGAAGCTATCTATCTCTATGATGCACACGTTCAAGCAACTGACAACCAAGTAGCAAAAACAGTCCTGGCCGATATTCGCGATGAGGAGAAAGCTCACGTCGGAGAGCTTATGACCCTACTGACAACCCTTGACCCAAAGGAAGCTGAGCAGTTTGCTTCAGGAGAAGGAGAAGTCCATGAGATGTTAGATGATCTCGGAATTTCACATCCTACAGCAGAAAGCCAAACCAACACTCAATCGCCTTCGTCAACCATCGGAAGCCTGCTTGATCAATAGATCTAAGCAAAAAGGAGAGCCCATGAGTTATCTAGCAAGGGAGACGGCATCGCTACCCGCAAAGCTATGGTCACGCATCGATTCTGCCGTCAGCGATGCAGCACGTCAAACACTTATCAGTAGACGTTTTCTCCACCTGTTCGGTCCTTTAGGTGCCGGTACAGACAGCATTGCAATTGATAATGCCGATACCTTGGCCGAAGTGACTACCGATGGTCTCATTACTACAGCTGGCCGCAAGATCGTAGAGATACCAACAATATATGATGACTTCACATTATTCGCAAAGGATCTAGAAGCCTCGGAGCACAACGGAGTAGCTGTTGATGTGTCGCGGGCCGCAGCTGCTGCTGAAAGGTGTGCCCGCAAGGAAGATAAGCTCATACTTTTGGGAGACGCATCTCTTGGTTATGAGGGCCTTCTCACGGCAAAAGGTATCAATAAAATCAAGCGCAGCGATTGGAGCGCAGGTGAGAATGCTTTCTCAGATATCACATCAGGGTTAGCGCTTTTTGCCAAGGAAGGACTCTATGGCCCCTATGCCCTCCTCTTAAGCCCTGATCTTTTTGCGGGTCTGCACCGTATTCAGCCTGGTACCGGTATACTCGAAATAGATCGTCTGCGTACGCTTGTCAATGGTCATATCTACCAGACTCCCCTTCTTGACGGCGAGATTAAGGCAGCCCTTCTCGACACTTCGGAAAGGAATATGGATCTTGCAGTAGGGCTTGATTTATCTGTTGCCTATCTTGAACAAAGCAACCTCAATCATGTGTTCAGAGTACTCGAAACCGCCATTGCACGCCTTAAGCGTCCTGGTGCTGTAATCGTATTCGAATAGCATAGGCAAATCCGTAACACGTTTTACAAAGATATAAAAGCCAGTGATCTGAATTACAGGTCACTGGCTTTACTCGTATCCAGAGTTATCTACCAATCTTTAAATACTTTTTATGGTAGTAGATGAAGCTCTACTCCCTTTGGCTTTATACCAAGTCGCTCTAGGTTTTTCTGCACGCATGACCTTATAAGCGAGAATAAGCTATATGAAATGAGTTGAATGCAAGAGTAGGTGCCTATTTGAAACTATCGGATAAAACATCGAGGATAGAACTGATGCAAGGATCCTTTGAATGAAATGGGCGCGACTTATCTTCAAATATAAATATATTAAAGGAAGGAGCATTGTCTCCCACGATAGGTATTGACGAAATGCCATCCTCTTTCGTATTGATAAAAAGACTGGTTACAAAACCGATGCCAAGACCAGAGCTAATGAAACTCTTTAGCTCTGAGATTTGATCAGTCTTAGACAGGAGGAAGACTCAGCCGTACGGCATGGCGCTTTTCAAGGCTTTCAATCTCTTGCGCTGCACCGTCTATCTCTTGAAGAGCAATGCCAACGTGTGATACCAAAATCTTTCCTGCATCGGTTAGGGAGATAGCGTTTGGACCAAAAGGCTGACGTTGGAAAAGCTCTGCTCCTAGTTGCCGCTCAAGTCTCTTAACAGCTAGTGATACGGCAGGTTGCGACATCTTGAGGGCGCGAGCAGCCTGTGTAAAGCTGCCCGTGCCGACAACCTCTTTGAAAACTTCCAAATCATGAACGTTTTCAATAGCAGCCATAATGGCTCACCCAACAATCCCCGTCGATAAAGACGGCACTGAAGGATATAATATCAATAGTGTGGATGCCATGCTACAGCTTGCAGAGCTTCAGCAATATCTGGTACGTCGATACGATTTAGACCTTCCGCGATAGCACACTGTGCCACAGCTATAGCTACCTGGCGTGTGATCTCAGGAAGCTCACTCATCGGCGGTAACACTGGAGCACCGAGCGTTGTAACATCGACCATATCAGCTAGAGCCTGTGCTCCTGCCAATAGCATAGTACGGCTCACAACTCGAGCGTTAGGAAGTAGTGCACCAAGGCAGATCCCAGGGTACATAAGGGCGTTGTTACCTTGACCTATATAATGAGTAACACCGTTGTATTCAACTGGCGCTGATGGTGTCCCGGTAACTACTGAAGCACGACCATCCGACCATGCAATTACATCAGCTGCTGTGGCTTCAGCAAGCTTTGTTGGATTTGATATAGGAGCAATAAATGGGTTTTTGACATGTGCTGCCATAGCCCGCACAACATCTTCATTGAAAGCACCGTGCACGGTAGAAGTTCCAATAAGAGCCGTAGGCTCAACAGCATCAACGACTGCAGCAAGCGAGCTATAATCTAGTCCTGCAGCAAATTCTGAGGCATCATGGGCATAGCGCTGCTGACCTTCCGTAAGATCTGGCATACCAGTAAGAATGAGTCCCTGACGATCAACAAGGTAAATTCGCTTTTGAGCCTCTTCAGCTGTCAGATGCCCAATCCGGATAAGCCCATCGACAATCTGGTCAGCTATACCAATGCCTGCGGTTCCTGCACCAAAGGTTAAAACTTTCGTATCGGCAAGGGAAGTTCCCGCTACTTTGGTCGCGGCAATAAGTGCTCCGAGGATTGTTACTCCTGTGCCTTGGATATCATCGTTGAGGGTAAGAATCTTGTCGCGATAGCGATCCAAAATAGGAGCAGCGCAGGGACGTCCAAAATCTTCCCAATGGATCAAGGCATTTGGATAGAGCTTAAGGGAGGCCTCTACAAACTTCTCAATGAAACTATCATAGCGCTCACCGCGAACCCTTTCGAATCTGTTTCCAAGATAGCGTGGATCTTCAAGCAGCTCCTTACGATTGGTACCAACATCGACCATAACAGGCAAAATCTTGGAGGGATCGATTGATGCTGCTGCTGTATAGACTGCAAGCTTACCGGTCAAAATCTCTGCTCCATTAGCTCCCCAGTCACCGATTCCGAGGATACCTTCTGCATCGGTTGCAACCACAAGGCGAATGTCCTCTTGATCTGCAGCAAAGCTCTTAAGAGCTTCCTCAATTTCATCGGGATGCTCAATAGAGATATAAGCAACCTTGCTACCAAAATAATGATCGTTATAGCCCTCAATAGACTGTGCAACGGTTGGCGCATAGACGATAGGCATGTATTCGGTTAGATGTTTTTTCATACTATAGAAAAATAGACGCGCATTCGAATCACGGACACCCATAAGATAAATACGCTTGGCAAGATCAGTCGGTTCTGCATCAAAACGTTCATAGACTTCCTTCTCCTGCTGGTCAATGCTTTGTACCGCAGCAGGAAGCAGCCCCACAAGCCCCAACTGTTGCCTTTCCTCTAGGCTAAAACCAGTTCCCTTGTTTAGAAGTGGATCAGACAGCACTGCAAAACCAGTCTTTTTCATAGCAACCTGTTTCCTTTCATTTTCCTGGTTCCTTATAGTGAACGTACCTTTTTCATCTTTCATAGCATGCAGGGATATTTGGACAGAAAACCCAATGATTACCAAATTCCAATGATGTGCCACCAACCAAGGCCCACCGTAAGCCAAATGGCAACCATAACAATCCCACACACAATACCAACCCGAAAATACTCAGAAGTACTGAGATATCCAGAGCCGTAAATCAGAGCAGCAGGGCCAGAGGCGTAGTGAGTCATTGCACCCATAAGAGCAGACAGAGCACCGAAGAGCAATGCGGCCATTAAAGGCGGAGCACCCACACCTACCGCAACAGTCAAAAACAATGCATACAGAGCACTTATTTGGGAGAGCTCTGAGGCAAACATGTAGTGCAGCAAAAAATAAAGTAAAGTATTGAAAGAACAACTAAAACAACCGACCAAGAAAAACCTGATACTGAACCAGACAGCAAAGAGCCGATCCAATCAATAACACCTAAGGTGTTAAGTTGACTGGCCATGCCTACCAAAATGCCAAAGAAAATCAGAGTCTGCCATGCTAACTTATTCGCAGCCATATCTTTCCATTTGAGCACGCCGCTGACAAGCAAAACAGAGACGCCTAGGAAGGCTACAGCTGTAGCCGATATATTCAAAACCGAGCTCAGGCATCATAGCACGAGCATGAGAATAAACGTTGTAGCCATGATCCTTTCTTGGACGCTCATAGGCCCCATCTCACGACGTTTGGCTCGAGCGTCTTCCCTAGCAGTTGGAGTCTGCTTTAAGGTAGGTGGAAAGATGGCATAGACAACACGGGGAATGAGCAGTAGTGCAACAAGACCTGGAACTATTCCTGCTATAGCCCATTGACCCCAGTTGATCGTAATTCCCTGCTGCTCAGCCAGGTCAGCAACTATTGGCCCTCCTGCCATTGCTGTGAGAAACATTGCAGAGGTTACAGCGTTTATATTATTTGCTGTGGCAGCAAGAAACGCACCAATCCTTTTGCGTGACTCATCTCCACCTTCTGGCGTTGAGTGTTGAAGATCACTTATGGAGGTGATGATCGGGAAGAGAACACCTCCCAGACG
>ENA-UOOK01000155-UOOK01000155.1-fermentation-metagenome-genome-assembly--contig:-NODE-155-length-82398-cov-7.548753_pt1 | contig 82398 bp, 81 predicted proteins | sample MGYA00245777_ERZ724023 | MGnify/ENA primary metagenome ERZ724023 (study PRJEB28704, sample SAMN03018312) | fermentation metagenome | biome: anthropogenic terrestrial biome; feature: soil; material...
TGGACTACCGAAACAGTCTGTCTATCTGCTCGTAATTTCCATTACAATAGAAAGCAAGGATGGAGCAGAGTGCCTGATCCGCTTCGCTCTGTGAGGGATAGCCTGTTATTTCTCCCTCCCACAGTTTTTTGAACTTCTCACCGTTCTTTGCACTCATGGCCTTATCCAGTACACTCTCATCGGATAAGTAACTTTCTCTCTCCATGGTTTCCACAGACACTTTTGGAGTAGGGCGTTTCATATGCGTGTCGAGCAGCCATTGCAATGCTTCTGTGCATTCAATGATATCGCTGTTTTGGTACACATTGCCTGTGACGGTAACAAAGTGTGTAGTGACATATGGAACATAGACCTCGATATTACCGTGCTTGATGTAATAAATATCTGAATCGTATATGTATCCATCTGGGGCTAAGCAAAGAATACGCAAGCCTTTACCGCTTGGACTTATCTCGACATATGTCTGTGGGAACATCTGAACAATGGCAAGTGCCCACGGCAGGGTTGTGCCGTCTTTGATGCAATAGTCAAGATCGATACCGATAATGTGGTTTGATACACGGATACCAATGCCGCTGTAATTTACAGATGCTACAACAGCAGTAGTAAAATCAGTAAAGGTTGAAGGCTTGGATACGCTGGCCCATCTTCCCGTCCTTGGGTTATATGGAACCTTGGTTTGCCTGTTATTCACGTTTTCGTACCGCCAACAGCAGAACTCGGCATTGTCTTTGATATACTGGGGAATGTTGTCAAAACTCATTTAGGTGTTCCTCCTTATGAATTTCTGCCGCTCTGCTATTCAAAGGACAGATGATATGTTCAGAGGGAGATTTTCTTTCCTCTACTAATAGCCGAAATATTTAACCCCCTCACTATTCACAGGACAGTTATCGAGTATTTGAACGGCTCTATTGGAAAAAAATTTTCGCCTCTACTTTGTAGCCACGGGGAAAGAGCAAATCTGACGATTTTTGAAAAAATATTTTTTATCTGTATGCAAAACTTAAAAACCCATCTCCCAATATAAAAAAAAGAATGTTAAATCCACAGAACCTCAATTCTGTGGATTTAACATTCCTGCCTTGCTTATAGCAAATACCTTGTGCGGCATTCAAGCAGTCAACAATATTGTGACAGTTGGGATTGCCAAGCTGAGCGTAATCGTAGAAACAGACGAGCCAGCTATGCTCGGAAAAAGACCACTGATGCAGAAAATAAAGAATAAAAAAACCTCGCTACTATTCCCAATGTAGATGGAGTAACTGGGTCTGTTTGTTTATGTTGATAATTTGGCCGAGTACTTCTCTTGTAAATGCAATGCTAAGTTACTTTAAGCCTTTTTGTTTAAAAAGGAATATCTACGAAGATTAATAGTCACACATAACCATTATAATGTCGATAATGTAAATATTCTTAGCAAATTCAGTACAAGTGAATTTTTTAAAATTTACCCTTAAGTCTTGACACAATAAAAAATATATGCTATAATTCATGTTAAATTTAATATATCAAAACTGTTGAAGCGGAGATAACGGCAATGATGCCTTTACAGAGAGCCTGCGATGCTGAAAATCAGGCAAGAAACAAGTTGTCAAATGGACCGCTGAGGGCGCAGTCAAATGTGATTTTTCACAAAGTATTCTGCGACGTTGTAGGCAGACGTCATTTGCCGGGGATATGTTGGTATCCTGCTAAGTGCACGGGTTATACCGTGAATCAAGGTGGCACCGCGGATAGTGTCGTATTTTCCATATAAGTACATTATTCGTCCTTGACAGATTGTATCATTCTGTCAAGGACTTTTTTGTTTTTACTCCTTTGGCAGATTGTCAAAGGAGTATTTTTATTTGGAGGTAAACGAATATGAAAATTTCACCTATTTTTAGTGAAGTGGAGAAAATTGCAGCCACCGAAAAATATGATGTAATTCCTGTGAGCTGCGAGATTTTATCGGACTTCACAACACCGATCGAAACAATGAAGATACTGAAAAATGTATCTAAGCACTGCTATATGCTAGAATCTGCACAGGCAGATGAAACATGGGGTCGATATACTTTTCTTGGATTTGATCCGAAAATGGAGATCACCTGCATTGGTGGAACAATTAACGGTGTCTTGGATGCTGGCAAGCTGAAATATGTGGCAGGCAATCCATCGGACTATTTACGCAAGGTGTTATCCGAATACAGAAGCCCTCGTTTTGATTATCTGCCTCCTTTCGCCGGAGGCTTGGTTGGTTACTTTTCATATGATTATCTCGGATATAGTGAGCCGAGCGTAAGAACCAATGCAGAAGACGCAGAAGCTTTCAAGGATGTTGATCTGATGCTATTTGATAAAGTGATTGCTTTTGACAATATCCGTCAGAAAATCATTTTGATTGTGAATATGAAACTCGTTGATCTCGAAACGAATTATAATAAAGCGGTATGGGAACTGAAACAACTGATAGATTTACTTCGATGCGGAGAAAAGAAGAATGAACCTGGTGGAAAGCTTCTCGGAGAGGTTACGGCTCTGTTTGATAAAGAACAGTTCTGCGGCATGGTAGAGAAAGCAAAACACTATATTCGTGAGGGCGATATTTTTCAGATTGTGCTGTCCAACCGTTTGTCTGCTCCATTTGAAGGCAGTCTGTTGAACACTTATCGTGTGCTTCGTACAATCAATCCATCACCGTATATGTTTTATTTTTCAGGAACGGATGTAGAGGTTGCGGGTGCTTCCCCTGAAACTTTGGTTAAGCTGGAAAACGGGGTGCTGCATGCCTTCCCGCTTGCCGGAACAAGACCGAGAGGTAAAACCGATGATGAAGACAAAGCATTAGAAGCAGAGCTGCTTGCCGACGAAAAGGAGCTTGCTGAACATAATATGTTGGTTGATTTAGGGCGTAATGACCTCGGTAAGATCAGCAAATTCGGCACAGTACAGGTCGAAAAACTCCATACCATCGAACGCTTCTCCCACGTCATGCACATCGGCTCCACAGTTCGGGGCGAGATAACGGACAAACAAGATGCGCTGGATGCCATTGAAGCAGTGCTACCCGCAGGAACACTTTCAGGTGCACCAAAGATTCGCGCTTGTCAGCTGATCGGAGAGCTTGAAAACAACAAGCGTGGTATCTACGGCGGTGCCATCGGATATATCGATTTCACCGGAAATATGGATACCTGCATAGCAATCCGCATTGCTTACAAGAAAAACGGCAAGGTGTTTGTAAGAAGCGGAGCCGGTATTGTGGCAGATTCTGTTCCAGAAAAAGAATATGAAGAATGCCTGTACAAAGCGAAATCTTCTCTTAAAGCGTTGGAACTTGCACAGGAGGCAGAATTATGATCCTACTTATTGATAACTACGACAGTTTTTCTTATAACCTTTATCAACTCATTGGAGAGATCGAACCTGGTATCAAGGTCATCCGCAATGATGAAATGACGATAGATGAAATTAGAAACTTGAATCCTAACTGTATCTTTCTTTCTCCCGGTCCCGGAAGACCCGAAGACGCTGGTGTTATTATTGAGGCTGTACAGTTACTCGGCAAGGATCTTCCCATTCTTGGCGTGTGTCTCGGTCATCAAGCAATATGCGCTGCGTTCGGTGCAACCATCACCTATGCAAAAGAGCTGATGCACGGCAAGCAGTCGGATGTGAAATTTGACACAGCTTGTCCGCTGTTCAAGGGATGCCCGGAAATTGCCCCAGTCGCCCGTTATCACTCCCTTGCAGCAGACGCCAACACGATTCCCGAAGAACTAAAAATAACCGCTCTTACTACTGACGGGGAGGTAATGGCGGTACAACATAACGAGTACCCCATCTATGGCGTACAGTTCCATCCTGAATCCATTATGACGCCAGATGGAAAGCAGATGCTTAGAAATTTTATAAAGGAGATATGAGTTATGATCAAAGAAGCAATCGTAAAGATCGTAAACAAAGAAGACCTCACCTATGATGAGGCATACACCGTTATGAACGAAATCATGAGCGGTCAAACAACAGCTACACAGAATGCCGCTTTTCTTGCAGCTCTTTCTACAAAGAGTGCACGAGCAGAAACAACGGATGAGATTGCCGGTTGTGCGGTTGCTATGAGAGCACACGCAACAAAGATTGAAACCGGTATGGAGCTTTTTGATATTGTTGGCACCGGCGGTGACAATGCGAACAGCTTTAATATCTCCACCACATCTGCCCTTGTTGCGGCAGCAGGCGGCATTAAAGTCGCAAAGCACGGTAATAGAGCAGCGTCCTCCCAGTGTGGAACGGCAGATTGTCTTGAAGCCCTAGGTGTAAACATTCAACAAAGTCCCACAAAATGTATTGAGCTTCTGTACGAGGTCGGTATGTGCTTCTTCTTCGCGCAGAAATACCACGCCTCTATGAAGTATGTGGGTGCTATCCGCAAGGAACTAGGGTTCAGAACTGTATTCAATATTCTCGGACCTCTTACGAACCCCGGTACGCCGTCCATGCAGCTTCTCGGTGTGTATGATGATTATCTAGTGGAGCCGTTGGCACAGGTACTAATCAACCTTGGCATCAAACGAGGAATGGTCGTTTACGGTCAGGATAAGTTGGATGAAATATCCATGAGTGCACCGACTACAATATGTGAAATTCGTGACGGTTGGTTTAAATCTTCTGTTATTATGCCGGAAGACTTCGGATTTGCACGCTGTACAAAGGACGATTTGAAGGGTGGCACTCCCGAAGAAAATGCAAAAACCACCCTTTCCATCTTAAACGGCGAAAAGGGTCATAAGAGAAATGCTGTGTTGATGAACGCAGGTGCGGCACTCTATATCGGCGGTAAGGCTGACAGCATGAAAGAAGGTATCGTACTTGCCGCAGAAATCATTGATATTGGCAAAGCACTTGAAACTCTCCACAAACTCATCGAAGTCAGCAACCGTCCGGAGGTAGAGGTATGACAATTCTTGACCAACTTACCGATTACGCCCGTGAGCGCACCGAGCAGGCGAAAAAGTTAATATCGCTGGAAGAAATCAAACGGCAAGCCATGCTGCTTCCCAAAGGCATCTTCGCTTTTGAGAACGAACTAAAAAAGCCGGGTATTTCCTTTATCTGTGAGTGTAAAAAGGCATCCCCATCAAAAGGATTGATAGCTCCCGATTTTCCATATTTGCAGATTGCGAAAGAATATGAGGCGGCAGGTACCGATTGTATTTCTGTATTGACCGAGCCGAAATGGTTCTTGGGCGATAACGAATATCTGAAAGCAATAGCAAACATTGTTTCCATTCCGTGTCTGCGAAAGGATTTTGTAGTGGATGAGTATATGATATACGAGGCAAAGGTGCTCGGCGCATCGGCGGCATTGCTTATCTGCTCTATCCTGAGCGAAGAAAAAATCAAAGAATATATAAGCGTTTGCGATGAACTTGGGCTATCTGCTTTGGTAGAGGCACACGATGAAAGCGAAGTACAAATGGCACTAAATGCTGGAGCACGTATTATCGGTATCAACAACCGAAACCTCAAAGATTTTTCCGTGGATACCGATAACAGTCGTAGACTTCGGAAACTGATACCCCGTGATGTTCTGTTCGTTTCCGAAAGCGGTGTAAGTAGTGCCGATGATGTAGCAAAGCTCCGTGAGATCGGGGTGGATGCTGTTCTGATCGGTGAAACCCTGATGAGATCAACGGACAAAAAAGCTAAGCTCGATGAATTGAGAGGTGTGTCATGGCAAAGATAAAACTTTGCGGTCTTTCCCGACTTTGCGATATAAAAGCAGCTAATGAGTTGAAACCTGAGTATATCGGATTTGTGTTTGCACCAAAAAGTAGGCGGTATGTTACTCCCGCAAAGGCAGAAATACTGAAACAGGCACTTGATTCCAAAATCACTGCTGTCGGTGTATTTGTAGATGAAGCTGCCGAAACGGTTGCTGAACTCTTGAATATTGGCACTATTGATATTGCTCAGCTTCACGGCAGAGAAGACAAAGAATACATTGAGCAGTTACGAAAGCTCACCGATAAACCGATTATCAAGGCTTTTCGCATAGAAACGGCAAGTGATATAGCGGATGCAGAAAAGAGCACCTCCGACTATATACTGCTGGATTCCGGCGCAGGTACTGGAACAGTATTTGATTGGAAGCTGATACAGAACATTAAGAGATCGTATTTTCTCGCTGGAGGGCTTTCACCCGACAATACGGAGGATGCAGTAACAATACTCCATCCTTTTGCGGTCGATGTCAGCTCAGGAATTGAAACAAACGGACTCAAAGATAAATGTAAAATGGCGGAATTTGTTGCCGCCGTTAGAAAGGAAGGTTGAATATGAAAAATTCAAACGGACGCTTCGGCATTCACGGCGGGCAGTATATCCCCGAAACGCTGATGAATGCGGTTATAGAACTGGAAGGAGCGTATAACCACTATAAAAACGATACCGGTTTTAACAGAAAACTCGCCGAACTTTTTAATGAATACGCAGGCAGGCCGTCAAGGCTGTATTTTGCCGACAAAATGACGCAAACCCTCGGCGGTGCAAAAATTTATCTCAAGCGTGAGGACCTGAATCATACAGGCGCACATAAGATCAACAACGTACTCGGCCAGGCACTGCTTGCAAAGAATATGGGCAAAACCCGTCTTATTGCAGAAACCGGAGCCGGTCAACATGGAGTTGCTACGGCAACTGCTGCTGCCCTTATGGGTATGGAATGTGTAGTGTTTATGGGTGAAGAAGATACCATGCGTCAGGCTCTCAATGTATACCGTATGCGTCTGCTCGGTGCAGAAGTTATTCCTGTAAAAACAGGAACAGCAACTCTCAAAGATGCTGTATCCGAAGCAATGCGTGAATGGACTTCCAGAATTAGTAACACACATTATTGTCTCGGTTCAATTATGGGACCGCATCCGTTCCCGACTATCGTCCGTGATTTCCAATCAGTTATCTCCAAAGAAATTAAGGAACAAATTCTTCAAAAGGAAGGCAGACTGCCTGATGCAGTTATCGCCTGTGTGGGTGGTGGCTCTAATGCCATCGGCAGCTTCTATCATTTCATTGAAGATGCAGATGTTCGTCTGATTGGCTGTGAGGCGGCGGGCAGAGGCATTGATACCTTTGAGACAGCCGCTACTGTAAACACTGGCAGAGTCGGAATCTTCCATGGGATGAAGTCCTATTTCTGTCAGGATGAATACGGTCAGATCGCTCCCGTTTATTCTATTTCCGCAGGTCTTGATTATCCCGGCATCGGTCCCGAACATGCTCATCTGCATGACATTGGCAGAGCCGAATATGTTCCCGTAACCGATGATGAAGCCGTATGCGCTTTTGAGTATTTGGCAAAGACCGAGGGTATCATACCTGCCATTGAATCGGCTCACGCGGTCGCACACGCAATGGAGTTGGCACCTACAATGAGTAAAGACCAGATTATCGTCATCACCATTTCCGGCAGGGGCGACAAGGACTGTGCAGCCATTGCTCGCTACAGGGGGGAGGATATCCATGAGTAACATCAGAAAAGCATTTGAAAAGGGAAAGGCGTTTATCGTCTTTATTACCTGCGGAGATCCCGATCTTGAAACCACGGCTGTAGCTGTCCGTGCTGCCGTAAAAAACGGGGCCGACCTTATTGAACTTGGTATCCCGTTCTCTGATCCCACCGCAGAGGGTCCCGTAATCCAAGGCGCAAATCTTCGTGCGCTGAAGGGCGGTATCACGACCGATAAGATCTTCGCATTTGTAAAAGAGCTTCGCCGTGATGTGAAGGTGCCGATGGTGTTTATGACTTACGCCAATGTGATATTCGCCTACGGTGCAAAACGCTTTATTTCTACCTGTAAGGATATTGGGATTGATGGGCTTATCTTGCCCGACCTACCGTTTGAGGAAAAGGATGAGTTCCTGCCAATCTGCCACGAGTACGGCGTTGATCTTGTCCCTCTCATCGCACCCACATCTGAGAATCGCATTGCAATGATTGCAAAGGAAGCGGAAGGTTTTCTTTATATTGTTTCCAGCCTTGGTGTAACTGGCATGAGAAGCGAGATTAAGACTGACCTTGCCTCAATCGTCAATGTAGTGCGGCAGAATACCGATATTCCTTGTGCTATCGGTTTTGGTATTTCTACACCAGAACAAGCAAAAAAGATGGCGGATATTTCCGATGGTGCAATCGTTGGATCAGCTATTATCAAACTGCTTGAAAAGCACGGTAAAGATGCACCGAAGTATATAGGCGAGTATGTAAAATCGATGAAAGATGCTCTGAGATGAAATTTTGCCCTCAGTATAACACATAATCAAGTGTATTGTGGGATAATACGATCGCATGGTCTACATAAAATATATGATATAAAAGTAACGGCCACACGAAAGGCAATATCCTTTGGTGTGGTCGTTACTTGTCATTCCGCTTGAAGATGTCGCTCAAAAATTTACTTGTTTTCGTAAATCCCTTTGACGAACTCCCTTTTGGGGGCGGGTTTTTTTATTTTTTATGGAGGTGACGATTAATGATTATTGTGATGCAAAGAGGAGCAAGCCAACAGCAGATTGGCTCTGTAATTGAACGACTAGAACAACTGGGCTTCCGACCACACCCAATTGTTGGTGTAGCGAAAACTGTAATCGGTGCTATCGGGGATCGCAACCAGATCACCATGGAGAGCTTGGAACTGTTGGCGGGGGTAGAGCGGGTTGTACCTATTATGCAACCCTATAAGCTAGCTTCCCGGGAGCTGGTTGAAGGCAACACTGTGGTGGAGGTTGCAGGGAGAAAAATAGGCGGCAAAAAACTAACAATTATTGCAGGGCCCTGCGCTGTGGAAAGCTGCAGCCAGCTTCTGGAGACGGCCCACGCTGTGCGAGAGGCTGGAGCAACCTTCCTCAGAGGTGGCGCCTACAAACCACGTACCTCCCCCTACTCCTTCCAGGGGATGGAAGAGGAGGGCCTGAAGATCCTAGCCCAGGCCCGAGAGGAAGTTGGGCTGCCTGTAGTGACAGAGGTTGTGAATCCCGCAGATGTACCTTTGGTTGCACAATATGTGGATCTGCTCCAAATTGGGGCTCGTAATATGCAGAACTTCACTCTGCTTCGGGAAGTGGGCAGAAGCAAAAAACCAGTAATCCTCAAACGGGGCTTGGCTGCTACTGTTGAGGAATGGCTGATGGCTGCAGAATATATTCTTGCGGAAGACAACTACAATGTGATCCTCTGCGAGCGGGGGATCCGCACCTATGAGACAGCTACTCGCAATACCTTAGATGTGAGTGCCATTCCCTTGGTTAAACAGCACAGCCATCTTCCCATCTTATCCGATCCTAGCCACGCCTCTGGCCGCTGGCGGCTCGTGGAGCCCCTAGCCCGGGCTTCAATCGCAGCAGGGGCTGATGGGCTAATGGTGGAGGTGCATCCCAACCCCAGCGAGGCCCTCTCAGATGGGCCTCAGTCCCTGCGGCCAGAAAATTTCGCAGCCATGGTTAGAAATATGAAACAGTTAGCTTTGGCCTGTGGTCGGGAGGTGTAGGTATGCGCCTTGGCTATCTGGGCCCGGCAGGAACATTCAGTGAAGAGGCAGCTTTAGCATACCTCAAGGGAGAGGGGCAAGCCCAGCCCCTCCCCACTATCCCCCTTTTGATTAAAGCTGCTGAGCGCTCTGAGGTAGATGCAGCCCTGGTGCCTTTGGAAAATTCCCTAGAAGGGTCTGTCGGTCCCACGCTTTCAGCTCTTATTGACACCTCACTTTCTGTCTCAGCTGAGGTGATTGTGCCAATCACCCATTTCCTAGCAGTGCGCCCAGGCACAGAAAAAATCACGCGCATCCTCTCCCATCCCCATGCCCTAGCCCAATGCAGTGAGTTTCTAACCACGCTGGCTATAGAAGTAGGGGAGGCTGCAAGCACAGCAGCTGCAGCCCAGCTTGTCTCAGAAAGCAGTGAACCTTTGGGAGCCATCTGTCCCCTCAGGGCAGCTCAGCTTTATAAGCTTGTGCCCACTAAAATTCAAACAAACGATGCTAATGTAACTCGCTTTATTGTACTGGCAAAAGAAGATGGTGCGCTAACAGGTCGAGATAAAACCTCGCTTTTGCTCTCGGCCAAAGCAAATCAGCCAGGCTGGCTGTATCAGGTGCTTCGGGAGTTTGCTACAAACAAAATTAATCTTACTCGCATCGAGTCTAGGCCCACAGGGAAGGCCTTGGGCCATTATTATTTCTTCATCGACTTTGAGGGACACCGCACCGAGCCTCATATAGCCAAGGTTTTGGAGCGAATAGAAAACTCTGTCTCCCTCTTCCGACTTTTAGGATCCTATCCCCTAGCCGAGTCCAACTAGGCAGGAATCAGCTTCCTCACTGGGGAATATGATCCTAGAATGGGAGGCGGTTGCCAAATGAGTTATTCTGATATTCCACGCTTTTTAGGAAGCATTTTTCTTTCGCTGTTGGCAGGCTTTATAGGGTCTTTGTTTGCAGTGCCCTCTCTTGGTTGGTTTGGGCAGCTGAAAATGCCCCTTTTTACTCAACCTAGCTGGCTAGTTGTGTTTGCCTTCCTTGTTTTCTACCTGTTGCTAGGCATCTCCCTTTATTTGATTCGGAGCCAGGGTACCACCAAAGTTGAGGTGAAAAAAGCCTTGCTGCTTTTTACTATCCAACAACTTTCGGGTATCCTCTGGTTCGTTGTACTGTTTGGGCTTCGCTCTCTGCCTTTGGGCTCGCTTGTTGCCACAATCTGGTGGGTTTACCTTCTTTTTACTGGCCGCAGCTTCCAAAGGTTAATGTCTACAAGTAAGCTCCTAATTCCCACTTACCTGTGGGTGGGTTTTGTGGCAGTTCTTAACTGGACGCTTTTTTTCTTGAACAGGTAAAGGAAATGGCCCCCAGATCGTCCACAATGGTGTTAATGTATTACAAAAGCCCGTGCCATGTGCGTATAGAAATATTTCCTTTACTGAAATAGTCATGCTTACGCCTTATGGTACACACACAAGAATTTAAAATCGAAATTATTGCTTGCAGTATGCAAAAAGCTATTCTTGATGCCAACTGTATCTTCCTTTGTTCTTGATAAGCTTCAGTTAGTCGGAGTCAACAAATTATAATTAGGCATCAGCAAATTATCATAAAAAAGAGGGCCCTGCGGGGCCCTCTCTCAATTCTTGTAATACTCCTGAATCGACTTCACATCTAGACCATTATCTTTAGAAGCTCGGATGCCAGCTAGGGCTGCTTTGGCCCCTTGAATGGTGGTCATCACAGAGATATTGCTGGCAATTACTTGCCTGCGAATCTTATACTCATCTGTCCGTGGACCCTTGCCCACTGGTGTATTTACTACTAGATCAATTTCTTGATTTTTAATCCGATCTAGAAGGTTCGGTCGTCCCTCACCGATTTTATATACCTTCTCCACCTGAACCCCTTCCTCTTGGAGGAACTGGTAGGTACCTGCAGTGGCAAGAAGCTTGAACCCCTCCTCTAGAAAGCCTCGGGCGATGGGCAGGAGTGCCTCCTTGTCCCGATCCGCCACTGTGAGCAATACCGTCCCCGATAGGGGCAGGGGAACACCTGCAGACATTTGAGACTTAGCAAAGGCCATTCCGAAGTTATCATCGATCCCCATCACCTCGCCTGTGGAACGCATCTCAGGACTGAGGATAATATCCACACCCGGGAACTTGATGAAAGGGAACACTGCCTCTTTCACAGCGATCCGGGGTTGGCCCGAGGGCTTCAGATCGAATTCTGAGAGCTTGTGGCCAAGCATCACCTGCGTTGCAACCTGAGCTAGGGAAATGCCACTGGCCTTGCTCACGAAGGGTACTGTCCGGGACGCTCTGGGATTCACCTCAAGCAGATAGATCTCATCATCCCGCACTGCAAACTGGATATTCAAAAGTCCATACACCTTTAGGGCTAAACCCAAGAGCTTAGTCTGCCTTTTGATCTCGCCAATTATCTCTGGGGACAAACTGAAAGGCGGCAGGGAGCAAGCACTGTCGCCAGAGTGCACTCCAGCCAGCTCAATATGCTCCATTACCCCTGCCACATAGCAGTCTTCTCCATCGCAGATAGCATCCACATCAACTTCAATGGCAGATTCTAGGAACTTGTCAACTAAAACTGGATGATCTGGTGTGGCCCGCACTGCCTTCTCCATATAAAGGCGCAGTGCATCCTCATCATAGACCACTTCCATAGCCCGACCACCTAAAACATAGGAGGGACGAACCAACACTGGGTAACCGATCCGAGAGGCAATCTGAACTGCTTCCTCCTCGGAGCTTGCCATGCCGTTATCTGGTTGCTTCAGCTTCAGATCCCGCAATACTTGAGCAAATTTCTCCCTATCCTCGGCCAGGTCAATAGCTTTCGGGGATGTGCCCAAAATTGGGATCCCGCGTTTTTCTAAGTCTAAGGCCAATTTTAAGGGGGTCTGACCACCGAATTGCAGCACTACCCCATCGGGCTTTTCTAGCTGGCAAATATTGAGCACATCCTCCAATGTGAGGGGCTCGAAATAGAGGCGATTTGAGATGTCATAGTCTGTACTTACAGTCTCAGGGTTACAGTTGATCATCACAACCTCTTTGCCAGCGGCCCTAAGAGCCTTGGCTGCTTGCACGCAGCAGTAATCAAATTCGATTCCCTGCCCAATCCGGTTAGGTCCACCACCCAAAACAATCACTGTATTTTTACCGCGGGCTCTAGCCTCGTTCTCCTCTTCATAGGTGGAATAGTAGTAGGGAGTGAGGGCATCAAATTCCCCAGCGCAGCTATCAACTAGTTTATAGACAGGCAAAATACCCATTTCTTGGCGCCAGATGCGGATTTCCTCCTCCTCTTTGCCAGAGAGGAAAGCTAGCTGTCGATCTGAGTAGCCAAAGCGCTTGGCCTTCTCTAGAAGCTCTTTGCCTTCTTCGGTTCCTGCAAAAAGTGGCAGCTTCTCTCGCAACTCCTCTTCCAGAGCTAAAAGCTGCTGAAGATTATTCAAAAACCAAGGATCGATGCCTGTCCACTGATAAATCTCATCCACACCGATTCCCAGCTGCAGGGCATAACGTAGGTAGAAGATCCGCTCAGGTGTAGGGATCCTAAGCTGTTTTTTCAGCTCTGCAATTAGCTGCTCTCGCTCGTGGGAGCTCATTTGCCAAGGAGCATATTTATCCTTTCCATCTGCACCTAGTCCATAGCGATCCTGCTCCAACGAGCGCATCGCCTTCTGCAGGGATTCTTTGAAGGTGCGACCGATAGCCATCACCTCACCCACAGATTTCATCTGGGTGGTGAGGGTCTGGTCCACGCCTGCAAACTTCACAAAGTCGAATCTAGGTACCTTCACCACGCAGTAATCTATGGCAGGCTCGAAGCAGGCTGTGGTACTTTTAGTAATATAGTTGGGCAGTTCGTCCAACCGGTAGCCTACAGCTAGTTTCGTTGAAATCTTGGCGATTGGATAACCTGTAGCTTTAGATGCTAGAGCTGAGGAGCGGGAAACCCTAGGGTTCATCTCAATGACGATAATGCGGCCATTATCTGGGTTCACAGCATACTGCAGGTTACAGCCACCTGACTCCAGGCCAATCTTCTTGACAATCTTATATGATGCCTCTCGGAGGCGTGCATATTCAGGCTTAGTTAGAGTCTGGGCAGGAGCCACTGTGATGCTGTCGCCAGTATGGATCCCCATAGGATCGAAGTTTTCGATGGTGCAGACCACAATAAAGTTGTCTGCGCTGTCGCGCATGATCTCAAACTCCAGCTCTTTCCAACCCAAAACTGATTCCTCAATTAGGAGCTGATGAACTGGACTGGCTTCAAAGCCTGCTGTACACAGCTCTTTTAGCTCCTCAATATTATAGGCGATACCGCCCCCTGTGCCTCCCAAGGTGAAGGAAGGGCGCACAATCACAGGATAGCCAACTTTAGCAGCAAAGGCCAGGGCTTCTTCTGTGGAGGCAGCATAGATACTGGCGCACACTTCAAGGCCAATATCCTCAATGGCCTGCTTGAAAAGCTTCCGATCCTCTGCCATGGCAATGGCCTCAGGCTTTACCCCCAATAGCTCCACACCATAGCGGTCTAAAATACCCTTCTCTGCCAGGTCCATGGCCAGGTTCAGGCCTGTCTGTCCTCCCATGGTGGGAAGGATAGCATCGGGCCGCTCTTTGGCGATGACCTTCTCCACAGCTTCAGTAGTTAGGGGTTCAATATAGGTGGCATGGGCCATCTGGGGATCAGTCATGATAGTGGCAGGGTTACTGTTCACCAAAATTACCCGATAGCCTTCTTCCCGCAAGGCCTCGCAGGCCTGGGAGCCGGAGTAGTCAAACTCGCAGGCCTGTCCAATTACAATGGGCCCCGAGCCGATGATCATAATACTTTTTAGATCTGTTCGCTTAGGCATCTCGCTCTCCCTCCATCATCTTGATAAACTTCTCATAGAGACGATCCTCGGGAGCAGGAGTAAATTGCACGGAAAAGGCTTTCCTATAGGCCATGCCCTCTACTGTGCGGTCGTTGAGATTGAGGTGAGTCAGCTGGCCGTCCCCGATCTTTACCACAGCTTCAGGCTTCTGTAGTCCCTCTAAAGCTGGCACTTTGAGGCAGTAGCCGTGGTTTTGCGAGGTGATCAGCACTTTGCCCTGAGCTAGATCCCATACAGGCAAATTTTCTCCCCTGTGCCCGCTAGATAGTTTAAAGGTGCTAAACCCATGAGCTAGGCCTAAGAGCAAATGTCCAAAGCCAATGCCAAAGATGGGTTTAACACCTAACAATTTTTCGATCTCTTGTTTTAATTCAGGAAAGGAAGCAGGATCTCCAGAGCCACTGGAAAGAAAGATTCCATCTGGAGAAAGTTCTAGAATCTGTTGGGCTGTTGAATGGGAGGGAACAATGGTGAGGGAACAGCCCAAATCCATTAGCGCATTGAGGCTGCTTTTGGTAACGCCGAAGTCCACTACCACCACCCGATGGGATCCAGAGCCCATAGTTCTAAGTTCTCCTGTTGGTAGTGAAGGCTTTATTTCAGCTTGCTTGAGCTTTGCTAATAAACTGTCAATCTCATGGTCCACAGTGGAGAGGATCCCCTTTTGCGAACCGTGTTCTTTAAGATGCCGTGCCAATGCCCGAGTATCTATTCCCTCCACAGCTAGCACTCCCTGGGAGTCTAGGTAGGAAGCTAGGTCTCCTTCTTGCCGCCAGCTGCTGGGAAAAGGCGTATATTCCCGCACTAGCAGTGCGGAGATCTGCGGGCCATCTGATTGTTCATCCTCTTTGTTAACTCCATAATTGCCAACGAGAGGATAGGTCATGGTGAGGATCTGGCCTTTTGATGCAGGGTCTCCAATTAGCTCTTGATAGCCTAGATGTGAGGTGTTGGAAACAACTTCCCCAACCACTTCACCGCTGCCAGCGAAGACCTCTCCGTTCAAAAAAAAACCGTCCTCAAGCACGAGTAAGGCTTTGATAGGAATTCCCCCTCTCTTATCTCTCTAAACGGATATTTTATCATATTTAGCTCTAGTTGTAAACCGGGGGATTAAATTTTTCTCAAGCATAAAAAATAGCATCGGAAGAATTAGGAATACTCAATGACTACGCTGTAGCCACAAGATATCCTGGATTCTCCTTTATTTCTAAAGAGGAAGCTGAAGAGGCATATGAAATAGCTACCTCTGTTCGAAATGAAATCTTAAAAACTTAAATATTGATTATATACCCCTCAATCCCCAATAGCATTCTCGCCCTTGTAGCCCAGCTTTCTGGAAACCTCACTGGCTGCTGTGACCAAGGTGCGGGCTAGGTGACCACCGATAAATTCTTCAGTCACCCTGCTACTGGGCCCAGACATGCTAATGGCAGCTGCAGGATAACCACGCCAATCGAAGACGGGCACAGCCACACAGTTAACTCCCTCTTCCAGTTCCCCGAAATCCAAGGCATAGCCTTGGAGCCTAATTTGACTCAGGGAGGAGCGGAGAAGCTCAGGTCCGGTTATGGTGCGGTTAGTATATTGGCGGAAGTTGATCCGCTCTAGAAGCTCATCTAACTCAGAGGGTGGCAAAAATGCCAAAAGAGCCTTGCCTGCACCTGTTGCATAGGCTGGAGCGCGGCTGCCGATCCGGGCAAACATCTTAATCATATTACTGGATTCCACCTGATCTAGATACATCACCTCTGTGCCCACTAGCACAGAGAGATTAGCAGTTTCATTGCAGCTGTGTACTAGCTCCTGGAGGATGGGCCTGGCAACTAGCCGCAGATCCATCTCCTCTAGGGCTGCATAGCCGATCTCAACTAGCTTCAAGCCTAGCTTGTAGCGGTTGCTATCATCCTGCTGCACCATATCCCGCAGCTCCATAGCGCCTAAAAAACGGTAGACTGTGCTGCGATCCAGCCCCACCTCCCCTGCGATCTCGCTGAGGGTACGGGGCTTTTCTGCTCGGGATAAGGCCTCTAAAATCATCAGGGCGCGGTCTAGGGTCTGAATGGGTTGGGCTGGTTTGCGCTTGCCCATTTATAGTCCCTTCTTCCTGCGAATATACGCATCTATTTCCGCGGCAGATCTTTTAGCAGCGCCCATGGCTGCGATTACTGTAGCTGCACCTGTAACTATGTCTCCCCCTGCATAGACCCCCTCAAGGTTCGTCTTACCAGTCTGGTGATCTGCTATAAAATAACCGCGCTCTGTACGAGCTAGCTGGGGTGTATTCCGCACCAAAACAGGGTTGGGCCCCTGGCCCACAGCCACGATTACAGTTTGTAGAGGAATTTCAAACTCGCTCTGGGCGATGGGTACAGGTCTTCTTCTGCCTGAGCTATCTGGCTCTGTCAGCTCCATCTTTTCGCATTTTAATGCTGATACCTGCCCTTCCCGGTCCAAAATCGCCACAGGATTGGTGAGGAGCTGAAATTTAATTCCCTCTTCTTTTGCATGCTCTCGCTCCTCAAGCCGCGCTGGCATTTCCTCCCAAGAGCGACGATAGACAATAGAAACCTCCCGTGCCCCCAAGCGCAGGGCTGTGCGGGCGGCATCCATAGCTACGTTACCTGCACCAATCACCGCTACCTGTTCCCCAACTTTAATGGGTGTATCATAGAGGGGGTCGTAGGCTCGCATCAGGTTTACACGGGTAAGAAATTCATTGGCAGAGTAGACACCGGGCAGGTTTTCCCCTGGGATCCCTAAAAAATGAGGCAGACCTGCACCTGTGGCGATGAAAATGGCATCATACTGCTCCTGGAGCTCTTGGAGACTGATGGTCTGACCCACAAGAGTGTTAGTTTGGATCTCAACGCCTAGGCCTCGGATATAGTCTACCTCTGCCTCCAGAATTTCTTTGGGCAGCCGGAACTGGGGGATGCCGTAGCGCAAGACCCCTCCCACAGCATGCAAAGCCTCATAGATGGTTACCTGATGGCCTGAAATGGCAAGTTGGGCTGCAGCTGTAAGCCCTGCAGGTCCCGATCCAACTACAGCTAACCGACCTTCAATTTTGCCTTTAGGCTCTGGCTGGGGGGGATTATGCTCCCGCTCCCAGTCAGCTACAAAGCGCTCCAAGCCGCCGATGGCGATACTTTGCCCTTTGCGATGGAGGATGCATTTCAATTCGCACTGGTTTTCCTGGGGACATACCCGGCCACAAATTGCAGGAAGGCTGTTTTTTTCTTTAATCTTTTTCGCGGCCCCAGAAAAATCACCCTCCCGAATCAATTTAATAAAATCCGGGATTTCAATACCTACAGGGCAGCCTGCCACACAGAACCTTTTGGGGCATTGAAGGCACCGCTGGGCTTCTTGTTGGGCCTGCTGAGGAGTAAAGCCCAAGGCCACCTCGTGGAAATTACCAGCTCTCTCCGCTCCCCTTTTGCCCATTACTTGCCGCACTGACATTTATGCACCCCCTCCATGGCTTGGGTCTCTTCTTCCTTATAATAACGGAGCCTGTTTGCAAGCTCTGCAAAATCCACGCTCTCTCCAGGGAAAACAGGACCGTCCACGCAGGCAAACTTGGTCTCCCCGTCAATTCTCACCCTACAGCAGCCGCACATGCCAGTGCCATCTACCATGATAGGATTTAAGCTAACGATGCTGGGAATTTTGTGTTTCCGAGCCAGGTCCACTGTGGCTCGCATCATAGGCACAGGTCCTACAGAGATCACCAGATCTAGCTTTTGGCTTGCGATGAGCTCTCCTAACACATCTGTAACTAGGCCCCTTTGGCCGTAGCTGCCATCGTCTGTGGTGAAGTAAATCTCATGGCTGCCTGAAGCTAGCTCCTCCTCTAAAATTAAAAGCTCCTTGTTCCTTGCCCCCATAATGCTAATCACTTTGTTGCCAGCCGCTTTCAAAGCTTTCGCTTTGGGCAAAATCGATGGCACCCCTACGCCACCGCCAACCAAAACTACGGTGCCATATTTTTTAACCTCAAGTGGTGTGCCCAAAGGTCCGAGGATATCAGCAATCTCCTCCCCCTCTTCCATTTGGTTGAGCAGGAAGCTTGTTTTACCAAAGGTCTGGCAAACGATCATAATTGTGCCTAAACTAGGATCCCAGTCTGCAAGGGTAAGGGGGATCCTCTCTCCTGTGGCATTGAGACGGATCACAACAAAGTGCCCAGGCTGGGCTTTTTGCGCGATTTGAGGGGCCTTAATCTGAAACGCATTTACATTTGGCCCTAGGTTCTGTTTCTTCAGAATAGCAAACAAAAAAATTCCCTCCTAAAAACCGAACAAGCCTTTATTATCTATTATAGCACAGAGAAGCTCTTGATCAAGTCTCGGATGATCCGTATTGTGAATCATCCTAGACACCGCTATTGAGCGATCATTTACAACGTAATATATACGATGTGCGGTTGTCAAAAGCATTTGTCAGTTTCCATTATTTGTGTTATAATAATGATAGAAACTTGTCTACTTCTTCCGGGGAAGGGAGAGACTAATAAAAACATGGGAGGGTTGGATATGTTCTGGTTAGTTTTCTTAGTTTTGAGCATCATCATGGCCTTCATCGGTTCATCTTGGCTGGTAAAAGGCAAAGAACTCCCGGGTGGTTTTTGGGGTATTTTAGTTGCCAGCATCATTGGCGTTTGGCTAGGAAATGCAATTTTCCGTAGTTGGGCCTGGGTCTTAAGCGATGTTAATATCATCGGTGGAATTATTTTTTCATTGATTGTCATTTGGCTGTGGACCTTGGTTGGTGCCAAGGGCGAAGCCTAGTTACCCCAGCTCTCCCCTTCCCTAGAAGGCGAGGCCTCATTTTGTGGCCTCGCTTTTTCTCTCTTCGAAAAGCTCATTGAGTTCTTGTGGATCCTGGGGGATAAAAATGGCAAGCCAACTATCGCAGGAAGAAGACAGCAGCTCTGGTAGCTTCGCCAGTTCCCAGTTAACCTCTACAACCTGCCCTGAAAGGGGCGAGGACAGTGAGAACACCCCCTGAGCGGATCTTATCGTCACGAACTCATCTCCCGCACGCAAAAAAGCACCTCTCGCTGGCAGCTCCAAGGTAATCACATCCCCTGCTGCACGCACGCCTCGGGGAGTAATCCCCACAATTATCCGCTTGCCACCTGTGCGGAGCCAAAAAAATTCTTTGCTATAAATCAGTGTTTCGGTTCCCACTTTACTCCCCCCTTCCTTGGGTATATTTTACCCAGCTTTCGAAGTTTTTTATCATGAAAAAATGGCCTTGTCCCTTTTTGGAAAAGTGAAAAATTGACAAATAAAGCAGCTAATGGCAGCAAAGGTGCAGTTAGCTTCATTTTTCAGGCTATGACAACCTTTGCTCAAACCTTGTCCACAGTGCTATCATTAGCCTACGGTTGGGTATGATATAGTGCAGAGGGGGTTGAGACAGTGAAAGTTGATCCAATTTACTTAGCACCGCTGGCAGCGGTGCTGGCTTTGGTCTTTGCAGCACTACAGGCAGCGAAGATCAAAAAGTATGATCGGGGCACAGAAAAAATGCAGGAGATCGCAGATGCCGTGCGAATCGGTGCTAGAGCCTACCTCAGACGCCAATACCTGAGTGTTGCTTATTTTTTCGGCGCCATGTTCCTGATCCTCGTTTTGTTGGCCACCAGAGGCTACATCTCTATTTTCGTGCCCTTTGCTTTTCTCACAGGGGGCTTTTTCTCAGGACTGGCTGGCTTTATTGGCATGAGCGTGGCCACCGGTGCCAGCTCGCGTACAGCCCAAGCAGCACAGACTAGCCTCAACCGAGGGCTGCGGGTAGCCTTTGCCAGCGGTACTGTCATGGGAATGGTTGTGGTGGGGCTGGGATTACTAGATCTGAGCTTTTGGTATTTCTTCTTAAACTGGTATTACACCCTTGTGCATCCAGTCTCCTCTGCTCTTCGGGTCCAATACATAACCAGTACCATGCTGAACTTTGGCATGGGAGCCAGCTCCATGGCACTCTTCGCGAGAGTCGGAGGTGGCATCTTCACTAAAGCTGCGGATATTGGTGCGGATCTAGTGGGTAAAATTGAGGCGGGGATCCCTGAAGATGATCCCAGAAACCCTGCTGTGATCGCAGATAATGTAGGGGACAATGTGGGAGATGTGGCTGGCATGGGAGCAGACCTCTATGAATCGTATGTGGGCTCAATTGTGGCCACTGCAGCCTTGGCTGTGGCAGCAAACCTGCAGCTGAAAGGGGTGATTGTACCTCTGGCCATGGCAGCTCTAGGAGTCTTTGCCTCAATCCTGGGCACTTTTGTGGTTAAAGCTGGGGAAGAAGCAAGCCAAAGTTCCCTTTTAGGTGCCATCCGCAAGGGCACCTACTTAAGCGCTGCTTTGGTGGCAATCAGCTCCTATTTTCTCATCACCCGCACCTTGGGCTCAGAGCACATTGGCATCTACTTTTCAGTTTTAGTGGGACTCCTCGCTGGAATCGGTATCGGTTATTCTACAGAGTATTTTACTTCAGCTAACTATAAGCCTACCCGAAATTTAGCAGGCATTGCCCTCACCGGCCCTGCCACAGAGATCATCGGTGGCATCTCTGTTGGCATGCTCTCCACATTGTTTCCCATTTTAATTATCTCTGCCGCCATCCTTGTAAGTTTTCTCCTCTCTGGAGGAAATGCCAACTTCCGCCTGGGCTTATATGGGGTAGGGATCTCGGCTGTGGGCATGCTCTCAACTTTGGGAATCACCCTGGCCACAGATGCCTACGGGCCCGTTGCAGATAATGCCGGCGGTAATGCCCAAATGGCAGGCCTCCCTGCCTCTGTGCGCCAGCGGACTGATGCTTTGGATTCCCTGGGAAACACCACTGCCGCCACAGGCAAGGGCTTTGCCATCGGCTCTGCAGCCCTCACTGCCCTAGCCTTGATTGCAGCCTATCGGGATCATGTATTATTGCTAGCTAAAACCAAGCAGATCCCACTGGCTTTGGATCTGAGCATTCTCAATCCCCAAGTTTTAGTGGGGCTATTTCTAGGTGGGATGCTGCCTTTTCTGTTCAGCGCTCTTACCATGAGCGCTGTGGGGAGAGCCGCCGAGAAAATTGTGTTGGAGGTGCGCAGGCAGTTTCGGGAGATCCCAGGGCTGATAGAAGGCAAAGCAAAACCAGATTACGCTAGCTGTGTTGATATCTGCACCCGCTCCTCACTGCGAGAGATGATCCTGCCGGCGGTCCTTGCCATCGCCAGCCCTATTCTTGTAGGGCTGGTGCTGGGAATTGAAGGCGTGATGGGCCTGCTCTCTGGCGCCACAGTTACAGGGTTTATGTTGGCCATTATGATGGCCAACTCCGGTGGCGCCTGGGATAACGCAAAAAAATATATTGAAGAGGGGAATTTTGGGGGCACCGGCTCCGATGCCCATCGGGCTGCTGTGGTGGGCGATACAGTTGGAGATCCATTTAAGGATACCTCAGGGCCAGCTCTGAACATCCTGATCAAACTGGTGTCCATGGTCTCTGTGGTCTTTGCCTCATTTATTCTGCTCCATTCTCTTCTCTAGCACAAACCCCGCCTCCCAATCATATAATGCTCTGAAAAGGAGGCGGGGCTCATGAAGCTTTTGCAGCTACTGTTCAGCCCGCTTTTTAAGCGGGCAGGAAAAACTTGCCTTTTAATCTGGGTGAGGGGCCCACGCCAATAAGGGCCCCTACTGGTATTTCTGTTCCAATTCCAACTGAACAAGAAAGGGATTGGGCTCATCTGTCCGCTCCCCCACCTCGCAGCGGATCACAAGCTCCAGTTGGCCAAGCTTCTCTTGCCAGCGCAGAAGCAGTGAGCGCTCAGAGAAGGACTTGTCTTGCTGAAAGTAGGCTTGTGCTGTCTCGGTTACTCCCACAAACAATTGCCGGGTGGGTGCTAGCTGCCTTGCCAGACCCACCCTGCCCCGGGTGAGAAAGTAGTCATAGCTGGGCTGATAAGGGTAGCGTTGCAAGCGCGAGAGATAAGAGAGCTCTGTCTGCCAACGCCACAGGGGCCCCTCTAGTTTCAGCTCCCATTGGTTTTTTTGAGAAGTGGCCATGCCACCTAGAGGGTATTGCCGCTGCCAGGCCTCGCCCTTCAAGAACACTCTCCACCCCAGCTTGGGTCTGTAGCTTCCAGAGTAGGTGATACTATCGCGGAAATAAGTCTGGGCTGCCCAAAGAGGAAAGATCTTCTCCAGCTGCTCCCACTGCACCTTGAACTGCCACAGACTCCCTTTCCCCTTGCCCCAAAGCTCCACTCCCCGACTGGAGCTTTGAGAATTATAGCGTTCTTGCCGAGAAAAGGTTTTATTTCCCTGACCCACTCGCCAAGCCACGTTCACAGGCCAGGTGCTGCTTTGGTGAGCGAGGACCAAGCCCTGTTCTCCTTCCTTGTAGTTGCTATTCTCCCGCCAGGGGAACTTTCTTTCCTCTAAAGCCAGCTCATGGGAGAGGCTATTGTTCCCCCACCATTCAAATAGGCTCAACTCAGTTTTGCTCCCAATTTTTTTGTATTGGAAGCTATCCTTCAACTGCCAAGGATAGACCTGATTGCCATCCTCGCCACTGCCGAGGAAATCCAGTCTACCCTGCCGCCAGCGAGCATCAAAGCCCACTAGGCTATACTTTTTGCCTGTGGGATCTGCCTCTTTAGGTTCCTCAGGTTCCAATAAACCCAGTTCCTCTTCCCAAAGCTCGTCCCACCACCAGTTCTTTTCTTCCCAGACGGCCTCTGCTGCTATTGCACAGAGAATAAGTAACACCACACATAGTTTGCGCATGTTATTACCCCCATTGCCAATATTCTGCGTTCCCCGAGCAGAGGGTTTCTCACGCTTTATATCTTCTCTACAAGGTGGGGGTTCTCCTCCTCAGTAGAGGACAACCCCCAAAGTCGCGCCTACAATCAAAGTTAGGACTGGATGAAGTCCCCTCTGCAGCAGGATCCCAGCAATCCCTGCGATGATCAGGCTTTTAGCGTCCAAAAAAGCGCCCTTTCCCACAAATAATAAGGCTGATGCAATCAAGGCGATAGTTGCAGGCCTCAGCCCCTGGAGGATCCTCTTTACCCAGGGTACGTCCTCATAGGCAGAAAAGAGGCGGGCCAAGATTAGAACCAAAATTACTGGCACCAGAATCACGCAGCCTGTGGCCAAGGCAGAGCCCCAAAAGCCTCCCACCTTAAAACCGATGAAGGTGGCAAAGTTGATGGCAACAGGCCCTGGTGTCATCTCGCTGATACCGATGATATCGAAAAACTCCCCCTCTGTGAGCCAGCCGTATTTTTCAACTTGCTCCCGGAGAAGGGGAATCATGGCATAGCCACCACCGAAGCTAAAAGCGCCGATTTGCAGAAATGCCCGGGCTAGGTTAGCTAGAGCTTGCATCGCGTTTCCCTCCCCGCACATAGCCTATGGTTCCTGCCAATATTAGCACTACAAATGTGGGCAGGCCCAACAGCAAAAGCCCCAAGCTCATCATGGCTACGATAATGCTGAATTTATCATGCAGGGTCTTTTTGCCCAAACTCGCTACAGCATAGGCCATGAGCATGAAGATGGCAGGTCGCATCCCTCGAAAGGCCGCCTGCACAGGAGCTAGGGTAGCAAAGCGATTGAAAAAAGAGGCCACCACGATGATAATAGCAAAGGAAGGCAGGGCTGCACCTAGCACTGCCACCAGGGCCCCTGCTGTTCCCCGGAGCCTATAGCCGATATAGGCGGCAGTGTTGATGGCCAAAGGCCCTGGCGCTGATTGAGCCAGGGCTAGGCAGTTTAAGAAGTCCTGATCTGTAAGCCAGCCTTGTTTGGTGCATACTTCCCGCTGGATTAGGGGCACCATGGCATAGCCTCCACCGAAGGTGAAGGCGCCGATCTGCAAAAAAATTAGAAAAAGCTTCCCCAGCATAACATCCTCCCATAAAAAAAGGGATCCGGAGGATCCCTTTTTTCTTCTCTGTAGCTTTTTTATTTCTTGAAGGTGATTGTACCATAGTTATCATCGTCGTCAAACTGACCACCACGGGGCCAAAGACTCATGTACTGACGGAGGGCATAGCGCCGACCAATTTTGAATTTCCAGGTATCGCCGGCTTTGGGCACTGGCAGAGGATTTTTGTCCAGGGGAATACGAAATTCTGCTGCCCACTGATCTGGGTCGATGCCCACTTTCACTTCGTAGTTATAATTGAAGCCGCCTACGTCCACGAAATTGCCGAATTTAGTTTCTGCGGGGTTGACAATATAGTGAACTGGCTTTTTCCCCTCGCCTGGGATAATGTAGATTTCCACTGTGTCATCGTTATACCAGTCCCAGTCTCCGTCTTGGCGACTCATGGAAAGCTCCATATCGTACTGATCCAAACAATTAACTACAACATAGAGGGCCATCTCGTCCCAAGCTACTGCAAACTCACTTTGCACTGGAGCCTCTTTATTCGTATCTGCGGTCTCCGCTACTGCAAAACCTGTATAGAAAGGAACCTTCTGCCAGTCATCTGTCTCGCCATCAATCCAAAAACCATCCTTCACAAAGGGTGCCTCGACTTTGTCCACGCCTCCAGTAGCCTTGGCAAAAACAGCGCTGCTTGCTACCAACATTGAAATTGCAAGTAAAATCGCAAAATACTTTTTCACTTTTTACGCCTCCATTCTTTTTGTTGATGTAAAGGAACTCGATCTGTTTCCTCAAATCCCACCTCTCAATTTGTTCTTTATTGAAACGTATTTATTTTTCCTCTTTATAATATTATAGCCCTAAAAGAGAAAAAAAGTCAAGCATTGGCACCTATGGAAAACGCTGGTAATCAGAACCCCCGGAGCTCAAAATAGATCATTTTCTCCCGGCCTTTGGGAAACGCTACCCCCAAGACCAGCTCCCCGAGGCCCGTGGCCAATCCCAATTCCGCCCCAAAGCTCTGTCTCCACTGAGGAGACTGTTCCCAGACAGAGCCCAAATCCAGATAAATCCTTCCCTTAAGACTATCTACAGGCAGATAATGGCCCCTGTGGATTGTAATTAGGTTCCGCTCCAGCTCTCCCCTGATTTTGGCCATGTTGGCCCCTAGCTCATCCTCAAAGCCCTTCACTGGGAGTCTGGTTGCGCCTGGAATGTGGCTAGCAAAACCCTGAGCTGCAATATTCAAGCGGAAACCATCGAGCCAACGCCCCTGCCAGGCCACTGCCCCTTTTGCTAATGGGCTCTCATCATTTCCCTTGCGTAGGTAACCAAAAGAGGCTGAGCCTTGGAAAATATCATAGCGCCGATTTCGACCAGACAGAGACGAGAAGGCTAGGCCCAAAGTCGCCTCGCTACTTTGGGGCAGCTTTGCAAGCTGACCTGTTAGATTCAAGCTCCTATTGAGTCTTTTAATCAGGGGATATTGACCTGCAAAGCCGTAGCCAGCCTCGCCTGTGGTAAAGAGCTGGGTTTGGATCATGGTCTCGGCAAACCCCAGCTTGTTATAGAGAGAAAACGCTGCTCCTGCAGCAAAGCTCGGGTAGAACTCCCACAGGCCACTGAGGCTCCAGCTGAGGGTGCCAAGGGCATCGCTGCCACCTGTATCAAAGCCCCGGAAATTCTCCATCACCAGTCCCTCTGTGAACACATCCCAACCTAAATCTGCCTTGGGCCACCACCAGCGAGGGCTAGCAGAGCGAAGGGGGTTATAGGCCAGAGGACTGTAACTCCCCACACTGCGGGTAGGTTGTGTGTAGGTTTCCTTTTTTCTCCACACAGGGGACCAAGAACTTTCGCTCAGAGGCATGGTTGCCAGATCGTAACCCCTCCCCGATAAGGAGACAAAAGTGAGTTCAGCTCCATGGGGCGCAGGCTGGCCAGCACCGGTAGCGAGGTTCGTTACCTGCAGATGGCGGCCAAGAAGATCTGTGGCGTAGATCTGCTCCACTCCTGCAAGATCTGAGGTGTAGAGCAGCCACTTTCCCCACCAGCTAGGTGCAGATTCCAGGTGGCGATCCTCTGTGAGGTATTTTAGCTTGCCTGTCCTGAGCTCCAAAAGAGCAAGATCTTGAAAGCCACCCTCCCGCCAGACAATCAGAGCCAGCTTGTCCCCAGCCGGAGAGAGTGTGGGGGTAGCATAGCGGACCCCAGTTTGGGCAGGCAGAATCACCTTTTGATTACCACTGGGCTCGATTGCCTCAAGGGCTGTAGAGAGGCCCTCCCGCCTTATATAGTAGATGGTACCATTCTTTCCCCAGGAGGGATCTGTAGCCCGAAGGCCTCGGGTAAGGCGTCTTTCTTTTTGGGCTGAGAGGTCGTAGAGGTAAAGATCTGTGTAGATGGAATCAGGATCAAAATAATCTGCTTTGGCATAGACCAAAAATCTGCCATCAGCCGAAGGTACAGCTGCACTATCCAGCTGACCAAATAAGAGCTGTCTGTCTTGGCCTGCCGATTGCACCCTGAGACTTGGCACATAGCGGCCCTGGGAGGTTAGATAATAAAGCTTGCCTGAAGCCCACTGAGGCCAGATGGTCTTCCCACCTGACTCGGTTAAAACCACGTGTTCTTGCTTTGGGGGAAGCCTGAAGGAATGCTTCCACTCCTGCCAGATTGCATCTAGTGAACTGCTATATACTTTTGCAAAGGCGAGGTTGAAATCTACGTGGATTTCTCCCAGATCCCAAACTAGCTCCGCAAGTTTCTCCTCACCATAAATCCTGACAAGATAGGAGACGAACTCGGCGCCATAGATATAAGCATAGTTCTGCAGCGACGGCCAGGTTTCCCGGACGAAGAATCCCTCCAGTTTATCTGGGGTAAAGAACCTATCCGCTGCAATTTCCGCTAAGATCAAGGCCCGATATTCTGCACCACCGGCACGGCCCCCTGTGGTATGTTTGCTTTCCTGGTAGACTGCATAGCCTTCCACAAACCACAGCGGTGCAAAAGCCCCAGGGAGAGTGATATAGCTGGGAGCTTTACCAAATAGATCCCTCACCAAGCTTGCCCGGCCATGGTTTTGATCTAATTGTAAGATATGGGTATATTCATGGATCAAAAGATAGGTAATGGAATTTGAGATCCCACCTGGAGCTGGAATTGTGGCCAGATCCAAGACAACTCTATTTCTAGGAAAGGGAGTTGCAGAGCCATTGAAAATATCTGTTTGTGTGTTTAAGACCAGCTCTGTCTTTTCCCTAGGAAGTGTCTTATAAAAAGGAATCAACAAATGATGTATTTCCTCTGCCTGCTTTGCCACCTGGCAGGCTAGGGAATATTCCTTTTGGGGAAAATGAACCAGGAAATTTGAGGTCTCTATAGTCTGCCAAGCTGCTTGCGCAGGGAGATAGCTAATCAAGATTAATAGAAAGATAATTTTTCGCATATGCTTGCCCCCTTGAGATAAAATATTCGCGCTCTGGCCGCTATCTTCCTCCTTTGGAAGTGTTAACTTCCATTGCATTTTTTTCCCTATTTGACTTGAGTTCAGCAAAAATTGCTCAATCTTGCCTTCAGACGATGGCCAGCCTTTCTAAAATCCCTTAGAAATGAAAAAAATTTCCTCTCTTCCCTTGACTTTTTTTGCCTGATGGCTATAATATAAGTTGTTAGCACTCTCAACGAGTGAGTGCTAATAGATAGTTCAGGTAATAAATTGAAAAGGAGGTTGGAAGGATGATCAAGCCATTAGCAGATCGTGTTGTGGTCAAGGCTCTTCCATTTGAAGAGACCACCCGGGGAGGAATTGTACTTCCTGATACCGCCAAGGAGAAGCCCCAGGAGGGTGAAGTGGTGGCAGTAGGACCTGGCAAACTAGCTGACGATGGCCAGCGGGTTACCCCTGAGGTAAAGGTTGGCGACAAGGTCATCTACTCCAAATATGGAGGAACGGAGATCAAAGTCGATGGCGATGAGTATCTCATTCTCCGAGAATCCGATATCCTTGCTGTAAAATAGGATCGCAAACATAACAAAGACCAAAAGGGGGTATTTTGATGGCTGGAAAGCAGCTAGAATTCGATGAAAAAGCACGTCGAGCACTGCAGCGCGGCGTGGATACCGTAGCTAATGCTGTTAGCATCACACTTGGACCTAAGGGTCGCAATGTGGTGTTGGGCCGCAAATTTGGCTCACCTGTAATCACCAAAGATGGTGTGACAGTGGCCAAAGAGATTGAACTGGAAGATGCATATGAGAACATGGGAGCTCAGCTTTGCCGCGAGGTAGCTTCCAAGACAAACGATATCACAGGTGACGGCACAACCACAGCTACAGTCCTGGCCCAGGCTATTGTTAGCGAAGGCCTAAAGAACGTAGCAGCTGGTGCAAATCCTATGCTGATCAAGCGCGGGATTGACAAGGCTGTTGAGGTTGCTGTTGCTGAGATTAAAAAATCTGCCATCCCTGTAGTGGGCAAAGAGGATATTGCTCATGTTGCATCTATCTCTGGCAACGATGACGAAATTGGTCAGTTGGTTGCCGAGGCAATGGACAAGGTTGGCAAAGATGGCGTAATCACTGTTGAGGAGTCCAAGGGAACTGGCACCACTGTGGAAACAGTTGAGGGAATGGAATTTGATAAAGGCTACATCTCCCCCTACTTTGCTACAGATGCAGAGGCCATGATTGCAGATATCGAAGATCCCTACATCCTCATCTATGAGAAGAAGATCAGCGCTGTAGCTGATATGCTCCCAGTACTGGAGCAGGTTGCAAAAACTGGTCGCGCATTGGTCATCATCGCCGAGGATCTAGAGGGCGAGGCCCTGGCTACATTGGTAGTGAACAAGATCCGTGGCGTCCTGAAGGTAGCAGCAGTCAAGGCTCCTGGCTTCGGCGATCGCCGCAAGGCCATGATGGAAGACATTGCTATCCTCACAGGTGGCACCTTCATCAGCGAGGATCTTGGCTACAAACTGGAGAACGTAACCTTAGAGATGCTGGGTGAGTCCAAAAAAATCAGCATCGACAAGGATAAGACTACCATCGTTGAGGGCAAAGGCGACAAGGCCGCTATCGATGGCAGGGTTGCCCAGATCCGCAAGGAGATCGAGAACACCGATTCCGATTACGATCGGGAGAAGCTCCAGGAGCGCCTTGCGAAACTGGCCGGTGGTGTAGCAGTAATCGAAGTTGGAGCTGCTACTGAAACCGAGATGAAAGAGAAAAAACACCGGATCGAGGATGCCTTGGCAGCCACCCGTGCAGCTGTGGAAGAGGGTATCGTTCCTGGCGGCGGTAGGGTAATGCTGAACGCTATTGTTGCTCTAGAGCAGCTCGAACTGGAAGGGGATCAGAATGTAGGCGTAAACATCGTACGTCGCGCCTTAGAAGAGCCCCTGCGCAAGATCGCAAGCAATGCTGGCCTTGAAGGGTCCGTTGTTGTGGACAAGGTTCGTAACAACCCAGATCCTAACTTTGGCCTTAACGCGGTTACAGAACAATATGTGAACCTGGTTGAAGCTGGAATCGTGGATCCTGCTAAGGTCTCTAGGACTGCCCTGGAGAACGCAGCCTCCATAGCTTCCCTGCTTCTAACCACAGAGTGCCTAATCGCTGACCTCCCAGAGAAGGATCAGCCAGCACCTGGACCAGACATGGGTGGCATGGGTGGTATGGGCGGCATGGGCTACTAAGCCTTATTAACCAAACGAGGGATAGCAACTGCTATCCCTCGTTTTTTCTTTAAACCTCAACCACTTAATCACCTTTGTTTACATATTATGTTTAAAAATTCTTCAGTTAATTGAATGAAGTACTTAGCGTTTTTTAATTGTTCTTTAGCATCTTCAATCGAAGCCACATAGAAGTCATCATAATCCGACTTCTCCCTTATTCTGTACGCAGTGGAAATTATTGAGTAAATGCCCTTTTAACTTTCCTGTATGAATATAATGTTGATTGAAATACGCGATAACTCCAGAGTGTTTCTTAGAATCGAACCCATCTAAAGCATTAACCGATCTAATCGAATGATAGATTGCGTAATATGATCTGTTTATTGAAGCTTTTATGAGTCCATTGTCTAGGTTTATTTTAGCAGAAAGTAAATCTTCTTTTGCTTTTTCAAACCTATATTTTGATAAGATTATTCTATTTTTCATATATAACAATCCCTTCATCCCTTACTTTTTTGTAAAAAGGAACAACATCGACCCATTTTTTTAATCTCTCGCAGGTAAGATCAAGTATCGATAAAACTTTCAGATGGCGATATCCAATTTCGTTTATAATATTATTAAGTTTTTTATCATATTGTCTCAGCTCTGATTCCTCAACGTCTATTAATACCATCAAGTCAATATCAGATTCGTTATCATATTCTCCTCTAGCATAGGAACCATATAATAGGATTTCCTTAAGATTGTTCCCATATAAGGCTTTTGTATCTCTGGTAACTTCGTTTAAGATAATGTTAAGCTTTTTGTCTTTTCTTGATATAGACATTATATCAGCTCCTTATCTTTGTGTAATTATATTTTACCATACTTAAATCTTTTTGGTAATCAACATATCCACTGTCTCTCAACGCAGGCAACAACTATATCCTCTAATAATTCTTTAAACTAGGTCTCAATTTAAGTTTCGGCCTTTTGCATCCCCGCTAATGGTGCTTTAAGTTATAAAATCCGTACTCTGCTTTTTAGGGGCAGATGTATCTTCCTCTAACCTCTCTTTTCACACTAAATTAGCACAATAACAGCAAAATTGAAAATTTCATCTTTGAATAGGGGGTGTTAATGTGCTCTACAGCGATAAAATTTTAAACTAATCTCGAAAAATATAGTCTAGACGAGGATAGTTTACCATGGCAAAATCGTTTTTTGGTATCCTTCAAGCACACGCTTCCCTGGAGGAAACTAGAGAGGAGCGACTCAGTTCCCATGAAGGTTGATTGATACCTATATTATCCTCGATACTAGACCAAACGTGCATCAATTAACACCAGTGAGAAAGATCTTTCTCCTTGTCTCCAAAGCCTCCACGTGTCTCCCATAAAACTGACTACGGCTCGGGGGAAGCCTGCTGTGTTACTTCTTCAGCTTCCTTTAGCCCCACAGCCACTATCTTTGTCACAGGTCGGTAGTAATCTGTGGAAATAAGCTCTCGCCTCAGGAGCTTCCCTCCCTGGGTCACAGTACGCCACACACGAACCCTGTAGCCACTGACACCCTCCCGGATTACCTTCTCCTCCCCAGGCTTAAGACTCGAATCTAGCTTCTTTTCCACAGCTGCTGGAACCTTCTCCTCCACTATGGATTCTAGGTCCACAACCTGATCAGAGCCAGAGCCGAAAATCGCCACCCTCAGCTTGTCCCCCTCCACAGAGGTCTTAAACAAAAGAGCAGTACCTGAAGTATTCCGAAAGCGCAAATCAAGGTAATCATAGGCAACTGCAGCATCTCTGCCGATGGGCAAATATGAGACGGGCATACTATGATGGTTGCGTTTTGAAGCCTTCAGATCGGCTAGGAGTAATGCATTGTAGAGGGTACTGGAAACCTGACACACCCCTCCCCCAACCCCTGGCACGAGCTTGCCATCGATAATCACAGGAGCCTCAGTATAGCCTTCCCGAACCCCCCTGGTACCCACGATCTTATTGAAGGAGAACTCCTCCCCTGCCATCACAATATGCCCATCAAGCTTGCCTGCAGCTAGCTCAATGTTTTTCACCCGATTGGTGTTGGCAACATTAAAACGGGTGGCGAAACCCGCAACCTGCTTTTTGATCCCCCAGCTTGCTACTTTCTCCGTAGTAAGTTTAGGGATAAACTCCTCCACAGGCAAGGAGATGGTTTTCTCATTTCCCTCTAAAATGGCCTTAAAAAAGAGATCAGGTAGCTTCTCTACCACAAGCCGCCTACCTGTTACAGAAGGCACAACACGCACATCCTGCTCTACAACCTGGAGGCGGGCATTTCGTGCAGTCTGATCTATGTCGCCTGCCAGCTGGCTACCCAAGGCTCGTACCTTAGCCTCATCTAATATTAATTGGGGCTCCAAGATCAGGCCATCCCTTTGCACCTGCAGCCGTATTAAAGAACGCTGCCAAAAATTGCCTTCCCTACCCACCTTATAGGCCGCTTGGATCACAGTTGCTAGATTCAGTTTGGGGCCTAATTTAGCCGGATCTAGCTCCCAGCTCAGTTCTTTATATGTGAGGGTCAGCTTGTTCGATAGACGGGCTTGATACTCCTGCTCCAGGAGACGCTGTGCATCCTCTACCTTTAGGCCAGATAGGGGAATTTCCCCTACCCAGACGTTCCTGGCGATGCCCCCTGGCTGATGGACCCGATCTTGAACTATAATCGCTAAACACATACCTGCTAAAATACAGAGACTGATAAAAATAAATTTATATTTATGGGCCTTCACATAAAAACCCCTTCTCTAGAATTTACTTTGATTTTAACATGCTTCTTCCCTCTTGTCGAGAGCTTACTTGATCCATAGAAGTGCCACCCGATTCCGTTTCACACTACCTGACCACAGCAGAAGTAGCAATAAAAAACCAAAACTCCCAAAGAGAGGATAGCAACTTGCTACAATCTTGGCAAAACCAAAGCGAGAGAGGGGCCAGGCTAGGATCAAAATTAGAACCTCTACAACTGGCTCAGGCAGCTTACCAGAAAGCCTTCTTCCCATACCCCAAGTCGCAGCAAGAAGGGAGGTGAAAATGGCAAAAAACAAAGCTAAAAGATATGCCCAACCAAAAAGTGGCCCCAGTCTTCTAGCCAAGGATAATATAGGTAGCTGCCCTGCTCCTCCCTGCCTTGAGAGGGCAGCGAAGAGAACTAGGTTCAGGCAGGTGAGGATTCCACTTGCCAACCAGCTACTCAGCTTACCCTCACGAAGGGACAAAAGGTTTGGCGCCAAGGCGCAAAGAGCAGAGAAAACCAAAAGGAGATTATAGGAGGCGTAGAAAAAAGCCGCCAGCCACCAGGGCAAAGGTGGATCCGGAAGCAAAGCTGCCCTCTGAGACGGCAGGGTAAAGCTCGCCAAGCTAATCAATAGCATCAGGGTAATTAAGAGTGGCACAAGCAAGCTGCTAGCGCGAATGATCCCATTTTTCTGCCATAGAGAAAGGGATGCTAAAAGAATCAGCACAAAAATCCCCCAGTTAACTGGAAGCCTGAAAAATTGCTTCCCTACCTCGCCTCCTGCAGCCTCCATCACCGCTACAACCACGAACAGGAAACAAGAGAGCATGAGATCTGCCCCCAAGCCCATTCGCTTTCCCAAGAGCCTGGAAAACAGACTCCCGTGCTCCGCTGTGCGCTCTTTTGTTGCCCAGCCTAAAATCTCAGCACCAAAAGCACCTAGCATTAACCCCGAAAGCAGAATCCCCAAAATCCCAACTGACCCATAGCGACCAAAGAAGAGCCATAGTTCTTGGCCTGTAGCAAAGCCAGCCCCCACCACGCCCCCGATGAAAACAAATACAACTCCACCCATAGGTTCCCCTCCTCGCTACAGCATATGCCAGAGTAAGAATAAGCAGAAGCATGGCATAAAAACATCCAATTGTGCATATACTTGGGTGTAAAGAGATTTGAGGAGGAAAAGCATGATCGGAACAATTAAACCTCAGCTCGCTGGGGGGAACCGTTTCCATATAGAGCATCCCTATGCCAAGGAACTTTTTTCCTTGGCCTTGATGCGTTTTCTCACAGGAGAAGTTTCAAGCAAAGAAGTCGTTGTGGTCTGCATTGGCACAGACAGATCCACTGGAGATTCTTTGGGACCTCTGGTGGGCAGCCAGCTTGCTGCCAGAGGCATCGGTCCGGTCTACGGAACATTGGACGATCCTGTTCATGCTACAAATCTCCAGGAGAAAATCGTTGAAATCCGGGAGAAACATCCAGATAGCTTTATCGTAGCGATTGATGCTTGTCTGGGCAAAACCGAAAGCGTAGGTCATGTAAATATAAAGAAAGGACCCCTGCGCCCAGGCACAGGGGTTAATAAAAACCTCCCCACAATTGGCAATATGCACATCGTGGGCATTGTCAATGTGGGGGGATTTATGGAGTATTTTGTGCTCCAGAACACTAGGCTGAACCTAGTGATGAAGATGGCCACCTTGATCGCCGACGGCATTGGCTGGGCTATAGGGAGCCTCCAGAAGGCAAACCGGGCTAGCGAATGCGCCAGCAGCATGGAGTTTCAAGACCTGGCCTTTAGTCCTCCTTTGGGTTAACCACCTTCGCAACTGAAACCACTTGATCTCCTGAGCCCAGGCTCATGATTTTAACGCCTTGAGCTGCCCGTCCATAGCGGGAGATTTCCTCGACAAGGATTCTGATCATGATCCCCTGGGCTGTGATCACCATCAGCTCGTTATCTTCGTTCACTAGTTTCATGGCCACAATGGGGCCATTTTTTTCATTGATGTTCAGAGTTTTGATTCCCTTGCCGCCTCTGGTTTGCACCCTATACTCATCAATTGGGGTGCGCTTACCAAAGCCATTCTCTGTCACCACAAGCACGTCTGCATCGGGACGCACTGCATCCATGGCCACCACCTGATCCCCTGGCCTGAGGTTGATTCCCCGCACGCCACGGGCGTTCCTGCCCATGGAGCGTACATCCTTTTGCAGGAAGCGAATGGATTGAGCAAAGGTTGTAGCAAGGAGGATCTCCTGATCTTTTCCTGTCAGGTGAACTCCTACTAGCTCATCTCCGTCCTCTAAGGTGAGGGCAATGAGCCCACCCCGTCTGATGTTGGCGAAGTCTGAAAGGGCGGTTCTCTTCACATAACCCATCCTGGTGGCGAAGAAGAGATAACTTTCCTCATCAAATTCACCGATGGGAATCACTGTGGTTACCCTCTCTCCTGGAGCAATCTGCAGGAGATTGACAATGGCCATCCCACGGGCCTGTCGACTAGCCTCGGGGATCTCGTAGCCTTTAAGAGCATATACTTTGCCCATATTGGTGAAGAAGAGGATCTGCGTTAAGGTTGAGGTGATGAACATATGCTCCACAAAGTCATCTTCTTTGGGCTTCACCCCTGTGATCCCCTTGCCCCCACGTCTTTGGCTGCTATATGTGGTTACAGGTAGTCTTTTGATATAGCCTTGGTGGGAGATGGTTACCACAATATCCTCGTCTGCAATTAGCTCCTCCTCTGAGATCTCCCCGTCTCCTGAGACGATCTCAGTTCTTCTCTCATCTGCATACTTATCTCGCAGTTCCCCTAGCTCCTCTTTGATCACGCCATAGATCTTGCGCTCATCTTCCAAGAGCTCTTTGAGGTAATTGATAGTCTTGAGAAGTTCTCTGTATTCTTCCTCGATTTTATCTCGCTCAAGCCCTGTGAGCCTGCGCAGGCGCATATCTAAAATAGCCTGGGCCTGAACCTCACTGAGGCCAAACTTGGTCATGAGGCCCTCTTTGGCGATTGGCTCGGTGCGAGAGGCGCGAATCAGAGCGATGACTTCATCTAGATGATCTAAGGCAATTCGCAGTCCCTCTAGGATATGGGCCCGCTCCTCTGCCTTTCTAAGATCGAATTGGGTGCGCCTAGTTACTACATCCTTCTGGTGCTTTAGATAATGGACAAGGATTTGCTTCAGGTTCAAAACCTTAGGCTCATTATCCACTAGAGCCAGCATAATAGCGCCGAAGGTCTCCTGCATCTGGGTATGCTTGTAGAGCTGCTTGAGTACCACCTGAGGATAGGCATCCCGCTTCAGCTCAATTACAACCCGCAACCCAGATCTGTCGGACTCATCGCGGAGATCTGAAATACCATCAATTTTCTTATCCCGAACCAGAGCTGCAATTCGCTCCAGCATGTTTGCCTTATTCACCATGTAGGGCAATTCTGTGACTAGGATCCTAGATCTGCCATTGGCTGTGGTCTCGATAAAAGCCTTGGCTCTCATCCTTACCTTGCCTCTGCCATTGTGGTACATTTGTTTGATCCCATCTCTGCCCACAATTATGCCAGCGGTTGGAAAATCTGGACCCTTGATGATTTCATTGAGCTCTTCAATTGTCACCTCAGGATTTTCGATCAAAAGGGACAGAGCATCGATCACCTCTCCTAGGTTATGGGGAGGGATATTGGTAGCCATGCCCACTGCAATTCCAGAGGAGCCATTTACCAAAAGGTTAGGGAAACGGGATGGCAACACAACTGGCTCTTTGAGAGTCTCATCGAAGTTAGGGCGCCAATCAACTGTTTCCTTGTTCAGATCTTCAAGCATAGCCATGGCCACACGAGAGAGTCTAGCCTCTGTGTAACGCATAGCAGCTGGTGGATCTCCATCCACAGAGCCAAAGTTACCATGTCCATCCACCAGCATCAGTCGGATGGAGAACTCCTGGGCCATGCGCACCATGGCATCGTAGATTGCACTATCGCCATGGGGATGGAATTTACCCATAACCTCTCCCACGATTCTCGCGGATTTTTTATGAGGTTTATCTGGGGTATTGCTCAGTTCACTCATGCCATAGAGTATCCTGCGGTGTACAGGTTTCAGCCCATCGCGCACATCGGGGAGGGCTCGCTCCACAATTACGCTCATGGCATAGTCAATATAGGATCTGCGCATTTGTTCAGATACATCTGCGCCAACGATTTTGCCGTGATTTACTTCTCCATGGTGCTCAGACATCTAAATTGGTCACCTCCCGGGCGTGTTCCTCAATAAACTGCCGCCTTGGCTCCACTTTCTCGCCCATGAGAATGCTAAAGACATCATCTGCCTCCACAGCATCGTCAATTGTGAGCTGAATAAGTGTTCTGCGCTCAGGATCCATAGTAGTCTCCCAGAGCTGTTCTGCATCCATCTCTCCAAGACCCTTATAACGTTGGATATTAACGCCTTGCCTTCCAATTTCCTCCAATATCTTCTCTAGCTCTTCATCGTCATATGCGTAGTTGACCTGCTTCCCCTTCTTTGCCTGATAAAGAGGGGGCTGGGCAATATAGACATAGCCCTGCTCCACCAAGGGCCGCATGTAGCGGTAGAAGAAGGTCAACAGTAATGTGCGAATATGGGCGCCGTCTACATCAGCGTCAGTCATGATAATTACCTTGTGGTAGCGGGCTTTTTCTAGATCAAAATCATCAGAAATCCCAGTACCGAAGGCAGTGATCATATTCCTGATTTCCTGGTTGCTGAGGATCTTGTCCAAACGGGCTTTCTCCACGTTCAAAATCTTACCCCGCAGGGGCATAATGGCCTGATAGCGTCGATCCCGGCTTTGTTTTGCAGTACCGCCGGCACTGTCTCCCTCAACCAGATATAGCTCGCAGAGGCTAGGATCTTTAATTGAGCAATCTGCTAGTTTCCCAGGCAAGCTACCGCTTTCCAGGGCGCTTTTGCGCCTGGTGAGCTCCCGGGCTTTCCTAGCAGCCTCCCGGGCTCGGGCTGCGTGGATGGCCTTGCCAATAACCGATTTGCCAACTTGAGGATTCTCCTCCAAATAGGTATTTAAACCCTCATAAAAGGCAGAGTCCACAATGCCCCGCACTTCACTGTTGCCAAGTTTTTCTTTGGTCTGTCCCTCAAACTGAGGATTGGGAAGTTTCACCGAGATAATAGCTACAAGTCCCTCTCGGACATCATCCCCAGAAAGATTGTTCTCATTTTCCTTGAGCAAGTTATTTTTACGGGCATAATCGTTCAAAGAGCGGGTGAGGGCTGTACGAAAACCACTGAGGTGCGTCCCACCCTCTACTGTGTTGATGTCGTTGGCAAAGGAGAAAACATTTTCGTTATAGCCATCGTTGTATTGCATGGCGATCTCCACTTGGATCTCATCCATCTGCCGTTCTACATAAATCACTTTTCTGTGGAGGGGGTCCTTATTCCGATTTAGATACTCCACAAAGGAGATGATTCCTCCCTCGTACTGGAAGGTTTTACTCTTAACTTCCTCTGTGCGCTCATCGATAAGCTCAATTTTCAAGCCCCGGTTTAAAAACGCCAGCTCCCTCAGACGTGACACTAAGGTTTCAAAGCTAAACTCAAGGGTATCGAAAATTTCAGGATCTGGCCTGAAGCTGATGATGGTACCAGTCTGATCTGTGTCGCCGATGATCTCTAAATCACCTGTGGCCGCACCTCGGCTAAATTGCTGCCGGTGGATTTTTCCATTCCTCTTGACCACAACTTCTAGCCACTCAGAAAGAGCGTTCACCACAGAGACACCCACACCATGGAGTCCTCCGGAGACCTTATAGCCACCGCCGCCGAATTTTCCACCTGCATGAAGGCGTGTTAAGACTACCTCCACTGTGGAACAACCCTCTTTGGGATGGATTTCTGTGGGGATCCCACGACCATTATCTGTTATCTTGACGGTACCATCTGGTTTTAATACTAGTTGGATCTCATCGCAGAAGCCTGCCATGGACTCGTCCACGCTGTTGTTCACCACCTCATAAATCAGGTGATGTAGACCGCCGGGACCGGTGGAGCCGATGTACATGCCAGGCCTTAGGCGCACAGGTTCCAGGCCCTCGAGGACCTGGATTTGCTCTGCTCCATACTGCTCTAGCTCTTGCTTGTTCCTTTCCATCCGAACTCTCCTTTACACAAAAGCCCCGGAGGATACCCTCCGGGCAGGAAATTACTTATAAGCCACTATTTAGTTTACCATATCTGCCCCAATCGGGCAAATTACTTTTTTCCCTCAAGCTCCCAGCTCTTCCCCTTCTCTAGTTTATAGCCTGCAACTTCCCCTGAGAGTAAATGATCCAAATCTGCTCGTCGCTGCAGAGTCCAGGAGGAAATTGGGGAGAGAAATACTCTGTTTTTCGTGGCCAAAATCAATGATTTAGCCTTCTCTCCTGCTAAATCATGGACAAAACCCTCTTCTTTGGCGATCTCTAAAAACTCCAAGCTAGCCTCGGCTAAAGCCTGAGACTGAAGATCCAAGATCGCCACCACCTCTTGGGCTGTGATGGCAACATCTCCCCCTAAATGCAAATAGGCCACAAACATTCCTCCTCACTTCTGACATATAGTTCCATCCTCAATTAGCCAGCTACTATATTTATTATTCTCCCACAGATCTGCCCGGGTTGTGGTGAGAATAGTTTGGGTATTAGTTGCAATCATAGCAAGCAGGCGCTCCCTGCGACCACTGTCAAGCTCTGAGAGCACATCATCTAAGAGCAAAATGGGCCGCTCTTCCATTTGCTCCTCTAAAAAATCCACAGCTGCTAGGTGCAATGCCAACACTGCTGTCCGCTGTTGGCCCTGAGAGCCATAAAGCCTCAAGGGGGCACCATCCAGCAAAAAAAGAAAATCATCCCGCTGGGGTCCGGTGAGGGTCAGGCCCCGCAGCCTTTCCTGGGGCAAAAGCTCCCCGAGTCGCTCGCGAAAAACTGCGGCCCAGCTGCTAGCTGTACGTGTCTGGGGCAGTGGTACTGCTGGCTCGTAGGAGAGAGAGAGTTCCTCTGCCTCCCCGGAAAGTTGGTGGTGAAACTGGCAGGCCAGCTCCCCCAGCCTCAACAAGGCCTGGTAGCGCTCGATCATCACCCTGACACCGAAGGAGACAAGCTGCGCATTCCACGGCTCCAGCAATTCTTTTTGGGCTAGTCCACCTTTCAGAAGGCTGTTGCGCTGCTCTAAGGCTTTCCCATAGCGGGAGAGATTATAGCCATAGCTTTCGCTAACCTGGGAAAGGCATAGATCTAAAAAGCGCCTTCTGTTTTGAGGACTGCCCTTGGCTAGGGCAAGATTTTCAGGGGTAAAAGTAACAACCAACAGCTTCCCCAATAGATCTAAAATTCGTTTGATTGGTTTGCCATTGAGGCAAATTTGTTTGCTTTTGCCAAGGCGAAAATCCACCCGGGCAGAAGTGAGCTCTGTTTCCACCTGAGCCGAGAGGCTGGTAAAAGGGCTATGATGCCCAACAAGTTCCCCATCCCGGCTTGTACGCCAGGATTTGCCAGTGGCAAGGACATGGATCGCCTCGAGCAAATTAGTCTTACCCTGAGCATTGTCCCCAATCAGGATATTGAGGCCTGAATCTGGCTCCCAATCTAAAACTTTATAGTTGCGAAAGTTTTGCCCTGCTAATTTTTTTAGCTGCAAGGTGGAGCCTCCAACGTAATTTTCTCTCCCCCAGGGAGAGTTAACACATCCCCAGCTGTCAGCTTCCTCCCCCGCCTAGTTTCCACTTCACCATTGACCAAGACTTCCCTTGTCTCTAGCAAAATTTTTACTTCTCCACCTGTACCCACAATAGCTGCCCATTTGAGAAACTGTCCTAGCTGAATAGTGGGGGTTTCTATTTGAATTGTTTGCAACTTACCTCGCTCCTCAGTCAAATGTGGGCATGAGGATGTACCGATAGCTCTCAGTCTCATCCTCTGGGGACGTGAATAGCGAAGCGCTCATGGGTCCTGAGAGCCGAATGCGAACTTCCTCGCCACCTATTGCCCCCAGCCCATCAAGCAAAAATCTGCCATTGAAGGTGAGTTCTAGACTCTCCCCTTCCTTGTCCATGGCAAGGCGCTCTTCTCCCTGCCCCTTAGTTTGATCCTTAGCTGTGAGAACCAAGCCATCCTCCACCCTGAACCTAACGAGGGGAGTGCTATCTTTGCCAACTCCCAACAGGGAAAGCCTGTCCACAGCCTGCTTCAATTGAGTTCGGTCCAACGAGAGATCTGTACAGAAGTTCCGGGGCATAACCCCCTCATATTCTGGATATTCTCCCTCCATTTTTCTGGCAATAACCTTCACTCCAGGCAGCTGGAAGATAACATGATTACTGCCTAGGGCTACATCCAAAGTGGAATTTTCATCAGTCCCAAGGATCCTTGTCACCTCAGTGAGCATTTTTCCGTGAAGCACAATCCTAAAATCACCCTCTGGTAAGATGAGCTTTTCGGAAGCGGGAGCTGAGCTAATAGCAAGCCTATGGCTATCTGTTCCCACTAGGTTCAGGTTGCCACCCTTTCCCTCAATCAGGGCTCCCATCAAAAGATAACGGGTGTCGCTCGTGGAGAGAGCCGGTTGGACTTGGGTGATCATTTTTTTCAACAGAGGTTGGGAGATGGTGAAAGTATTGGCTATGTCCACTTGGGGAAATTGAGGAAATTCCTCCTCGTCAATATAGACAAGATCAAAATATGAGTCTTGAGAGCTAATGCGCACTGTACGATCTTGCTGGTTCTTCTCTACAGCTACACTGGGTCCTGGCATTTTTTTTACAATCTCCGCAAGATAGTGACCGTCTAAGATCGCACCCCCCTCCTCTTCAGCTTGAATGGGAATGCGGCATTCAACTCCCTCTTCTGTATCTGTGGATGCTAAAATAAGTTGTTCTCCCTCGGTACGAATCAGCACTCCAGAGAGAATAGGCATTTCTACATTACTTGTACCTCGCTGTACGATCTGGGTTGCTTTGGTGAGAATTTCCTTCCCGCAAATAAATTTCATAACGACCTACTCCTTTTTAAAGACATTGTAGTAGTAGTAATAGGGCCTGTGGATTTGTGGATATCTCTGAAAAGTTATTATTTCCCATGCTGGAAAGTGGATCAGAGCCTGTGGAAAAACTGGGGATTGTTATCCACAATGTTCACAGCCCTTGTGGCGGAGCAAAAAGGGAGAAATTTACTTTCCACAGGTTTTTCAAGTTATCCACAGGTTTTCCCCAGAATTATTAACAAGTTACTCATCTTGGAGTAAACCCACTATTTCGTGGAGTTGCATGGCAAGGGCTTCGTTTTTATCTTTTTCCTGGTTAATCTTTTCCCAGGCATGGAGGACAGTTGTGTGGTCTCTGCCGCCAAATTCTTTGCCAATTTTGGGCAAGGAGAAGTCAGTGAGCTCCCTGACCATATACATAGCGATCTGCCTAGGGTAGGCGATCTCCCGGGTTCTTTTTTTTGCTTTCATGTCAGAGATAGTGATCCCGAAGTATTCTGCGATCCGTTCCTGAATGATTTCTGCAGAAAGGGCAATACGCTGGGCAGGGAGAATATCAGCTAAAACCTGCTTTGCCTGCTCTAGCGTAACTTCAGTTTGTTTAAGTTGGCAGTTGGCAGTTACCCTCACCAGTGCCCCTTCTAACTCCCGGATATTGGATTTGAATTGCTTGGCAATAAAAACCAATACATCGTTGGGTATATCAAGGTTATCGAGAGTTGCTTTTTTCTTGAGGATAGCGATTCTCGTTTCTAGATCAGGTGCCTGGATATCAGCAATTAAGCCTCCCTCAAAGCGAGAGCGGAGGCGATCTTCTAATGTGGAGATTTCCTTAGGTGGTCGGTCGCTTGTAAGGACGATTTGTTTATTTGCGCCGTGGAGGGTATTGAAAGTATGGAAAAACTCCTCCTGAGTGCGCTCTTTTCCCTCTAAAAACTGCACATCGTCAACTAGGAGAATATCCACTGTACGATAGGCATTGCGGAAACCATCCATTCTGTCATCGCGAATGGAGTTGATGAGATCATTTGTAAAATGTTCTGAGGAGACATAGGCAACCCGCACTGTAGGGTCCCTCTCTAGCACAAAGTGGCCGATGGAGTGCATGAGGTGCGTTTTGCCAAGGCCAACTCCTCCATAGATGAAAAGAGGATTATAGGAGTGGCCTGGAGATTGGGCCACAGCTTGGGCTGCAGCATGGACAAAGCGGTTGTTATTACCCACGACAAAGGTTTCAAAGGTGTATTTGGGAATTAAGGGGGTGATCAGAGAATCTGAGCTTGTATCTTTTTTGAGGCTTCGGAGCACTGCATCCTTTTCAGATGGATAGACCAGTCTCAATTCCCATTCCTTGCCACCCACCACTTTTAAGGCGTCGGAGAGCATAGGCAGGTAACGCATTTCAACCCAATCTTGAGTAAGTTCTCCTGTGACCTCCATATATAGTGTATGTTCTTCAATTGCCAAAGGGCTGCATTTAGCTAGCCAGGTCTCTAAACTGGAAGGATTGATTCTATTTTTTGCTAAATTCATCAACCCCGACCATAGATTATCCAACAGGAGATCAGCCATTACCTTCGCCTCGCTCATTATTTCTTCTATTTAATATATTCGGGAACAGTATTCATCCCCATAGAGGTTAAACAACGTTTTCCCCCCTCTGTAGTCTTCACCAGGCCCAGCTCCTCTAGAGCAGATAATTCACGAAAAGCCGTGGTTAAGCTCAGCCCTAGCGCGCTTGCAGCATGGCTGGGGCCTACTTCTCCCTCCTCTGTGATTAAGAGAAAAACCTTGCGCTGTCTCTCTGTTAGCTTGGGAGGAATTGGAGAGGGGGCAGAGTCTGGGGCATTATATTCTTCGGTGTCCGAGGAGGTTTTTCCTTCTTCCTCATCTGTAAAACCTTCGTCCTCTATGACTGCTGCTTCTTCACCTAGAGAGATGGTGACTACAGCACCGGTGCCGATGTTTTCTTCGATTTCAATAGTGCCACCTAAAGTTTTCATGGCCTCTTTCACCACAGGTAGGCCTGAGCCTACGCCTTGAATAAAAGCTTTCTCTGCTTTTGAGGCGCTGGAAAAGCCAGGCTGAAAAGCCCTTTCGGGATCTGAAATTCCAGGTCCGTGGTCTGAAAACCTAATTACGTTCCCATCAGGAAAGATGGTGATCACCACATCCGCGAAGGAGGCATGCAAAAGGTTTTCCACAAGTTCCTTAATAACGGAATAAGGGAGTTTGCCGCCACGCTCTTGAGAAAGTTGATAGATTTTTTGGGAGTAATTTTCAATAGCAGAGGGCAGACTCCCCCCTTGGCAGTTAATTACCCTAGGAGCACAAGTAAAAGAATCATAGATCGCGATCCTAATCTGGGGTACTATACGTTTTTTTCTGGAGAAAAAAGGAATCAAAACCCTGCCTCCTTCAAAGAAATCCACAGGTTTGTCCTTGTTATGCACAAGGAAGAAAACCCTTGCAAATCAACACTTTGAGCAATATATACACTAGTTAGTCCACACCTTATCCACAGTTTCTGTGGATAAGTAGGGAGCGCATTATACAGCCTTCCCTGCAATGGAAAAACCGTTTAACTGCGTTTTCAGTTTATCCACAATGGCTTCCGGGAAAGTTTCTGGAAGGCATTAACGTGGGATTTTAGTTATTCAGTGGTTATCCACAACCTATTCACAGGTTTTTGTGGATAAGTTTTTGTCGAATTTATGCCATTCATTGCCATTGAAAAACCATTTGAGCAGGGGATTTACACATATCCACAGCAGATTTTAAAAAGCGAAAAAGCGCAGAAAATGCCTGGAGACAAGCTTATCCACAAGTTATCCACAGGCAAAAAAACAACATACAAAAAATCGACAAAGCCTCTATTATAGATAATAGCAAAACCTTTGCCTTCTGACAACGTTTTGCTGTAAGATTTTCCTTGACGATGTTGGAAAAGTTCGCTATAATTGATTTGCTTATGGTACCTGAAGGTACAAGAGGAGGTTTAGAAATGAAACGGACTTTTCAGCCCAAAGAACGGCGTAGAAAAAGAAAACATGGGTTCCGCAAACGGATGAGCACCAGTGCAGGGCGCAGGGTAATCGCAAAGCGGCGGACCAAGGGCAGAGCGCGTCTTTCAGCATAAGATGCGAAGCGCGTTCTACCTTAAGAAAAACAAAGACTTTAGATTTGCCTACGCAAAAGGGCGCAAGCTCGCTGGGAAGCGTGCTGTTTTGTATGTGGTGCCTACAGAGGGATCCACAAGAATTGGCATTGTGGTGAGCAAAAAGATTGGCACCGCTGTTGTCCGAAATCGGCAAAAAAGAGTTTTTCGCGAGCTGTACCGGCAAAACATTGAGATGTTTAAACCAGGATTTACCATCGTCAACGTCGTGAGAGCAAGGGCTCGGGAGAGCAGCTTTGAGGAACTAGGCCAAGAGCTGATCCGTCTGTGGAAGAGGGCAGGAGTATGGAAAGATTCCTAAAGAAAATTGCCATCTCTCTGATCGGGTTCTATCAAAAAGCAATCTCTCCCTTTTTTCCGTCTTCATGTCGCTATACACCCTCATGCTCAGAGTATGCTAAACAAGCTATAGCTAAATATGGTATTCTCCGCGGTACAGCAAAAACCCTTTCCAGACTTTTCCGCTGCCATCCTTGGGGTGGTAGTGGCTTTGATCCACCCTAGATAGGTGGTATTAACGTAAGGCAGGTGGAAACTGTCCTTTTGGGGCAGGAAAAATTTGGGAGCATTATCAAACGCAATCCGCTCGGTGCTCGAGCTTTTTTACAACTGGACCGGTAATTATGGCCTAGCTATAATCATGCTCACCATTTTGGTGCGCGTGGTACTGTTTCCCCTTTTTAAAAAGCAGATGACATTTTCCGCAAAGATGCGGGAAATGAATCCACTTTTAAAAGAAATCCAGGAAAAGTACAAAGATCAGCCTGAGGAATATCAGAAAAAGACCATGGAATTATATAAGCAGCATAAGATGAGTCCCCTCAGCGGCTGCCTGCCTACATTGGTACAACTTCCTGTAATGATCTCTCTTTATCAAGTATTAATGAAGCAAATTGCTGCAGCTCAGTCAGCATCGTTCCTTTGGATCACAGATCTAAGCAAGCCAGATGCATATGTGCTCCCGATCTTGGTAGGGTTAACAACTTTTGGTCAGGCCAAAACCATGGCGGTGGAACAGGATCAAAATTCCAAAACCATGACTTGGATCATGCCTATATTTATGCTTTATATGAGTTTCCGCTTTGCAGCGGGACTCGCCCTCTACTGGACAGTTTTTAACTTCTTTTCCATGGCACAGCAATATGTTTTCAATAAAGCTTGGGAAAGAAAGGAAAAGAGTGCACAAGGGGAGGTAGCAAAGAGTGAAAAGAATAGAAAAAAAGGGAAGAACAGTTGAGGAAGCCATAGAAGCTGCGCTCTCTGAATTAGATGTAAGCCGCGATCAAGTGGAGATTAAGGTGATCGAGGAAGGGAGTCGCGGTTTTCTAGGTATTGGAGGACGCCCCTCACAGGTGGAGGTTACCATCTCTGAAAAGAAAAATCCTAGAGCTGAAAAGGCTGAAAAGTTTCTCAGCCAGATCTTGGATGCTATGGGACTATCAGGCTATTCATTAGAGGCTAAACTTGAGGACACAAGGCTATTCCTTGACGTAACTGGCAAAGACTTGGGTATTTTAATTGGCAAACGAGGCCAGACACTAAACGATTTGCAGTATATAGTTAGCCTAGGTACAAACCACGGCCCAGGGGAATATATAAGGATCATCTTGGATGTAGAAGGGTATCGCCAAAAGCGTGAACAATCCTTAACTCAACTGGCTCAAAATATTGCCCAAAGCGTTATTTCCGGGGGCAGACGCCGGGTGCTAGAGCCTATGAATCCTCAAGAACGAAGAATAATTCACACGGCTCTGCAGGACAATGAGGATGTCTATACCTACAGTGAGGGCAGAGATCCCTACCGCAGGGTGGTTGTGGCTTTGAAGCCTGAGGAAAAGCGCCCCTAGAAAAAGGTCTGAAAAGCTTCATGAACTTTTCAAATGCGTGTTCTCTTTTTAGGGACACGCATTTGTCTTTTTATAGCAGGTTTCCATTTTTTTCCGGAAAAGGTGAAAAAGATGATAGATACAATTGTGGCCATTTCAACTGGTGCCCCTGGCGGTATCGGTATTGTAAGGCTCAGTGGCAAGGACGCATGGAGTATAGGTCAGAGGCTTCTCTCTTGGCAAGGTAAACCCCAGGCAAGACACATGTATTTTTCCAAGATCCTTAGCCAAGATGGCAAACCAATCGACGAATGCCTCTTTGTGCTGATGAGGGGGCCCAATTCCTTTACAGGAGAAGATATATTGGAGCTCCATTGCCACGGTGGTACTGTTGTCTTGACTAGGGTCTTAGATCGGTGCCTTGAAGCTGGAGCAACTTTAGCCTCCCCTGGCGAGTTCACCCAGCGGGCCTTCCTCAATGGGAGGCTGGATCTAACCCAGGCCGAGGCAATAAACGATCTAATCCATGCCAAGACCCAAAGGGCAGCCTCAGTTGCTGTAGAGCAGCTTGAGGGCAGCCTTAGTCGCAAAATCAAAGATCTCAGGGAGCGGCTCTTAGATCTCCTAGCCCAAATTGAGGGCAGACTGGATTTTCCCGATGAGATCCAAGACGAGCTGCCCCCGGAGCTGTGGGCAGAGCTCAGTGGAATCCAAGCTGAGATTGGTGAGCTAATTCGCTCTGGCCACAGCGGTCAGATTTTGCGGGAAGGCTTGCCAGTGAGTATCGCAGGCAAACCCAATGTTGGCAAATCTAGCCTTCTCAATGCCCTTTTGGGTACAGAGCGGGCCATTGTCACAGCATGCCCTGGCACCACCCGGGACGTGATACAGGAGACTGCGAACTTCCATGGTATCCCTGTGCTCTTGGCAGATACTGCAGGCATTCGCCAGGCCCACGATCCTGCAGAGCAGCTAGGAGTAGAGCTAGCTCAGCGCACAGCACAAGAAGCTGCTTTGGTGCTTTTGGTGCTAGATGGTTCCCAAACCCTAGCAGATGAGGATCATACTCTTTTGGCTAGCTTTCCACCAGAGAAACTATTGTTGGTAGTGAATAAGTGCGATTTGCCCACGGCCATCTCGGCCCAGGAGCTAGGGGAGCTCTCCCCCTCTCCAGCCTATTTTGTCTCAGCCCAAAGTGGACAGGGGCTAGAGGAGTTAATAGCTGCCATCGCCCAGCGGGCAATGTTGGGAGATGGCACAAATCAGGCGCTTTTGGTCAATGCTAGGCAAAGAGAGGCCCTCTATGGTGCCCAAAGTGCGCTGCAGCAAGCCTACGAAGCTCAGGAGTTGCCCTGGGATCTGGTGGCTATTGATCTGCGCACTGCTGTGGAAAAACTAGGGGAGATCACAGGTGAGAATTTGGTAGAGGGGCTTCTTGAGCGAATATTCAGTAATTTTTGTTTGGGGAAGTGACAGATCATGCGTTACGATGTAGTTGTGGTGGGCGCAGGTCATGCAGGAGCTGAGGCAGCTCTGGCCACTGCGCGTCTGGGACTTGAGACCTTAATTCTCACCTTAAACCTAGATAATGTGGCTTTCATGGCCTGCAACCCCTCTATCGGTGGACCTGGCAAAGCACAACTTGTGCGTGAGGTGGATGCTTTAGGTGGTGAAATAGCCCAAAATATAGATAGATCTGCTCTGCAGATCAGAATGCTCAATACCAGTAAAGGTCCTGCAGTGCGTTCCCTTCGGGCCCAGGCAGATAAGATTTCCTATCAAACCCAGATGCGCCTGGCCCTAGAGCGAGAACCTAAAGTTCAGCTGCGCCAAGCAGTTGTAGAGCGACTTTTGGTTGAGAAGGGACGGGTTCGGGGTGTGGTGACAAATAGCGGTCAGGAAATTGAAGCTCGGGCCGTGATTCTAGCCACAGGTACTTTTCTTCGAGGAGAGGTGCATATTGGCGAGCGCCACTTCCCCTCAGGACCGCAAGGGCAGCTGCCAGCTGTGGAGCTAGCAGATAACCTCAGGGATTTGGGTTTTGAAGTAGTGCGTTTTAAAACTGGCACTCCCCCTAGGGTGCATGGGGATTTTATCGATTTCTCCAAGACAATACGGCAAGAGGGAGATCCTGCTCTCTTCTTCTCCTTCTGGACAGATCCCTCCCATAGACGCGAGGAGGTGCCCTGCTGGCTCACCCACACCACAGAGCGCACCCGGCAGCTGGTATTGGAAAACCTAGATCGGGCCCCTATGTATTCTGGTCAAATTCAGGGGGTGGGGCCTCGGTATTGTCCCTCCTTTGAAACCAAGGTTTGCCAGTTTCCAGATCGAGGAGAGCACCATATTTTCCTCGAGCCCGAAGGACGGAGAACCCGTGAGTTTTACGTGGGTGGGCTTTCCACTAGCCTCCCTGAGGATGTGCAGCACCAGATGCTGATTAGCATTCCGGGACTGGAGAAGGTTCGCCTAATGCGCCCTGGCTATGCAATCGAATACGATTGTTTGGTCCCCACGCAGCTAGACTATAGCCTAGCCGTGCCAGGCGTGGAGGGCCTTTTTTCGGCAGGGCAAATCAATGGTAGTTCAGGCTATGAGGAGGCAGCAGCCCAGGGGTTATTGGCCGGGATCAATGCTGCCCGCCATTTAGCCGGGGAGGAGCCCATCACCATCGATCGCAGCACTGCCTATCTTGGAGTGATGCTAGATGACCTGGTAGAGAAGGGCACAGATGAGCCCTACAGGCTTATGACCTCTCGCGCCGAGTATAGGCTGCTCTTGCGGCAAGATAATGCAGATCTGCGCCTGGTGGAACTGGGTAGAAAAATAGGCCTCATCGATGATCAGCGTTATGCAGCCTTTTTAGAGAAAAAAGAGCTGATCGAAAAAGAGCGCACGCGCCTTCTCTCCACACGGATCAAAGCAGAAGAGCTGCCTGCTATCGGCCAAAGCAGTACAGAAAACCTCTCTTTGGCTCAGCTTCTGCGCAGGCCAAAAGTGAGCTATGATCTCCTTGGGGCCCTTGACCCTGCCCGGCCTCCTTTACCCCCAGAGGTTGTAGAGCAGGTGGAGATCTTAATTAAATATGAAGGTTATATCAAAAAGCAAGAGGATCAAGTTGCCAAGTTTCGCCGTCAGGAGGGCAGACGAATCCCCGCACAATTGGACTGGGATAAAGTTCAGGGTCTCTCGTGGGAGGGCCGGGACAAGCTCTCCCGGCTCAAGCCCAGAACCTTGGGGGAGGCCCTCCACAGAGGTGTGACCCCTGCAGATCTGGCAGTGCTTGGCATCTACCTTGAGCGAGGAGGAGAAAATATTGAGTGACCACTGGACGCGGGAGCGGGCAGAATCAGTATTACTTGCTGAGGCTGCCAAGCTTAAGATATCCCTATCAAATACGCAGTGCCAACAGCTTTTGGCTTTTGGGGAGCTGGTATTTGAGGGCAACCAGCGCTTGAACCTTACAGGGAAACTGGATTGGCCTATTCTCATCTATAAGCATCTGTTAGATTCCCTAAGCGTGCTCCCCTATACTCTAGACATTGAAGGAAAGGTGCTAGATGTGGGCACTGGCGCTGGTTTCCCAGGGGTTCCCCTGGCGATAATGAACCCCCATTGGCAGGTGACGCTCTTAGATTCCCTGCGTAAGCGTATGGATTTTCTCACAGAAGCCACAACCCAGCTCTCTTTGCCTGTGGAGGTAGTATGGTCCCGGGCTGAGGATTTTGGTCAGAGCCAAGCCCGGGAGAGCTTTTCTTTAGTGGTTAGCCGGGCAGTGGCAAAACTGCCTGTGCTGCTAGAGCTATGCCTCCCCTCTGTAGCGGTGGGCGGGCAGTTTATCGCCTACAAGGGACCAGAGGAGGAACTGGAGGCAGCAACCCGTGCCCTGAAGCTTTTGGGCGGGGAGATTTTAGCAGTGCACCAGTTCCAGTTGCCTCAAGGCTATGGGCAAAGACAGCTAATCGTGTTTAAAAAGGTTCGTTCCACTCCCTCTGCCTATCCTCGTCGAGCAGGGATTCCAGAAAAGAAGCCACTTCTGCCATAAGAGGGGAGGAACCTGGGGATAAAAAGAGAACATAGATAAGAGAGAAGAAAAATCTGGGAGGGGAGCCTATGGGCAAGGTGCTGGCAGTTGTTAACCAAAAGGGCGGTGTTGGCAAATCCACCACAGCGGTAAATTTAGGGGCGTGTCTGGCAGAAGTGGGACAAAAGGTGCTGATTGTGGACCTAGATCCCCAGGGGAATGCTTCAAGTGGCCTGGGGGTCGATAAAGGGAAACTTGAGGCTAGTATTTACCAGGTGCTCCTGGAGGAGCTGCCATTGGGCGCTGTGATTCAAAAGACAGCTATCCCTAAGCTGTTTTTGGTTCCGGCCACAATCGCCTTAGCTGGAGCTGAGGTAGAGCTGGTCAGTGGAATCTCCCGAGAGCTGAGACTGAAGCGGGCCCTGGCGGAGCTGGAGGAGGAATACGATACGATTTTAATTGATTGCCCTCCCTCCTTAGGACTCCTCACCCTCAATGCCCTAGCTGCAGCCCATGGGGCCTTGGTGCCTATCCAATGTGAGTATTATGCACTAGAGGGGCTAGGACAGCTGGTTAAAACTCTAGATTTAGTGCGAAAGCACCTCAACCCTACTTTAGAGGTGAGCGGGGTGGTTCTAACTATGTACGATGCTAGGACCAATCTTTCGCAACAGGTGATCGCTGAGGTGCGGAAACACTTTGGGGACAAGGTTTTTCAAACTATTATCCCTAGGAATGTGAAGCTTAGTGAGGCCCCAAGTTTTGGGCAACCTATTATTCTTTATGATGAGCGCTCTCGCGGTGCCCAGGCCTACCGGAACCTGGCACGAGAGTTTTGCGGTTTACCTATGGAGGGAGGTGCGGTAGCCGGTGAATAAACGCTCTGTGTTGGGCCGGGGCTTAGATGCCCTAATTGAGCCCACAGTCATCTCAGGGGAGATGATTCAACAGGTGCCAGTGGAGAGCATCCAACCCAATCCTTTCCAGCCTAGGCAGGAATTCGACCCTGAAAAGTTGGCGGAACTTGCTACCTCTATTCGGGAGCATGGAATTATCCAGCCCCTAGTTGCCCGCCAGGAAGGAAATCAGTTCACCCTGGTTTCAGGAGAACGACGCTGGCGAGCAGCTCGCCAGGCGGGACTCTCCCAGGTGCCAGTGGTAGTTCGAGAGCTAGCTAATGAACAATTAATGATGCTGGCCCTGATCGAAAATTTGCAGCGGGAGAATCTTAACGCCATCGAGGAGGCTGAGGCCTTCCAACGCCTTGTGGATGAGTTCGACCTCACCCAGGAAGAATTAGCCCAGACAATTGGCAAGAGTAGACCTGCCATTGCCAATTCCCTAAGATTGCTCTCCTTACCTGAGGAGATCCGCCTTGGTGTTTCACGTGAAACAATTTCTGCTGGTCATGCCCGGGCCCTCTTGGCCCTAAACGGTTATAGCCAACAGCTAGACCTCTATAAGGAGATTGTGAAACGGGGCCTATCTGTTCGAGCCACGGAAAATTTGGTGCGCGGGATCCTTTCCCCGAAACGTATAAAACCCCAGGTTAAAGCTGCGGATCCACAGCTATTGGCAGTTGAGGAGTCCCTGATTTCACGTTTAGGAACCCAGGTGCGGATCACTCCCAAAGCCAAAGGCGGCAGGATTGAAATTGAATATTATGGTGCTGAGGACCTGGAGCGGCTTCTGGAGTTTTTTGGCTTGACTGAGGAGCTAGCTTAGGGTAAGATTAAAACAAAGAACCTCCTCCCCACCCTTGGCTAGCGGTTAAGTCCACTTGCTCAGGGTTTATGCGTGGGAGCTTTCCTGACTGGAAGATGAAGGGGAAGTTCAACGGATAAGGAGATCCGGTACTTCCGGATCTTTTTTTGTACGTACGCGGGGCGGAGAGAAGGAGGAGGACACAATGTCAACCATCGACGAACTCACCCAGCGCAACCGCACAGGAGAGCGGGCCGACTTTATCGGGGAGGATTATTTGCTCTCTTTGGTAGAGAGGGCGCAAGAACCAACTGATTCCCAGCTAGAGGCGCTCATAGCCAAAGCCCTGGAGGCTAAGGGGCTGGAGCTGGCTGAAGTGGCATCATTGTTAGCCATCGGGGATCAGGCAAAGTTAGAGCAACTCTTCACTGCAGCCCAACAGGTAAAAGAACGGATTTACGGCAAGCGAGTAGTAATGTTTGCTCCCCTTTACGTGAGCAATTATTGCGTTAACTCCTGCGCCTACTGCGGCTACCACAAGGGCAATCAGAAATTACCTAGGGTTCGCCTCACCATGGAAGAGGTAGCCCACCAGGTAAGATTGCTAGAGGGAATGGGCCACAAGCGCCTGGCTCTGGAGGCAGGTGAGGATCCTCTAAACTGCCCCCTGGAATATATTTTAGAAGTTATCAAGACCATTTATAGCACAAGCCAGGATCATGGCAATATTCGCCGAGTGAATGTGAATATTGCTGCCACAACTGTGGAGGAATACAAACGTCTCCATGAAGCTGGCATTGGCACCTATATCCTCTTTCAGGAGACTTATCATCGGGCCACATATAATAAGGTACACCCCTCTGGCCCCAAATCCGTCTATGATTGGCACACCACAGCCATGGACAGAGCCATGATGGGCGGCTGTGATGACGTGGGACTAGGGGTGCTGTTTGGCCTTTTTGATTACCGTTTTGAAGTGTTGGCCCTCTTGGCCCACAGCCAGCATCTCCAGGAGCGTTTTGGTGTGGGTTGCCATACTATCTCTGTACCCAGGATCAGACCTGCTGCAGGGGTAAATCTAGACCATGTGGTAAAATATCCAGTGGACGAGCTGGAGTTTAAGAAAATCGTAGCTATCCTCAGGTTAGCTGTGCCCTATACTGGCCTTATTCTCTCTACCCGGGAGCGGTCCGGGCTGCGGGATGAGCTTTTAAGTATAGGTATCTCCCAGGTTTCTGCAGCCTCAGCTACAGGTGTGGGGGGCTACAGAGAAGATCATGATCAGGACCAGGATCCTACAGCCCAGTTTACACCTGATGATCACAGATCTGTAGATGAGGTACTCAGGAGCATCTGCCAGCAGGGGTATCTACCTAGCTACTGCACAGCTTGCTATCGCAGAGGCAGAACTGGAGAACACTTCATGGAGCTGGCCACAGTGGGCGAGATCCAGGAGTTCTGCCAGCCCAATGCCATCATCACCTTCAAAGAATACCTGTTAGATTACGCCTCGCCTGCTACCCGGAAACTAGGAGAGGAAACTATCGCCGCTCACCTAGCCCAAATCCCAAGCCCAACCATGCGTCAGGAGACGATCAAGCGTCTGGAGCGCCTAGAGCAAGGGGAGCGGGATCTTTATTTCTAATACTGAGGAGCTAAAAATGTCGCTGTGGGATAAATTTGCCAATACAAGCACCCAGCGGGCCTTGCTGATCTGCTCATCCACTCACCACCTCCTGCTAGCAGAGAAGGTGTTACTTGAAAATGGCGTGACTGCCAAAGTTGTACCTGTGCCAGGGGGGCTAGTTACCCATTGCAGCAGCGGTTTAGAATTTCCTCCTTCTCAGGAGGCCCAGGTGCGGGAGCTCATAGCAAAAAGCGGTATTGCCCACGAGGGGATTCATCTACTATAGGGTCGGGAAACCGGCCCTTTTTCCTTTTGAAGGGAGGATTTGCCCCCTTCCAGGCGAATAAATAAGATGGGGTGAGAACGTGATATATTTAGATCATGCAGCTACTTCCTGGCCGAAGGCCCCCACTGTAGTGGAGGCAGTGACAGAAGCATTCACCTCTGGGGCAAATCCCGGGCGAGGTGGTCATGCTATGGGCCTGGAGGCGGCAAGATTCGTGCTTGCAGCTCGGGAGCAGTTAGGGGAACTTTTAGGTGTGGATAGCAGCAGCCTCATCTTCACCAAAAATACAACTGAGGCTTTGAACCTGGCTCTATTTGGCTCCCTGGGCCCAGGATCAAGGGTAGTTACTGGAGCCATGGAACACAACTCTGTGCTCAGGCCCCTGGAAGCACTCCGGGGCCGAGGCGTAGATGTGGAAGTGCTCCCTGCCCCTGGAGGCGAGCTGGACCTAGAGCTCCTGGAGGAGGCTTTGAAGAAGCGGACAACCATGGTGGTCCTCTCCCATGTCTCCAATGTAACAGGCGCAGTTTTACCTTTGGCTCAGGCAGGAAAACTAGCTCAAGATGCAGGTGCTCTCTTTTTAGCAGACGTGGCCCAGAGCTTGGGCTACCTTCCCTTGAATCTCTCAGAGCTGCCTGTGGATCTTGCTGCCTTTCCGGGGCATAAGGGACTTTTGGGCCCCATGGGCACTGGTGGTTTATATGTGAGGCCAGGGGTGGAGCTTGAGCCCCTACTTTATGGCGGCACAGGCAGCTTTTCCGACTCCCTCTCCCAGCCCCAAGTGATGCCTGATCGTTTCGAGGCTGGCACGCCCAACCTCCCTGGAATCATGGGCTTGGGAGCAGCAGCTAAGTTTATCCAGGAGCGGGGTCAGGAGATCCACCGCTCTGCCCTTTTATTAGGGCAAAAGTTTCGGGAGCAGGTAGCGGATTTACCTCAGATTACAGTCTATAGCCCAGAGCAGGTGGCAGTGCCTGTGGTCTCGGTGAACTTTGGGCAAGAAGCATCAGAGGAAGTGGCAACAATCCTCAGTGAGTTTTTCCGAGTAGCTGTTCGGGGTGGCCTCCATTGCGCCCCTTTGGCCCATCGAACTTTGGGCACAGGAAGTCAGGGTGCAGTGCGCTTCAGTTTCGGCTATGGTAATACCCAGAAAGATTTAGAGGGCGCAATCGGTGCAGTGCAGGCCATTTGCCAAAAGCTTTAAATGTGGGGGAATAATTAATGGAAATTATTATGGGCTGGCTTGAGGGCCAGTTGGTACAAGTAGCTATAGGGGTGGTTTGCCTGTTGGTAATTGCCCTGGTTTTATTTGTAATTAATAGTGTTAAGCTGCAAAAACTTATGCGTCGCTACAGACAGCTGATGCGTGGCAGTACCGGCGCTAACTTGGAGCAGCTAATTGAAGATTCGTTGCGTGAACTTTCAGTCATCTCCTCGCGCCAAACAAAAATTGAGGCACAGTTAGCTGTTCTTGAAGCTAGAACTCAGGTTTCCCTGCAAGGCGTTGGCATGGTGCGCTTCGATGCTTTTCGAGACTCAGGTGGTGAGCAAAGTTTCTCCCTTGGCATCGCAGACAGGCGAGGTGATGGTTTTGTCCTGACCAATCTTCACGGCAGAGACGAATCTTATCTCTATGCCAAGCCCCTTCGCGGCTGGCACTCCTCATATCCCCTCACTGAAGAGGAGGAGGAAGCTATACGGGAGGCCTTCCAAGGTATAGAGGAGGAAAAAGCGGGTATCATTGAGAGCAGGCAGGAAAAAACGGATTGATGGAGAATATAGTTTAGTGGTTTGTTCTTTTTGAGGAATATTTTTCCTTTTTAAGGCATAAACTATATTGATAATGAAATTATGGGGGAGTGTCTGTCTTTGTTTAGTGGACGAGTCCGCTGGGACAAGATTAAAGCCCATCTTGCAAATAAGTTAACCTTGCTTCTGGTCCCCTCTCGTGGAGGGGTGGCCAGCCTGAAGTTACCTGTTTTCGTCTGTTACATACTCTTGGGCTGCGTTTTTGTGGCAGGTGGCTGGTTTTGTAAATTCTATAGCAATTATCGGAGCCTCGCTCAGATTGCACAACAACAAGAGCAGGCCTTACAGGAGAATGAAGAGGAAAAACAGAAGCTGGAGCACAAGAGTCAGAGAATCGTGGAGCTGGCAAAGCAGACAGAGGAAATGCAGAACCAGGTAGAAGAGCTATCCAGCTTGGGCGAGAAGATTCAAAACAAGGCACTAGAAAAAAAGCTGCTACCAGAGCGTGAGTTAGCGAAGCTGGGCTGGAAGCGAGGCCAGACTACTTCTAGATCCCGCGGTTTCAGACGGCCTCCTACAGAGGAAGAGGAGTTAGATGAAAGCTCCCTCAAAGAGCATCTAGATGAGCTTTCAGTGGCCCTTCCCCAGCAGGAAGCAGAATTAAAGCAACTTCTCAGACAGCTAGACCAATATCTTTGGCTGGTGGAACGTTATCCATCCCAATGGCCTGTGCACGGTAGGCTCACTAGTTCTTATGGCTATCGAATTCATCCTTTGCGCTTCCGGCGGATTTTCCACGAAGGTATGGATCTTGCAGTGCCCCGGGGTACCAGTGTCAAGGCTGCAGCTAGCGGCAAGGTAATATTTGCTGGCAACCGCAGCGGCTATGGGAGAACCATAATTATCAGCCATGGCCAGGGCATCCAGACTCTCTATGCCCATAACTCCAGACTTCATGTGAAGACTGGGCAGTGGATTGAAAAAGGCCAGGTGATCTGTGCTTCAGGCAATACAGGCAACAGCACCGGACCCCACCTCCACTTCGAGGTGCGAGAAAATGGAAAACCTAAAAATCCCCTAAACTACCTTTCATAAGGAGGCGGGATTGTGCTGAAGAAAAAACGTTCCACCCAGGGATGCGGCGAGACCATCATCGGTCAGGGCACCGCAATTGAAGGTAATATTAAAGCCACAGGTTTGGTGCGGATCGATGGTAACATTGAGGGCACCATCAAGACCCAAGGCGATCTGGTGGTTGGCACCGATGGGATAGTCAATGCCCAAATCCAGGCTGAGAACGTTGTGGTGGCAGGGCAAGTGCACGGTGCCATCACGGCCTCTGGCCGCCTTGAGATTGGCAAAACTGGTAAATTATACGCAGATGCACAAGTTGGGGCTCTGGTAATTGAGGAAGGAGCCCTTTTCCAGGGACAATGCCAAATGGTAGAGCACCCTCCAGGAACCAAAGAAGAGCTATTTCGAAACCTACAAGCTGAAGAATAATAAATGGGCCGGTTGCAACCGGCCCATTTTGCATATTATAAAAGCTAAGGAGGAGATGGCCATGCACTTGTTTACTGATCGCCATGAGGCCGGAATGCTGCTAGCTGAAAAAATGCAAGATCTAAAGGGACAAGCCCCCCTCTTCCTTGCCATCCCCAGAGGTGGTGTGGCAGTTGCCCATCCCTTAGTGCAAGCTATTGGGGGACAGCTGGATCTGATCATACCACGGAAAATACCCTCTCCATTGAATCGGGAGCTGGGAGTTGGTGCTGTCACAGGAGAGGGAGATCTTCTATTAGATGAGGAGCTAATCCAGCGGCTGGGAATCTCTCGCCGCTATCTGGAGCAGGAAATCCAAAGGCAAAAGCAGGAGATCCAAAGACGCCTGGAAAAATACCGTGGCTGCCGTCCTCAAACACAAGTTCGAGACAGAGTTGTAGTGGTGGTAGACGATGGTGTAGCCACAGGTTTCACCACCCGAGCAGCTTTAGAGGCTGTGCAAAGGCAGAAGCCCAGGCAGTTAATTTTAGCTGTGCCTGTGGGCCCTCCTGCGGTTATCGCCTCTTTTCGCACCTGGGTAGAACGGGTAGAGGTGTTAGCCACGCCTTCGCCATTTTATGCTGTGGCGCAATTTTATAAGCATTTTGGGCAATGTAGTGATATAGAGGTTTGTTCCCTCCTCAGGGAGCAGAACCTTAACTAAAACAAGGAGGAATGCCTTTGGCACAGAATGTGGTTGCTGTAGATCAGGCACTAGGCAATGTGGATACCCTCCTCAGAGCAGAAGGCTACCGGGTTGTGCCCCTTAGCAGTGATTTGTCACAGGTGGAAGCTGTGGTGGTCAATGGCCTAGCAGAAAATCTGATGGGAATTGAGGAGATCATGACTGCCTCCACTGTGATCGACGCCAGCGGCCTCTCTGCAGAACAGGTGCTTGCACAAGTTAAGCGCTCAGAGTCTCGAAAAAGCTAAAAAGTGTATAAAAAGCTCCACCCGGGCAAAGACTAGAAGTATCCTAGAGGATTTGGAAAGGAGAGAAGGTCTTTGCACAAGAAAGTGGGGCTTTTTATTATCTTTCTCCTGCTGGTGCTAGGGGCGTGGCTGGCCCTGCGGCCCCAGGAGCCAACCGAGGCCCAACGTCGCACAAGTTATAGTTATACACTGCTAGCACGCCTAATCAATGGCGAGGCTCGAGGCGAGCCTTATGTTGGGCAGGTTGCCGTGGGCGCCGTGATTCTCAATCGCGCCCAGCATCCCCGCTTCCCCAACACTGTTGCTGGTGTAGTCTATCAACCAGGTGCCTTTGAATCTGTATCGAGAGGACAAATTTGGACGCCAGTAAAAAGTAGTAGCTATCGGGCAGCTCAGGCTGCACTTAGCGGTTGGGATCCATCGGGCGGGGCCATCTACTTTTGGAACCCCTATAAGCCCGTTAGTCGCTGGATTTGGAGCCGGCGAATTATCAGCAGAATTGGCAAGCATGTGTTTGCTCGCTAGGGAGGGAATTGTATCGTGCGCAGATGGACTGGTTGGTTATTTGGCGTCTTAACACTATTTTTTGCAATCTGGGGGATTACCCAATATATGGCCAAACAAAACCTGGCCATAAGGCTGGAGAATAGTTATCAGCGAGCTTTCTATGAACTTACCTACAATATTGACAGCATTGAGACCCTGCTTACTCAGTCTATGGCCTCAAACAGCAGGGAGCGACAGATGAAATTTTTCTCCGATACCTGGCGCCAGGCAAGCGCTGCCCAGTCAAACCTAGGGCAGCTCCCCTTTAGCAAAATGCCCATGGCCAGAACGGAAAAATTTATCAGCCAGGTGGAAGCTCTCTGCTTTAACCTCTTCCGGAAGGTTGGCGGCGGCGGAGATGTCTCCGGTGGCAATTTGGACAGCCTCAAGGGTTATGCCCAGCAGGCAAAGCATATCAAAGAGAGTCTGAGCAAAATGCAGCCCCTCTTTGAGAACAATCCCAGCTGGGAGGGAATAGAAAAAGCAACCATGGCCCAGATCGTGGCACCAGGCAAAGGGGGCACAGCTCCTGGGAAGGCTGGCAAGCGCCCATCTGAGGCAGGGAGTCTTGAAAATAACCCTGTGGTGAAAAGTTTCATGATGATGGAAGATGGCCTCAAGCGCTACCCTGACCCTGACTTCGAAGGCAATATGCTCAACTTCAGAGAGCGGCCCCGAGGCTTTACAGGATCCCAGATCACTCGCAATCGGGCCATTGCGATCGCCCGCAAATTTGTGGCTCCTGGCAAACAAAATGAGCTAGCTAGGGTCGTGGCCACAGAAAAAGGCGACGTGCCTGCTTTCCATGTGGAAGTTATCCCTAGAAAGCAAGAACAGCGTCGCGGGAAAAATTCCTGGCGCACCCTGATGTCTATTAGCCAAAAAGGCGGGCACTTAATCTGGATGATCACCGAGCGGAATGTGGGCAAGCAAAAGCTTACAGCCTCCGAGGCCAGAGTGCGAGGTCAAAACTACCTAAAGAGCTTAGGGTATGAGGGCATGGAATCATTAGCTGCCGAACAGTTCGATGGTGTAGTTAATGTTTCCTATGTGCGTAAGATCGGCGATGTTTGGATCTATCCTGAGGAGATTAAACTTCAGATCGCTCATGACAATGGTGAGATCCTAGCTTTTGAAGCCATGAGTTATCTCACTTTCAAAGGTGCAGTTCGGGCTCCTGCCTATCCCCTCACTCGGGCCCAAGCCCAGGGGAGGTTGCAAAAACGGCTAAAAGTGGAGCGGGTGCGAAAAGCTGTAATCGTTAACGATAGGTTCAAGCAGGTGGCCACCTATGAATTTAAGACCGCTTTAGGTAAAGAGCGTTTTCTAATCTACATCAACGCTGTCACTGGAGACGAAGAAAAGGTAATCAGAGAAATTCCCGGACAGACAGAAATAATTTAAGCAAAAGAGCGCCGGCCTCACCGGCGCTCTTTTGATCAAAGGTAGCAAACTTGCGAAAAGAGGCATTTAGGGGAGCTAAAGGGAATAAATGGAGTAAAATGGCTATTAATTGCTCCACTTTACCTTTGCATTGATCCGAGGGAGAGTTTATAATTAAGACAAAGGTCAGATAAGGTCAAAGTCAGAACAGGTCAGAAGGAGGTGTCCATTTATGGGGAGCCTTGCTGATTTCATCGAGGCATACCTCAAAGAGCTCCTAAGTGGCGCCCCTGAGGGCATCATCGAGATCCGGCGGCGGGAGCTAGCAGACCAATTCCGTTGTGTTCCCTCGCAGATAAATTATGTCCTGGAGACCCGCTTTCCCTTTGAAAAGGGATATTTGATTGAAAGCCGCAGAGGCGGCGGCGGCTATATCCGGATTATGCGTCTAGACTGGCGCACAGAGGAGGATCTGTTCTCGGAGCTCTCACTTTTGATTGGCGATGCTATCGGCAGTGAAAAAGCAGAGGAGCTTTTGGTCAGGCTCGTTGAGGGCAGGATCTTAGCTCCAAGGGAAGCAGCCCTGATTCGGGGCTTGGTGGAACAGAGCATAGGGGCAGTCGTGGCCCAGCAGCAAGACGAATTGCGAGCAACCCTATTGCGAAACATGCTGATCGTAACATTACGGGGGTGAGGACCATGATGTGTGAAGAGTGTAAAAAAAGACCAGCATCAGTTCATCTAACTAAGATTGTCAATAACCAAAAAACCGAGATGCATCTTTGTGAACAGTGCGCCCAGGAGCGGGGGGAGCTTGGCTTCATGGGTAATATTCAGATTAACTTCCCCAATCTACTTTCTGGCTTTTTTGATCTTGATCAACATTTTAATGTAGAGGCTCCCCCAACAAAAGAGGAGCAAGAGCGCTGCAGTTGTGGCCTCAGCTTTAATGACTTTCGCGAGCTAGGACAGCTAGGGTGCAGTAGCTGCTATAGGACATTTGGTCAGCAAATAGATCCCATCTTGCGGCGGATTCACGGACACACACGCCATACTGGAAAAGTGCCGCGGAAACATGAAGGGAAACTGAGCCTTCAGCGGAAGATCCAAAGTCTCAGACAGGAGCTTAATGAAGTTGTGAGCCGCGAGGAATACGAAAAAGCAGCTCAGCTCCGCGATGAAATTCACGGACTGGAAAAAGAGCTAGGGGGTGAGCAGAATGGATAAGAAAGCTTGCAAATGGCTGGAAGACCCGGGGCCCCAGCAGGAGATCGTTCTCTCCACTAGGATCCGCCTAGCCAGAAACATCGCCACCTTGCCCTTCCCCCAGGTTGCTAAACCCCAAGACTTAGCCCAGGTTGCCTCGCAAGTGCGGCAGTCCGCGGAAAATATTCAAGGACCGTGGGGAAAACTGCACTATCAGCCCCTGGAGGAGCTGGGGGTCCTCCAGCGGAAGAGTATGGTTGCCAAACACCTAATTAGCCCGCAATTGGCGCAAGAGGCCGAAAATCGAGGAGTGCTGCTCAGTCCCGAACAGGAGCTGGCTGTGATGGTAAATGAGGAGGATCACCTCAGGATTCAGGTGCTCCTGCCAGGTTTGGATTTGGACCGTGCCTGGGCTCTGGCAAGTCAGCTAGATGATTCCTTCGAGGAAAGTCTGGATTTTGCTTTCTCCGAGGAGCATGGCTATTTGACTGCTTGTCCTACTAATGTGGGCACAGGGATTCGGGCCTCAGTGATGGTGCACTTGCCAGCAATTACCATGGTGAACCAGATCAAGCAGCTAATCCACGGTGTAACTCAGGTGGGCTTGGCTGTGCGGGGCCTATATGGTGAGGGTACAGAGGTGGTAGGTAATATCTACCAGCTCTCCAACCAGGTTACATTAGGACGGACAGAGGCTGAAATCATCGAAAATATTCGTTCTGTTACCGGTCAGATCTTAGAGCAGGAGCAACAGGCAAGAGGGGTCCTTTTGGGTAATGCAAAAGCTCAGATTGAAGATCGCGTCTACCGCGCCTATGGTATTCTTACCCAAGCGAGGATCCTCAGTACCCAGGAGGCTATGAGCTTGCTTTCCGATCTACGTTTAGGTGTTGGCCTGGGTCTGATTGGTGGAATTTCATATCCGCAGCTGAATCAACTTGTGGTTACAGCCCAGCCCTCTGCAGTGCAGGGGATCATGGAGCGAGAACTGGACCCCCAACAACGAGACTACTACAGAGCAGCCCTCATTCGAGAGCGGCTGGGGGATAAAGCAAGAGAGAAAGGTGAAAATAAGTAAAAGAGGTGAGGCAGAATGTATAGCCGTTTTACAGAAAGAGCAGAAAAGGTATTGATGCTTGCCCAAGAAGAGGCAAGAAATCTTGGTCATAATGTTGTAGGTACAGAGCACCTTCTTTTGGGGCTGGTCCGGGAGGGCGCAGGGGTTGCAGCCAAGGCTCTCCAGAACTTAGGTGTAGATCTTGGCCGGCTCCGAGCCGAAACCCTAAAGCTGGTAGGCAAAGGAGAGGGCGCTAATATCTTCAAGCTGGCCTTCACACCCAGGGCCAAGCGGGTATTAGAGCTGGCCTGGGATGAAGCCCGGCAGACCGGCGTCAACTACATCGGCACAGAGCACATCCTCTTAGGCCTCATTCGCGAAGGGGAAGGTGTGGCAGCTCAGGTGTTGCGAGCCATGGGCGTAGATGCAGACAAGGTGCGCCAGCAGGTGTTCTCCCTTCTAGGTGGTAAAGGAAATGCCCCAAAGGGAGGGGCAGCCCAGGGTGCCCAAAACACCCCTACCTTAGATCAATTCGGACGGGATCTAACACAACTGGCTCGAGAGGATAAGCTAGATCCTGTAATTGGCAGAAGCAAAGAAATTGAACGGGTTATTCAGGTGCTCAGCCGCAGAACAAAAAACAACCCAGCTCTTGTAGGCGAGCCTGGCGTTGGCAAAACAGCTATCGCGGAAGGATTGGCTCTGCAGATTAAAAATGGGGATATACCTGAGATCCTCGCCAACAAAAGAGTAGTTACCCTGGATTTGGGAGGCCTGGTTGCAGGTACCAAGTTCCGAGGTGAGTTTGAGGAGCGTTTGAAGAAGGTCATGGACGAGGTGCGTGCCTCAGGCAACGTCATCCTCTTCCTCGATGAGATGCATACCATCATCGGCGCCGGTGGTGCCGAGGGTGCCATCGATGCCTCCAACATCCTCAAGCCTGCTCTAGCTCGAGGAGAGCTTCAGTGCATCGGCGCCACCACCATCGACGAGTACAGAAAATATGTGGAAAAGGATGCAGCCTTAGAACGCCGTTTCCAGCCCATCATGATCGGGGAGCCCACTGTTGAGGATGCCATCGAGATCCTCCGTGGCCTTCGGGATCGGTATGAGGCACATCACAGGGTGAAGATCACAGATGAAGCCTTAGAGGAGGCTGTAAAACTTTCAGATCGTTATATCAATGATCGTTTCCTCCCAGATAAAGCCATCGACCTGGTGGATGAGGCAGGCTCGAGAGTGCGCCTGCGCCACATGGAAGCACCCCAGGATCTGAAAGAACTAGAAAGTAAGCTCGGTGATATTCAAAAGGAAAAAGATGCAGCCATTAGCAATGAGGAATTCGAGAAAGCTGCCCAGCTGCGAGATCGGGAACAGGAACTGGAGGCGCAAATGAAGCAGCGCCGGGAAGAGCTTGCCAAAGAGCGGGGCAGACAAGAGGGAACAGTGCTGCCTGAGGACATTGCTGAAATTGTTTCGATGTGGACAGGGGTTCCTGTCACACGCTTAGAAGAGGGAGAAGCAGAGCGGCTCCTGAAACTAGAGGAGGTCCTGGGCAAGCGCGTCATAGGCCAACAAGAGGGGCTTGAGGCAGTATCGAAGGCTATGCGCCGGGCCCGAGCAGGGCTGAAGGATCCCTCCCGGCCTGTGGGCTCCTTCATCTTCCTAGGGCCCACAGGTGTTGGCAAAACTGAACTGGCTCGTGCCCTTGCTGAAGCCCTCTTTGGCGATGAGGATGCCATGGTGAGGCTAGATATGTCCGAGTATATGGAGCGACACGCAGTTTCGCGACTCATCGGGTCACCTCCAGGCTATGTAGGCTATGATGAAGGGGGGCAGCTCACAGAGCGGGTGCGGCAGAAACCATATTCTGTGATCTTGCTTGATGAGATTGAAAAAGCTCATCCTGATGTGTTCAACACACTCCTGCAAGTGCTAGATGATGGTAGGCTCACAGATGGGAAAGGCCGCACTGTGGACTTCCGTAACACTGTCATCATTATGACCTCGAACCTAGGTGCTCAGCATCTGCATAACACAGGTAGCTTTGGCTTTGCCACTGCCCAGGAAGAGGAGAGCAGCTACGAGCAGATGAAAGAGCGGGTATTAGACGAAGTGAAGAAGGCCTTCAGGCCAGAGTTCATCAATCGTCTCGATGAGATCATCGTCTTCAGAGCCCTGACCCAAGACGAGATCTACCAGATTGTAGGGTTGATGATTAATAGGGTACGCAAGTCCCTCAAGGAGCATGAGGTTGACATTGAGCTCACAGATAGCGCTAAAGAGGTCCTTGCGAAAGAGGGTTATGATCCTTCGTTCGGGGCCAGACCCCTACGCCGGGCAATCCAGCGTTTAGTTGAGGATCAGCTCTCAGAGGAGCTACTCTCTGGCACCTTCCAAAAGGGAGATCTGGTCTTAGTTGATGCGAAAGATGGAGAACTAACCTTCGAGGCCAAAGGGAAAATGGCAGCCGTAACTAATTAAGTAGCAAAAGAGGGATAGGCCACAGGCCTATCCCTTTTCCAATGCAGGAAAAATTAGCTTCTAGCTGAATAATAGCATAGGAGAAGTTATCGCAAAGAATTAGTGTTTCAGGTTCAAAACCGCAGAGAGTTTATCAACATCACGCCCCAAGTCGAGGCCTGCCTTCGAGAAAGCGGTATCCAGGAGGGCCTGCTTTTGTGTAACGCCATGCACATTACATCTAGCGTTTTTATCAACGACGACGAGGCTGGCCTCCATCATGATCTTGAGGTTTGGCTTGAGGGTTTGGCACCGGAGAAGCCTCATTCCCGTTATCGGCACAATGGTTTTGAGGACAATGCTGATGCCCATCTGAAGCGCTCTATTATGGGTCGAGAGGTTGTTGTGGCAATAACCGATGGTAAGTTGGACTTTGGTCCTTGGGAGCAGATTTTCTATGGTGAATTCGATGGGAAGCGTCCAAAGCGGGTGCTGGTTAAGATTATAGGTGCTTAGGTTTAACTACTAAAGGAGTTTTTTCTATTATGGAATCCATAACCTATAACCTTTTGAGGGGACAATCGTCAGATCAATATTACCAAGATATCTCGACTTTCACGGATTATACCATTCAGTTGCTAGCAGGTTTTCAAGGGGTAATTAAAAGCTTTCGTGATCTTTCAGGGCAAAGGGGAACTGAAGATTCAGACTTGGAGTATGGCCTTGAACTTTTGACTATAGGTATCCTCTGGCAAGTTTATGGTCCCTTTGCATGTAGAGAAGCAGACAGCTCCTTTCCCCAGCAGGAAAAGTTGCATTTCAGGGTGCAATTCCAGAGCAGTAACCTCAAGCAACTCCTAAAGTGGCTATTGGGCACGGGTGAATTTACTGAAACAACAAAACGCTTGCAAGCCTGGGCAGCTTTTTTAAGTGCACAGGCAGCTGTCTTTCAGGAACGGATTCTAAAAGAAGTCTCTGAAGTTGCAGCTCGCTTCACTACCCAAGGCAAGTTGGCTTTAGGGGTGTATACAAAAAACGTTGCAAGTTTTCTAGAAGTGCATCTGCCAGCACATCTTGGAAAAGAGGATTATGTTTTTTGTGGTCGGCGGGAAGAAGAGTACCATTTAAATATGGTTGGAGCTGAAATCATGAATAGAGCTTTCCAGAGCTCCTTTCTACTTTCAAAACGGAAAGCTGTTCTCATTCCTATTTGTCTGCGTCAGCCCAAAACAAACTGCCAGATGCAAGAATGCAGCCAGGGGGAATATCACTGTAGGGGCTGTAGTGAAGCTTGCCCCGTAAACAAAGTAACAAGTCTCGGTGAGGAAGATAATTTTCAGGTAGTGATCATTCCCCATGAATCCATGGTTTTTGCCGGAAATAATGCAGCAAGCGTCTTTCAAAATACAGGGGTAGTTGGTGTTGCCTGCGTTACCACTCTCCTTGAAAATGGTTGGAAGGCAAAAGCCCTGGGGATCCCCGTGCAATGTGTTCCTCTAGATTATTCTGGCTGCAAGAGTCATTGGCATAGTGGGATTTCAACAAATTTAAATCTGAAAGAGCTTTCTAGGATCCTAGATATCTGAGACAAATCTTATGAATGGAGGAGCCAATTTTGTATCCATTAAAATTTGAACCAGTATATAAAGACTATCTTTGGGGTGGTCGTAACTTAGAAAAACTAGGCCGCATATTACCTCAGGGGAAGGTAGCAGAGAGCTGGGAGGTTTCAGGCCACCCAGATGGCACCAGCATCATCAGCAACGGGGAATTAAAGGGGCTTTCCCTTGTGGAGTATTTACAAAAAGAGGGTCACGCTGCCTTAGGCTCTGCTCTCCCCCCGGCTTACCTGCAAGAATTTCCCCTCTTGGTGAAGCTGATCGATGCTCATGACAAGCTTTCAGTGCAGGTGCATCCCACAGATGAATATGCCCAAAAACACGAGGGCGGTTATGGTAAGAATGAGATGTGGTACATTATCGATGCTAAACCCGGTGCCAGTCTAATTTATGATGTAAAGCTTGGGATGAATAGGGAGAAATTTACCCAAGCCATAGAGGAGGGCACCATCGGCGACTGCTTGCAGTCTGTGGAAGTAGCTCCAGGAGATGTGCTAGATATCCCAGCTGGGCTCGTCCATGGAATTGGCGAGGGGATCATGCTCGCTGAGATCCAGCAAAGCTCCAACCTTACCTATCGTATCTACGACTATGAGAGAGTGGATGCCATGGGGAAAAAGCGGCCTCTCCACGTAGAGCGTGCTTTGGAGGTCATCGACTTTGATTCTGCAAAGCGGGTTGCTAAAACTAAGCCCCAGGTCCAGCAAATCGCGCCTGGCTGTACTAAAGCGGAGCTTGTGGCCAATGAATATTTTGTGGTAGAGCTCTATGACCTCAAAGCTGAACTCTCCCAAAAGGCCCAAGGTGAGCGATTCTTTATCTACACATTCCTCCAAGGGAAGGGCGCAATTAGCTATAATCAAGGAAGCGTTCCAATTAAAGCTGCAGAATCCATCTTAATTCCAGCCTCCCTTGGTCACTATACAATTGAAGGGAACCTTAAATTTTTAAAGTCCTATCTCCCATAAAGAAACATGAGTAGGAATTGTTTATCTGGTTAGAATAGAAACTGATGCCCGGATTACACTAATTGTGAGGTGGGATGGTGAAAAGGTATTTAAGCTTCATTTTGGCTCTACTCTTACTTTTTATTGTCGCTATATATATTAACAGAGTATCGCCTGATGATAATAAAATTAATCAGCAAGGGAAAAATGGGACAGTTTCCGATGAGTACCCAAATTTCGGCGGCCCCAATGACGTCAAATTAGAGTTGGTGGATGAAGCAGGCGAAAATGCTAGTCTTACGCGTTTCAGAGACGAACTACTGGTTTCTGTGAAACGGAAAGACTTAGTGTTTCTGAAGGAACATATTAATAAAAACATCAAGTATAGTTTTGGGGAAAATGATGGAAGAAAAGGGTTTTTGCGAGAATGGGGGTTTGACACAAATCCAAACGAATCTAGGTTTTGGGATGAGTTAAGAGAAGTCCTGACCCTTGGTGGAACATTCAATGAGGGAAAAACAATATTTACTGCTCCCTATATATTCACTGAATTCCCCGAGAAGATCGATGCGTTTCAACATGTTGCCATTATAGATAAAAACGTTAAGGTATATAGCGAACCGGATCTAGATTCAAAAATTATCGGAAAACTAGACTACAGCATCGTCAGAGTGTTAGATCGTAATGTGAACTCCAGCAATACTAAGGGAGTTTCAAATGGGTGGTTGAAGGTAGAAAACTTTTCTGGAGAAGCCGGTTTTGTGCTAGCTAAATACACAAGAAGCCCTATTGATTATAGGGCCAGTTTCCAGAACATCGGTGGTGCTTGGGAAATGATGTTTTTTGTGGCTGGAGATTGAGGAGATAGTGGGCGAGTTTTCAACTTCAAAACCAAGGTCATGAAAATCGGCTTTCCCGGCAAGTCTAATTTCAGTTAGGATCAAGAAAGCAGCCCTAGGGCTGCTTTCTTGTTGGGCTAATAAGGAAAGGAAGGCCGGTTTTCCTTGTATCCCAAAGGAGCACTATAGCTGGGATAAAAGGAGCTCTGGCTAGAGCTTATTCCCCGAATAGTTAGAGAATGATTCCTAGCAAAGGAGTGTCATTTGTTGAAGAGGGCTAAGAGCATGATTTGGATTCTCCTGATTTTGTTGGGCAGCTTTCCGATAATTGCAGCTCAGGCCTATGAGGTTAGCAGGCAAGATAGTCTCTACCAGATCTCCAAGTGGTATGGTGTCAGCGTCCAAGAGCTAAGGGAGACCAACAATCTTACCGCCCCCTATACAATTTATTCTGAGCAGGTGATAATTGTTCCCCCTGGGAGATCATCGAAGACAATGGTCTTTTGGGGGCAGAGCTTTATGCAGGGCAAGTTTTGCGGATTAAACAGCCTCCTGTCAGGCAGGTACCTACGGTACCCCAGCCTAAGACACAGAAAACAGTAACCTGACCTGCAAAGAATGTCTACTATTACAATATCCCAGATTTAATGCGGGATTTTTCCGGGAGATTATTTTTTAAAAGCTCCTTTGCAAAGAAACAGGTGGCTTTAACTTTCGATGATGGACCAGATTCGATCTACACCCACAGATATTGAATCTTCTAGCTTACCATGGAGTTCAGGCAACCTTCTTTTTGTTTGGAGATGGGGTGGCGAAGCACCCTCAGATTACAAAAAGAATTTTAGCAAAGGGCCATACCATAGGAAATCATTCGTGGTCCCGTCCAGATTTGCGCAAGCTCTCAGCGGAACAGATTCGCCTGGAATTTAACAAAACCAGTCAGGAAATTATGAGGCGGACAGGTGTGAAGCCGACTTTCGTGCGGCCTTCCTACGGCGAGTTGTCTACAGAGGGAATGGGGGAGCTAGTAGAGTTGGATCAATATCTGATTAATTGGTCCGCAGATTCCGGTGATTGGCAAGCAAAATACCCGGACCAGGTCCTAATTGGAGCCATTCCCAATTCTAAGCCTGGGGCTATTGTCCTGATGCACTGTGCAGGTGGACAAGCTCAGAGTCTCCAGCCCACCATAGAGGCACTACCGTACTTTATTTATACCTTCCGGGTTCAGGGATATAGTTTTGTCACAGTGGATCAACTGCTGGGTATTCCAGCCTACAGAAGCTATTAAAGCAAGCAAAACAGACGAGCTTGGGAGAAGAGGCTGTCCTGGAGGGCAGCCTCTTCTCTATGGAACACAGATGATTTGCCCAACCCTCAGGCTATTGGGATCCAATGAGGGATTGAAACGCAAGATGGTTCTAACGCTGGTTCCCCGCCGAGCTGCGATTTCGGAGAGAGTATCCCCTGTTCGGATAGTGTAATGGCGGAGCCCCTCTGGACAGGGAAAAGGCAGAGGAACGGGTTCTGCTCGAGGAGGCACACAAAGCACCTGTCCAATCCTTAAACTATTTGGAGCTATATCTGGATTATTAGCAAGTAGAGCACTGACTGTTGTTTGTTGTTGGCGCGCAATTTTAAATAAAGTATCTCCTGCTTTCACAGAATAGCGAATCCAATTGGGGGGACAAGACTGTACCCTTGCTCTGGGGATACAAATTTGCTGTCCTATACGCAGAGCATTGGGGTCGATACCTGGGTTAGCCCTAATAATTGCAGTAACGGAGGTTCGGAAACTAAGGGCTAACCGAAAAAAATTGTCTCCAGACTTGATTGTGTATTGCTGAAACCCTGGAGGACAACGATTTGCCATGAAGAATCAGCTCCTTTCTGACCTAATATATGTTAGCAAGAAGCGAGGAGTGTTTTATGCGGGTAATTGATGCATTTTTCCCTTATTTGGGCATCCTAGAGATATGTAGTATTTTTGGGGAGGTATCCAGAATGTCTGATTTCAAAAATCTCTTCAGCCCTGGGAAAATAGGAACCATGGAGCTGAGAAATCGTTTAATTATGCCAGCTATGGGAAGCGGCATGCAGGCCGAGGACGGTTCTGTTACAGAACGCCTCTACCACTACCATAGGGTCCGCGCTGCCGGTGGCACGGGACTGATCACTGTGGAGATTGCGGCAGTTCATCCCACAAGTAAAGGAGCAGGGCTTGCCATCTATGATGACAAGTACATACCTGGCCTGAGGCGCCTTGTGGATGTGATCCACCAAGGCGGAGCTAAAGCTTGTTTGCAGCTGTGGCATGCAGGCAGACAGCTCAATTCCATGGTTACAGGCATGCCCATCGTGGCACCTTCCGCCATCCCCTGTCCCCTCTGTCAGGAGGAGCCCAAAGAACTGAGCGTAGGAGAAATCCAGGAATTAGTTGAGGCCTATGGGGAGGCAGCTAGACGCGCAATGGAGGCTGGTTTCGATTCCATTGAGCTCCATGGTGCCCATGGCTATCTTATCGCCCAGTTCATGTCCCCCTATTCTAACAAACGCACAGATGAGTATGGTGGTAGTTTGGAAAGGCGAGCTCGCTTTGCAAGGGAGATTATCTCCAGTGTCCGCTCGAAAGTAGGCTCAGATTACCCCCTGCTCTATAGGTTCAGTGGCGAGGAGCTGGTAGAGGGTGGCCTTACCATTGAGGATAATAAAAAAATCGCCCCCTTGCTGGTGGATGCAGGTGTTGATTGTCTCCACGTCTCTGTAGGTGTCTATGAGACCTTGCGCTATGTTGTGCCGCCTATGGATCTAGAGCGTGGTTTTAATGCCTGGGCAGCTCATGAAATAAAAAAGGTAGTTTCTGTGCCTGTGATTGCCGTGGATCGGATCAACGATCCTTATGTTGCAGAAGATATTCTAGCCCAGGGCCAAGCAGATTTTATTGCCATCGGCCGTAGTTTGCTTACAGAGCCTAACTGGCCCAAGCTAGTGCAAGAGGGGAAATATGATCAGATGCGCCATTGTATCGCCTGCAATCAGGGCTGTGTAGATCGACTGCTTTTGGAGCAAAAGCACGCTACTTGCATTCTTAACCCCTCCTGTGGCAGGGAAGAAGAATTTGCTTTCAAGTCTGTCCAAGGAAAAAAGAAAGTGGTGGTAATCGGAGGTGGGCCAGCTGGGATGGAAGCAGCCCGAATAGCAAGGCAGCGCGGTTGTGAGGTTGTGCTTTTTGAAAAAAGCTCAGATCTAGGTGGCCAGTGGCGGCTTGCTGGTATTCCAGCGAATAAGTGTGAGATCCGCGGGGATGTACAGTGGCTAATTAAGAACCTCTACAGTAGCGGGGTGGAGGTGAAAATGAATACCCCAGCTACTGTGGAAAATGTGCAAGCCCAAAAGCCAGATTTAATAATTTTGGCCACCGGAGCCGAGCCCACAGCGCCCCAACTACCTGGGATTGATTTACCTCATGTTGTGCTTGCAAAACAGGCTCTAGAGGATCCTGCATCTTTAGGAAAAAGGGTAGTTGTGGTAGGGGGAGGGCCTACAGGCCTTGAGACAGCAGAGTATTTGGCAGAGCAAGGCAAGGAAGTTACCGTGGTAGAGGTCTTGGAGGATGTAGGGCTTACAATCGGTCCTGCCCGGAAGTTTTTCTTAATGGAACGACTCCAAAAGTTCGGGGTTGATCTCCGCATTCAGACAAGACTGGAGAAGGTTACACCCCAGGGTGTAGAGATTTGCTGCGAGGAGAAAAGTTTTATTGAGGCAGACAATGTTGTGCTTGCCACAGGGGTGCGCAGCATCGCAGATCTAGAAGCGAAACTTGCTTCCATCGCGAAGCTAGAGGTAATCGGAGATGCAAAAGAGCCTAGAAAAGCTACAGAGGCATTTTATGAGGCGCAGGTGGTAGCAAGATCAATCTGATTGCAGGAACAATAAGCTGGTGTTAGTGAAGAAATGGCGATATAGATAGCTTTATCTGGAAGAAAAGCCGTGGTTTTGAACCATGGCTTTTCGTTTAAGGACAATTAGAGATGCTTGCTCACACTTTTACCGTTATTTTTAAAATCATAGAGGCTAGCGCTCATAGAGCACAACTCCTTCCCTGAGAGCAGGATGATAAACAGTCCACCAAGCATCTTTATATTTGTTTAGTTCTTTAGGGTTTGCGACAACAATATCTTTGGAGACTTTAAACTCCCGTAATTCTTTTCTGCTCCCGGTTACAATCAAGTGCCACTAGCAGGTCGATATCACTGTTGGGTCCATCTTCTCCCCGGGCCGTAGAACCGAACATGATCACTTTTTGGAGAGCAAACTTTTGAACGATGCGCTGGGCCATAGAATGTGCCAGTTTATTCATAATATCTCAATTGATAAATCAATTGGATGGGAATTCATTATTCCCTAATTTGTGTAATCAACACCGGCTGCAGTAATCCTGCAGCCTTAGAAGTTAATGGGAGGGTTAAGAGCCCAGATATGCATGTTGAGGTAGCGTTAGAAGAAAAGAAATCCGGGCTTGTTTTAGAGGACTGTTCTTAAACTGTAAATAGTTATTGACATATGCTCAGATTGGCGGTATAATAATAATGAACATATGACAATAACTAACAAAGCATGTTTGGAACAATATTTGAAGGGAGGTGAGGCAGATGCCACGAGGCGATGGAACTGGACCTATGGGCATGGGGCCGATGACTGGTAGAGGAGCTGGCTTTTGCTCTGGGTTTGCGAACAGTGGCTTTGGGTGTGGCCGTGGTTTCCGCGGAAGGCAGATACGCTTTGGCTATCCTGTAGCGGTAAACTATGGAGCTTCCGGAGGGGAAGAGGAGCTTAAAGCTCAGGTAAAGTATCTAGAGGTGCAGCTTGAGCGTGTTAACGAACAGCTAGGAAAACTGGGAAAAGATGAAGACTAGATGGATCTATCTTCGGGGCAGGTAAAACCTGCCCTTCTTTTGGTACAAGATACCCCCCCCAAAAAAATTTGGGGGGGGTATCTATCTACCTACTTTTCTTTTGGCCACGATATTTGCCATAGTTGCGGCTATCAGGACGTCGTCCTGACTTGCCCCTGGGATTATATCTTCGATCACTTCTTCTTGAAAGCTGATCTGAGAGCAGGGTGGGTTTTTGGACGGGTTCTTTAGTCAGCATTTTCAAGGCTGCAGACAGAAGAGTGACGGAATCGTTCTGTTCCAGAAGATCTTTGGCGATCCCTTTATACTGCTGATAGTCGTCCTCAGCTACAACCTGCATCAGGCGCTCAACAGTGAGGCGCTGTTGTCCTTGGAAAGCATCCAGGATTGTGGGAACAGGAATACGTTTGATCCTCTTTTTAATGATGCCCTCAATTGAGCGTAGCTGATTAAACTCCCTGGAGGTGACAAATGTTATCGCCAATCCCGTCTTACCAGCTCTCCCTGTACGTCCGATCCGATGGACGTAGCCTTCAGGGTCTTGGGGAATATCGAAGTTGAAAACGTGGGAGACACCATCAATATCCAGGCCCCTGGCAGCTACGTCAGTTGCTACCAAAACTTCGATGGTAGCATCTTTGAATTTGCGCATTACAGTATCGCGCCGCGCCTGGGTTAGATCACCATGGATACCTTCGGCTGCGTAACCACGTTTAGCTAGGGCCTCAGACAGCTCATCTACCCTGCGTTTTGTTCTGGCAAAGATTATCGCCAAATCTGGTGTGTGGATATCTAAGAGCCGAGAGAGGACATCTAGTTTTTCTCTTTCGTGGATCTCAAGGTAGACTTGTTCAGTAAGGGGAACAGTAATCTCTTTAGATTGCGTTTGCATCAGCTGAGGTTGATCCATAAAGCGTTGTGCTAGGTTCTGAATAGTTCTTGGCATGGTAGCTGAAAACAAGAGAGTTTGTCTTTGAGCAGGAATTTCCTGAAGAATCGTTTCGATGTCCTCCACAAATCCCATGTTCAGCATTTCATCGGCTTCATCGAGAACCACAAATTTAATTTGGTTCAGGCGAATTGTCCGCCTGCGCATGTGGTCCATCAAGCGTCCTGGTGTGCCAACAATAATTTGGGGCCTGTTTTTGAGGGCTCTAATTTGGCGATTGATATCTTGTCCGCCATAGATAGGTAGGGCATGAACTTTTTTAAATTGCCCAATCCGGTTAAGCTCCTCAGCTACCTGCATAGCAAGCTCTCGGGTGGGGGTGATTACAATCCCTTGGATAAATTCATCATCCATGGAGATTCTTTCGATCATAGGAATGCCAAAGGCCGCGGTTTTACCTGTACCTGTTTGGGCCTGACCAATTAAGTCCTTCCCTTCTAAAGCTGCAGGAATTGTAAGCTCTTGAATAGGAGTAGTTTCCTCGAAGCCCATCTCCTCAATGGCGCGAGTGAGGGGACTGCTAAGTCCCAGTTCGTTAAAAGTCTTCAATGTGTCTCATTACCTCTTTCATTTTGTTTCTAGTTTGGACTGGTTAATAAGTATTTATTATCGCAAATACAAAAAACGATCCCACAAAACCTTGCGGCACCGTGCTTTTTTTGGGAGCCTAGAAGCAAGACCCCTTACAATATTGTATGTAATTTTTTACTTTGAAACCCATCCTTCTATATTTTACTACATTTTCGCTGTGCTGTCCACTTTCGGCAAATTCAATTTTCCCAGGCCCTAGTCTAAGGCCTTTAGGAAATGTTCTGAGATGTTGATTTGATCGCTCTAAAAAGTTAACGGATGTAGCTACCGAAGCTCCTCTTCAGTAGGTTTACTATACAAGTATTCGTTATGTATATTTGTTCAAATTTAAGAGAGAAGTTCTTAGAGGGCTGTTTTTGGGGACAAGAAAAAAGAAAAAAGTATTCTACCGGAACTCTTCCGCGCCCCTTGCATTTTGCCATCAGGTGTGTTATATTTTTATTAACAAGCGGATGTAGCTCAGTTGGTAGAGCATTAGCTTCCCAAGCTAAGGGTCGCGGGTTCGAATCCCGTCATCCGCTCCATTTTTATCTCTCGCCGACGTGGCTCAACTGGCAGAGCAGCGCATTCGTAATGCGCAGGTTACCGGTTCAAGTCCGGTCGTCGGCTCCAAAAGGAAGTACTTCACCGCGAAAACTTGCGAGGATCTGATATAATGAGAGGACCATCGAATGGTTCTCTTTTTTTTATTGAACGTACCCCAAACCGGTTTACAAAACCATCCTAAAATAGTATACTGGAAACCAAGGGGTGAGATAGATGCTAGGACAGAGGATTCGCCAGGCAAGAGTTGCATCGGAGCTCACAATCAGGGAGCTAGCGCAGCGCATTGGGGTTTCCCATACAGCCATCGTCAAATATGAAAGTGGCAAAACCTGCCCCAGGCCCTCGGTTTTGCTGCAAATCGCACGGAATTTGAATGTTAAAGTGGAGTTCTTTTTGCAAGACCAATCAATCCAATTGTCCCCCCCTGTTTTTAGCACATTAGCCAATCTTCCGCGTTATAAAAGAGAAGCAATTGAGGCCCGCATTAAAAGTGGTCTCGAAAAATACCTGGAACTGGAGGGCCTATTGCCTCCAGAAAGACAGGTATCGTTTGAAGGACCGAGATTTTCCGTTGGGCATGTTGAGGAAGTTGAGGAGATCGCAGAGGACTTGAGGAGCCGCTGGGAGCTAGGTTATCGCGCCATTGATAGCATGACCTCGGCCCTAGAGGAGCGGGGGATCAAAGTGCTGATGCTCTCACAGCTAGCCGACCAAATCCTTGGCTATTCTTGTTGGGCCAATGATACGATTCCAGTTGCTGTCTGCCAGGATAACCTTCCAGGAGACGTGCAGCGGCAGATTTTAGGGCATCAATTAGCTCACCTGATTTTAGAGGTAGATGAGACCTTAAACCCGGAAGAGGTAGCCGCAAGGTTTGCCATGGCATTCCTCGCACCTCGCAGGGGTGTATTGAACAAAATAGGCACCAGACGAAAAACACTTGACCTCGACGAGCTTTGCCTCTTGAAGCAAGAGTATAAGATCAGCATGAATGCTTTAGCACGTCGTGCTTTTGATCTAGGCATCGTTTCCCGGGATAGATACGATTGTATTTGTAAAAACTTCCAGAAGCTAAGTTGGCATGGGCAAGAGCCTGGTGAGGAAGTGGATACAGAAAAGCCAATCCGGTTTCCCTTGCTTGTACGCCAGGCCGTAGCTGAAGGATTTATTTCTCAAGGAAGGGCAGTAGCCCTCTTAAACGAAAGAGAGACCAGAGAAATAAATGTTTGTTGTGAGCAACTAAAACAAATTGCTGATGCCTTTGCCAAAGAGTATATGGAGGATGATGAACTGACAATTTTCACAAGACTAAATGGAGAGGATTTCTACGCGCATGAATAAGGGGCAGAGGGGAGAGGTATGGCTGGTGGATTTAGATCCAACCCAAGGCTCTGAGATGCAAAAGCGCAGACCATGCGTTGTGATCAGCGCAGACTACCTCTCTAGCCTGCCTCTGCGCGTAGTTGTGCCCATCACCAGTTGGAAGTCTAGTTTTGAGGGCAAGCCTTGGTTTGTGCGCCTAAGGCCAGATGAATCAAACCAGCTGGACAAACTGTCTGCAGCAGACGGGCTGCAGGTTAGATGCCTAGATGAATCAAGGCTGATGAACCGAATCGGCACAGTCTCCCAGCAGGATCTAGAAGATATTATAGCGGCAGTCTGTATCGTGATCGGAGCAGTTTAAGTCAAGATAAAAGTTAGCACAACAAGGAACATAATCACAATCAAAATTGTTAGACACCCTGCACTTCCCCGCGGGGTCTTTTTATTTTTACCCTTCAGTAATTTATTCAGTGACTCTGTCCAGTAAAGGCCTGTACCTGGAATCCCTGCTGAGACCCTGCTTTGGCCTTTAGAATTGGTAGAGAGACGCAGGCCTCTTTTGCCTACGCTCAATCCTACAGTTTTCTTACCAATATTTAGCCGCACACCTTTCCCCAGGCCGATGCTCTTGCGAAAGCGAAAACCCATTTAGCTCCCTCCTAAAATTTATATAGTACACTACAGGTAAGATATGTCCCCCCGATGATCACAGGTGCTAAATGCCCATCTAGCTTCACTAGATTGATTGGTTTCTTTTGATAAGTGTAGTTATAGGCATCTATTTTCTTCTGTCCAATAAATGAGTAGGCGAGATTGAGTCCCACTTTGCCAAACTCAAAATCGATGCCGGCTTCCATAGCTGGGGTAAGGTCAAGAAAACTGATAGCCACTGTATCCCCCAGCTTGGGGCTGCCTTCGGCAGGTTCACCATCTGGCGCCTGGTCAACTGTGGCATTGAAGGTGCCGCTGGCGAGGACGCCCCCTAGATTTAAATAAAAGGAGCCCCACTCTTTCACCACACGAGGTCCGAAGCCTAGATAAAGTCCACTTAAAGCAAAAGAGTTTTTATTTATTGAGAACCTCGCGATGCCGTCGATTTGGGCATCACCTGAGAAAATAGTATTTCGTAGGTATAAAACAGGGCTCTGTTGGCTTTTAGCTTCCTGTTGGTTTAGAGTCAAGAGATAGCCATTTTTGTCCTCAAGTGTCCACTGGCTAGTTGCATTTTGGGAATGTAGCCAGACGCCATTGTGAAGACCAATTCCTGCCAGCCACGCGCCTTCAGCTTGAGCTCGGGCTGTAAGTATTGCAAAGATAATAAGCAAGGGTAGTTTTTTTTTCATTATCCCATCACCCCTTCCCCTAGAAGATTCGCCAAAATGATGATAGATCCTGCTTCTATAAGGAGGGATCTAAGTGGCAGGTTAATTTGTTTGTGGGAAGGAGTGTGTCACTTTAGTTATGTTGGAAATTGGGGTTTTCGATGGAAGGATATAATGATTTTAAAAGGCTACAGGTGGTTTTGGGGGCCGCGTTAAGACCTTTGTCATTTAAAGTAGAACCGAACGAAATAGGTTTGGATGGTAGATAAAGATCGGAATAAGTTCTGTGAGAGAGGGGTAAAAGTCACCTTCCCTACTCGACAAGTTACTCATGCTATGGTTCCGTTTGCATAACTCGGCAGGAATTTACATTCTTGTAACGAATAAGATTATTATGCACTTTTGTATTTGGAGTTAATACTTTGGTTAAAATTGAAATAAATTGTGGAGAGTTGTAGGTTTATTAAAGACGGGAGGGGTAGCGTGGCTATCAAAGTTCGATTTTTACCAGGGAGGCGTCTGGCTGTTGCTTTTCCTTACTCTAAGGAGCGCGTTGCAAAGATCAAAACCATGCCTGCATCTCTTTGGCATCCAGACAAGAAGGTATGGACGATTGCAGAAAAGCCGGATACCCTTGAAAAGTTAAGGGTATTGTTTGCCAATGAAAGAATGATTATCCAACAGCCGGAACCTCAAGATAATATAGAAAAGCCGATCAATCGCCTTAGCGAGCAGCTTGTGTTGGAAGGCTATAGTCCCCAGACGCGAAAGGCGTATTTGGGACATGCTCAACGATATTTACGGTATCTGAAGAAATCACCAGGCCAAGTAAAACCAGAGGAAATCCGTGCCTATTTGCGATATCTGGTTGAGGGAGCCAAAGTCTCTCGCTCTTATTATGATCAAGCGATCAGCGCGCTTCGGTTTCTTTATAAAAAAGTCTTACGGCAGCCACTGAAAATAGAGGGAATAGCAAGACCGCTTAAAGAACGTAAATTACCTGTGGTGTTAAGCCGTGAAGCGATCAAGCGGTTCTTCGCTTCGGTAGCGAATGTTAAGCATCGAGCAATTTTGATGTTAGTATATTCGGCGGGACTCCGGGTTAGTGAAGTAGTTAGGCTAAAGCCTGAGGATCTAGATGAGGAGCGAGGTTTGATCCGGGTTTGTGCCGGAAAAGGGCGTAAGGATCGCTATACCATCTTATCTGAGGTAGCAATGAAGGCTATCCAAGACTATCGTAAAGTTTATCCTACCGGTCCATGGTTATTCCCAGGCGCGATACAGACACAACATTTGACGTCTCGTACGGTGCAGAAGATTCTCGAAAAGGCGAGGTTAAAAGCAGAGATACCGCAACAGTTTAGTGTTCACGCACTTAGACATTCCTTTGCTACTCATCTACTCGAAGCAGGAACAGATCTACGGTATATTCAGGAGCTACTAGGGCACAGCAGTTCAAAGACGACAGAGATCTATACGCATGTAAGCCAGAAAACACTTGGTAGGATTATTAGCCCGCTTGACACATTGGAAGAGCAACGTGTAGTTGAGGATGAATAGCAAAGGGCGCATATACGAAGTACTACGAGTAATATCCTAAAAATAATATCTTACCCGAAGTTCGGATAAGATGCCATCTTAGTAGGTTTAGTGAAGTACTTCGGCAAGGCAATAGTTATACGAAAAAGCCGTGAGGGATAAAATAGAAAGGAGTATTAATGAAATATGAAAAAATTAGAGAGTTATTATGGACGTTTAAAGGGACTAAAAGCTTTAACTAATTCAGTCCCATATATCCAGAAAGATATTGTTGATGACTATAATAATATAATAAATGGTCTTTCTGATTTATTAAATGAAGACCTGAAATCGTTTTTAATACCTGATCATTTTTGTTATAAATCAGGTGGTGGAAAAATAATGTGTAAAGCAGAGGATTATAAAAGCAAGTTATTACAGATCTTATCTTATTTAGAATATGGTTACAATATAGGTCAGAAAGTAATTGAAATAGGGAGTATTTATAATTCCATTTCTGATGAAAAATTAAAGGAAAGAGTATCAGATATATTAACAGCCCCAGATAATTTTGATAGAGTAATAAATCAAGCAACTTTAGTATTAGAAAACAGAATTAGGGAAAAATCAAAAAACAACGATGGACTAGTTGGGACAAAACTTGTAAATATTGTTTTAAATACTGATTTGGAAAAAACGAAAATAAAAGTTTCAAATAATCAAGAGGAGCATGCAGGTATATGCCATATTGTTCGTGGTATAATGCTTTCTTATAGAAATCCAACACATCATTTCGTTATCGAAAATTATTCAAGAGAAGATGCTTTAAAATTTTGTGCTTTTGTAGATCTTATCTTGCACATTATTGATGAAGGAGAAATCGTAGATTAGAGTGGACGTGGCTTCTTCGTATAACACAGCATTGCCGCTTCGGGATGCGTAAAGTTTATTCATGAGGTCGGACAAGTAAGTTATGTCATGGGTGGGCGCGATCACATCGATTTGCTAACCGAGTCGGCGGGTAGGGTGAATTCAAAGAAGAATGCCCGCCTTGTAAGCTCATCGACGTCGGCAATGCCAAACGTTATGTGAAATGGTTTAAAGGGAGAGAAGGAGGGATTACAATTTATATTTTAAGGAATTTCATGTATCTGGATAATCAACTTCTGGAGGATTATTTATTTGCCATTAAGGGGTGAGTAATTTGAAAAAAAGCACAGTAATTGCAACATGTTTAGTTAATTCAAAGATGATTAATGGAATGGATGATGCTGAGAATAGAGTCTATCAAGTATTCATAGACGAGTTTCCAGTAGCTAATTTTGATGAATGGAATCAGGAGATTGATGAAACTGTTGCGAGACAGATTATTAAGAATGTGGGTCAAGCATCCCGTATTAATGTAAAGCTATTTATCAAGGAGCTTTGGAAATAACGATATTAACGCCTCTTGGCTTATGCTGGGGAGGCCGGTACAACGGATAACACGGCATTCCCGAAGGTACGGTAGGGCTAAACGAAGCATACAAGCTGCACCACACCCGCTCAGCAAGTGTAAGCACTAAGCTTCGCGGGTGTCGGGAATGCTGGGAACGTTATATGATAGTGCGAAGCAACTAGGAGTGTTCTTATGAGTCTTTATGAAGAATTAATTGAGAGAAAAAATGATGGTGAAGTTCTTAAAGTTGAAGATTTATCAGCTGAAGAATTAACAAAACTCTATATAGAAGAAGAAAAGACGGATAGAATTCTTGCTGATTTGTTTGATGTAAAACAGTCAAAGATTACCTATCGGCGAAGAAAACTTGGAATAACACTCAGGAATGAAATGCTTAATGAAATTCTCCTAGGTAAATCAGAAAAAGCAAAAGAAATGAATTCGAAAGCTAAGAGTCAAATTCTTAATGCTGAAAATCTTAATATGATTTCAAAGGCAATAACACACTTCGCTTTTCGAAATGGTCCAGTTGAGAATATGCATGCACATCCAAACAATCAACTTTCAGAGGAAGATATGAAGGTACTAAATAAATTCATGGTTAATAGATTAGCATATGTTTTCACCTTGATAATTGAAGAACGTTGGCTCGAATTTGATCATTTAGTAAGACATATTGATTGGATGTTTGGTCATGGTTGGGATGAAGCTGAGCCAGATGATGGAGGAACCAGAGAATTAATAGAAATGATGATAAAGGATAAAAAACTAAAATAAGGTCTACACAAAGCACCGTCATATAACAGCAGGGTTCCAGCTGGCGGGGCGCGGTAGAAGAAAGTAGAAAGCCTTTGTTAGTTGTATTCATGAAGCGGATTAGGCAAGTCAAATCATGAAGAATTCGCGCCCACATCGATTCGCCAAGCGCGGCCGCGCTAGGGCTCATCGACGTCAGGAACCCGCGGACGTTATACAATATTGGACATGGTTGATGGTTAATGGGGTGATTAGATGAATGAAATTAAGGAAGATGATAGTCAGGAAAAATGGGAATTA